>Ga0256832_1001784_pt1 | contig 14677 bp, 13 predicted proteins | sample 134614metaG_FD_190534 | JGI IMG/M metagenome (GOLD analysis project Ga0256832, IMG submission 190534) | Hydrothermal vent microbial communities from Lau Basin, Pacific Ocean - 134-614 | ecosystem: Environmental > Aquatic > Marine > Hydrothermal vents | place: Pacific Ocean: Lau Basin | collected...
AATGTGGCGCTAACGCGCAGTATTTTTCCAATCTATTCAGTTAGATGCTATCATTTCTCGATGAAAGTTACCCACAGATTTTGCTGAGGAGGCTATTTCTGGAATGTTACCTACATCTACTTCTGGCACTTGTATTGTACATTCGTCCCAAGGAATTCCTTGGATAGGAACCCATTGATCTGAAATAATAACAGGACAGCGACCAAGTTCCATAACCTCAAATAAGCGATATGTAACAGGAAACCAACCACGTGGACAAAGAACAAATTTGCTGTCCAAAATCGAATCCACGAATGCCTTCTTCTCATAATCACTATGGCTATGAAATGTAGTATTAACCACATGTATCGCAGAGTCATATTGTGGAGACAAAGCGGCCACCATGGCACGTCTGACAGGATGGGATTTCACTGTTCCACGAAAAGAGAACAATTTTCTTGGAACAGCTGATGAGGCTGAATGTATACTGGAAGGTGTAATCAACTCATTGTATGTATACGGGTAAGCACAAATTCGGTGATACCTACTATCAAAGCATTTCTTATCGAGAGACACATAACAACCCGGCAGGTGTCCGCGTGCCACATCATCGCAATTGACGGTGTATATTTTATCTAGATTTCTCCGCACAAAATGATTGGCCAAAAGCCGATTCCCATAGTCCTGAAAACGTGTTTCCCACTCCTCGAATAGAACGATTAAATCAGCTAACCCTTCTTCCTTTACGAACTGGATATCTGACCGTTGGGATTACACTCTAAAAATGCATCGATTGAGCTGTCATATATTGTCACAAGTTCGCACGATTTATTTCGTGGCACGAAAATCCTATACAATTTCACTATACTCCTAAAATAGGCACACTAAAGAACGATAACCCGAACCATAAAAAAAGTTTATAATCTATCGAGACTTGACAGGTATTTTTATAACTTAATATATAATATACGCTATTTGGGCAACTTATTTACTAATTTTTATTCGGAAATCTTCCTTAGATGTTTATCTATAAATATGGATCCTCAGCGATATCTGTGGGTAGAAAAGCCAAGTTTTGTCAGCCGGACTCCGTATGGACAGCCCGTGGATTTCTCCTCGCCATCCTTGGCGAGGAGACCGTGTGGATAACCCGTGGAATGTTCGTTCCTCACATACCACCGGTTACACACACTAATCCACAGCCTGCCCACACTGCGCCGGAGATGCTGATTTGCACGGAAACAGACTTTCAATAACAGTAATCTTTCTGATAGTGAGAAAAATGTGGCGCTAACGCGCGTGTTTTTCCATTAAATTCAGTCATATACCGCGTTCCCCGATGAAGGCTTACCCACAGATTTTCCTGAGGAGGCATAAATATAGAGATTTTACCTATCAAGATCCATCCTACTAGCCAAGCACTTAAACGATATACCCTGAACTGCAAATTATCGCGCTTATTATCTAATGAAGCGGCTATTGACAAATCAAACAGAGTTTTAGACTCATTTTCCAAACCAGCCGCCCCACATTGACGTGACAACAAAAATAACTCACGGGCAAAGTGTTGCATTTCGTCTGTTTCCAGGGATATTCCAGCATCCATTGCATGTTTGAAAATCAACTGATGTGCCAAAGCGCGTTGTCGCATTCGATCAGGATCGCCAGCCGACCCACGGCATAATCGATGCGCAGAATGATCTCTTACCTCACAAACAAACTCCGGCACGTAAGCCAGCGTTACCCCCAGAGAAGAAATTCGGCAATCGTACTCCCAATCTTCCTCTAATCGAAGATTGGTCCAGGCACCTGCTTTTTGACAAATCGAAGATCGGTAAAGCGGATTTGGTGTATCCCACCACCGCGATTGCAGGAAAGAAGGAAACATGGTTTCTATTCGTTCCCCGGATCGCTTCCATGCGCCTGGTTCAACCTTTCCATCTGCATGGCGGTATCGAGTCATGCCATATGCCACCATGCAGTCCGGATTTTGCTGCAAGGCGTTTACCTGGCTAGTAAATTTATCTGCCAACAACAAATCGTCACTGTCAAGATATTGTATATATTCTCCCCGAGCCGCCTTTCTGCCTGTTTCCCGAGCCACCCCCGGCCCCTGGTTGGCCTGACGAAAATAACGCATTTCCTCATGGGCATCAGCCAGTTTTTCGATACCTGCCGGTGTATTATCTGTTGAGCCATCATCCACAATGATGATTTCTATCGGGCGATAAGTCTGCGCCAAAATACTGTCCACCGCTTCGCGCAGCAATTCAGGACGATTATGAACCGGGATTATGGAGCTGACCAGACCCTCCACCATTACAGGCTCACCCGGTAATGTTGGCCCCACAATTCCAGCAGAAGCAGCCGCCAGGCCAGATTGCGGAAGATAGAAATGGCACGCGGGAAAGGATAACCACTTTTTCCTTCATCAAAATAAGCCTGCATTGGCCTCGCCAACCCCAGGCGATGGGTAAGACTATTGGGTGCCAACAAAGCATCCCGGCTAAATTGCCGAAATTCCCTGTCTTCGTCCATCCAACTGGCGGCTATGGAAGCACCGAACTTTTGACGACCACTTATCGACTCAGGAAGCCAGACATTTCTGCGAGCCAAGGCACGCAATAAATATTTGTTCTCACCATTCCTGAGCCACCATTCTTTAGGGGTTTTATAGGCGAGTTCTGCCACTCGCCTGTCCAAATAGGGAGTACGCGCCTCTACGCTCTCCGCCATACTCGCCTTATCCACTTTCATGACATACTGGTTGGGCAACTGCCGCCTCGACTCAAACAAACGCACAGCGTGAAAACTATCGCCATTGCTCACTTGCAGGTAATCTTCAAACAGGTTATGAAACCTGGAAAACAGACGGCCATACCGTCGCCCCGCGTAGCTGCGATACAAGTGAAATTGCTGCCACAAGCCCAGTTGTTCTGGCACATTGAAGCAGCCGTACCCCCCGAACAGTTCATCCGCACCCTCTCCGACCAACACCACCTTTATTCCCCGTTCCCGGCATTGCCGGTAAAGCAAGCGGGTACTGATGGCGCCCCAGTCGGCAAACAAGTCATCGAATATCCAACTGCCATTAATAACTTCCTGTCGTATGGCTTCTGGCGGTATGAGTATATCAACCTGTTTGGAACCAATATAATCTGAGACGGTGCGAGCTTGTTCGCGTTCGTCCACCTTGGAATCTCCGAATGCCATGCTGATGGTAAGCAATGGCCCACGCTTTGCCGCAAGCGCTGCGATGACACTGGAGTCCAGCCCCCCGGACAACAGTAGCCCAACGGGAACATCAGCAATGAGATGTTCATCGACGACCTGCTCTAACACCGCGTCAAACTCTTCCAGACGCGCCGCTTCATCACGTTGATCGGCCATGTCTGGTGCAGGTGGCTGGAAAAATGCCACATCCGCCACGACCCGGCCACCCCGCACTTCCAACCGATGGCCAGGCGCAAGTTTATTGATGTCGGCCAGCAATGTCGCCTGTCCCTCAAACACATAGCCGAACTCAAGATATTGCTGCAGCGCATCCTGATCGAGTCTGGCTACAAAATCTGGCAACTCCAGCAACGCCTTGAGTTCGGAAGCAAACGCCACCCCTTCTGGGCGAGAGACCCAATAAACCGGCTTGATTCCCATGGCATCCCGGGCAAGATGGAGGGTTTTGGAGGAGCCATCCCATATTGCCAGACCAAACATGCCACAAAAGCGCTCGAAAGCATCCACGCCCCACTCGATGAAACTTCGCAGGACGACCTCAGTGTCGCCGCTTGAATGGAAACGATGCCCCTTTGATTCGAGATCACGGCGTAATTGTTGATAATTATACAATTCACCGTTGTAACTCAGCACCACACCGCGTTCCTTATCGACCATGGGCTGGTGACTGGCAGAAGTCAGATCAATAATACTGAGCCGCCGGTGCGCAAGCGCCAAACCTGATTCAGGTTCTTCATAATACCCGTGGTCATCAGGCCCCCGATGGCGAATACTATCCGCCATGCGTTCCAGAACCGCTGTTCCGTAGGTTCTGCCTGGCAGATTCAACCAGCCTGTTATGCCGCACATGGAGCTAGTCGCTTAGTAACTGAAAAGAGGGGAATGAAGGGTTCACTGCGCTATCTGTTGTATTAAAACTGCAGGGCGTTTCCATGGAGTTGGTGATTGAGACGTCGAGCACCACGATTCAACAAATAAGCCAGTTGGATACGATCATTACGGAACCACGCATCATCGTAGCGTAGCCTGCGGCGATTCCGCATCATAAAATCCTTGTTTCCCATGACGATATGCGAACCGAGGGAAACTTTACCGAGGCCTACTGGCTCCCGCATATCTTCGGGCTGACCAATCAACTTATTCACCGTAGCATCAACGTCACGACAAAGATTTTCATAGAGAACCAAATGCCACTCTACCAAGTCTTCCTTCAACGCTTCAAGGATCTGCTGATTTACAGCACGCCACCAGTTCATCGATCGATAGATAGAAAGGATCGATCGCAATTTCTCCTTCTTGACGATGGAAGCAGCAAAGGAACGCACATCCTTCGCCGCAAATACAACCTGGAATTCAACTTTTGATCTTGCAAACAACTTCCCCGAATGCATCAGTTGTCGTAAGTTCGGCAAGCTTTTCGTGGAATCGACGATGGTATCAAACTCCGAGTGATGCGCCTTTATATGCGCCAGTAACTGTATATACTTGTCTTCCAACGGCATACTGGAATGCTCACCACTCAGTTGAACGATCGGCCCCCAAAAGGAACAAGCCTCCCAAGAGGCCCCACAAGAGCAAAGCCGAGCATCATCATACCCCCCCCAAGTATCCAGATAACACTTCATGTGACTGGGGGAAAAGAACACACCCACCTCGCCCAAACTGAGAACCGATGACCTCACAGCAAGCAATTCACTCAGTAGCGTAGTGCCACTATGTTCCAGACCAGCAATGTACAAGTAATTCATTCTATATTTTTCTTCAGAAATTTGATCCGCGATTCAACAGACTGGTTAGCAAGCTGCTTATATAAAGAAACCCCCTTTGCATCAGGATCTTGTTTTTGAGGCTGGGCAGGGTGCCATAAGTGAATTATGGGCAAATAACCGTAGGGATGAACTTTTCTGGTTTGGGCGCGCTCCCAAAATTCATTGTCCTCTCCACCCCAGCCAATAAAACGTTCATCAAAACCACCGATGGTAAAGTAAGCGGATTTTGAAACACCCAAACTCCCTCCACCTTCGGCATTCTGCATAATATTAGTCACTGTATTGGATGAAGAAAGCTCATTGGAATCGCATACTTGTTTCGTAGTCTTTTCATCAAGATAAAAGATAAAACGCTTGAGATTAACAACCTCATCACCACTACGATAATGTTTCAATACCTCAAAAGCATAGATTGAAGGGACGAGCATGTCGTTATCATGCAAGACCAGCACATCAGATCTAGCAGCCGCAGCTCCCACATTGAAGGCCCAGGAACGCGAATATGGCATGTTTTCTTCAGGTAAAGGTGTATGTATATACCGAACCCATCCGGGTAATTCATCCTTTACTCTTGATACATTGTCTTGTTCGACCACGATACATTCAAACCGACAATCCTGTTGACCTGCAATAGACTTCAATGTCGCCAGCAGCAGGGGGAGACGCTCCAAGCCACGGTGCCCAATGATAAAGCTGACTTCCAGCTTTTCATTTGATACCCATTCAGGCTCATCTTGCATTACTATTGGGAAATCATTGAACGCACGTTGATACAAAAGACGGCCAAAAAGAGGAAATACTTTGGGCAAGTAGAGATCAGAAGTCCATTTCCAGTCACACCGATAACCTTCACCATTTTTATCGGGAATCAGGTGTTCATTCCGGTTCTTAATGACCAACCAGGGGTGTCTGCTTGAAGAAAATAGAAACGCAGGCAACAACGCCAGTAACGTCCTTGGTACGTCGTACATCAAAGCACCCATTTTTTCCCGCAATGAATACTGCATCAAGGATTATCAATATGGCATATCATATTGATATCTTTCCATCATTTCCCCGGCCACTTTCTTGAAGACGTTTTTTTGCTCATTGCTCCATGACAAATAAGCGGGTTGTCTTTTGGTAATTATATCTTTTGGCGATCCATTAATATCTGGCTTATCAAGGGGGTGAACTATACGTGTCTGCGCATACTCCAATGATCCGTTTTCCATCTCATAATCCATATATCCATATATTTTTTTCAGTACAGCTTCAGGATCGTTTAAAAAATGTTCGTAGCGAATTACTACAGCTCTACCACCATCTTCAAGATATGAATATCTATTCATATGACGAACCCAGAATTCGCAAAGTTTCTTAAACGATTGCTTGGAAAACCAGCCAAATTTTGTCATTGAATTTACTACGTCAATACCATTTCTGTATATGTACACAAACTTCGCTTCAGGAAATAATCCTCTTAGTCCATCCCATTCTCTTTCGTTGGGAAAGGCTTTTACTAACCACCTATCGTAAATCTGGTTTCCAAAACTCTGTAAATATTCCCTTATCGCAGACCTAAGCCCGTAATATTCGCCCCATACAACTTCATACATATCCTTTTTTATTCTTTCCCTCAACTCGTCTCCGCGTATTTGTGTTGCGTTCTGTACATAATCTGCAACATCACAACAACAATAATGCTGAAACACTCCAGCAAAATGATTAATCAAGGGCGCTTCTATGGCAGTAGAGCGTATATTCGGATGCATTCCTATTGCATTACCCAAGGCAGTAGTACCAGAACGTCCACACCCAACAACAAAAATTGGCTTATCAATATATTTTGATACTATTGCTTTTCCTATTTTCTCCTTAAATGGAAGCATATTTATCGCTAATTCTTTCACTACCTTTCCCATTTTTTTGGAATACCTTCTTTACTCTAAATTCTTAATCGTAATGGCTTCTTTACAAATCAATGCGGTAGTGTATTCTTTTGCCGTAGCCCTATAACCCTCTTTATCTTAGAGAGCATTTTCCATATTGGAGTTCTACCAGGTACTAATTCCCGCTTAGGGAACCGCTTATTACCAACACTTTCCGGGCATGCCAAAGCTGCTCGGTACAACAACCCTGTTCTTCTCAACCATTCCGATTCAGGTGTGTACCTGTAGTTCGCCAGATGGATACCCATTCTTGCATATCTTTTTTTGCGTCCATCCAGACTTTCGATCTTTATTAAATCCCGTATCATTGCTTGCCAGTCCTTGGCTATTTTATCTTTTTGAGTATCTCTCTGTTCAGGGTGATAGCGATATGCGGCCATATATCGCTCTATCTTTTTAACTTTATGGTGAAAAACAATACGCATCCAAAAATCCGCATCAGCCACATAACTATATGCTTGCCGCCAACCTTTCCCAGTAGCCAGCGCGGAGCGCGTAATAAATGTTCCTGGTTGGGGAATATAGGTGAAACGCCCTAAATAGTGCTCTAATATGAATTCTGGTATTACGTCTTCACCCATAATATGTGAGTTTTCATTGATATGTTTTACATTACCAAAAAAAAGGTCGGCTTCTCTATTGCCTTTATATGCTTCAACTACAGCATCAAAGGCTCCTGGCAAGAAAACATCATCAGAACTCTGAATAGTTATCAATTCTCCATTTGCCTTTTTTAATCCTTTATTTACCGCGTCGACAACGCCCTCGTCTGCTTCACTAACCCACCATAACTCAGAATCATCAAACTCTTTTAATATACTAACTGTATCATCCGTTGAAGCCCCATCAAATATTATGATCTCGATAGGCCGATAGTCCTGTGATAGACAGGATTCTATTGTTTCTCGTATGTACTTTCCTTGGTTGTAACTTGGTATTATTATTGATATCAAGGGGTTTTCATTATCCCTCTTTATTACATTATCCAACATTATTAAGCCCTTTCATGGCTTCCCTCATATCCCCTATCCATGCTTCTAAGAGCACCAACTCCTGCTCACCAACAAGCCCTTCTGAAACCAACATCTCATAGCATGCATACAGATTATCTCCGATCTTCCCAGGGAGGGACGATAAATGTAAAGCCTCCAGTTTTTCGCATATTTCAGCATTGTGTAAGTACCCCGGAATCTCATGTTCGAAATCCTTCATAAGATCATGGGGGTTTCTTTCCTGATAGACTTCGGCACCATGGAACACTACCCCATACCCCATTTCCCACAGACAACGCTGAGCGACAAAACTTCGCCATATATCCGTCATCCTGAACGTGCAATAACTTGGAAGATACAGAAGCATATAGGCATCAGGCCACCACCAGGTGCTTTGGCTGTTGAATGGACACCAAGAACCTGGCGCCAAGTAAATACTTTGATCACCCTTGAACCGAATATCCCTATCCATTGTCAATCGCCAAATTGCATCGACATCCGGAGAACCGTCAGCTAGTCCTTGCTGAATAGGCGCTTGATATCGATTGGTTTCACCACTAAAAGTGAATTTATTATCATTAGAATTCACTTTTGACAGGGGGAATCCTCTTGGCCACAAGGGTTCATTGCAAAAGGCATCATAGATATTGACCCACCCCTTGAATGTTGTCTTTTCGGCCTCCACCCACTCATCACGGGGCCGCCATACATCCAATGGCTCATTGTCATCATCTGTTTCATAGATACTGGAAGCTCCTTCAGAAATCGCAATCAAATATCCAATGTTCTTACGAGAATAATGCCCTGTTGGTAATTGGCTCGCGACTGCATAAGGAAGCTGTAACTGCTGACCCAGTGTATAGAGATCTGTGTTTTCCAGTGGATAGTCATGCGGCCCTTTCTTGTCGCCAATAACGATGCACTTGGTTTCTTGTTCTCGAATTACATTTACAAACTTACGTACGGAATCTGTTGGTTCCTGTATTGTCGTCATAACGATGTGTGTCGCCATATTTTTTAACTAACCCATTACCCTATATATACTAGACAAACAAATTATACTAACCAGGCAGTTACTTAATCCCCAATGCCATCCACGTTTGCGGTGCTACAACATGTACCGTCCCAAGAGGTGGTATCTTTCCGCCCCCAAAATAATCACCATCGGCAACATCAAACTTCATCGCTTTATCAACCCTGTCAGATAGTTGACCTTCAGCACCGCATACAATATTTACTGAATAGCTCCCTGGCATGAGGCTTAAATTTGGTAAGTAGCAAATAACGCTTCCCGTTTTCCCGGACACACGAATACTTGTATTAGAATAATCTGTGCTAAACCAATATATCATCTCGCCCATGATAGTTGTGATTTCAATTCTAAACCCTACATCTGAAAGCTGCCGATTAAGCTCATATGAAATGATAAACTCAACATCCTGGCCCATCTGAACGGTATCAACTTCTTTCTCTTTTCTGTGCAATTTGATATTGGTTGCCCGAACCCAACCGTTTCCCGGCCTTGGCCCACTCCATCCTTCTCCTTCACTCATCGGCTGTGACATACCCGATATGTAAGTATCAATCACACCAGATGTCTCACCTTTGTTCAATAATCGACCCGAGTCAAGAAACGCTACTGTGGAACAAAGGCTTTGGATCATGCTTATATTATGACTGACTAATATCACTGTACGCCCATCACAAGAAACATCCTTCATCTTTCCTAAACACTTTTTTTGAAAAGCAGCATCCCCTACCGCCAGCACCTCATCCACAACCAATATATCCGGATCAAGATGCGCTGCTACCGCGAAGGCCAATCGAACATACATACCACTGGAATAGCGCTTGACTGGCGTATCGAGGAATTTTTCCACGCCTGCGAACTCGACGATCTCGTCGAAACGCTGACGAATATCCCGCTTGGTCATGCCGAGTATAGCGCCGTTGATATAGATATTTTCCCTACCTGAAAGTTCTGGATGAAACCCTGTTCCCACTTCCAACAGGCTTGCAATGCGCCCTCTGTATCTTATTTCTCCGCTGGTTGGGGCGGTAATCCGGCTGAGTATCTTCAGCAGAGTGCTCTTGCCCGCGCCATTGCTGCCAATGATGCCGACTACTTCACCTTCGTTCACGCTGAAGCTCACTTCTTTCAAGGCCCAGAAACGCTCTTGCTGGCTGGAACTGCCTTTTAATCGCTGCAATCGTTTGATGGGCTCCTTGATTGCGCCTGAGAGCATTTCCCTAAAGGTTTTCTGCCCGGAGGCCTCACTCCCCAGAACATATTGCTTGGATATGTTTTCTACCTCGATTGCCAATCTGCTCATACTAGCTGAACTCCTTATATGACATCGGCAAAACGTCGCTCTACTTTTTGGAAATAAGCCACGCCCATGACAAACAGCGCAACCGACAGCAACACAGAAACACCAATGGCACTGCAGTCAAAAGGCTTGCCCAGGAAGGCTGAGCGAAAACCGTCGATATAGCCAGTCATAGGGTTCAACATGAGCAACCAACGCCATTCCTCCGGGATGAAGCCTACACCATAGACAACCGGCGTGAGATACATCCAGATTTGCACCATGAAAGGGATGACAAAACGAAAATCCCGGTACGAAACGGTAAGGGCAGACAGTATGGTACCCACACCCAATGCACAAAAAACTACACCCAACATCAACAATGGTGCGAGCAGTATATTTGGTGTGAATGCCACGCCGAAAAAGAGCATCAGCAGCAGCAAGACGCCGGTAGAGATCAACAAATCAATAAGACCTGCACCCACTGACGACAAGGGGACAATCAGGCGTGGAAAATACACCTTACTCACCAGTTGGGCAGAGCTGACGAGTGAACTGCCCGATGTGGATAGGGCGTTGGAAAAGAAGGTCCAGGGCAATAGTGCCGCATAGACAAAAACTGGATAGGGGTAACCGTCTGAGGGTATTTTCGCCAAACGCCCGAATATGACGGTGAAAATCAACATGGTCGTCAAAGGCTGGATTATGACCCAAGCAGCGCCCAGAACGGTTTGTTTATACCGTACTTTAATATCGCGCATGGTCAGTGCACCCAGTAATTCACGATACGCCCAAAGCTCTTTCAGGTTAAGCATATGCCAACCACTAGGGGGCCGGATGACGGTCATGTGTTCATGACCAAAGAGGTTATTTTCATTTCCCTTTACGGACGAGGGAGCTTTCATTTGATTAATCCCGTTTTAGTCCAAAAGACCGTGGAAAATGGGTTGGCGCCGTCCGGTTTGAGGACTCAGTCACTTGCCCCATCCATTTGCCGCAGTTCGGCATCGATCATCATTCGCACGACGTCGCGCATTGTGTGTTTTGCTTGCCAGCGGAGGGTTTTTTTAGCCTTTGAGGGGTCAGCTTTCCCAGCCATGATGTCGGACGGGCGCATCAGATCCTTTCGTATTACGATATGGTCGCCCGCATCGAGCCCAACAGCGTCGAATGCGTCGGCGCAGAACTGTTTCAGCGTATTGCTTTGACCCGTCGCAATGACGAAGTCTTCGGGTAGGTCCAGTTGCAACATGCGCCACATTGCCTCTACATATTCAGGAGCCCATCCCCAGTCCCGGCTGATGGCGATATTTCCCAGTTCAAGTGTGCCGCCACCGGCTCGGGCAATCTCACAGGCACGCAAGACGACCTTGCGTGTTACGAAGCGCTTGGGGCGCAATGGGGATTCATGATTGAACAGAATGCCCGTGCATGCGTACAGCTTATAAGCCTCACGGTAGTTGGCTACTGCCCAGTGAGCTGCGGATTTGGCGGTTGCATAAGGGCTGCGAGGTTTGAAAGCTGTATTCTCATTGGCAGCCTGATTGCCTGTATCACCAAAGCATTCACTTGAGCCCGCATTGTAGAGACGAATTGGTCGATCGAGAAAACGTATTGCCTCAAGTAGGTTGATCGTCCCAACTGTGATGCTGTCAAATGTTTCGACGGGCTGTTGAAATGACAACCCAACTGAACTTTGGCCTGCGAGGTTATAAATTTCGTCAGGCTCAAACTGACTTAACGTTTGTAAGACCGAGCGAAAATCTGTCAGGGCCATGGAGCAGGTTTCAATTTTGTTGACCAACCCCAAGCGGGATAGGTTTGAGAAGTTCTTTGTTTGGGCATCACGCGAACTCCCAATGACTCTGTAGCCCTTCCCTATTAAGAGATCCGCCAGATACGCACCATCCTGACCAGAGATTCCACAGATTAGTGCGGTTTTCATTTTTCGCCCCTCGGACAAGGCATTTTCTGTGCCGAACCACCGGCAACAGTGCTGTCGATTATGGCGTGCAACCGTTGCGTAAACTTCGGAAAACTAAAATATTCAAGCCCCGCAGGAACCTCACGAGGCTTATCCAGTGCTTCGAGAATCGTCTTCTTTAGTCCAGTTTTGTCATCAGGATCGACCAGCGCGCCCAATTTACCATCACGAACTGCGTCACGGCTTCCGTCAACGCTACTTGCGACGCAGGGAACGCCACAGGCCATGGCTTCCAGAAAGACAAAACCAAATCCTTCGCCCCGGCTTGGCATAACATAGACATCCGCAGCACTATAGAGACTAACCTTTTCACTTTCTTCTACAAAACCAGTAAATATCACACGACCAGTCAAGCCAAGCCTTTTTACCTTTTCCTCAAGTACAGGCCGGTAATCCCCGTCTCCAGCAATAACATACGCTATATCAGGAATATCACTAAGTAGTTCTGGCATAACTTCGAGCACTTCGTCAAACCCCTTCGCACGCTGTTTTGAGACGATTCTCCCGAATGTTAAAATAACCTTTTTGCCATTTAGTCCAAAGCGTTGAATAAATTCTGAGGAAGGAGAAGATTCACCATACTGTTCAAGGTGAATTGCGTTAGGCAATAGTCGGACATTTTCCGAGGACACCCCAGACCAGGTTATAAACTTTGCTTTTGTATATTCGCTGATTGAAACAACTGTTTCGATCTTCCTTGTCATCCAGTTAGTCAGTCGGCGGTTGGTAGGCTGCCAAGCGTCAATCCCGTAAATGGCAAGAATAACGGGTACTCTGAACAGCTTTCCTATCATCCAAGCTAGTGGAACCAGATTAATATGGGCGCAGTAAATCACATCGCTATGCGCAGCTTTATGCAGGTTTCTTGCCAGAACGGCCATATAGGCAATAATTCCCTTCGCAGCACGTGTCTTGTATCTTAGCTTTTGAGGCATTGGCTCAAGTTTACGCGCTGCGACACGTGGAATGGCAACAACCTCATCGACTAGAGGGTGCTTGCACATAGCAGTCAAGACATCACGATTGTAAACTGCTATGCCTCCAAAACCGCCAAAGGCATCAGTTAATAGCACAAAAATATTGATTTGTTTGCTCAATCTAGTACGTTTCTCTGAAATTTTTGTTCCAGCCCCACTGGTACTCATTCTCGGAGACTTTCATAAGCAAAAAACAATCCGAACTTGGCAAGTACCTTGTAGGCGTGACTATCGATATGGTTTACGCAACCTGTTACCAAAATATTGCAGGTGTTGTTAATATGCTTTGCTGCGGATTAGAAGCACTTCGAAATAGGGGATGGTCTTGCGCAGACCTTCTTCCAGTTGCACTTGGGGCTCCCAGTCCAGCTTTTCTTTTGCCAGGGTGATGTTGGGCTGCCGCTGGGTGGGGTCGTCGCTGGGCAGGGGCTTGTGTATCAGGTCGGACTTTGAGCCGGTCAGCTCGATGACTTTTTCCGCCAGCTCCTTGATGGTGAATTCGTTGGGGTTGCCGGTGTTGACCGGGCCGGTGAAGTCGTCGGGGGTGTCCATCAGCCGGACGAAGGCTTCGATCAGGTCGTCCACGTAGCAGAAGGAGCGGCTCTGGCTGCCGTCGCCATAGATGGTGATGGGCTCATTGCGCAAGGCCTGCATGATGAAGTTCGAGACCACCCGGCCATCATTGGGGTGCATGTTGGGGCCGTAGGTGTTGAAGATGCGCGCGACCTTGATGCGCAAGTTGTGCTGGCGGCGGTAGTCGAAGAACAGGGTTTCGGCGCAGCGTTTGCCTTCGTCGTAGCAGGAGCGCAGGCCGATGGGGTTGACGTGGCCCCAGTAGTCTTCGGTTTGGGGATGGACTTCAGGGTCGCCATAGCACTCGCTGGTTGAGGCCTGGAAGATTTTGGCGCCGGTGCGTTTGGCCAGGCCGAGCATGTTGATGGCGCCGTGGACGGATGTTTTGGTGGTCTGCACCGGGTCGTGCTGGTAGTGGATGGGCGATGCCGGGCAAGCAAGATTGTAGATTTCGTCCACTTCGACGTAGAGGGGGAAGGTGACGTCGTGGCGCATGAGCTCGAAGTGGGGGTTGTCGAGGAGGTCGAGGACGTTGTCCTTGGTTCCGGTGAAGAAATTGTCGAGGCAGAGTACCTCGTGGCCGTCGTCGAGCAGGCGTTTGCAGAGGTGGGAGCCGAGGAAGCCCGCGCCGCCGGTGATTAATATTCTTTTTCTCAGGTGCATGGTTTTATTTCCTTATAACATATCAGACACTTATGCGAACAGGGGCACTGTGGGCATCGGCATATTAGGCGGGGTGTCCCAACAATTCTCCCGCCAGTGGGGAGGGCGTTTGCAAAAGCGCGTAGACCTTCACTTTCAGCCCCCTCTCTCCCGCAATAGGTTGTCGAATGAGCTCTCTCAACACTCGGGAAAGCGGATAGAGCATGTTTGTATCACCCTCTCCCCGGCCCTCTCCCTTGAGGGAGAGGGTGCTTTTCGGCCAATGC
>Ga0256832_1001785_pt1 | contig 14665 bp, 10 predicted proteins | sample 134614metaG_FD_190534 | JGI IMG/M metagenome (GOLD analysis project Ga0256832, IMG submission 190534) | Hydrothermal vent microbial communities from Lau Basin, Pacific Ocean - 134-614 | ecosystem: Environmental > Aquatic > Marine > Hydrothermal vents | place: Pacific Ocean: Lau Basin | collected...
CTGGCCGAAGGCCAGCACGGCGGCGAGAGCCTGGAGCTGACCCTGTTCCTGGTTTCCAGCGCCATCGCCTTGCTGGGCATCTTTATCGCCTACGCCCGCTATATCCCTGAATGGGGATGGGCCAAGAGCCTGCAAAATATCTTCTCGCCCCTGCAAAACGTGCTGGAGAACAAGTACTGGGTGGATGAATTCTACATGTCCTTCATCGTCGATCCGCTACGCAGAGTGGGCCAATGGTTTTACCGCGTTTCCGATGGCAAGGTTATCGAGGGCGCTGTCAACGGCATTGGCAAATACACTGTGGCTGCCGGCGCTTATGTGGCCCGGCTGCAAACGGGTCTGCTCAGTATGTACGCCCTTTCGTTCTTCGTCGGCGTCGCGCTCATCCTGCTTTATTTCCTGCTTGCCTGACTTGATCGCTGATTATCGTTTATTGAATGCTGTTATCTCACCAAATCCCTAACCGGAATTAGCTATCCATCCTATGGAAAACTTCGTATCCTTCCCGCTTCTTTCTTCCATCATCTGGCTGCCCACAGTGGGTGCGATCCTGATGCTGTTTTTCCAGTCGGAGCGAAGCGTCAAAATCGTGGCGCTGACGACGACTATCATCAGCTTTTTGGTTTCGTTATTGCTGCTGGCGGGCTGGGTGAACGACAGCAGTATGCAGTTTCAGGAAAATCTGGCCTGGATTCCGCAGTTGGACATCAACTATCATCTGGGCGTCGATGGCATCAGTCTTTTTCTGGTGCTGCTGACCACGCTTTTTGGCCCCATCGTGGTGCTGTTTTCCTGGAATAATGTCAAAGACAATCTGAAAGCCTATCTTTTCCTGCTGCTGACTCAGCAAACAGGGATGTTGGGAGTGTTTTTGTCGCTGGATTTGGTGTTGTTCTTCATCTTTTGGGAGTTCACGCTGATTCCCATGTACTTCCTCATCGGTCGGTGGGGCGGCAAGAATCGGGTGTATGCCGCGGTGAAGTTCTTCCTCTACACCATGGCCGGTTCGGCGCTGATGCTGGTGGTTATTCTGTTGCTCTATTGGAAACAGGGCAGTTTCGACTGGATGGTGTTACAGCAGGCCCCCATGGATGTTCGGTTCCAGACCTGGGCCTTTGTGGCTTTCGCCCTGGCGTTTGCCATTAAAATCCCGTTGTTCCCCTTCCACACCTGGCTGCCCGACGCCCATGTTCAGGCTCCCACTGCTGGTTCGGTGATTTTGGCGGGCGTGCTGCTGAAAATGGGCACGTACGGCTTCCTGCGTTTCAATCTGCCTCTTTTCCCCGATGCGACGCATCTTTATACGCCGTTGCTGGCTGTGCTGGCGATTATCGGCATCTTGTACGGAGCGCTGGTGGCGCTGGTGCAAAAGGATGTCAAGTCTTTGGTGGCCTACAGCTCTATCGCCCATCTTGGCTTCGTGATGCTGGGCATTGTCAGCCTTACGGCTCAGGGCGTATCGGGTGCGGTGTTGCAGGGCGTCAACCATGGTCTTTCCACCGGCGCATTGTTCCTGATGATCGGCATGGTGTACGATCGTCGCCACACGCGTTTGTTATCGGAATATGGCGGCCTGTGGAAAAAAGCGCCTGTCTGGAGCGCCTTGTTCATCATTGTGGTGCTGGCTTCGGTGGGTCTTCCAGGCTTGAACGGTTTCGTGGGCGAATTCGCCATCCTCGTGGGTGCGTTTCAGGCCAATCCCTGGTGGGCGGTATTTGCCACGCTGGGCGTGATTTTCGCGGCCTGGTATTTGCTCACCGCCGTGCGCGGCATGGTGCAAGGCCCGCTGGATGAGGAGAAAAACGGTAATCTCACCGATCTCACCAAGCGCGAAATCCTGTTATTGGCCCCGCTGGTCATCCTTTTCTTTGTCATTGGTCTTTTCCCCGGCTTTTTCTTTGACAAAATCAATCCCGCCGTGGATGCGTTGTTGCAGACAGTTCAATCGGGAACCGATCTGCTATTTTAGAAATCAAAACGGCTCAATCGTATTTCAGGGGGTGAGATTCGGGGCGGATTACGAATTCGCCCTTGGAGCTACCCGATTCTAGCCGGATTCGCAATCCGGCGGGTTTTGCAAAGCCAACACCCCATGAAATCCAAAAGAACCATCAAAACTATCTGGTCGAAGGCTCATGATGAGACGCATCCGTCCTCATCGTTGATCTTCTGTCATTCATTTTTCTTCCTTCCTTCAGGCATTTTTTGTCAAAAACGATGACTCAATCCCTCAATCTCCTCCCTCTTCTTCCCGAGTTCGTCATCATCGGCGCGGCGTTGCTGCTGCTGATCGTCGATATGGCGACTCGATTCAGCAATCACCGCAGTGAAGGCTCCCTGATGGCCGGGCTCACTTTCATCGGGTTGTTGCTGGCTGCGGGCCTGACCATGGCGGGCCTCGGCGGTAATGATCTGGTGGCGGGCGTGGCGCTGGTCGATGATCTCAGTCGTTATCTGAATCTGGCGGTGCTGCTGGCCGCGGGTTTGAGCGTGCTGCTGGCCTGGCGGTACATCCCCGAGTTTACAAAGCAATCCAGCTCGTTTTATGCGTTGGTGCTGCTGGCTACCGCCGGTATGATGTTCCTGGGGAAATCTGTGGAGCTCATCACCATGTTCGTCAGCCTGGAGATTCTTTCTGTGTCACTGTATATTCTCACTGGCTTTAATCGGCATCAGTTGGCCAGCGCTGAGGGGGCGCTCAAGTATTTTCTGTTGGGGGCTTTCTCTTCGGGCTTTTTCCTGTATGGCATGGCGTTGATGTACGCGGATACCGGCAGTACGCAACTTTCCCAAATATCAGCGGACAGCACAGGGGGCTTCCTGATTTTTGCCGGACTGGCCTTGCTGTTGGTGGGATTTTTCTTCAAGCTGGCCGGGGCGCCTTTCCATATGTGGGCGCCCGACGCATATCAGGGCGCGCCCACACCGGTAACCGCATTCATGTCTGTGGCCACCAAGGCGGCGGTGTTTGTCGCATTGTTTCGGGTGCTGGCCGCCATGCCCGGCGCCACTGCGTCGTTGTGGGCGCCTGTCATCGCTATCATTGCCGTATTGACTATGACCTGGGGCAATTTTGCAGCCCTGCGTCAGACCAGTCTCAAGCGCATGTTAGCGTACAGCTCCATTGCTCATGCTGGCTATATGCTGACGGGCGTGGTTGCAGGCGTAGATGGTCTGAACGCGGTCTTGTACTATCTTTTTGCCTACGCCTTCATGAATATCGGAGCCTTCGCCGTGGTGGCGATGCTGGAGCGCCCCAATGTGCATGAGCGGCAGGATGCGAACATCGCCTCCGCTGCGGGTCTGTTCAACCGCCGCCCCATGCTGGCAGTGGCTATGGCTATCTTCATGTTGTCGTTGGCGGGCGTGCCGCCTTTGGTTGGCTTCTTTGGCAAGCTATATGTGTTCAGTGCGGCGGTCAGCGCCGGCTGGACCTGGCTGGCAGTGGTCGCCATGATCAACAGTGTGGTCAGCGCCTACTACTATCTGCGGGTGGTGGTGACCATGTTCATGTCGGAAGCGAATGAACAAAGCTACGTCCGCAGCAGTCTGCCCGGCGGCGCTTCTGTGGCTATCGCTATTGCCGCCGCGGGCGTGCTGCTCATGGGGCTGCTGGCTTCGCCAGTGTTCGTGCAATTGGGCCAGGCTGTGATTGCGCTGCGATAAAGTAACACCGTCGCCAAACAACATCATGAGGATAAAACGCATCCGTAATGACAGGGTGCGTTTTTTGTTTGGGATCCCCCCTCAATCCAATGGCGTCGATAGCCTGACTTCCGTTGGCGAGTCGGGCGAGCTGCGGCGGGCGCTGGTCGACTGACGCCCTCTTCTTGTTTTGCTGCGTGCATGGGATTAAAATGCAGATGTCGCAGGTAACTGCTAAGGTCGTTTTCGCTCGAATGAACCTGACAGGTTCCTTTGGCAACAATTCGGAGCCTTGCACGCTTCGTTGCTGGCTGAAAACCGCACATCCTGCCGCCAAGGTTACGAGAACCTGTCAGGTTTGAGTGAGAGAAGACAACCAACTGGCATACGTTAGCAGTTACCAACTTTCTAAACTTTCACCAACCTTCCCTTCATCTTAAATTCATCTTCCTCTGCTATACTATGAATGTAAAGAAGCAGGGCGCAAGAAAAAGCCCTAAGGAATGCGGTGGTTCCTCCTTTCAAGCTCCTTTCCTCCTCTCTCAAGCCCCGGCCATCCCCTCTGGCCGGGGTCTTTTATTTGGGACTAACATGATCTATATCAGCGTAGGAAAGCAGGGGCGGTGCTATAATAATGGTCACTTATGCTTGTGCCCAAGAAAATGAATAATGATGAGAATGCGCTCATTGATGCACCAAACAAAAAAAGCCTCCGGGCGAGGCCCTTTTTTCGCGCCCTGATTTTGACAATGCTCATTGAGCCAATGATATAATGCTTACAATTGACGGCGTTTTCATGGCGATTTTCAGTAATTAGCTTTTATTTTCTTCAGTTCAATTCCACTTTCATTCCATGTTGTTTCCCAAAGAGAGGCACTATGCAAAACTCCGATGTAATTACCCATGATGTTATCGTTGTTGGGGCCGGTCTGGCAGGGACCTGGGCGGCAATGACCGCTGCGGAAAATGGCGTCAAGGATGTGGCTGTCTTATCCAAGATCCATCCTTTACGCTCCCACAGTGGTGCAGCTCAAGGCGGCATTGCCGCGGTTCTCAATAATGTACGCCCGGTAGCGGGCACAGGCCCGCGCGGCCCGTTGGAGCAGATTCCGCCGGGCGACGATCCTGTCGACAGCTTTGATCTCCACATGTTTGACACCATCAAGGGGTCGGACTGGCTGGGCGATCAGGATGCTATCGAGATTATGGTCAAGGACGCCCCCGATGTCGTGATTCAGTATGAGCACATGGGCTGCGTATTCAGCCGCACCAAAGATGGCCGCATCAACCAGCGCCGTTTTGGCGGCCACAGCGCCCCCCGCGCCAATTTCTCGGCAGACCGCACCGGCCACGTGCTCCTGCACACCATTCACGAACAGGCGCTATTCCACAACGTCAAGTTTTATTCTGAATGGTATGTAATGGACCTGATTATCGAGGACAACATCACACGCGGCGTGGTGGCCATTAATGTGCTGACAGGCGATATCAAGATGCTGCGAGCCAAGGCCGTGATGTTTGGCACGGGCGGTTATGGTCAGGCGTTCAAAGTCACCTCCAACGCCTACGCCAACACCGGCGACGGCGTGGCCCTGGCCTACAATGCCGGCGCTCCTCTGATGGATATGGAATTTGTCCAGTTCCACCCCACGGGCCTGTATCGCCACGGCTTTTTGATGACAGAAGCCTGCCGCGGTGAGGGCGGTTATCTCATCAACAAACTGGGCGAACGCTTTATGAAGAAATATGCGCCCGACAAGATGGAGCTTGCCCCCCGCGATCTGGTCAGCCGGTCCGAGCAAATCGAGATCAACGAAGGCCGCGGCGTCATGGAAGACGGTCAGGGCATTTACCTCGATATGCGTCATCTGGGCCGGGAAAAGATCATGAGCCGCCTGCCCGAGGTGCGCGACCTGGCCATTGCCTTTGCTCATGTCGATCCCATCGAAGACCCGGTGCCCATCCAGCCTACGGCTCACTACAGCATGGGCGGCATCCCCACCACGGTCGATGGCGAAGTGCTGGCCAACGCCAATGGCGATCTCATCACCGGCTTCTATGCTGCGGGCGAGGTTTCCTGCGTCAGCGTGCATGGCGCCAACCGCCTGGGCACCAACAGTCTGCTGGAAGCCTCTGTCTTTGGCCGCCGCGCCGGTCGAGCCATTGCCGAATTCGTCAAGGGCGGCGCCAAACTGCATCCGGTCCCCGGCGATCCCGCCGAAAAGAACCGCAAAATGGTGCAGCAGCTCTTCGATAACGACGGAACGGAATTGGTTGAAGACATCGTTCAGGATCTGAAAACGACGATGACCAACAAGGTCGGCATCTTCCGGGATGAGGAAGGACTCAAATCAGCTCTGGATGATATTCACAACTTGCAGGAGCGCTTCAAAAATATCCGCGTCATGGATAAGAGCAAGCGCTTCAACACCAATCTGTCGATGACGCTGGAAGCCAGCCATCTCCTCACCTTTAGCGAACTCATCGCTGCTGGCGCGCTGAATCGCCAGGAGAGCCGGGGAGCCCACTCTCGCACCGATTTCCCCAAACGTGATGACGAGAGCTGGCTGAAGCACACCATGGCCCACAAAGATGAAGATGGTCGGCCCAAGTTCAGTTACAAAGGCGTCACAATCTATTGGGATCGCTTCCCGCCGCAAGAACGCAAGTACTAATATGAAATGTCAGCCGTAAATAGCGCAGGGACATCATCGTCACGCTTTTACGACTTCATTATCGAGGAGTAATGAAAACATGTCCAATAACGATATTCAACGCACCGTAACCGTCAGAATCCAGCGTTTCAATCCTGATGTCGATAAAAAGCCGCATATGCAAGACTATCAGGTGAAAATGTGGCCGGGCATGACGATATTGGATGCGCTGCACGAGATTAAAACCCATCAGGATGGCTCAGTCACCTACCGGCGCTCCTGCCGCCACGGCATCTGCGGCAGTTGTGCGATGCATATCAACGGGCGCAACACGCTGGCTTGCAAAACGCCCATCATCAACGAAGTCCAGAAAAATGACACCGTCACCATCGGCCCCCTGCCTTACCTGCCGGTCATCAAGGATATGGTGGTGGATCGCACCAGCTTCTGGGAACAATATCTGCGGGTCAAGCCCTGGCTGCTTCCGCCCGACGACATCCCCGAGAAAGAATTCCGCATGAGCCAGGAAGAGGTGGACGCCCTGCACGACGCCGAAGCGTGCATCATGTGCGGCGCCTGCTATTCCTCCTGTGCGGTCATCGGCCTGAACAAGAAATATCTCGGGCCCCATGCGTTGCTGAAAGCTTTCCTGCGAGTGCTGGATCCCCGCGATACGGCTCCGGCGGAGCGTCTGGAGATCGTCAGTCAGGCAGATGGCGTGGCCCGGTGTCATACGATCTTCAACTGCATCGACGCCTGCCCCAAAGGACTTAATCCTACGCAAGCCATTGAGACGCTGCGCAAGCTGGCTCAAAAACGCCAGCAATATGAAGAAGCCCGCCGCGAACGGCAAAAGCATCTCAATGAACCGATTCCGTCATAAGATGACCTGCCGATCAGGAATCTGGCCCATCTTATCGACAGGCCGCGAAGTTCCTGATTCACAATAAGGAGCAAATTTTCTCATGTACACATCCACAGGTTTTATCAGTTGGCTCTTGCGACGCATTTCCGGCGTGGCGCTGGTGCTATATCTTTTCACACATCTCTGGGTGATTGGCGCAGCCAATAGCGGCACCCAGGTATTCAACGCCCGTCTCGACGCCGTACAAACGCCGATCTTCAAACTGTTCGAAATCGCCTTGCTGGCGGCAGTTGTCTATCATGCACTCGATGGCATTCGGTTGTTGCTCATCCATTATTTCGACCTGACAGAGTATCGAAAAACTCTCTTTTGGGCCGTCTTCATCGTGTCCGCCATCCTCACGCTTGCCGGCGGCATCGCCATTCTGGCTATCATGCTGAATGGCGGTTGATCAGAGGAAGCAATCCCCCCGCATCACTGACGCCTCACCTCACTATTTTCGATTCTAACCGGATTCTATCTGGAGGCTACTAATGCTCACATTCAAAATACAGCGCTGGAGCGCCATCGCTCTTCTGTTTTTCCTGACGGTCCACATGATCTTCATGCACTATGTGCCGCCCTTCCACATCACTTTCGATGTTGTCCAGGCCCGTTTGTCCACGCCGACATGGAAAATCATTGATATCTTGTTCTTGTTCTCGGTGCTCGTTCACGCCATGGCCGGCTCCTACCAGGTCATCACTGACTTTGAAAGCGCCTTTAATTACCGCAAAGCGCTTGCCTGGGCGTCCATCATCATCGTCATCCTCGCTTTCATCTATGGCGCAAAAACAATCTGGGCGTTCCAACTTTAATCTTCCCCAAAACGCTATCAGTCCATCAATCATTTGATGCCAAACGGCCAGCCTCCGCGCGGAGGTTGGCCGTTTGCGTCTGAAACCCGGGGCATTTCGCGCAGCAGAACAAGGGCTTTTCTGGGAGAATCTGGCAAGGTGGCGATCGCCTGCTCTCAAGGCGTCCGAGTATTGACAAAGCCGGGGATGTCGGGTAAGATCACCCTCGGTCGTGCTAGACGGGGAGCTAGCGGTGCCCTGCACCCGCAATCCGCTATAGCGGGGTCGAATTCCTCCCCGAGGATCGGCACGGTCGTCCGTGATGCACTATCAGTGTCACGGCGTGGATCTCGTGCGGCGTGAGCCTGTGAACCGGGTCAGGACCGGAAGGTAGCAGCCCTAAGCAGTCCCTCACGGGTGTCACGAGGACGTCTGCGTCGGACTGATGGAACGCAACGGGGACCGCCGTCGATTCGACGGGAGGTGCACGACCGTTTTTTGGCAATCGGGCCCGGAAGCTGAACACAGCTCCGGGCTTTTTTGCGTTCTAAAATCGACGCGCCAGTTCGGCCTCGATCTGCTCCCAGGTGAGGCCGCGGGCCGCCAGCAGCACCAGCAGATGATAGATCAGATCCGCAGACTCATAGATCACGCGGTCATCCCCCTCGCCCTTGGCGGCGATGATCACCTCAACCGACTCCTCGCCGATTTTCTTCAGAATCTCGTTCTCGCCCGAACGAAACAGAAAGGCGGTGTAGCTGTCTTCAGGCATTTCTTCTTTTCGGGCCTGGATAGTAGCCCAGAGTTGTTCCATAATGGCTGATTGGGTCATAGACATATTGTATCCACATCAATGCAAATGCCCAACTTTTCCTCGCAGTCATGCCGCCCTGGCCCGATCATGACCATCTTTGCGGAATGAAGTATAATCGAAACTGTAAACGACGATCTTTCCGCCCTCATCCTCATCGGAGGCCCCCATGCGTTTCATCGTCCCCCGGAAACGTGCTTTCATCCTGCTGTCCCTGACCATCGGCTTGTTGCTGACGCTGGCCGCCTGCAATGCCGCGACCCAGGGCTCTGTGGACGAACAAGGCAATCTCGTGCAACAGGCCCAGGTCGACTCGGCGACGGTCGTTATCTCGGGCGAAGCGCCCCCCTACGACATCTCGGTCGAGATCAGGGGAACGCTCCCGGACGCCTGCACTCAACCCGGCAAGGCGGTCGTCTCGCGGCAAAACAACCGTTTTCAGGTGGCATTGACCACCCTACGCCCGGCCAAAGAGCGCTGCTCCAAAAAATCGCAGCCCTTTGTCAAAACCCTGCCCCTGAATGGTCTGGGCCTGGTAAAAGGCGACTACATCGTGGATGTCAACGGCATCGAGAGCGGCTTTACGCTGGCGCAGGACAACGCGCCGCCCACCCCCACCCCGACGCCTACGCCCATCCCGCCGGTGCTGCTCCCCGCCATCGAACCGCCCACAGCCACGCCCGCCCCCGCCTCCCAGAAAACCCCCGCTCCCGCAGCGCAGGAGCAGGAGAATGGCCCCTGCACAAATCGCATCAAATTCCTCCAGGATGTGACAGTTCCCGATAATGCCAAAATCAAACCCAACGCCCGATTTACCAAAACCTGGCGACTGAAGAACGCGGGATCATGCACCTGGACCGAGGATTATCTGCTGGTCTTTGCCGGAGGCGAGCAGATGGGCGGGCCAGACAGCCAGCCATTGGCGAAAACGGTGAAGCCGGGCAAGATCACGGACATCTCGGTAACGCTGGAGGCGCCCGCAACCCGGGGCGATTACACCAGCGAATGGCTGTTGCAAACGCCCGCCGGTGAAAAATTCGGGCTGGGGGAGGATGGCAAAACGCCCTTCTGGCTCAAAATACGCGTGCCGAATAATGCTCCGACCGGCAGTGCGGCCAACGGCGTCATCAGCGGCATCGTGTGGCACGATCTGTGCGCTTCGGATCAAGCGACCGCAGAGACCCTGCCCGCTGGCTGCGATATTGCGCCCGGCGGCGGCGTCATCGCCGACGGCATTCACCAACCCGACGAGCCGCCAATCGGCGACGCTGAGATCAGCCTGGGCCAGGGCCCCTGCCCCGCGACGGGCCTGGCCACCGTCAAATCAGGCACCCATGGCGTTTACCAATTCAAGGGTCTGAAACCGGGCGACTACTGCGTCAGCATCGACGCCGCGTCCGAACACAACCACTACATCTTCATCCCCGGTCAATGGACCACGCCGCCCGATGGTCAGCAGACCATCTCCCTGGCTCCAGGCGAAACCCGAACCCAGGTGGATTTTGGCTGGGATTATGAGCTGGCGCCATAGCGAGGCTGTCATGCCTGTCGAAATCGAACTCAAGTACAGTCTGGATGATGATCTCGCCCGGCGCCTGTTATCGCAACATTCTCTGGCGGGCTTTGCCCTGACGCCTTTCGTCACAGAAGAGGTCACCGACATTTATTTTGACACGCCCGACGCCCGCGTGGCCCAGGCCGGCTATGCGTTACGCTTCCGGCGCAAAGGCGCAAAAACTTCGCTTCAACTCAAGAGCCTGACGCCCGCATCAGGCGCCTGGCATCAGCGGCGGGAGCTGCACATCGCCACCGGACATCCTGCCGAGCCAGAGCGCTGGCCCGATACGCCCGAGGCCCGTTTTTTGCAAGAGCTGCTGTCGGGCCAGCCCCTGCATCCCCTGTTCACCCTCCATCAACGACGCCACGAGGCGCAGACGCTGGACGAGACCGGCAAGCCCTTTGCCCTGCTCAGCCTGGATGATGTGCGCTGGCAGGCGGGCGGAAAGACAAAACAGGCATGGGAGCTGGAAATCGAGCTGCTTCCCGAAGGGAAAGAAATGGCGTTGCGCCGGTTGGCGGCAGCATTGCGCGACCTGCCTGGCCTGCACCCTCAGGCCGCATCCAAATATGAGCGGGGGCTGGCGATGCTCCATCAATAGAACGCAGATGGCGCAGAAAAACATGATCTACGCAGATAAAAACTGTAACTGCCAAGGTCGTTTTCGCTTGAACGAACCTGACAGGTTCCTTTGACGATGATTCAAATCCTTGCACGCCTTGTTGTTGGCTGAAAAACACACGTCCTGCCGTCAGATTTACCAGAACCTGTCAGGTTTGAGTGGGAAAAGAAACCGTTGTAGCGCACATTAGCAGTTACCAAAGACTAGAGCCTGTTATGAACTACTTGCCAAATTCTAATCATCTTCATATCATTCGCCTTTCGATTCGCCGCGGATGACGCTGAAAAATCGGATCAGCGCGGATTTTCGCAGAAAAAATCCTTTTTCAATCCGAAAAATCCGCGGAAATCTGTCGAATCAGCGTTATCAGCGGCGAATCCCACGGGCAGATGATGTGAATTCTCGATTTGACGAGGCCAAAGTGCATAACAGCTTCTAATAAAATCAGGATAATCTGCGGGCATCAGATGTGCCTGCGTTCCATTTTCATTCCCTATCGGCGCGCTGCCGCTCATGGCGACTTTGCACAATACACCGGAATGTAGTTGCCATTGGCGAGAGGCTCCTGCACCACAGACTCATCCTCGCCCGAGAGCCGATGCACGCGTAGATCACCCTCGTGGTCGCCATCCAAAACCTCGCCATAAAGATAGCTGCCATCCGGACAAAGAGTTATGTCTGTGACATCGCCAGCCAGCGGCAATGAAAACAGCTCGGTCATGGTTTCCGGACTATCTTGAGAAACGCTCATGACCCTGACCGTTCCATCATGACCGCGTTGCATGGTAAAAAAGAAGACATCCTGGGGCGCCCCATAAGCAGTAATCACGGAGCGAAGTTCATCTCCTGCTTCAGGCTGATAGAACAAGCTGGATGTTTTGGCGACGGGATCGAAAAGCTGGATTGTATTTGTCTCATGCTCGATGACGGGGACGCCCAGGGGAAAACGATCATCAAGCAGCGCCTTTTCTTCCGCCTTGGTGAGGGGGCGGAGGACATGAGAAGAACTGGTCAGAAAACTGGTTTCGTTCTCCCCTACGCCAAACGTAACAAAAAGCTGGATGCCTTCGCCCGTCGGAACCAACGCCGCGGTCACATCGGAAGGCGTCCCCTCAGGAGCCAGCCAGGACGCCACGACGCCCAACGCGGGATCGTAGGCCAGGAGCCAGCGCCGATTGCAGTGATTGGATGCCATCCATACCAACAGGGGCGATTTCCGGGAGCGAGACAAAGCCAGGGACGCAACCGCATCCGTTGAGAGATCGGGATGAGGCATGGGAGCCATGACGCCGCCGGGGCGGTGTTGCATCAAAACGAGGTTGGGCGGGCTTCCATCCAGATAGCGCCATACCAGTGCATCCGCCTCGGAATCAATGGCGGGCGCTTGCAAGGTGGGTGGCAGAACGGCCTGCTCCAACGTCATGGTCGCGAAGCCCATCCGCAATCCTGCATCCAGCCATCGACCTTGCACCTGCACCTGTGAGCCCGGAGCCACGCAATCATATTGCAACGCCGATCCATCTGCCATGACGAAAACAGCGTCAGGATCAGGTTGGAGCAGCACCACATCCCCTGCCGGCGTACGGGCCAGCAGACGGCCGCTGGCGTCGGGATGGGAGGTGAGCAGGGTCACCGTTTGCGGCGCTGCCGCGGCAGAAGGCGTCGGCCAATCGGGCAAAGCGGCGTCGGGCTGCCGGGCCATGGCGCGGGCGGCCTGCTCGATCTGGGCAGCGGTCTTGCCCGTCGCCTGACCATAGGCTTCATCCCAGGTTTTGGCGTCGGGCAGGCTGGCGCTCAGAGCAAAAAGCGCGTCGGAGCCTTCTTTGCGCAACAGCCAGGTCATCATCAATCGGGCGGCGGCGTCGGGCGCATCGGGCGGCAGTTGCGTGATGAGATCCGGAGGCAGACCGGTCGCAGGAGAAACCCAATGCCCTTTCATCTCATCACGCCAGGCCGCCAGGGTCTCGGCGGGAATTTCTCCCGCTGCCCAATGCCAGGCCAACACATCATCGATGGCATTCTGCACCCTGGCCGCGCCAGGAAGATCAGAGGTAATCAGAACCTGCTTGCGGGCTTCGCCGATGATTTCTTTGGCCAGCGCCAGTCGTAACATCTGCCGGGCGGAAAGCTCTCCGGGCGTCTCGGGAATCAGGTCCACATGCGGCGAATTGAGCACGATCCCATCCATCTCCCGGGCGGGACGCGCCAGGTCGTCAAACTCACGGGGGACAATCGCCAGGTCGGTGGACGCGGGCGTCAGGCCGACGCCGCGCATCAATTGCACCAGATCGGGCAAATCAGCAGCCAGAGCCTGGGCAAACGATTTATCTTCATCCCAGTAAATGATCATGAATCCGCCCGCGTCTTTGATTGTCTTTTTATCGCCCCATCCCTTGGCGATGAAGGGCGCCCGCCGCCAATCTTTGCCCGTATACAATTGGTAATGACGCAATTGCCTGACGCCATCCACCAACAGCTCCACCCGGGCGTTGACGCCGTCGTAGCCCACCGACTGCACCTGAATTTCAGGCTCAGGACGGCCCTTGCGGGCGCGAATGCTGGAAAGATAGCGAAAGCGCCAGCTATCCGGGGCGCTGGGAATGATCAGATCGGCAGCCGCATTGATGCCGCCCAGGGAACGAAGATGCTCCTCAGTGCGGATCACCCTGGTGAGATCTTTTTTCAGACGCTGATGCACCGAATAATAGCGCCAACCAATGACGCCGGCGATGACAAGCGCCACGCCCAGCAGCACAGCCAGAATCTTCAGCAGCGCCTGCAACCAGCGCGACATGGGCTTTTGGGTGGTCAGGACAAGAATCTGTTCCTGCTCTTCCGGAGGTAGGTAACTCATAGCCATCTATTTTAGCACAAAAACGATCCAAAACGATGTCGACGCAAATACGATTCCGGCAATTTCCGATAGAAAGTCGTAAACAGTAACTGCTAACGCACTTGATTTTTGGCCTCAAAAAGCCACGAAGGCGCGAAGGAAAAATAAAGAAAAAGGCTTCGCGTCTTCATCTTCTTCGTGTCTTCGTGGCAAAAAGTGGCGGCGCGACCTTAGTAGGTGCGTTGTTTCGAAAATAAGAGGAATTGTTGTAGAATGTTTCTATCACATTCCCCCATTTCTCCCGAGTTATTCCCCCAAACTCTATGAAAAAGCGATTTCCCCCGATCGCATTGCTGCTGGCGCTGCTGCTGGCGTTTATCGTCGTCCCGACGACGTCCGCTGGCTCGCCCGATCACATCTGGCGCACATTTGGCCCACTCGATGGCGTTGACGCCAACTGGATATTTGACGCTGCCCAGACGCCAGACGGCGCGCTGTGGTTTGCCACCGATCACGGCGTTTTGCATTTTGACGGCGCCTGGGAGCAGCGAAATGCCGGTCTGCCTGCGGAGATGATCCTGACCTTGCTGGCCGACCGTCAGGGGACGCTTTGGGCCGGAACCAGCCATGGCCTGGCCCGTTGGCAGGAGAATGGCTGGGTTTTACAGGGGAAGGGCTCCGAACTCGAGAATGAACGCATCAACGACTTGCTGGTCATGCCCGACAACGCCCTCCTGGCCGGAGGCGAGACAGGCGTGTTCATCTGGTCGCAGGATCATAACTGGCGACGTCTGACGGGACTGCCGCTGCCTGGGGCGGATCATCTGGCGCTGGACGCCCG
>Ga0256832_1001786_pt1 | contig 14654 bp, 16 predicted proteins | sample 134614metaG_FD_190534 | JGI IMG/M metagenome (GOLD analysis project Ga0256832, IMG submission 190534) | Hydrothermal vent microbial communities from Lau Basin, Pacific Ocean - 134-614 | ecosystem: Environmental > Aquatic > Marine > Hydrothermal vents | place: Pacific Ocean: Lau Basin | collected...
TCAGTGGAAGGTTTTTTCTAAGTAACTGTAATGGCCTTGGAACTTTAGTTCCAAGATGTAGCAAAGAGCGAAGCGAATTTGCGCCACAATGCCCTTGGAGGCTTAGAAATCTATTTTACAAGGTGACTCGATAATCCAGGTCTCAAACAGTCACCCCAAACAAGGATCCAACAAGAGCCGTTAAGCCCATGGCGATGGTTCCCCAAAATGTAATCCGTATAACGGCTTTAATGATATTAGACCCACCGGTTTTGGCCGCAAGGGCACCCAACAGAGCTAAAAACAAAATGGAAAAACCATACAAAGAATATTCCAAACTGCTCAATGGCAAAAATAAAGCAACCAATAAGGGTAACACTCCACCGGCTAAAAAAGAAGCTCCCGAAGCCAAAGCTGCTTGCAAGGGTTTGGCTTCGCTCATTTCATTGATGCCTAATTCATCCCGCACGTGAGCGCCTAAGGCATCATACTCCGTTAACTCCTTAGCAACGGTTAAAGCAGTTTCTTTTTTCAGCCCCCTTTTTTCATAGATGTGGGCTAGCATTTTTAATTCTAATTCAGGCATCTCTTCCAACTCTCGCTTTTCTCTTTCAATATCGGCCTTCTCAATATCTGTTTGGGAGCTGACCGATACATATTCTCCGGCAGCCATCGACAGCGCACCGGCCACTAATCCGGCCACCGTGGCCAAAAGTACCGGCTCCCTAGTGGTACTAGCTGCGGCTATACCAATGGCAATACTTGCCGTAGATAAAATTCCGTCATTAGCACCCAACACAGCTGCTCGCAGCCAGTTACTTTTATGTATGTAATGGGTCGCTAAATATGCTTTTTCTTGTTCTGTCATTTTTTCTTTTTTTCACACCAAAAGGTACTAATTCATACTTTCCACTTGCTGGCTTTAATCAAACATCCCGACTAACTCGCAGCGTATAACCGAGTTATATTTTTATCCAATCAAAAGTCCGCCAAAATACAAACTTAGAACCAATAGCCGTGGCTTTTGTTGCGGTCAACTTAGTCACTTTTAGATTTATGGTCAGCCCCTTTTCTGGTCCATATAACTTTCCTTTAAGCCATTTTTTTTCACTTGCGTTAAAAACTAAATTTGTAATGATTACTTTGCCCAAAAGATTATCGTTTCTCTTTAATTTATCCGGATTTTCGGCATCTTTTGTAACGCCATCCTTGTAGCCATTCAGTGAGACTATCTTTCCTGAATAAGTATTTCCATCCTTAAAGATTTCTATTTCTAAATCATTGGGTAATTTGTAACGCCCAATAATATCGTCTGCTTTTTGCGCAAGCACTGAAAGAGCTACCGCAAATGTAAGCAATAAAGTCAACTTGATTCTCTTCAACATTTCTTTTTTTTTATTCAATTTTTAGCACTCTCAAATCCCATAAGCCATCGCAATTCATTGATAACTAATGACTTAACTCTAATCAACATAGGAACGTCACCCTAAAGCAACCGTGCCAATCAGTAAGATTTTCTAAAAAAATGCAGGCCTTCGTACAGGTTACTCACACAAGTACTCCAGCCTGCATCCACGTGAATTCCGAACAAAATAAGATGCAAGCCACACTTTTCAAACACGCCTTTTCATCTAGGCCTACATCTTACAATTATACTAAAACAAAACGAAAATTACTCCCATCCAAAACGTTCTTTAATGGAATCTACAACGGCATAAACCATTGGCACTAAGTACACTGTCAATACCAAAGAAGACAACAACCCACCGATGATAATCCAAGCCAATCCATTTTTCCATTCCGCTCCTGTACCTTTCCCCAACGCAATAGGCAGCATACCAATCACCATCGCTAAGGTCGTCATCAAAATAGGGCGCATACGCTCTCTACCGGCTATGACTAGTGCTTCTTTATAGTGCTTTCCTTGCGCCTTTAGTTGGTTGGTAAAATCAACAATTAAAATGGCATTCTTCACCACCAGACCCATCAACATGATGAGCCCCAGTAGAGCAAACAAGCTTAAGTTACTCAAAGATAAATTTAGCGCAAGCATCGCTCCTATAATGGCAGCAGGAATCGAAAATAAAACCACAAACGGGTAAATAAAACTATCATACAAGGCCACCATAATCAAGTAAATTAACAGGAATGATATTAATAATACACTCCCTAATGCCCCAAAACTATCATTTTGTTTTTTGATATCACTTCCCCATGTCATATCAATACCTGCCGGTAACGGATGTTCCTTCACATAAGCGACAACTTCATCTGCCATCGTCCCAGAAGGTCTCCCTAAAGCATCAGCAGTAATAGTTACGGCCGGTTGACGATCTTTTCTTTCCAATAAAGAAGGTGATTGACCACGGACTACATCTGCAAACTCATTAACTTGCACAGCCATTCCTTTGGGATTAATAATGGTCAAGTTATTTACATCTTCAAAATTCTTACGATCAAAATCATCCAACCAAATTCTCACCGGATACTCCACTCCATTTTCCGTAAGAACGGCATCATCATTACCTGTAAAGGCCGTCCGTAAAGTCATCCCTACATAAGCCGTATTCATACCCAATCGTTGCATCTTATCTCGATTAGGGACTACTTTAAACTCAGGGCTTCCTTCTTCCACAGACAATTTTACATTATCCGCACCTGGGATATCTTCAATGGCTAATTTTAATTCTTTAGCACTCTTCATGACTTCTCCAACATTACTACCGCTTAAAGTAATTTCAATCGGCGAAGTCCGTGGGACTAATCCTAAAGCCATCATCGAAAAACTAACTCCCGGAAATTCTTTTCGCAAGGCTTCTCTCATCCCTATCATATAATGAGTGGTCGATTCTCCATCCATCTCTTCTTTGGGAACCAACTGCACCGTAAACTCCGTCTTGTTGGGAGAGCCCACACCCAAGCTTCCAATACTTGTACTCGGCCCACCAATATTACTAAATACCGTTTCAATTTCTTTCTGCTGAGTTAAGAAAGATTCAATCTTAGTAGAAGTAATATTATTTTCTCGGATGGTCGCTGACTTATCATATTCCAAAAACAAACTAAACTTTCCTTGGTCTCCGGTAGAAATCAATTCCATACCCACAATACCTGTTTTCAACATGGCTCCTGTCAAACCAATCAATACAACTACGATGCCGGTGAAAGCTAATTTGTGATTGAGCACCCACTCCAGTTGCGTCCCATACCACGCAATAAAACGATTCAATTGGTGCTCAAACCAAATCAAAAATTTATTAAATAAATTGGTGGGCTGTAAATCTTCTGACTTCCCAATTCGAGAGGCCAACCAAGGTGTCAAGGTAAATCCAACCAACAAACTTGTCAACGTAGAAGTCATCACCACCACAGAAAACTCCTTCAACATATCCGCCACAAAAACTTGTAAAAACAAAATAGGCAAGAACACAACGACATCTACCAAAGTAATCGAAATCGCCGAAAATCCTATTTCCATCCGACCATCAAAAGCGGCGGTTCGCTTCTCTTTTCCCATGTCTAAATGTCGCTGAATATTCTCCAAGACCACCGTCGCATCATCTACTAATATCCCGATAATCAAGGACATAGCTAACAAAGTCATCAAATTCAAAGTATAACCCAGCATCCACATCACCGCAAAAGCCGTCACCAAAGATGTTGGTATAGCGACCAATACAATCAAAGAATTTCGGAAACTATGCAAGAATAAAAGCATCACAATAGAGACCAAAATAACGGCCAAAATCAAATCATCCACCACCGCTTCTACTGCCGCCACCGTATTCTCTGTACTATCATCCGCAATCGTAAACTGTACATTGGCTTCTTTATTCTTTTCAGAGATCTGTTTTAATTTTTCTCGCACCAATTCAGACACATCCACCGCGTTCGCATCGCCTTGCTTCTTCAAAATCAAACCTAAGCCCGGCTTTCCATTAAATCGACTCAAAGAAGTAATTTCTTTCACTCCGTCAGACACGACGGCGACATCCTTGACATACACCGGACTCCCCGGCACGGGCATCGCAATCTGCACATCTTCAATGTCCGCCAATTTATGGAACTTACCTGTTAACCTAACAGAGTTTCTTTCGGAAAAGGTCTCAATACTACCTGCCGGTAAATCTAAACCGGAACGATTGATGGCTTCAACAACTTGCAACAAAGAAACTTTGTAAAGCTTTAATTTGTCTTGATCTACTTTTACTTGAATCTCTCGTTCTTCTCCACCTAGAATGGTAATCTCCGCTACTCCTTTTAGCTGTTGAATTTGTGGCAAATAATCATCCGTCATCTTTTGATAAAACTCCGTTGCAGGAAGGTCACTAGTCGCACTAATGGACATAATAGGCAAATCATTGGGTGACACCTTACTCATGGTCGGACTAAAGATAGCTGCCGGCAAATCATTTCTAATATTATCAATATATCGTTGCGCATCTTGCATCGTTATGTCCAAGTCGGTTCCATATTTCATATTAGCAATAATCACAGACGCATTGGGCAATGATTTAGTGACCAAATAATCTACACCTTCCAAATTGGATAATGCATCTTCAATTTTTCTAGACACTGAAGTCTCTACTTCCTGTGGTTCGGCACCCGGATAAATCGTTTTTATAACGACCACCGGTTGATTAAAATCCGGCAATAATTCATAGCTCAGATTTTTGTAACCTATATAACCTAATAAGGTCAGTACGCTAAATAACACAATAATTAGCGAAGGTCTTTTGATTGATATTTCTGTAATATTCATTGTCTTCGATTTTATTTTGTGGTGATATTTGCACCATCATACAAGTTAATAAAACCACTAGTCACAATTTGGTCTCCATCTGCCAAGCCACTCGCAACAACCGCTTTATCTCCAAAACGTCTTGATATAACCACCGGGTGCAACTTAGCTTTCCCATCCTTAACTAAATATACTTTAGGGTCTTTGTTGGATCCAACAATAGCAGACGCAGGGATGACAATTTGCTCATTACCGGCTGTCTCTTGAACAACTAGCTTTCCAAACATACCGGCCTTTATTTTTTGATCATTCGTATTTTTTACTTCAAATTGCACCGGATACGTATTACTACCATTCCCTTGGCTTGCTATCATTATGGCTTTACCAGTCAACTTCATATCCGGATAAGCATCCACCGTAATAGGATAAGTCTTATTTAATTTAAACTGACCTAATTCACTTTCAGGTACATTCACTGTAAACTTCAAATGCCCAATATCAGACATGATTAATAGGGGGCGTCCGGGAGCTGCAAAAGAACCCACTTCCGCCATCTTCTTAATGACCACACCGGAGAAAGGTGCATAAACCGTTGTCTTCGCAATCTGCTCCACAAGAATGTCGCGCTGTTTTTTTGACGCTTTAAGTCCTAATTCTGCTTTTTCGAGCTTCACCGCCTGTATTGCATCCGCTTCAACTAGTACTCTAAACCGTTGAATATCAGTGTTTAAGCCTTCAATTTTCACGTCTAACGCTTGCAACTGCAACTCCAACATGGACTTATCTAATTGCATCAAAACTTGACCTTTTCGAATTCGGTCTCCTTCATCAAAACGGATAGAGATAATCTTTCCTTGCATTTCAGAGTTCACCTGCGCATTGCGGTTAGGCATAAAATTACCTGTAATGCGGTTCACTTCGGATTCAGATTGCAGGTGCACGGTAGTGGCCAATACATTAATCGGCTGCTCTCTATTAAAGTGAAAGACTCGATCATCGACGATCGCTTTATTATCTTTTAGTTTTAGTACTATTAATGCGACCAAAGCCAGCAAAATTAGTATGTTGATGATGTATTTCATTTTCTTGATTTTTTTTGATTTTAAAATTGCTTTCGCAAAAAGAAGATTTAGTTTTGGAAATTTCCTGTTACATTTTTCAATTCCAGCTCAGCTTTATAATAGTCAATCACTGCAGCAAGATACTCCTGTTGTGCTTGACGCAATGCAGAATCTGCCATTATGACATCGGTTATAGACGCAAGGCCTTCTTTTTGTTGAAGAATGGTCTGGTCATATATCTCTTGCGCAAATTTAATCTGAGACTTCGTGGCATTAATGGATTCTCCGGCAACGGCAATCTTCAAAGTCGCATTCCGTACTTGCAAAGCATTTTGATCTTTTAATAATTCTAATTGCAAATTATTAGAAACGATCTCTCGCATTTTTACTTTCTTTTTCTTTTTGGCCATATTACCATCAAACAAATTGTAAGTGGCTTTGACACCGACCAAACCCATTGGCCGAAACTCCAAAAATTGATTGGGGGATTTATCATATCCATATCCATACGCACCATAAGAACCATAGGCGACTACAGTTGGCAATTTGCTCTTATCAAGCATTTCAATCTCTCCTTCCAGCAAACGCTTTTTGGTTTCAACCAAACGAATATCAGTGGTTACATGGTTGGGATAATCCTGGAGTGGACGGTACTCAATTCGGGGTTCCACATCTATATTTTCATCAAGTGACACGCCCATCCAAGTTTTCATTCCATTAAGAATTTGATCGTATTTTCCTTGCAGAATTTTCTTCTTGCTTTTTAATTGATCAATTTGAAGGGCAATTTTATTCACATCCGTACCCAATGCCAACTTGTGCTCCTTTAATAGCGTTAACGTTTCATGCAACTTCATACTGTTCGCCATATTATCATCTACAAATTGCATTTGGCTTTTGACGATTTGGGCATTGTAATACAGTTCCGAAATATTAAAAAGAATTTCTTCTTTAGATTTTTGGTATTTTAATTCCGCCAGCTCCACGCCAATATCTGTATTTTTAATCGCACTTTTTAGCTGCGGATTATACAGGGGCATCGCTACTTGCAAGTTGGCGTTCATGTTATGCGGCACTCCAAATTGTGCATCATTATACACCCCTTCCGGAGCCATTGGATTAAAAGCATTTGCCGGAATAAACTGAGTCGGCAGATCAATGAAATATTTATAATCCGCTTCCAACTTTACCTTAGGCATTCGGTTGGCCATAACTTGGGTTTTTCGGTCTTTACCTTGCTGGATACCGTTCCGTCCAAGTTCCAGTTTTTTATTATTGGCAATGGCCGTCTCCATACACTGCTCCAATGGCCAAACTTGTGCATTAACAACTTGTGCACCCTGCCACAAGAGCAGTACTATAACAAGGTGTTTGTGAATATTCACTAACTTCATGATTTAAAATTTTGTTTTTGGATTTTGCCACCAAAATCGATGTCAGAATCACATTAAATTGTTGATAATCAGAACCTTAGTTCTTTTATAAAGCTGGTTATCACCTAAAAAAAGTGTTCATTTTTTAGCGCAAGCCCCTATCGAAAGAACTTATTAAAGGTCTCAAAAGATGTCTTGATTTTCATAAGCCCGGTATGCGCATCATCCGGATTATCTGCTTTCGCAAAATCGTTGACTAAATCAATGTAGGGTAATAACCATTTGTGCAACTCATCGTGAGCTTGTCCGGTCATGGTACAATTAGACGTGAGCGCATCAATTTGCTCCGTCAAATCCATCGCCAAAACTTGATAGTCATTATACGTTTTTCCTGAAAAGGAAGCGACTTCATCATCCATTCTTTTGATTATCTCCATCATCATATCATCGACCTTCCAAGGCTGACCATGATCCAATTGAATCGTACCATCATCAGTCTCATGATCCGTCGATTTATGATCGCTAACAACTGTGTCATTGGTAGCATCTGCCCCACCCTTTTGTGCATTATTTGCGCAAGCAAAAAACACCAATGGCAAAGCGAGTAATATTAAAAATTTAGTCTTCATCTGTCCGTTTTTTTTTGTTAATAGTAAAATAAGCGATAGCCGCAAAGACAGCCGTAACTGTCATTCTAAACATCATCGCCTTCACAGTTCGCTCTTCATAAAGACCGCCTGCATGAATGTGCATTTTCAAAGCCACAAAAGCCACAAGAAGTACCACCACAAAAGTACCTAATAATTTAGCCGTCCATTTTTGACGCGTAACAAATCCATAAGCTGCCGCCAAATAAGCCCAACCGGCAAAGAAATTAGTCCACACAATAAAAGGAACAAAATTACCTTCTTTGGCACGGATTCCAAACAAATCAAAAATTACGGAGCTGCTCATAAAAACAGTGAGCGCCCCAAATGCCCCAATAATAAAGGCCGGAAGATAGGTCATTATTTTTTTCATTTTGCTGTGATTAAAGTTAATAAAGCTAGTGTCGTATTCTCTCCTTTACGCACAATATCAAACTGATAATTGGCGACTCTCCACTTAAACATCTGAAGGCGCATCGTACCCATGACCACATCAATTATCTCTTCTGCCGTCAAGGCATTGGTAAAAACATTTTTTTGTTGTCCTGACATAATGATGGGCATCAAGTATTTCATTTTCACGGTCATAATTTTCAAAATAGCTTCATTGACCCGACCGCCTTCTACCATCAAACCATCCGAAAAAATAGAGGTAACAAAATAAGGATGCTTAGCAAGATAAACAAACTGACTCATAAATAAAGCCTTAAACTTCTCTTCCGGACTAGCATCCAAGGAAGTGGCTTGGTGGTATCGCTCTTCCATATTGTTGGCCAAATACTCCAGCAACGCAACGACGATATCTTCCTTACTAGAAAAATGACGATAAATCGCTGACTCTGAAAATTTCATTTCCTTGGCCAAATTCTTAATAGTCAAGCCACTCACCCCTGACAACGACAATATCTTGCCTGCTGCTTCGATGATTTCGAGTTGCCGGTTGGTCATCTGTTTGGGACTCATTTAAATTTTATTTTTAATTAAAAGGTGCGTTTGCACTAAAAAGTATTTTGTTTTGGTTTCTTGTTCAATCGTTGGGTCTGCTCCGAAAAATCACAACTGCCCAGAATTAAAGCACGGAACAAAATTTTATTCTGTTTACCACATCCCGATAATTATCGGGACCTTTTCTAAGGGAGATTTAGAGGGTTAAAACAAAAGCGAAAACAGAATAAAATTTTGTGGTCTCAAGAGCAAACCACTACACTCGACTTTTCGGAGTAAGCGCAACAATTGAACAGATTGCACACAATATTATGCGACTTGTTTCATTTTATAGAAAGAAGCCCCCAGCCAAAAGACAGAAATAATAATGGAAATAGCGCCTAATAAAACAAAAATCGGCGGTGCTCCCAAATATACTTCCGCCAAAATACCCAATGGCATCAATAGCCCTATTAAGGCCAACCAAGAGATGGCTTTGACATGACTTAAGCGTTCTTTAAAGTGCAACAATAGGTAACCGATTAAAATGTTCAAGAAAGCGAATAAGTTACCATGTACATGCGCCAATCGAGTTTCAAAATGCTTGCCCGTAGTATAAGTATCTATCCAAGCTTGTTTATCGGGCGCAAAGTCGCGTAAGTAAATCAACAAAAATCCATAGAGCATAAAAAAGCCCATGGTAAAGAATCCGACTGCCATATTGTTTTTTCCGTTCATCACTTGTTTATTTTAGGGTTAACAAATAATACAAACACAAAGGTGAGTGTTTATTCACTTACATGCAAGTATTGCGCTCAAAAAAAGCCAAAAAATGTTGTTTTTGTTATTTTTTAGCTCAAAATGTCGTCTAATATGTATATTTTTCCTAATTTAGGAGAATGAATATTCACTAACAATGCTTTTTCGGGCTACCGGAATTGGTAAATAAATGGGGCTAAAGCCCCTGATTGTTTTGCTCCCTTGTCCATTGGTTAAAACCAACGGCAAAGTAAAGTAAAACCAACAGTAAAATAGACTCAAATCCCCTTAGTTCATTGGCTAAAACTAACAGTAAAGCAAGCTAAAACTAAGGAATTTGGACTTTTTCCGGAATATCAACTTCTTAGCTTTTCCGTCGGCTTGTTGGATCCGGAAAATGGCTGCTAGCAAAAAATACTTGAACTATACGGAAATTAACCGTACATTTGCATAAAAAAACCAGACAGGTTAAATATGAAAGATTTGGAAATGACAAGATTCGATGCAAGATTAACCAAAGAACAAAAAGAATTCTTTGAATATGCTTCAAAGTTGGGTGGATTCAGAAGTTTAACCGAATTCATAATAAGAGCTGCTCAGTTTAAAGCAGAAGAAATTGTAGAAAAACACAACAAAATTATTGCTTCCAAAAAAGACCAAGAGATTTTCTTCGATTTTGTCTTAAATGGAATCCCCCCCAATCAAGAGTTAAAATCTGCCCTCAACGAATACCGTAAACGACTCTAAATGGCAGATTTTTTAACTGTTCCCCTCAGTCCAAAACATAGGAAATCAGAATTTACCTGTGGCAATGCCTACTTGGACAACTATATTCAGAAGCAGGCCAAACAGGACATGAAAAGAAAACTGTCTGTGTGTTTTGTGATGTCCAACGATAAAAACGAAATAAAAGGTTTTTATACACTATCTAATGCAGGCATTCCCAAAGAAGCCGTCCCTGAAAAAATTAGAAAAAAACTGCCCAGAGCCTATGAATCCCTACCTGTCACATTACTGGGCAGATTGGCCATCAATAAAAAAAACAAAGGGAAGGGACTAGGAAAATTATTACTGATTGATGCTTTAAAAAGAGGGCTCGAAGTATCCAAAGTCATAGGCTCAATGGCGGTAATCGTTGACCCAATTGATGAAAATGCAGTTCAATTTTATGATAGGTTTGGATTTATCTTGTTACCGGATAGTGGCAAAATGTTCCTTCCAATGAAGACCATAGAACAATTGTTTAAATAAATGGACTCACGTTTCTGTACTTCATGTATCGGCGACTTCAGTCGCCTTGATTATGATTTAGTGAACTTGGCGACTGAAGTTGCCGTTACTGTAGGTGCAGCAAAGCCCTACCATTCTACAATCAGCATACCCCATCGCTCCTTTTTTCGCACTATAGTTCCGGTGGATTGCCTCCTTTCGGAAAAAATCCGGAAAGAACTTGAAAAAGGATAGGTTTCTACATATATTTGTATTGTACGCTAAAAAAAGCAAAATGAATTTAAAAATATCTTTGATATTGTTGGTGTTATTATCATCAAGTTGTCATAAACCTGATGAAGCGAAAAAAGAAACAGGATTATTTTATAAATCACTCTCCATCAACGGATTGTCAAGAAAGTACGCTATATACATACCCAAAGATATCGAAAACATTTCACTACCAATAGTTTTTGAGCTCCACGGTGGCGGTATTACCATTGAAGACATGACCGGAAAAAGTGGACACAAAACACCTTATAAATTATGGACTGATATAGCCGATACGGAAAAGTTTATAGTGGTCTATCCCGAAGGGTTAAACGGCACTTATGGAAAACCTACTTGGAACGATTGCAGAGGAGATTGTGTGGTTAGTTCAGATGCTGATGATATACAATTTATAAAAGAACTCATCAGTAAAATATCATCTGATTACAACATCAATTTGAACCGAATTTATGCGTCCGGAACATCTAATGGTGGTTTCATGGCTCAAAGATTAGGTATCGAATTAAATAATGAAATTACAGCAATAGCATCTATTGCGGCAGCAAAAGCGGCAGTATCAGAATGTAGTTCGCCCAATCATCCAATTTCAATATTATTTATGAATGGGACTGATGACAATCACATGCCCTTTGATGGAGGATATATTTCAAACCCTCCCAACCCTGACCACGGAAGCGTCTTATCTACAAATGAAACTGTTGATTTTTGGATTAGTTTTAATCAAACTGATACCACCCCAATTTATTCAACTTTTCCAGACTTGGATACTACTGACGGTGGAATAGTTGAAAAATACAAATACTCTAATGGTATCGGAAACACGGAAGTTGTCTTTTACAAAATAAATGGCGGGGGACATTCTGCCCCTAGTATAAAAGAACAATATTCGCCTTTGTTTGAGCAATTTTTTAATAAGCAAAATCACGATATAGAAATAACTACGGAAGTTTGGAATTTTTTTAAGAATAAAACTAAATAAAATTATTACACTTCGCTATTCCAGTGTAGCATTTACCCAACTCTCGGACTTGATAAATAGTTGAGAATCAAGGAGTTTCAAAAGCTTGAGTTGAATTCTCCGAAAACCTGCCTTCCGTAAGAAAACCTATTGGCAGCAAAATGTTTTTACCGAAAGGATTAAACCAACAATAATCCAAAACCTTCCTAAGTGGCAAAACATGATTAATAGAATAATGAATGCCAAGCCGAGTCCCCCTAATTTGCATCGTACACCCGGTGATTACCTAATTTAGCAGAAAAATCGGCAAAAACTTGAAAAAGCACCGGGTTTTAGATAAATTTGTGGCATCACAAGAAAATTATCCCCCACACTTAAAAGTCTTGCAACAATGGAAACTAATGAAGTATTAAGAAAACAAATTTTCAGGATTATCGGAAATCAACTCAGAGCAAATAACCCACCTGAAACCAAAGCAACTCTCATCCGGCTGAAAAAAGAAGGTTTTAATGATTTTCAAACCAGACAACTGATTGGTCAATGTGTTGTAGTTGAGATATTTGACAGCATAAAAAATAGGAAGCCATTTAACGAAAAGCGGTATATTAAAAATTTAAAGGCGTTACCGAAAAACCCTGTGGATGAACTCTTTGAGTAGTGAGCCGCTCCGAAAAGTCATCTTTTCCAAGATTTAAGCAAAGAACAAAATTTTGTTTTGAACTTTTTCAAAACCAGCTCAATGCAGCTATTCTCTGAATATTTCAAATCCCCCTACTCTATGTGCCTAGCAAAAAAAAGACGTTTCAAAATCCCGTTCGCCACACCGCTAAATCGTTGGCCGAAAATTGCAGACTAAAATGTTAAAAATCATACAGAAAACCTATTTATTAATTGCTGTTCTTTCGATAGTGGGTTCAATCATACTTTATTTCTCTATTTCACACCCAAGCGAGCCCCCAAAAGATTTTTATGCCGGATTATTTAGAATAATACTTCTCATATTCAACCTACTATTTCTTCTTTTGTCCACTTCCATTTTTTTGAACTTATACGAGAGAGTTAGAAACAATTCTGTATTGCGTTTATTAAGCTTTTACTTTCCTTTGATCGTAGTTTTTTTAAGTAATACTATCAAGGGTCATTTCACTTCAATTGATTTTAAAGGACTTATCATGTCATTACCTTTTGCTGTGGCTACTACTATTGGTTATTATTACTTTCGTAAAAAGTACTTTAGGTATCGGCGACTTCAGCCGCCTAGATTATGACCTAGTGAACTTGGCGACTGAACGCCGTTACGATTTCGCCTTAAATTACATCAAAAACCCAACGAAATAGCCGGATTTAAAGAAAATATGGCAAAAACTAGAAATAGCACGGGGATTTAGATAAATTTGCACCGGTATTAGAAAATTGTGCCACGCACTTAAAAGACAACCACAATGGAAGTAAATGAAATGTTAAGAGAACAAATCTTTGAGATCATAAAGAATCAACTCGAAGCCAATGACCCACCTGAAACCAAAGCCACTCTTAACCGGTTGAAAAAAGAAGGTTTTGATGATTTTCGAGCCAGACAGCTGATTGGACAATGTGTGTCAATTGAAATATTTGATGTCATAAAAAATGGGAAGCCATTTAACGAAAAGCGGTATGTTAAAAATTTAAAGGCATTACCGAAAGAACCTTTTGAGTAGTGAGCTGCTCCAAAAAATTCACTTTGCAAAGATTAATGCAAGGAACAAATTTTTATTTTGACCCTTCCAAAAATTTAATACTTTTGGAAACTTATTCAACATAAAGTTGGCAAAGAAAACCGGGGAAAATCAATTGTTCAAGAATTGGCAGAATACATGGGCGCAGTCGGGTTTTGCCCCCTACATTTCGACAAATAACACATTGATTTGACATAAAAAAACTATAATAAATCTTGATTATAAAAAAGAATACCTAATTATAACTAGATGATAATCAGCCCTTTATCGAGCTCTCGGTCTCAACTTTGTGCTATTAAGGGGTAGTTCATGCGTCTCCTAACCACTAAGGCCACTTTAGAATGCACTAAGACTACATTAAGAAAAAAAGGAATCTGTTTAGGTTGGAATGCAATTTACCGTCTGCTTTAGCTTTTACCGTCTGCTTTAGCTGACGGATAAAAAAACAAGACCAAAAGCCGGCTTTAGCCGCATTTTTTTGGTATTTTCTTGGCAAGTCAATGGGGCTAAAGCCCCTTAGAGTTTTGCTTCTGGCCCCGGCAAAGTAAAGTAAAACCAACGGTAATGAAAATCTATCTGACTATATATTGCATTTTTTTCTCATGCAACTTGTGTTTGTACGGTAGCCTTCTAAAGGGGGACATACACGACTTACAACCGCGGCATTCAATTAGAAGACTATTGAATGTTTGTTGATAGTAGATTTTATGGAGTTTTGTTACTGTTCAATTACAGATCATAAACCACTGATAATCAAATAGGTATAAACTTAATCAAAACAAATTTATAACTAAGCTATACCTGTCGTGTATGCAAGTCGTGTATGTATGTCCCGCATGTACCCGCTGGCGGGGTCAAATTTGCCACCCGGTAGTCCGGTTTCTTCCGGAAGTTAAAGCAAATTTGGGGGTGGAAAAAACTAAATAAAAACCATGAGCCTAAGTTTATACGTTTTTCCGGAAACTTGCGCCAATTACAAATTATCGAAAAGCGTCAA
>Ga0256832_1001787_pt1 | contig 14654 bp, 15 predicted proteins | sample 134614metaG_FD_190534 | JGI IMG/M metagenome (GOLD analysis project Ga0256832, IMG submission 190534) | Hydrothermal vent microbial communities from Lau Basin, Pacific Ocean - 134-614 | ecosystem: Environmental > Aquatic > Marine > Hydrothermal vents | place: Pacific Ocean: Lau Basin | collected...
TATTTTGAGAAAGTAGATTGATGACTTGTCCATTTTTTAAATAAACTCTCATAAAATAGATTCCACCTTTGGAAAATAGCTCTTCTACCCTATTTGCTTCAAAAATTTTTCCTATAAGCTCTTGTATATTCTTTTCAAAAGAGTAACCATCTTCACAAGTAGCTACCTCAAAATAAGTTCCATCACTAAGAGTATTTTGCATAACACTTAACCGACTAAAGGTAAGAGGAATAACTCTATTACGAATACTTTCTAGTAAGATAGTTCGGTTATTTAGTTTTATCTCTACCCCTTTAGAACTTAATGTCAAAGAGCTTGATTTAGAGTAGTAGAACATAAAAAAGATTGCTGTAGCTATTATAATTAATATTGTTATATTTCGTGACATATCGAAGTATAACATATATTTAATTTATTTAACCACAATCTCTAAAGCATGAGTAGTCCGTTTATCAAGAGGTGGAAGCTCCATAAAGTCAAAAGAGTAGATTGAACTTAAGTAGTGTTTAGGATTTTTAGGAGCATAAAACTCTAACCCCTCAAACTCTATTTTAGAGAGAGGCAATACCTCATCAATATCAAACCATGCAGAAACATCAGGCATCTCTCCTCCATAGATTACTTTTAAATCTTTTTTATTCCACCCTTGATGTAAAAGATAGAGTGCTTTTACTAACTTCTCTCTTATTTCAGGACAATCTTCTCCATCTGGTGTATGTAGACTTATAGCAGAGACAGAGCGAATAGACTGGAAAATTCCATCATAGAATTTTTTATAAAACTCTTTATTTGGAACTGTTAACATAGGAAAGATGTCTACAAAAACCCCTTGGTGGTAGCCTACATCTCTACCCTCTTCATGAAACTCTACAATAGAGGCTCTATTTGAACGTAGTTTCATATAGTCAAACTTAAAATCAGGGTCACTCTCTCTAGTTTGTAAAAAAATATCTTTAGATAGTTCTAACGGTGCAATCTCTTTAAATTTATTGTAGTCCTCTACAGGCATAGATATATCTATATCATCGTCCCAAGGAATAAACCCCTTATGACGAACAGCTCCTAAAAGTGTACCTGAATCTAACCAATATTTTAAGTTATGCTCTTTGCAAATGGCATCAAACTCTACTAACATATCTAACATAATAAGTTGAGCTTTACGTAGCTCTTTAGAGTCTACTGCCATCTATACTCTCTTCATGTCATAGTAGTCATATAGTGCGTCAATTAGTACATCTGTATAGGCTTTAGTCATATCTCCCATGTGAGAGACTCTAAAAATAATATCACGCTCTGCCCCACCATTTGGACAGACCATTACTTTGTAACGCTCCTCTAGGTCATTAACAATATCCATTGCACTCTTACCATCAGTTGGAGTAAGTGTTGTCATAGCATTTGGCATGTATGGAGTGTACTCTTTTAGAGGTAAACCTTTTATCTCTTCTCTAAAATACTCTGCAATATCTTTAGCTCTTTTTATGCTCTGTTGCACTCCACCTCTTCGCCTGATTTGGTTAAGTCTAGCCTCTAGTTGCAACATAATGGTTACAGCAGGAGTGTAAGGGGTTTGCCCTCTCTCACCATTTTTTAAGTAGTCTTTGAAGTTAAAGTAGAGACTCTTAACATCTTGAACTCTCTCTAAAGCTCTTGGAGACAAAATAACCATAGTAAGCCCAGGAGGAAGAGCTAAACCCTTTTGGCTACTTGCAATTACTACATCTATATTTTGAGACTGCATATCTAAAGGGTCAGTTACAAGCATAGAGATAGCATCGACTATAAAGAGTAAATCACTCTTTTTAGCATAAGCTCCCATAGCATCTAAATCATAAAGATGACCAACAGAGGTCTCATGAGCATTTACAATTAAAGAGGTGTAGTTCTCTTTTGGGGCTAAAGCTTCAATATCATGAAGATTAGTATCTTTTACTTTAAAGTCTGTATGAGGCACACCATGAACATCACAAATAGTTACAAAGCGATTTCCAAAACCTCCACCATTAACAACAAGTGCATTGTCATCTTTACTCAGGAGGTTCATAACTGTTGCCTCCATACCTGCTGTACCTGATGCAGTTAAGAAGATAACTCTTGAACCTTCTGGAGCATTAACCATCTCTAACAAACCCTTTTCACACGCATAGGTTACATCTGAAAACTTACAGTTTCTAAAGTATGGAGTCTGCTTTGAGCCTACTTCTAAAATCTCATCGCTCATTTTTACAGGACCTGGGGTAAAGATGTAGTAATCTTCATATATCATCTATTTTTCCTTTTTCTTTTTTGGTTTTTTACTATCGTTGTACTCTAAAAGTACTCGGTTAATACCCACTATATCTGATGGAGTAAGCATCTTAGATTTGTTCTTTCCACGCTGAATTAGTGATGTAAACTCAGCTATCATATAACGCAATCCACACCCCTCAAACTCATAGTTAAAGACTAGAGTTTTATGGGTATCTTCAAAACGAACCTCAAACTTCTTAGTTAACCACCATGGAGCAGGAATATAGATATAGCCTTTTGTCCCAGAGATAACGGCATCGCCCTCAGACTTCATACCAACAGCAACATTAGCAATACCCAACGCACCATTTTTATGTTTGGTGACAATTAGGTTGTTAATGTCATAACCATCCTCCTCTTGTGGGAAAAAAGTAATACTTTTTGGTTTTCCAAGTACTTTGTTAACAAGTAGTGAAGTGTAAGAAGAGAGGATATTAGTTGCCCCTTGTTGAATAAAGCTATCAGAGTAGCGTTTCTCTTTATAGAGTGAAGTTCTTGTAGCACGAACCTCTTTAACATCACCAATAACTCCAGTGTCTAACTCTTTAAATAGTTGATTAAATGCAGGTAGAAAAGCTGTTTTAACAGCAGAGAGAAGTAACTTTTTCTCTTTTTTAGCTAAAGAGAGTAGCTCTTTTAGTTCATCTTTCTCTAAAGCAATAGGATTTTCACAAAGTACATGTTTACCTGCTAAAAGAGCTTTTTTAATGCAGTTGTAATGCTCTCCTAGTTGTGTATCTATATAGACAGCTTGAATGGTACTGTCTAAAAACTCATCATAATTATCATGACCATACTTAATAAGCTCATTATCTTTAGTAAAAGCTTTTACAGCTAAAAAATCTTCTGAGAAGATACGATTGACCTTTACATTTGAAACAAATTTTGACTCATCAATAAAAGCTTGTGTATCTTTTCCTAAACCCACCAGTCCCAATTTAATAGTATCAAAGTTCTCTTTTCTTAGTTTAGTACTAGAAATCCCCTCTGTCCTTGGCAGATACTCAACATGAGTATACTCATTTAGGTAGTCAAAATATCCAACCCAATCATCACCAATAGCAAAGATATCAACATCATACTTAACCATATCTTCTGCTTTTTGGTTTTTATGCTTCTCTACAATGACTTTATCTACAAAATCTAAAGCTTCAATCGCTTTAACACGTTTTTTGGTACTCTCAACAACATTAAGTTTACCTCTTGAACGGTCGTAGTTTTCATCGGTAACCCCTACAATAAGATAATCTCCCAATGCTTTTGCACGTTTAAGTAAATTCATATGACCTACATGCAACATATCATATGTTCCATATGTAATTATTGTTTTTTTATTTTTCACTTATAATTCCCCATTCTTTCTATAGTTATTATTATTACTAATAACATATATTATATAATAGGAAATGCTAAAATAGCAACTTTCTTAAAAGCTAAATGGTGCTAATATACACATATTTTATTATAATTTAAAAAGATTTAATAAAATTCCATAACCAAAATCTATAAACTTTATGTAGTAAAAGGGTACAAACTTGTTGTATCATCCTAAGGAGTAATATGCAAATAAAAGCTTACGCAAAAATAAACACATTCCTAAAAATAACAGGTCATAAAGATGGCTACCATACTTTAATGTCTCGATTTATTAAAGTACCTCATCTCTATGATACCATCTCATTTGTAGCTGGTGAATTTAAAACTTTTACGATAGAGGGTTGTGGTGATGTACCTGTAGAGGAAAATACTATATACCAAGCTTTTCTAGCCATGGATATAGAGACAGATTTTTTTAAATACCATAAAATAGTAGTAGAAAAAAACATCCCCTCTGGGGCAGGTCTTGGTGGTGGAAGCTCTGATGCTGCTGCATTTATGCGTCTTCTTAATAAGGTATGTAAACTCTATATTGACACTCCTACCCTCGCCCAAATAGGCTCAACGGTAGGGGCAGACATTCCTTTCTTTGTCTATAACTATGATGCTGCAAATGTTTCAGGCTTTGGGGAAGTTGTAGAAGAGTTCAAAGATGAAGAGCCTTTTAAAATAGAACTTTATACCCCCAATATCCATTGTGATACACCTTTGGTCTACAAAACTTTTAAACAAAATTTGTTTGATGATATCAATCTTGATAGTTTTAAAGGGTGGGAGAATTTATCCTCTAAAGAGGTTTTAGCAAAAGTTGATGCAGTAGAGGCTAATGATTTATATAAAGCCTCTTTAATTGCTTATCCTGAACTAAAAGATGTTGCTAAAGAGGGATGGTACTTCTCAGGAAGTGGAAGTACCTTTTTTAGACTTACTTAATAGCCAACATTCTTTCGAGTGCTAAATTAGCATACTTAACCGTATGCTCATCAACAACTATCTCATTTATAGGGGCACCATCTTCTATAGACTTTAGAGTCAAATACAAATCTTCCAAAGTGGTTTCATTCATAGTAGGACACTCTGGTTTAGTAGATGAAAGCACATAAGTATTTCCCTGACGCATTCTGTTTACTAAGTTATACTCTGTTCCCACGGCTACTTTTTGTTCTGGGTCTAAGTCATTTACATACTTAATAAGCTGAGAGGTAGAACCAGCAAAATCAGCAGCTTCTACTATTTTAGGGTCACACTCTGGATGAACAGCTATCTTAATGTCAGGGTACTTCTCTCTATAGAACTCTATATCTTCCAGTGTAAAGAGTTGGTGAACTGAACAGAAACCATTAAAACAGATAACATCTGCCTCTTTAGGGTCACACTCACCTTCTCCTATAACACAAGAGTTTAATCCCATAGAGTTAGCAAAGTTCTGCCCTAAACATCTATCTGGAACAAAAAGAATCTTCTTTCCAGACTCTAACCCCTTCTCTATAATTTTATAAGCATTTGATGAAGTACAGACCATACCACCCATCTCACCTACTTTTGCTTTTACTGTTGCATCAGAGTTAATGTAAGTAATAGGTAAAATATTCTCTTTTGGAACACCTCTCTCTACCATATAGTTTACAGAGTCATCAAAATAAGAGCCATCAATCATACGTGCCATAGCACAACAAGCAATTTTAGGCATAAGTACTCTTTTTTCAGGAGCAATAACTTTTACACTCTGCCCCATAAACCCTACTCCACAAAAAACTACCCATGGATTATTATCTGCTTTACATTTTCTAGCCAACTCTAAGCTGTCACCAGTAATATCTGCCATCTCAAACACTTCATCACGTTGATAGTAGTGTCCTACAACAGTAACAGGCAATTTCTCTTTTAATCTCTCTATTTCAGCTCTATAATCTATACTCATATTTTATACCTTGCTTATATAATTTAAGAAAAAGTACCATAGTTTTAGTTAAAATTGCGACAATCATTCACATATTATGGAGATTTTATGGATTTTTTATTTAATCAAAACGTTTTACTTTACATCGCTGCTTATCTTTTGTCTGCTATTCCCTTTGGATTTATCTTAGCAAAAGTATTTGCTGGAGTAGATGTTCGTAAAGAAGGTAGTGGAAATATTGGGGCGACCAATGTACTTAGAGTACTAAAGGAAAAAGCTCCAGAGTTAGCCAAAAAACTTACCATTGCGACATTTGCACTAGATGCGACTAAAGGTGCTATTATTATTCTTATTGCCATGGTTTTAGGTGCAGAACCATCTGTATTATGGACCATTGCTGTCTTAAGTGTTTTGGGTCATTGCTATAGTATTTTTCTAGGTTTTGAAGGGGGGAAAGGTGTCGCCACTGGTTTTGGTGTACTTTTGGTTCTAGTTCCTATTCCTTCTTTTGTTGCTATTGCTGCATGGTTTATAGCTGGAAAAGTACTTAAAATCTCTTCACTCTCTTCACTTGTTGGACTTATTGTTCTTTTAATTGCTTCTCATCTCTTGTACCCTGATATGCCAGATATTCATACCCATACTCCTATTTGGATTATTGCTTTTATGATTTTTTACAAACATATCCCTAACATAATAAGAATTTTCAAAAAAGAAGAGAAACAAATTGTCTAATATCTGTTCAGATGATAGCATCTACATGACTATACATATAAGCGAATTAAAACTTTCTACCATTATTGGTATTTTAGATTTTGAACGTATCACCCCTCAAGATGTTATCGTAGATGCAACTATAGACTATTGCTATAAAGATAGTGATTTTATTAATTATGCAGAAGTAATTAATCTGATAGAAAAGCAACTTATTGAAAATAAGTATCAACTATTAGAAGATGCTCTTAATAATATAACGAGTAAACTCCTCAAAACATATACTCAAATAAAAAAAATAGAGCTTAAAATTACCAAACCCAATATTATTCCTAATGCACAAGTATCCCTTTCTTTAGAAAAAAAAGTATAAAAAGGTCAATAAACTATTCAAAACAGATGAAAATAATAAAAAACAGTGAATATTTTTATAAATTATCAATAATTGTTTAAAAAAACTTTAAAGTATGGGTTTTTTGTGTTATAATATTGAAAAAAAAATACAAATAAGAAGGAACTTCCAATATTATGAGAATTTTAATTATAGAAGATGAAGTAACATTAAGCAAAACGCTGTCTGATGGTCTTAAAGAGTTTGGCTATCAAAATGATGTAGCAGGAAACATTAAAGATGGTGAGTACTATTTAGGTATTAGAAATTATGATTTAGTATTACTTGACTGGATGCTTCCAGATGGTAATGGGATAGACATGATTACAAAGCTTAAAGCAAAAGCACCTAAAACAGCTGTTATTATTCTCTCTGCAAGAGACGATAGAGACAGTGAAATTGAAGCACTTAAAGCTGGAGCAGATGATTACATCAGAAAACCTTTTGACTTTGAAATTCTAACAACACGTATCGAAGCTAAATTACGTTTTGGTGGCTCAAACATTATTGAAGTAGATGATCTTATTATCAATCCTGAAGAGGAGAAAATTATCTACGAAGGTGCTGAGATTGAACTTAAAGGTAAACCTTTTGAAGTACTTACTCACTTGGCTATGCATAAAGATCAAATTGTCTCAAAAGAGCAGTTACTTGATGCTATTTGGGAAGAGCCAGAGTTGGTAACACCAAACGTTATTGAAGTTGCAATTAACCAAATTAGACAAAAAATGGATAAACCATTAAATATCACAACCATTGAAACTGTAAGAAGAAGAGGCTATAGATTTTGTTTTCCAAAAGGAGCTTAAAAGATCGCTTCATCTTTGAGCTTGCTGTCTCTATGACAGTACTGCTCATCGTACCCATTCTCGTAATTACCATCTACTTTTCACACACCCTCAAAGAGAACATCAAAAATGAGATGAGAACTCATGCAAACTACATAATACATACCTATACATCACAACAAGATTATGATGAAAAATTTAATTTCACCTCTTTGGAAAATGTATCTGAATATAAAATTCATATGTTTACAGACTACTCTCTCAATAAACAAGATGATTCTATAGTTGAATATAAAGAAGATGGCAAAGAGTTTTTAGAACTTATTTTACCCTATAATAAAAATGGTCACACTTATTTAAGTATTAAACGAAATATTGAACATGAAACACGTTTAATGAATAACATGTACTACATGATATCTATTTTATTCTTAATTGGTTTCTTTTTGATATTATACTACTCTACTGTTTTATCTGATAGATTTATGAAGCCCCTACGTATGTTAAGTAATAAATTTTCAGATATGAATGAGAGTATGCTAAAGCCTATTAAAATTCATGAACTACCTGAAGAGTTTGAAAATTTTGGTGCCTCTTTTAACCGTTTACTTACTAAGATACAAACCTTTATTAACTATAGAAAAGAGCTATATGTAGGAACAGCACATGAACTAAAAACGCCTTTAGCAGTGATGCGTCTTAAAAATCAAATTACACTCATGAAATATAAAAAGCATGATAAAATAAGAGAGACTCTACAACAAAATATAGACTCTATTGATACTTTAAACTCTATGATTCATAATATCTTAGAGTATGGTCGTGCAGAAGGAGCACAATTTGAGAAACCAAAACGAATGAACCTCATACAACTTATGGCAACCAAAGCTGAAGAGTATGAACTACTAGCCCAATCTCAAAATAGAAACTTTATTTATAATTTTTCCATTCCTCATTTTATAATAAATCTTCAAGAATTACTCTTTATGCAAATTTTTAGAAATTTTATTCAAAATGCCCTTCGCTTTACACCTGAACAAGGACTTGTTTCACTACAAACAAGAACAGATAAAGATTACTTTATTATTGAAATTATTGACGAAGGACCAGGAATAGACACAGACAAGGACTTCTTTGCCCCCTTTAAACGCTCTTTAGATTCAACTGGTGCAGGACTAGGACTCTTTCTTGCTAAAAATGCAGCCCAATCAATGGGTGTAGATATTGACTTAAAAAATAGAGAAGATGCTTCTGGAGCAATTGCAAGTATACGTTTTCCTCTGAATAGATTTTTACTAAAGGAGTAATTTTTTATCATATTACATATTAATCTACTTTTTAAATATATCATAAGCTTGGATAAGATATAAAACTGAATAAATAATAAATTATAAAGCGAGTAATTAAATGGCATTAATAATAGCAAACGAATGTATAGCGTGTGACGCATGTAGAGAAGAGTGTCCCAATGAGGCAATTGAAGAGAATGATCCAATATATCTTATAGATTCTGACCGATGTACTGAGTGTGTAGGACATTATGATGAGCCTCAGTGTATAGCTGTTTGTCCTGTAGACTGTATAACTTCTGACCCAGATAACGTCGAAACAGTCGAAGAGCTAAAATTTAAATTTTCTCAACTTGAATTAGAAGTTTGATCCTATAGCTATGCATAGTTGTACTGCAGTTATTGATATTGGTTCAAATTCTGCTAGACTTGTTATCTACCAAGAGAGTAGCAAATATGGCTTTCACTTAATCTGTGAAAGAAAATCTAAAGTTAGAATTGGTGAAGGAGCTTACGAATCAGGAGGCTATCTTCAACCAGTAGGCATACACCGTGCCTACCTAGCACTTAAAGAGTTTATTACCACAACTCAACACTACCCCGTTTCTAAAATTTTATGTGTTGCCACTTCTGCCCTGCGTGATGCACCCAATGGCTTAGAGTTTACAGCATGGATTAAACAAGAGCTTAATTTAGATATTGAGATTATTGATGGTCAAAAAGAGGCTCTGTTTGGTGCCATAGCTGCACAAAACCTTCTTCCTATCAAAGATGGTATTACCATCGACATAGGTGGTGGTTCTTCTGATTTGGCTCTTATTAAAAATTCTAAAATAGTAGCAACCTACTCACTAAATCTTGGAACAGTCAGATTAAAAGAGCTCTTTTTTGATAAAGAGAGACCTCTAAATGAGGCTAGAGAGTTTATTAAAAAGGAGCTAAAAGCCATACCAAAAGAGTTTAAAAGTAAACAAGCCATTGGTATAGGTGGAACGGCAAGAACCCTTGCAAAAGGAATTATGAAAGCAAAAGTGTACCCTTTTAATACCATTCATGCATTTTCATATAAAATAGATGAACATATAGAGTATTTTAAAAATATCGCTGAAGCAAAACCAAACTTACTTAAATATCTTCATATCCCAAAAGGTCGTTTCGATACCATACGAGAAGGTACACTTATATGGGAAGAGATTCTAACCCATATAGAGGCAAAAAGAGTTATAACTTCAGGAGTTGGGGTAAGAGAGGGAGTTTTTTTACACCATTTTCTAAAAAAGAGTAACCTTCAATTCCCAAAAGATATTAATCCAAGCATACAGAGCATACTTGACCGTTTTGAATCACATCATGTATATATAGAGAAACGTCAAAAGAACACCATTAAACTTTTTAATCTATTTATTAAAGAGAAGAAGATAAAAGATAAATATCTAAAAGAGTTACTCTATGCCATAAAACTTTCAGCCATAGGGTATAGGTTTAATATTTATAAATCTTTTCAACATGCGTTTTATGTCACCATGCAAGAGTTTAATTATGGCGTTACCCATAAAGAGCTTGTATTGACAGCTATTCTCTTAAGATTTGGAGGCAAAGAGCTATATGATAGAGAAATATATAAACAATACCAAACGCTCTTACCCAAAAAAAAGACACTTAAATATCTTAGTTTTATCTATACCATAACCTCTACACTTTATGAACAGACAGCACTGAAAGATTTTGATTTTACTCTAAAAAATAACAAATTAACCATTGTTGCTGATGGCTCTCTATATCTTGCCAAAGAGAAACTAAAAGAGTTGGAAAGACCAAAGGGATTAAAGCTAGAGATTGTTGATAAACAGACAATCCCTAACTATGATTTTTAGCTAAGTAGTTAATAATCTATTAGAATTTACGTCCCATAGTAAATTCAAAGCTAGAGGTTCTATCTAAATCTTCTGGGTCTCTTGCTCTTGCAAATACTAAGTTAATTGGTCCCATTGGAGAGAACCACTCTAAGGCAACACCGTACCCCTCTTTTGTAATCTCATCTATACTATCTTCCCCTGTCATTCCATAATCATAGAAAAATGCCAAACGCATCTTAGCAGCTTTTGAAAGAGGAATACTTGCTTCAACAGTATTGATAACACTTTTCATACCACCTAAATATTTTCTTTTAGCTGTACCATTCGCATCTACAGAATCTTCTGAAGGAGAAATACTATAAGGTTCAAACCCTCTAACACTACCTATACCACCCATAAATATCTTTTCTGGAATATCAATATTACCTCTATCTTGTAAGATATTCGCTCTTAATTTATAACGAAGAATCAGGTCATAATCAATAATATCTTCTAAACCATAATAAGCACCAAACTTAGCCGATGCTTCTAAGAACTTTTCATCTCCACCAACACCTGAATAACCTAAGCTACCACCCAAAATAAACCCTTCACGTGGAACATAAAAGTCATCTGTCGAGTCATAGTTTAAACCAACGGAGAAAGTACTTTTTGCATAGTTAAAATCTTCTTGTGCAAAAATAGAGTATCTTTGCTCTGTAGCATTTTCATCAACATCAGTATCATTTTTACTGTATGAGTAACCTAACGAGCCATAAAGATTACGTGTTAGCTGTCTTCCTAAATTGACACCTGCTCCAATACTTTTTTGCTTATATGTTGAATACTCATACTCACTTCTATAAATATTTGCACCCAAACTGTAGTCGCTATCCCATACTCTAGGGTTATTAAATGAGAGTGCATAATTAATTGATATTCGAGAAACATCAAATGAAAGAGCAGCATTAATCCCTGAACCAAGAATATTTCTATCGGAGAGAGAGGCACTTGCCATTGGCCCTTGGAAAGAGCCATATCCACCACCAGCTTGTATACTTCCTGTTGCTGTCTCTTTAACTTTAACAAGCAGATTTGAATGTGTCTCATCAATCCGTTGCTGTTCTATATCAACCTTTTCAAAATAGCCTCTTCTACCCAAAGCACTTTTACTATCTTTTAAATCCGTTAAAGAGAACTGGTCACCTGGCGCCAAATAGACATCTCTTCTAATAACTCTATCTCTGGTAGTATGATTTCCTGAAATAATAACATCATTAATCGTTACTTTTTTCCCTGGGATAATCGTATATTGAACATCTACAGTTTGACTGTTTTTATTTTTATGAAAGTTTGGGTTAACCCTTGCGTTGGCATAACCTAAATTTGCAACCTGTTCTTTTAAATAAGCCATATCTTTACGAAGCTTATTAATATTAAAAATTTTTCCCTTTTTAGCCTTAAATTCGGAACGTATCTCATCAAGATCCAAACCATCTACAACACCATCAATCTTAATACTATTTATTCTATATTGATTCCCCTCAGAAATTTGGTAAGTCACATCAGCTTTGTAAGAACCACTATCTACACGCATAATAGGGTCACTTACCGTTGCATCCAAGTAACCCTGTTGCATATAAACATCTTTAGCTCTAAGACCATCATAAGGTAATTGGTCTATATGAGCCACACCGTTATGTAAGCCTGGTAACCACCCCATAATATCTTCTTCTTGGTTTGCTAATGCTGCTTCCAAATCATCTGTATCAATTTCTTTAGCACCTGAAAAGTCTATATTTTCAATATAAATTTTTTCACCCTTATTGACATCAAAAGTTAAAGCAATACTCTCTTCTTTGGGTTCAACATTTATCTCTACAATTGTGTCATAATATCCTTCAGCTTCAATTTTTTTTATCAAATTCTTTTTAGCTTCTTGAACTTTAGTTGCATCATAAAGGTCACCTTTACGCAATCCAATCTCTGCAAAAAGTGCCTCCTGCTCCTCTGCAGAGCTGTATCCATTCATCTCTAGTTTTGAAATGACCGATTTCTCTTTAAACTCATAAAGCAGTCCACCATCAGCAGTACGTGAAACAATAATATCAGAAAAATATCCTTGTTTATAAAAGTTTTTAAGTGACTCATCTATTTTATTAATATCAAAAGAGTCACCAACATGAATACCAGAGATTTCTGAAGCAACCTCTTTTGAAATATGAAGCAGTCCGTTATATTGAATGGAAGTAATATTTTGTGCTAAAAGTATGGGGCTTAGTCCTACTGATAAAGTAAAAAGTTTTCTCATATAAATTAATTATTCCTTATAGAATTGACTATAGTTTTTTATTGACATTAGTGTATCTATTTTTCACTAAAAAAGTGGTATAATCCACCAAAAACATTAAAGAGATTAGCATGAATATCGGTATTATAGGTCTTGGACTTATGGGTGGTTCTTTGGGTTTAGCTCTAAAAAAATTTCCTAAAAAATATACAATTATAGGTTACGACCACAATAAAAAGCACCAAGAAGATGCTTTAAAATTAGAGCTTATTGATAAACTGGCTCAAAGTTTTGATGAGATAAAAAGTTGTGATGTTATCATACTCACTATCCCTGTTGATGCTATTATCAAAACAGCTCAAACACTTACCGACGTAAAAGAGAGCTGTACCATTATAGATTTTGGTAGTAGTAAAGGTAAAATAGATGCAGCCATTCCTCCCATTATACGTCAAAACTTCGTAACAGCTCACCCCATGACGGGAACAGAAAAATTTGGTCCAACTGCTGCTATAGAAGAACTCTACACCGATAAAACCATGGTTCTATGTAACCAAGAAAAGAGTGGTGAACTTCAAAAAAAAGTTGCACTAGAACTCTTTGAAGATATAAAAGCAAAAGTAGTATTTATGGGAGCAGAAGAGCATGATAAACATGCTGCATTTATCTCACACATGCCCCATGCCGTTAGCTATGCCATTGCAAATTCCGTTATGAAACAAGAAGACCCAGAGAGCATCATCGCCCTTGCTGGTGGTGGTTTTAGAAGCATGAGTCGCATCGCCAAATCATCCCCAAATATGTGGGAAGATATCTTTAGACAAAACAAAGAGAACCTACTTGCTTCCATGAAAGCATTTAATGAAGAGATGCAACTTTGCCAAGATATGATAGAACATGAAGAGTGGGGAAATCTCCATAAATGGATGACAGAGGCGAATAAACTGCATGATATTTTGTAGCTTATCAATAAACTTAAATAAAAGGATATTACGTGAAAAAAATATTACTTCTAACAGTCATTTTCTTTATAGCTGTCTACTTTGTATTGACCAAATTCTTTCCTGATGTAGAGATAAATAAATATGACTCTTTAGCGACTGTGCAAGAGCAAAAAGCCATAGAAAAAGGTTGGATTCCCAAAAACCTTCCTGCAACTGCTTATGATATCGTAGAGACGCATGACATAGATACCAATGTAGTTTTAGGAAAATTTTCTTATAAAGAGGAAGATGAAAAGCGTTTTTTAGCAGACTTAAAAGCAGAGGGTGAAATCTTTAAATCTGAAAACTTTTTATTTAAAGTTGACAAAGAATCTAATCTCGTCAACTTTAAGAGTAAGTAGGGTCAACGTCATAGGTTCCCGAATTTACACCCTTGTCAAATGCCATCCACAATGAAAAGGGCAAGGATAGAGAGTAAGTTTTACAGCTCTATTTTTAAGTAAAAACTCTATCTGCTTTTGAGCCTCTTTTTTACTTGTATAGAGATATTTGAAATCTCCACGAGAATCAACACAGAAACAAGTATCTAATGCTTCTAGCTCCTCTGTATAGTTTTCAATCTGTTTTTTCAAAATTTCCTTAACACACTCAATATGTTGCTCAAGCTCTTTTACAGAAGCTACATTATAATAATCTAAAATCTCTTCATTACTAAGTTCAGATAAATGAGTATAGACAGCTCTTATAGTTACAAATGGTTTGTCTCTGTTTTGAAGCTTCTTTCTAATAGGTTTTAGTGATTTTTTAATAAGCTTATTTTTCATTTAATACAGAGTA
>Ga0256832_1001788_pt1 | contig 14652 bp, 12 predicted proteins | sample 134614metaG_FD_190534 | JGI IMG/M metagenome (GOLD analysis project Ga0256832, IMG submission 190534) | Hydrothermal vent microbial communities from Lau Basin, Pacific Ocean - 134-614 | ecosystem: Environmental > Aquatic > Marine > Hydrothermal vents | place: Pacific Ocean: Lau Basin | collected...
TCACGGCTCTTGACGACGCCATGGGACAGGTAGTTGACCACGTCCAGGCGGGTGACCCCCTGCTGGTTGAGGAAGTACACCGCCTGGGAATCCTTTTCACTGAAAATGGCCACCAGCACATTGGCGCCGGTGACTTCCTTCTTGCCCGAGGCCTGGACATGGAACACGGCGCGCTGCAGCACCCGCTGGAAACCCACCGTGGGCTGGGCCTCCTGTTCCTGGCCTTCCGGCAGCACCGGGCAGTTGTCCTCTATGAACTGGCGCACGTTCTCCGCCAGCACGTCCAGATCCGCCCCGCAGGCGCGCAACACGTCCACGGCGGAAGGGTTGCCCAGCAGGGCCAACAGCAGGTGCTCGATGGTAATGAACTCCTGACGCTTCTGCGTGGCCCGGATGAAGGCCTGGTTCAGTACGTATTCGAGTTCCTGGCTCAACATGGCTTTTGTATCTCGGTGGTTACGATCACGCTTTCTCCATGGTACACAACAGAGGATGCTGGTTCTCCCGGGCATGTTCGGTGACCTGAGCCACCTTGGTTTCCGCAATTTCCCGGGTAAACACCCCGCAGACGCCCACCCCTCGGGTATGCACATGCAACATGACTTGCGTGGCCTTCTCCTCACTCATGTGGAAGTAGCGGGTAAGGATTTCAACCACGAAGTCCATGGGGGTGTAGTCGTCATTGAGCAGCAGCACCTTATACAGGGGCGGCTTCTTCAGCTTTGGACGGCTTTCCTCGGTGGCAAGTTCCCCGTTGTCGTGATCAACAGGCTGTTGAAAAACACCGTTTTTCGACAGCCTGTGTGTGGCACAAGGATGTGCCACCATTTTCGATGGCTGTAAGCCATTGAAAATGGAGGAAGCGGGAAACCGCGTTTTCTGCTTCCGTGGTTGAGAAAGTCCATGGAGGGACTTTCTCAACATCCTGTTAATCCGTTCTTCACTCATGCGCTTTCTCGTTGTTAGTTCAGCTTCCATCCACCCACAAACGGGCGTTGCGGAACAGACGCATCCAGGGACCGTCCTCGCCCCAGTCATCCGGGTGCCAGGAATTCTGCACCGTGCGTATGACCCGCTCCGGATGGGGCATCATGATGGTCACCCGACCGTCGTCGGAAGTCAGTCCAGTGACGCCGCCGGGAGAACCGTTGGGATTGGCCGGATAGCGTTCGGCGACATTGCCCCGATTGTCCACGAAACGCAGGCTCACCCCCGTGCTCGGGCGGGCATCTCCCCGGTATTCTGCCCTACCCTCGCCATGGGCCACGGCAATGGGCATGCGCGAGCCCTGCATCCCCTGTAGCAGGATGGAAGGCGAGTCCAGCACTTCGACCATGGCGACCCGGGCCTCGAACTGCTCCGAGCGGTTGCGCACGAAATGGGGCCAGTGGGCAGCGCCCGGAATCAGCTCCTTGAGGTTGGACAGCATCTGGCAACCGTTGCAGACCCCCAGACTGAAGGTCTCTTCCCGCTCGAAGAAAGCCTGGAACTCGTCCCGGGCGCGGCTGTTGAACAGGATGGACTTGGCCCAGCCCTCCCCAGCGCCCAGCACGTCGCCATAGCTGAAGCCGCCACAGGCCACCAGTCCTCGAAATCCCTGCAGACTCACCCTGCCAGCCAGCAGGTCGGACATGTGCACATCCACGCATTCGAAGCCCGCCTTGTGAAAAGCATAGGCCATTTCCTGCTGGCCGTTCACCCCCTGCTCCCGCAGGATGGCCATTTTCGGGCGGCTGATTTCCAGGAAGGGCGCGGCAATGTCCTCCTCGGGATCGAAACTCAGGCTGGCCCCCAGGCCGGGATCGGCGTCATCGGCCAGGGCCTCGTATTCCTCCCGGGCGCAGTCGGGATTGTCGCGCAGGGACTGCATGCGGAAGGTGGTCTCGGACCAGATCTGCTGCAGTTCGCCCCGGCCACGCCGGAGAATCACCTCGTCGCCCCGGCGAACGATGATGGTCTGATCATCACGCAGGCTGCCCAGGACATGACTGTGATGGCCCAGGCCGGCATCCTCCAGGGCCTTGAACACGTCATCGCAGTCACAGTGAGGCACTTGCAGCACCAGGCCCAGCTCCTCGCTGAACAGAGCGGCCAGGTCGTCGTCACCCAGCTCGTCAATGTTCACCTCCAGGCCGCAGCGGCCGGCAAAGGCCATCTCCAGCAGGGTGACGATGAGCCCGCCGTCGGAACGGTCATGGGCGGCCAGAATCAGGCCCTCGGCATTGAGTTCCTGCACCACAGCGAAGCAGCGCTTGAGCATGTCTGGATCATTCAGATCCGGCCCGGCATGCCCCAGCTGCTGGTACACCTGGGCCAGGGCCGAGGCCCCCAGGCGGTTGGCGCCCTTGCCCAGGTCGATGAGAATCAGGTCGGTATCACCCCTGTCCGTGCGCAACTCGGGCGTGAGCACCCGGTTGACGTCGGTCACCGGCGCGAAGGCGCTGATGATCAGGGACAGGGGGGCCGCCATCTCCCGCTGTTCGCCGTCCTGCTGCCACACGGTCTTCATGGACATGGAATCCTTGCCCACGGGAATGGCGATGCCCAGGCGGGGGCAAAGCTCCATGCCCACGGCGCGCACGGTGTCGAACAGGCGGGCATCCTCGTCCTGATAACCCGCGGCAGCCATCCAGTTGGCGGACAGCTTGATGTCACCCAGCTTGGCAATGGGCGCGGCCATGATGTTGGTGATGGCTTCACCAATGGCCATGCGCCCGGAAGCCGGCGCGTCCAGCAGGGCCAGGGGGGTGCGCTCGCCGATGGCCATGGCCTCCCCGGTATCGCCTTCGTAGTCGGCGATGGTCACGGCCACGTCGGCTACGGGCACCTGCCAGGGCCCGACCATCTGGTCCCTGGCCACCATGCCGGTGATGCTGCGGTCGCCAATGGTGATGAGGAAGGTCTTGCTCGCCACCGTGGGCAGGCGCAGCACCCGCTCCAGGGCTTCATCCGGGGTGATCCCGTCGAATGCCAGTTCCGGCCGGTGGAAGCTCTGATGATGGGTCTCCCGCACCATCTTCGGTGGCTTGCCGAACAGCAGGGGCATGGGCATGTCGATGGGGTTGTTATCGAAATGGGCATCCCCCAGCAGCAGGTGCTCCTCGTCCACCGCCTCGCCGACGATGGCATAAGGGCAGCGCTCACGCTCGCAGATGGCCTCGAATTCCTCCAGGCGGCTGGCGTCTATGGCCAGCACATAGCGCTCCTGGGACTCGTTGCACCAGATTTCCATGGGGGACATGCCCGGATCGTCACAGGGGATGGTGCGCAGCTCAAAACGCCCGCCCAGCCCGGCGTCGTGAACCAGCTCCGGCAGGGCATTGGACAGGCCGCCGGCGCCCACGTCGTGGATGAACAGGATGGGGCTGTCCTCCCCCCGGGCGCAGCAGCGGTCGATGACCTCCTGGCAGCGGCGCTGCATCTCGGGATTGGCGCGCTGCACCGAGGCGAAATCCAGGTCTTCCGCCGAAGCCCCGGAGGCCATGGACGAGGCCGCTCCGCCGCCCAGGCCGATGAGCATGGCCGGGCCGCCCAGCACCACCAGGGGCGAGCCCGCGGGGAAGCTGTTCTTTTCCACGTGTTCCTCGCGGATGTTGCCCAGGCCGCCGGCCAGCATGATGGGCTTGTGATAGCCGCGCAGCTCTTCCCCCGACGGGCCGGGCACTTTCGCCTCGTAGCTGCGGAAATAACCGCAGAGGTTGGGGCGGCCGAACTCGTTGTTGAAGGCCGCCGCGCCTATGGGCCCTTCCAGCATGATGTCCAGGGCCGAGACGATGCGCCCGGGCTTGCCGAAATCCTGCTCCCAGGGCTGCAAGGCGCCGGGAATGCGCAGATTGGACACGGAGAAGCCGCACAGCCCCGCCTTGGGCTTGGAGCCCCGCCCGGTGGCGCCCTCGTCACGAATCTCGCCACCGGAGCCTGTGGCCGCCCCGGGGTCGGGGGAAATGGCCGTGGGATGGTTGTGGGTTTCCACCTTCATGAGGATATGCACCGGCTCGCAGTGCGTCTCGTAGATGCCCGTATCCTCCGCCGGGAAGAAACGGTAGCCCTCGGTACCGCGCATCACCGCCGCGTTGTCCTTGTAGGCGGACAGCACATTGTCCGGGGACTGCTCGGTGGTGTTGCGGATCATCTGGAACAGGCTCCTGTCCTGGGGCTGCCCGTCGATGATCCAGTCCGCGTTGAAAATCTTGTGGCGGCAATGCTCGGAGTTGGCCTGGGCGAACATCATCAGCTCCACATCCGTGGGATTGCGTGCCAGGGCGGTAAAGCTTTCCACCAGGTAGTCAATCTCGTCGTCGGACAAGGCCAGGCCCAGCTCGCCGTTGGCCTTCACCAGGGCGTCACGGCCGCCATTGAGTACGTCCACCAGGGTCATGGGCCGGGGATCGGCGTGGAGGAACAGGGCCTCGGCGTCATCCATGTCGTAGAACACGGACTCGGTCATGCGGTCATGGAGCAGCGCCGCGGCGCGATCCAGCTCGTCCTCATCCAGTTCGCTTTCGATCCAGTACGCCACGCCTCTCTCGATGCGCTCGATATTAGCCAGGCCACAGTTGTGGGCAATATCCGTGGCCTTGGAAGACCAGGGGGAAATCGTGCCGGGACGGGGCGTGACCAGCAGTAGCCGGCCCCTGGGCTCATGGCTGGCCAGGGCCGGACCATAACGCAGCAGGCGGTCCAGAACCTGCTGTTCCTCATCGGAAAGATCCTCAAACAATTCAACGAGATGAACAAACTCCGCATAAAGCGAAACCGACTTGCCCAGATCCTCGGCAAGTTTTCTGGTGAGCTTTTCCAGACGGAAATCAGAGTACGCCGGCGCGCCGCGCAACTTGAGCATTTCAGGCCCTCAGTTAATGTGAAAATACACCGATAACTCCCTCCCCCGCGTGCGGGGGAGGGTTGGGGAGGGGGTGAGCATTTCCCGCCCCCCTCTCCCTAACCCTCTCCCCAATGGGGGGAGAGGGGACTTTTCCATGATTCGGGGTGTAGCATGCCCACCCCTCATGAAAGTTAAGAGATAGAATCAGCAGTGGTAATGATACCCTGAATCCGTATCCCGCGGATAACCGGGAAAGGGGATTTTCCGGGTCTTGTCAGCCGGCAAGCTTCTTCAGCACGTGGGCGGCGGCGGCCATGCCGAAAGTGGATGTCACCGGGGTGCAGGAGCCAAAGCCGCCACAGTTCAGGGCGCCGCCGGCTGCCCCTTCACAGGCCTGTGGCGCCTCCGGATGCCGCGCCAGAGGTTCATCCGACCAAACGGCGGGCACGCCGAAACTACGCCTGGGGTTGCGGGAAAAGCCATGCCGCTGGCGCAGCTCCCGGCGAACCCTGGCCAGCAGGGGGTCCTGCTCGGTGCGGCTCAAATCCGACACCCGCACGCGGGTGGGGTCCAGCTGCCCCCCTGCTCCGCCGACGGTTACCAGGGGAATATGCTGACGCTTGCAGTGGCGGACGATGGCCACCTTGACCCGGAAGCTGTCGATACAGTCGATGACATAGTCGAATTCCCGAACCAGCAGCCCGGCCACGTTGTCCGTGGTGACGAAGTCATCCACCAGATAGCAGCGCGCGGCGGGATTGATGTCCGCCACCCGCCTGGCCATCACCTCGATCTTGCCCGCGCCCAAGGTGGAATCCAGGGCGGGAAGCTGGCGGTTGATATTGGATTCAGCCAGGTGATCCATGTCGATGAGGGTCAGCTCACCGACAGCGCTGCGCGCCAGGGCCTCCACCGCCCAGGAACCCACGCCGCCGATGCCAATGACGCACACATGGGCGCGGGCAAAGCGCTCCAGGGCCGTCTGCCCATACAGACGGGCCATGCCACCGAATCTGCGCTGAAAGTCCACTGTTCCTGTTATAATGTGCTGTTTTTCTAATGTAATTTGGCATTATATCCAAGATGAACGGCATACGACTGACTGAATACAGCCACGGTTCCGGCTGCGGCTGCAAGATCGCCCCCAAACTGCTGGACGAGATTCTCCAGGGCAGCGTCAACATGCTGCCCGACCCGTGCCTGCTGGTGGGCAACCAGACCCGGGACGACGCGGCGGTCTATGATCTGGGCGACGGCCGCTCCGTGGTGTCCACCACGGACTTCTTCATGCCCATCGTGGACGATCCCTTCGAATTCGGCCGCATCGCCGCCACCAACGCCATCAGCGACATCTACGCCATGGGCGGCCGGCCTCTGATGGCCATCGCCATCTTCGGCTGGCCCATAGACAAACTCAGCGCCGAAGTAGGCCAGCAGGTGGTGGACGGGGGCCGCCAGACCTGCAAGGACGCCGGCATTCCCCTGGCCGGAGGCCATTCCATCGACTCTCCCGAGCCCATTTTCGGCCTGGCGGTCACCGGGCTGGTGGACAATGACAAGCTCAAGCGTAACGACCAGGCCGCTCCGGGCTGCCGCCTGTACCTGACCAAGCCCATTGGCATCGGCATTCTCACCACGGCCCAGAAACAGAAGAAGCTGGCGCCGGAGCACGGCCGCATCGCCCCGGACACCATGTGCCGCCTCAACAGCATAGGTGCGGACCTGGCCGCCCTGCCCGGCGTCACCGCCATGACCGACGTCACCGGCTTCGGCCTGGCCGGGCATCTGCTGGAAATCTGCCGCGGCAGCAACCTGGCCGCCCGGGTGGAATTCGACCAGGTGCCCCTGCTGCCTCACGTGGAAGACTACCTGGCCATGGGCTGCTCCCCCGGCGGCGCAAGACGCAATTTCGAAAGCTACGGTGAACATATCGCCCCCCTGGACGAACGGCAAAGGCAGATTCTCTGCGACCCCCAGACTTCCGGCGGCCTGCTGGTGGCGGTAACCCCGGAAGGCGAGGCCGCGTTTCTGGAACTCACCCGAAAGGCCGGGCTTGAGCTATCCCCCCTGGGCTCCCTGCACGAAAGAACGGGCAGCCATTTCATCGAGGTCGTCTGATGGAGCTGCCGGAAATCAGCGATTTCAGGGAACTGTTCCTCAACGACGTCCCCCTGCTGGACGTGCGCGCCCCGGTGGAATTCGCCGACGGCGCCTTCCCCACGGCACGGAATCTTCCCCTGCTGGAGGACGAGGAACGCCATCTCATCGGCATACGCTACAAGGAAGCCGGACAGGAAGCCGCCGTGGAGCTGGGCAAAAAACTCATCGACGGCCGCCCCAGGGAAGAACGCACCGCGGCCTGGAAGGCCTTCGTGGAACAGCATCCCGAAGGCGTACTCTACTGCTTTCGCGGCGGCATGCGTTCCAAGATCTCCCAGCAATGGATATATGAGGCCACGGGCATCGCCTATCCACGCATCAAGGGCGGCTACAAGGCCCTGCGCATTTTTCTGCTGGAAGAAATCAGGGCATCCTGCGAAGAAATACAACCGGTCATCCTCGGCGGCCGCACCGGGGCGGGCAAGACCATCGTCATCAAACAGCTGGAAAACAGCATAGATCTGGAAGGGCTGGCCTGGCACCGGGGTTCGGCCTTCGGTCGTCATGCCACACCTCAACCCACGCAGATTGATTTCGAAAACCGCCTGGCCATCGCCCTGATGAAGCACAGGGCCTCGCCCCATGCCCGCTTGGTACTGGAAGATGAAAGCAAGGCCGTGGGCTCACGCCATCTTCCGCCGGAATTGTATGAGCGCATGGCCCACAGCCCCCTGGTGATTCTTGACGTTTCCCTGGAAGAACGCATACAACATTCCATCGATGAATATGTCACGGAAGCCCTTCGGGAATACCAGGCCTTGTATGGTGAAGAACCCGGTTTCGAAAAATGGGCGGAATACGCCACGGGCAGCTTGAAACGGATACACAAACGCCTGGGCGGCGTCCGTTATAAGGAAATGAACGACAAGCTGCAACATGCCATTGCCCAGCTGAAGAAAACCGGTCGGCCTGATGCCCATGCCGACTGGATATCACAGTTGCTGACAGACTATTACGATCCCATGTACGACTATCAGCTGGCCAACAAGACGGATCGCATCATCCATTCCGGGAACATGGAAGAAGTAAAGGCTTTTCTGCGGGATTATTGTCAACAGTAAATCCTTCCCGCTGATCCTGGATCTCATTCAACACCATATCCTCGCTTTCACCAAAGTTATAACAGGAAGCAGACGACCTTGGGAAAGTCCGAAACAACTCGAAAACCTTCTTCTTGCACTTGCAAGACTCAGCCACAACCAGAAGTTCCTTAGATATCAAATGCTGTCTTGCATGAAATATATTGATTGATTAACAGTTGGTTATACATTATATTTCACGCGTCTGCATCCAAATGAAAGGACTCTTGCCCAGTGATGTATTTAGTCATTTGATATTTTAACGAGGAACACCATGGCCAAGAAAAAGGTATCTGCACGCAACAAGCAGGTTGAATCATTGTCTTCCGCTGAACTGTACCGGCTGGCGAAAAAACGCGAGCAGGAAGAAATGAGGAAAACACTGGAAGCCAACAAGGAAAAGCTGAAGGAATTACGCACCAAGCGCCGCGAAATGATTGCGGCGCACCGAAAGGAATTGGCAAAGATCGACCGGGAGATTTCCCGTCTCAGTGGAAAGAGCGCGGGCGGAAAACGAGGCAGCATCACGGACGCGGTGCTGAAAATCATCGGAGATGCCGGCCAGATCTCCACCTCCGACCTCAAAGCCGCATTGAAGAAAAAAGGCGTTGTAGTGGGCAATCTGTCCCAGACCCTCGCCTACCTGAAACGCCAGGGTCGCGTGACTTCACCTGCCAGGGCCATCTACAAGCTGGCCAAATAGGCTGTTGTCATCTGCTATGGCCGGACCCCGTATCACGCGGGTTCCGGCCATTGTGTTTCAGGCGCCGCGCAGCGCCCCTGTCACTGCCTGGCCCAGACTGATTCCTCCATCATTCACAGGCAGTTTTTCCGGTATCAGAACCTTCAGGCCTTCTTCTTCAAGCTGACGGCTCACGGCTTCCAGCAACAACCGGTTCTGGAACACTCCGCCCGACAACACCACAGAATCCAGCCCATTGCCGCGGCAAAGGGCAACGGCCATTCCTGCCACGGCATCCGCCAGCCCAAGGTGAAACCGCGCAGCCATCATGGCCACATCAACGCCCTGCTTCAGGTCATCCAGCAGGGCCAGCCACATATTATTCCAAACCAATTCCTTGCCTTCTCTTTCCACGGGATACCCAGGAACTTCCTCCCTGACAGATTCAGCCAGTGCTTCCAGTTTCATGGCGGCCTGCCCTTCAAAACTGACGCCATCCCTGTCGATGCCCAGCGCACCCGCCACCGCATCGAACAATCTTCCCGCGGATGAGGCCAGGGGACTGTTGATTCCCTGGTCCAGCATGCGCTCCAGGGTTTGCAGCGGCTTCCGCTGAAGATAATCCAGCAGCTCCAGCTTCCCGTATTCCGCCCGCAGCCGCGTCCATCCCAGACTGGCATGCAGGTGCGCAAAAGTATTGCGCCAAGGCTCCCGCGCGGCCCTGGCGCCCCCTGGCATGGCCACAGGACGGAAATGGGCCAGCCGCTGAAAGCCCCGGTAGTCGGCTTGCAGAAACTCACCACCCCACAGGTTTCCGTCACCGCCATATCCCAGCCCGTCGAGAACCACAGCGAGCACCGCTTCCCCGTTCACCCCTATTCCTTTTTCCGCGAGGCAGGCGGTGGCATGGGCATGATGGTGCTGGACTTGGATGCAGGGAACCCCACTCTCCGCCGCAAGACGCCGGCCCCACTGGCTGGAAAGATAGTCAGGATGGGCATCCACCACGATTAGGTCGGGAGAAAAACCGTATAGCGCGGCATAATGGCTCAGCATCCGGCGGTATTCGGAAAAGGTCGTTGCGTCTTCCAGGTCACCGATGTGCTGTGAGATCACCGCCTTGCCATCCATCAGCAGGCAGAAACTGTTCTTCAGCTCCCCTCCCATGGCAAGCACCCGGGGAACGTCCTCGAAGCCTTGGGGCAGCACCAGAGGCGAAGGCGCGAATCCCCGGGCACGGCGCAGGGTGCGCAGGCCGCCGGCCATCACCCGCTGCACGGAGTCATCCAGGCGGGTGACGATTTCCCGGTCATGAAGGAGAAAGGCGTCGGCAATCCCGGAAAGCCGTTCCCTGGCTTCCCGGTTGCCCGTGCACTGGGGCTCATCGACGCGGTTTCCCGAAGTCATCACCACAGGCCGGTCCATCTGCGCCAGAAGCAGGTGATGCAATGGCGTGTAGGGCAGCATGAATCCCAGGGTATTCTGTCCGGGCGCCACGGATTCCGCCAGGCGCCCTCCCCGCGCCGGAAAAATCACTATGGGCGCGGCCGGGGAGCGCAGGGCTACTTCTCCGGCGGCATCGACCTCGGCGTACTCACGGATCATGGCGACATCCCGGGCCATGAGGGCAAAGGCCTTGTGATGGCGGAACTTGCGGGCGCGCAGACGGTGTACGCTCTGTTCATTGCCGGCGTCACAGGCCAGGTGAATGCCGCCAATCCCCTTGACCGCAACGATACGGCCTTCCCTGAGCAGCCTGGCGGCATCCTCTATGGCATCTTCCCCTACGGTCTGGTTCAGAACCTCGTCCCCGCCTTCCAGCCAGACCCTTGGCCCGCATTCCGGGCAGGCATTGGGCTGGGCGTGAAATCTTCTGTTGGAAGGGTCGCCGTACTCCTGTGCGCACTGCCGGCACATGGGAAAGGCCGCCATGCTGGTGTTCGCCCTGTCATAGGGAATGCCACGCACAATGGAAAGACGGGGGCCGCAATGGGTGCAGTTGGTGAAGGGATAACGGTAGCGCCGGTTTTCCGGGTCGAAGATCTCCGCGATACAGGCCGCACAGGTGGCGGCATCCGCCGCGATGCCCGTGTGAACCTCGCCTGGGCGACTGGACCAGATATGAAAGCCGGCGGGCGGCGCGTTGGCCCCGCTGTCCAGCGGGCGTATCTCCAGCGCTTCCACGACGGCCAGGGGTGGCGCCTGCTGGCGCAGGGCACGGGTAAAATCTTCCACGGCGGCAGCCTTGCCCCAGGCTTCGATCACCACGCCGCGGGCATCGTTCCATACCCTGCCACGCAAGCCGTGGTGGCTGGCCAGCTGCCATACCCAGGGCCGGTAGCCCACGCCCTGAACCACACCCCGCACCCTGATGCGAATGCCGGCAGGCTGACTGCTCATCTAGCAGATTCTCGGCAGCTGCTCGCCGGCCAGCCAGTCCACTACCCGGTTGCCGCCAAAGCGGGTCCGCATCTGCACCAGGCAGGCATCATCGGCAACCACTTCACCAATGATGGCGGCCTTTTCCCCCAGGGGGTGCCGGCGCATCACGCCCAGCAGTCGCTCCGCATCCCCGGCATCACAGATGCACACCAACTTGCCTTCGTTGGCCACATAGAGAGGATCCAGACCCAGCAGTTCGCAGGCGCCCTGGACCTGCTCTTCCACGGGAATGGCCGCTTCCACCAGCTGCATGCCCACTGACGATTGCTGCGCCAGCTCGTTGAGGGTGGTGGCCAGACCGCCCCGGGTCGGATCACGCAGGCAGTGTATGCCGGGAACCGCGGCAACCATGTCCGCCACCAGGGTGTGCAATGCCGCGGAATCGGACTCTATGGTGGTGTCAAAGGCCAGCCCTTCCCGGCTGGACATGATGGCCACGCCATGATTGCCCAGACTGCCGCTGACCAGTATGGCATCACCAGGACGGGCGCGGTCAGCGGATATGTCCACCCCGGCCGGCACCTTGCCCACGCCAGTGGTGGTGATGAAGATGCCATCCCCCTTGCCCCGCTCCACGACCTTGGTGTCGCCGGTGACCACCGGGACCCCGGCCTGGTCCGCTGCTGCCGCCATGCTGGTCACTATGCGTTCCAGATCCTTCAGGGGGAAACCTTCTTCCAGGATGAAGGCGGCACTGAGATACAGGGGATGGGCGCCGGACATGGCCACATCATTGATGGTGCCGTGAACGGACAGGGAGCCGATGTCCCCGCCGGGAAAGAACAGAGGCGAAATGACGTGAGCATCGGTGCTCATCACCATGCGTCCCGGCGCCACCTCGAAAGCCGCCTGGTCATTTCCCCTGGCCAGCCACTGGTTGTCGAACCGGGCCAGGAACAGCTCCTCGACGAGCTGCGCCATGGCGCGTCCACCGCTGCCATGGGTCATGTCCACGCTGCCGTCGCGAAGGTTCAGGCGCTGTCCGAATTTTCGCCTCATGCACCTGCCCTCACTGCATCCGGCTGCCGCGAACGTCCGTAGCTCCAGTAGGCGGCACAGGCCCCTTCGGAGGAAACCATGCAGGCCCCCATGGGATTCTCTGGCGTGCACACCGTACCGAACAGCCGGCAATCCGTGGGACGCAACTGGCCGCGCAGAATGGCGGGACATTCACAGCCCTGCACTTCCCGCGCAGGCAGCGAAGGCAGATCGTAACGCCGCTCTGCATCGAGATCGGCATATTCGTCCCTGATGCGCAGGGCGCTGCGGGGGATGCTGCCCAGCCCCCGCCATTCGAAGGATGCCCGCAGCGTCATGGTGCGGTTCATCAGTGCCTGGGCCTTGAGATTGCCTTCCCGGGTCACCGCCCGCGTGTACTCGTTCTCCACCTCGGCCCGGCCCTGGTTGAGCTGGCGCAACAGCATCAGCGCCGACTGCATGATGTCCAGGGGCTCGAAGCCGGCGATGACCACGGGCCTGCCATGATCCCTGGCGAAAGGCTCGTAGGCGCGACTGCCGATGATGGTGCTGACATGAGAAGGACCGAGAAAACCGTCGATAGATACTTCTTCATCAGCAGATGAATCGAGAATGGCCTGCATGGCCGGCGGCGTGAGCACGTGATTACAGAATACGGAAAAGTTCGTAAGCCCCGCGGCCCTGGCCTGTTCCATGGCGACGGCAGTGGGCGGGGTGGTGGTTTCGAAGCCAATGGCAAAAAAGACCACTTCCCTGTCCGGGTTCTCCCGGGCGACACGCAGGGCATCCATGGTGGAATAGACCATGCGGACATCGCATCCCTGCGCCCTGGCCTTGAGCAGGCTGTCACGGCCGCTGGCAGGCACCCTGAGCATGTCGCCATAGCTGCAGAGAATGACGCCCTCTTTTCTCGCCAGGGCAATGGCCATGTCGATACGGCTCACGGGCAGCACACACACGGGGCAGCCCGGCCCGTGCACGAACTGCAGATTGTCCGGCATCAGATCCTGCACCCCGTAGCGGAAAATGGCGTGAGTGTGTCCGCCGCAGAACTCCATGAGTCGATACTGTCTGCCGCTATCGGCTTCCCGCCGGATGGCATCCGCCAGCCTGCGGGCAAGACCGCTGTCACGGAACTCATCCACATACTTCATGATCCTGCGCTCCCGCCCAGGCCGACCTGCCCGATGAGCGCCAGCGTTTTTTGCGCTTCATCCGGGTCGATACGGTTCAGGGCATAGCCCACATGAACCAGCAGGTAGTCACCAAGCTCCACGCCATCCACCAGCGCCAGGGACACCTCCCGGCGCACGCCACCCAGGGATACCACGGCCAGGTCTTCTCCCGCGTCAATCTCGACCACGCGGGCCGGCACGGCCAGACACATGATTCAGAGGCCCAGGGCCGCCAGTTGCCGGCTGGCCTCCAGCCAGCGGTACCAGGTATCCATCCCCTCGCCCGTGGTGGCGGAAACCTGTATGGCCTTAATGGAAGGATTGACGCGCCTTGCATATTGGATGCAGCGATCCACGTCGAACTCCACATAGGGCAGAAGATCGATCTTGTTGATCAACAGGAGATCCGACGCATGAAACATGTCCGGATACTTCAGGGGCTTGTCATCACCCTCGGTGACGGAAAGAATGGCCACCTTGTGGGCCTCCCCCAGATCGAAGGCGGCCGGACAAACCAGGTTGCCGACATTCTCTATGAACAGCACACAGCCATTCTCCGGCGCCAGGGAATCCAGGGCATGCCCCACCATGTGCGCATCCAGGTGACAACCCTTGCCAGTATTGATCTGCACGGCCCGCACGCCGGTTTCGCGGATACGCTGGGCATCGTGGCTTGTCTGCTGGTCACCCTCGATGACTGCAAGCGGCAGCCTGTCTCCCAGATCATCGATGGTACGGGTGAGAATCGTCGTCTTGCCAGAGCCTGGACTGGACACCAGGTTGAGCACCAGCATCCCCCGCTCGGCAAACCATCGCCTGTTGGCGGCAGCGTATTTGTTGTTCTGACCGAGGATATCCTCCTCTATCTGCACCATGCGCGCTTGGCTGAGACCCGGCGCATGAGCATGTGCCGGGCCTCCTCCATGATCATGGGTGTGTCCGTGATGATGCCCATCCTCATGAGCCTCGATGACGGTTTCTCCTTCTCCACAGCCACACACAGTACACATCGGGCGATCTCCTGTTCATTTCTCATAGTACGGATTTCACCAGGATGGAGCAGGCACAGCCTGTCTTTCTGCTCAAATCCCGGAACCCTTAATTAATAGTACACCAAGGACAGCCCATGCATGCCGCTTCTGGAGGCTGCCCCATTGCCGGCGTCCACTTGCGCCGGCGGTGGATTCCCGTGTATAGTTCGCCCTCGCAACAGGCGCGTAGCTCAGCTGGTTAGAGCACCACCTTGACATGGTGGGGGTCGGCGGTTCGATTCCGTTCGCGCCTACCAGATAAAACAAGCACTTACGGGTT
>Ga0256832_1001789_pt1 | contig 14638 bp, 15 predicted proteins | sample 134614metaG_FD_190534 | JGI IMG/M metagenome (GOLD analysis project Ga0256832, IMG submission 190534) | Hydrothermal vent microbial communities from Lau Basin, Pacific Ocean - 134-614 | ecosystem: Environmental > Aquatic > Marine > Hydrothermal vents | place: Pacific Ocean: Lau Basin | collected...
GCTCTTCTTGAGCTGAGAGGATTTACAGCTGAGGATTTTGCCAGATTTCACCCGGGAGGATCATTAGGCAAAAAGCTGATGAGGGTTTATGAAATAATGCACACAGGGGACGAACTCCCTGTTGTAAAACCTGACACACCTCTTAAGGAAACTGTTGTTGTGATGTCAGAAAAAGGATTTGGAGCTTCCCTTATTGTTGACAGGGACAATAACCTTGTTGGAATAATAACAGACGGGGATCTTAGAAGATTTATCAAAAAAGGGGGAAGCATAGACAAAAGCAGAACCGATGAAGCAATGACAAAAAATCCAAAGAAAATAACAAAAGAGATTCTTGTGGTTGAAGCCCTTGAAATAATGGAAAAATTCAACATAACCGTCCTACCTGTAGTTGAAGAGGGAAAACCTGCAGGTCTTGTTCATATGCATGACATATTAAAAAGCGGTGTTATTTAAAAAGAGGGCTCGCAGAGAGCCCAGTATAAAGGGGGAGAGTGGTGGTGAGCAATACCAGTAATAGTACTTATTATTAATAAGATCAGGTAAGAAGTCAAGTAGTTTTTTGATAAAATCAGGTTTAAAGTTTTCCCTCAATACTTAGAAGATGATTTATAAACTCTCTGTCTATCTTTGGAAGTCTGATATTTTTCTGGGTTATACAGTAAAACTTTCTTGTAAATTTAATACCTTTAATTTTTACCTCTTTTAGATGAATACCTAAAAGATTTTTAACCACAAGCCTTGATACGAAAGATAAATAATCTGAGTTTGCGACGAACCTTGCTATCGCCTTACTACTGCTTATCTCAATATCAGCCTTTATCCTTACACCTTTTTTTTCAAGCTTTTTCTCAATGATATTTCTTGTCCCTGAACCCTGTTCTCTGAATACAAACCTGTATTTTTTTAGATCTTCAGGCTCAATAACATCAGAAATGTTCGTATTCTTAGAAGCAATTAAAATGATCTCATCAGAAAAAAACTCAAACTTTTCATACTTGTTTGAATGGACTTCATCTTCAATCAGTCCTATGTAAAAGGTTTTTGATAGTATTCCTTCTTCTATCTCTTTTGAGTTTCCAACAAAAAGGTTTACTTTTATGTCCCCTTTGTTTTTTATAAAATCAGGAAGTATGTCAGGAAGGAGAAAATCCCCTATAGTTGTACTTGCACCTATTCTGAGATTTCTCTGGAGGTTTTCCCTCAGATTTGAAAGACCTTCCTCAAGAAGGCTGTAGTCATCAAGAATTTTAGATGCGTACTGGTAAAGAAGTTTTCCTTCTTCTGTAAGGACAACACCTTTTTTCTCCCTTTTAAAAAGCGTTATTCCCAGATAGTTTTCTATTTTTTTTATCTGTAGGGTTACTGTCGGCTGGGAGAGAAACAGAAGCTCTGCAGCTTTTGAAAAACTCCTTGTGTCTGCAACAGTCTTAAAAATTTTCAGTTTGTGGTAGTCTAAAACTTCCATTCCTTGCCCTTTTTATTTTTTTCTCCTGCATAAGATAGTTATTATTCTTCACAAAAGCAATTTCTATGAGGATAATCATTTACTGCTGAATTTTTCGTGGGCTTTTTTCACCACCTCATCTATTTTCTCATCTGTTATTTTCCCTCTGCATTGACTGTTGTCATCTTTTTTCACCAGATAAGCAAGAAACTCTATATTACCTTCAGGTCCCCAGGTTTCAGAAAAGTCTAAATCTTTAACACAATAACAGCTTTCCTCAAGTCCATGGATCACTTTTTTGACTGCTTTTTTGTGAAGTTCAGGATCTTTAACAACCCCTCCCTTTACCTCTTTTTTTGAGAGCTCAAACTGGGGCTTTATAAGTATTATCCCTTCAGCCCCGTCCTCTATAAGACCGCATATATTTGGAAGTATTTTCAGGATAGATATAAAAGAAACATCAGAGACAAAAAACTGTATACTCTCAGGTATTTCCTTTTTTGTTAGATACCTTGCGTTTGTTTTCTCAAGTAGAACAACCCTTGGATCTCTCCTCAGCTTTTCGTGTAGCTGGTGTGTTCCAACATCAACAGCATATACCCTTTTTGCCCCGTGTTGTAGAAGGCAGTCTGTAAAACCTCCTGTTGATGAGCCTATATCAATACATATTTTGTTCTTAAGATCAGGCTTAAAAACTTTTATCCCTTTTTCAAGTTTATATCCGCCTCTGGAAACATACTTTTCTTTTTCTTTTATGTATATCTGGGAGTCTGTTTTTATCTTTGTTCCCGGTTTATCAACCCTCTGTCCGTTAACAAAAACAACTCCCGACAGAATAAGTCTCTGGGCTTTTTCCCTGCTTTCAACAAATCCCTTCTCAACAAGAAACTTATCAATCCTTTCTTTTTTTACCATCAACACAACCTATCTCATAAAAGTTTTATTTCACCAGAAATAGAATATAACAGGAAATTTTTCAGGAGGTAGTGTATGTTCTGGGCAGAATTAAACAAGTTTAAAATAAAAGTTTATGGAGAAAAAAGTAAAATCCAGACAAAAAATCTTTCATATACAGATGATCTGCTGTTTTTACACGACATTTTAAGGGAAAACGGAAAAATACTGCTGAACGGAAAGCTAATAGGAATTATTACCTCTTTAACACCTGACAGGAGCTGTGGTCTTGGTTATGTTTTGAGAAATTTTGCTGAAGAAAACAGGGAGTTTGAAACAGAAAACGGAAAAGTAGTTATATTAAAAGAATGTTTATTCAAATTTTAGGATAAAATATTGAATGACAAATATTATCAGGAGGAAAAAATGAAATTTTCTGATAGAGTTTTGAGGGTAAAGCCGTCACAGACCCTCGTAATCACAGCCAAAGCTGCAGAAATGAGGAAAAAAGGGATAGATATCATCGGTTTCGGGGCAGGAGAGCCTGATTTTGACACTCCTGATTTTGTAAAAGAGGCAGCAGTAAAAGCTCTAAAGGAAGGGAAAACCAAATATACACCATCTGCAGGAATACCTGAGCTTAGGGAAGGAATAGCAAAAAGACTGAAAGAAAAAAACGGTATTGATTACAAACCTTCGGAAGTTATCGTCACCCCCGGAGCAAAGATGGGACTTTACGAGATATTCGCTGTTATCTTAAATCCCGGCGACGAGGTGATAGTTCCTGCTCCTTACTGGGTTTCTTACACAGAGCAGATAAAACTTTGCGACGGCAAACCTGTTATAGTTGAAACGGCAGAAGAAAATGGTTTTGTCCTTACTGCAGATATTGTTGAAAGTGGTATAACAGAAAAAACCAGAGCTGTTGTAATAAATACTCCCTCAAATCCCACAGGGGCAGTTATTCCACGAAACGAACTTGAAAAGATAGCAGAAATATGCCTGAAGAACGACATTTTGATTATTTCTGATGAATGTTATGAGGAGTTTTGTTATGAGGAGGAACATGTCAGTATAGCCTCTTTAGGTAAAGAGGTCAGGGATATAACATTTACAGTTAACGCATTTTCTAAAGCTTACTCAATGACAGGCTGGAGGCTTGGTTGGGTAGCAGCACCGGAAGAATACATTAAAAAGCTGTCAATTATCCAGTCCCAGACAATCTCCAATCCAACATCTTTCGCCCAGTACGGTGGTTTGGCAGCACTTGAGGACAAAGGAAAATTCCCAGCAGTGATGAAAGAAGAGTTCAGAAAAAGAAGGGATTATGTGGTGAATGAGTTTCTTTCAATTGAGGGTATTACCTGTCCTGTTCCAAAAGGGGCTTTTTATGTATTTCCAAATATTTCTGCATACATAAAAGGGAATATCAAAAATGATATTGATCTGACAGCTTATCTTCTTGAGGAGGCGAAAGTTGCTGTTGTTCCCGGGTCTGCTTTCGGCAAGGAGGGGTACATAAGATTATCTTACGCAACATCAATGGACAACATCAAAGAAGGAATGAGAAGGATAAAAGATGCCCTAAAAAAACTGTCTTGAGGTGGGAAAATGAGAAAAGTTTTAGGATTTTTATTTATATTTGTGCTTGCATACAGCTTAATCGGCTGTGAAAGCACAGATAAAAAATCTAACAAATTTGCTGTTGATCCAAACCCTATAATTGAGGATGCTATAAAAAACAAAAAATTTCTTATACTTATTTTTGAATCAGAAAACTGCAGGTACTGTGAGAAACTTCACAAAGAGGTGTTAAGCCAGCCAGACTTTAAGGAAAAAAAGATAAAGAACAATGTAAATATAGCCATAATTGATGTTAACGGAGACAGAATGGTTATAGATCCTGAAACAAAAGAAAAGATGGAAGAGTCTGCCCTTGCCCTTGTTTACAAGGTTACAGGGTATCCTACAATAGTAGTTTTTGATCCAAAAGATAACTTTAAAGTTCTGTTTTACCAGCCTGGGTTCATACCAAAGAAGGATTTTATAAATATTCTTGATTACCTCGGCTCTGGGTGCTACGAGAAGATCAAGTTTGATAAATATATAGAAAAGGGAAAACAATGTTAAAGGAGGTAAAATGGGCATACCTGAGGTTTACATAGGAGAAAAATGGTTTGATATAAATGAGGTTCTAAACAGCTACAGGGATAAAACCTGCGGAGCTGTTGATATTTTCTTGGGAATTCCCAGATCTGCACCTGAAGATGGAGACATTAAAGAACTTCATTATGAATCATACACATCAATGGCAGAAAAGGTTATAACAGAGATAATACAGGAAGCAAAAGAAAAGTTTGGTATAAAACATGCTGTTGTCCACCACAGAACAGGTGTAGTTCCCGTTCTTGTACCGTCATTTCTTGTTGTGGTCTGGGCAGGACACAGACAGGAAGCATTTGAAGCCTGCAGATACATTGTAGATGAAACAAAAGCAAGGGCACCTATCTGGAAAAAAGAGGTGTTCACTACAGGGGAGGAAAACTGGAAGTAGCCCTCCTTTTTTAATTTCCAAAAATACTCAGGAGATCAGTTGAACATGGAAATGCATGAGTTTATTTTGAGCCTTTTAATCATTCTTGTGTCTGCAAGGATATTTGCTGAGATTTTCTCATATATGAAGATACCTCCTGTATTAGGGGAGGTTTTTGCAGGAATTATAATAGGACCCAGCTTGCTTGGAATAGTTGAGGTAAACGAGATTATAAAAATACTTGCAGAGGTAGGTATAATACTACTTCTTTTTGAGGTGGGACTTGAGACAGATATAAAGAAACTCCAAAAGGAAGGAATGAAATCTGTAACTGTTGCTCTGTTTGGGGCTGTTGTTCCATTTTTAGGGGGTTTTATGATCAGTTATTACATATTTGAACTGCCTCTTGTTACATCTTTATTTGTAGGGGGAACACTGACAGCAACGAGTATCGGGATAACCGTCAGAGTACTGAAAGATTTAGGCAAAGAAAGAACAACCGAGTCCCAGATCGTTGTTGGAGCGGCTGTGCTTGACGATGTTATAGGTGTTATTCTCCTTGTAATACTGGCAGATTTTGCCTTAACAGGACAGGTAAACCTTGAGAACACCATCAAAATAATAATCCTTGTAGCATTTTTCTTCGCAACAGCTCCTGCTCTGGCAGCTGTAATGTCTAAATTTATCCATATATACGATCTAAAATACAGAAAACTTCCCGGATTTATCCCGACCATTATTATCTCCCTTATACTGTTCTTCTCGTACATCGCCCATCTGTTTGGAGCTCCTGAGATAATAGGTGCCTTTGCAGCAGGGATAGCCCTTTCAAGAAGATTTTTCCTGCCTTTTGGAATAGCTCTCAAAGCAGATCCACATTTCGTTGAAAAGTTAGAATCCCAGATGAGACCTCTTATTTACCTGTTTACACCTATATTCTTTGTAACTGTTGGTCTTTCTATGAATCTGAAGGAGATAGATTTCGGCTCTTCAACATTCTGGCTGCTTACATTCTCACTTTTAATAATCGCAATAATAGGTAAGGTTGGTGGAGCTTACCTTATTAAAGGTGTAAGTAATCTGAAAAGGCTCATAATAGGAACTTCAATGGTTCCAAGAGGTGAAGTGGGGCTTATATTTGCTGAATTAGGAAGAACAGCAAAGGTTTTCACGAATGAGATATACTCGGCTGTTGTTTTTATTGTTATTCTTACCACCCTGATACCTCCTTTCATAATGAAGTATCTGTTCAAATTGGAAGATAAAGTTGAAAAATAGGAGATAATTCCTAATTTTAAGGCAAATATCTATAAAAACGGGAAAAAATGAAAAGAGTTGCGGTAATAGGGGCAGGTCTTGCAGGAAGTGAGGCAGCTTATAAGATAGCAGAAGAAGGTTTTAATGTGGATTTATACGAGATGAGACCTGTAAAACAAACCCCTGCCCATAGAACACAAAATTTTGCTGAACTTGTATGCTCAAACTCCCTTGGTGGAAAAGAAATCACCACAGGCGCAGGTCTTTTAAAAGAGGAGATGAAAATATTAGGCTCTGTTGTTGTGTCTGCAGCTGAAGAGTTTTCTGTTCCTGCAGGTGGGGCTCTGGCTGTTGACAGGGAAAAGTTTTCAAAAAAAATAACACAGATTTTAGAAAACCACCCAAATATTAATGTTATTAGAAAAGAGATTACAAAACTTCCAGAAAACTACGATTTTATTATAATAGCCACAGGACCCCTTACATCTGAAGAGTTTTCAAAAGAGATTCAGAAAATCACAGGAGCAGAGCATCTTTATTTTTATGATGCTATAGCACCTACAGTTGATGCAGAGACTGTTGATTACTCAAAAGGCTTTTGGGGGGACAGATACGGTAAAGGAGAAGGGGATTATTTTAACTGTGTTCTTACAGAAGAGGAATACGAGTTATTCTACAGCGAACTTCTTAAAGGTGAGCAGGTTCCATTAAAAGATTTTGAGAAAGCTGTATTTTTTGAGGGGTGTCTTCCTGTGGAAGAAATAGCAAGAAGAGGAAAACAGACACTTCTCTTTGGTCCTATGAAACCTGTTGGCTTGACTGATCCAAAAACAGGAAAACAGCCTTTTGCTGTGGTTCAGCTTAGGAAAGAAAACAGGGAAGGAACCCTTCTTTCTATGGTTGGTTTCCAGACAAAACTTAAATATCCTGAGCAAAAAAGGATTTTCAGGCTTATCCCAGCACTGAGAAATGCCGTCTTTGTAAGACTTGGATCAATACACAGAAACACTTTTATACAGTCCCAGAAACTACTGAAACCAACACTCCAGCTTAAAAAAAACCCAAAAATCTTGTTTGCAGGGCAGATAACAGGTGTTGAAGGGTATGCGGCTTCTGCTGCCACGGGAATACTTGCAGGGATAAATGTTTCAAGAATGTTAAAAGGTCAGGAACCGGTCGTTCCACCTGAAACAACAATGCTTGGAGGACTTGTAAAATACATAACAGAACCTAAAGAGGAACTTCAGCCTATGAACCCGAATTTTTCCCTACTTCCTGAGCTTGACAAGAAGATAAAAGACAAAAGAAAAAGAAAACTCCTGAAGGCTCAAAGAGCTTTACAAGATATAAAAATTTTTTACAAAAATCTGAAGGTAGAAAGAATTAAAAATTAAATCCTATTTAAATTTTATATCTTTCTTTAAATCCTCAGGGATGTGATCTTTTATCATTTGGATAAACTCATCCTCGTTTATCGTTGTTATACCAAGCTGCTGGGCTTTTCTGAATTTTGATCCGGGATTTTCTCCCACAACAACATAGCTTGTTTTTTTGCTTACAGAGTTTGTAGCATGTCCCCCTAACCTCTCAACTATCTCCTGTGCCACTTCCCTTGAACAGCACTTAAGAGCTCCTGTAAAAACAAATGTTTTTCCATCAAATATATGTTGAACTTTTTCCTCTTTTTCCTTACATGTCTGAACCCCTAAACTTTTAAGCTCTTTTATCATATTGATGTTCTGCTCATTGTGGAAAAAGTCGTAAATGCTCCTTGCGACAACATAGCCTATGTCAGGAAGTGTTTCAAGCTCTTCAACAGACCATTTCTCAAGATCCTCAACACACCTTATATGCTCGGCGAGTGTTTTTGCTGTTACCTTTCCAACATATCTGATACCCAATCCTGTGATAAGCCTGTTTATAGGTCTGTGTTTTGATTCCTCAACAGCTTTTTTCAGATTTTCAACAGACTTTTCGCCCCAGCCTTCAAGATTTTTTATTTTCTCATAGGGAAGTCTGTATATGTCAGGAATAGATTTTAGATAACCAAGCTCATAAAACTTTCTTATTATGGCTTCTCCAAGCCCTCTTATATCCATAGCATCTTTTGAAGCAAAGTATATCATCCTTTCAACAACCTGAGCCGGACAGTTTATATTGACACATCTCCACACAGCTTCTCCCGGAGGTTTAACAAGAGGAGATCCGCAAGAAGGACAGTTTTTAGGAAATTCTAAAGGTTTTTCCTTTCCTGTTCTTGCTTCTGTTATTACCTTAACAACATAAGGTATAACATCTCCTGCCCTTTCTATAAGAACAAGGTCTCCTATTCTTATATCTTTTTCTTTTATAAAATCCTCATTTATTAAAGATACTGAGGAGACAGTAACTCCGCCTATCTCAACAGGTTCAAGCTTGGCTACAGGAGTTACAGCACCTGTTCTTCCAACTTGAAAAACAACCTTTATTATTCTTGTTGTTGCCTGTCTTGCTTTGAACTTAAAGGCTATAGCCCATCTGGGGTGGTGTGATGTTACACCAAGTTTTTCATAAAGAGCTATATCATTTACCTTAACGACCATTCCATCAAGTTCATACGGATATTCGTCCCTTTTTTCCTGCCACTGTCTGCAGTAATCTATAACTTCATCTATTCCTCTGCACACCTTTATCTCTTTAAATGGAGATCTGAACCCAAGCTCATACAGCATTCTGATAGATTCATTATGTTTTTTTATCTTTGTTCCTAAAAGGTTGTTTCCTTCAGGATCAACAGCGTATGTTATCTGGTAAACAAAAGCCTCAAGACCCCTTCTGGCTACTTCTTTGGGGTCTTGAAGCCTTATAGAACCTGCTGCCGCATTTCTGGGGTTTGCAAATGGGGGTAGGCCCTCCTCTAACCTTTCCTGATTTATTTCCTTAAAGAGGTCCTTTCTTATAAGAACTTCTCCTCTTATCTCGATTTTTTTAATCCCGTAGCTTTTGAAGTCTGCCGACAGTGGTATAGTTTTTATAGTTTTCAGGTTGTTTGTTATGTCTTCCCCAACAATACCATCACCTCTTGTTGCACCTCTAATAAAGAGGTTGTCTTCATACACAAGTGATATTCCCGCACCGTCAAATTTTGGCTCTACCGAGTACTCAATTGTGTAGAGACCGGTTGCCTCTTTTACCCTTCTATCAAAATCTCTGAGGTCTTCCTCATTGTAAGAGTTATCAAGGGAAAGCATAGGGGCAAGGTGCTTTACCTGAGGAAACTCTTTTGTTAGACCGGAAGCAACCCTCTGTGTAGGTGAGTCGGGGGTTATAAGTTCTGGAAACTTTTGCTCTATCTTTTTTAGCAGATGAAAAAGTTTGTCATATTCATAGTCTGATATAACAGGATTTGCAAGAACATAATACCTCCAGTCGTGGTATCTTATCACTTCTCTTAAATCGTTTATTATTGCTTTTGCGTCATCTAACGTTTTTATCTGATCTATCGTTATATTTAAAAGCTGTTTTGTTTTCTGGATAAGCTGTCTCTGTTTTTCTTCTGTATACATATTTACCGCCCCTTTACAATCTCAACACCATGACTTGTTCCTATCCTGTCTGCTCCTGCTTTTATCATTTCGGCGGCGGTCTGATAATTTCTTATTCCTCCTGCAGCTTTTATTTTTATCCGATCTCCTGCTATTTTTCTCCACAGCTTTATATCTTCAATTTTTGCTCCGGAGGGTGCAAACCCTGTTGATGTTTTTATAAATTCTGCTCCAGAGCTTATAACTATCTCAATAGCTATTTTTTTCTCTTCCTCTGTAAGGTAAGCTGTTTCTACAATTATTTTGTGGACAACATCTTCTGTATAAGAAACTATCGTTTTCAGTTCATTCTCTACATAATCGTAATCTCCTGACTTGAAAGCACCTATGTTCCAGACAATATCAAGCTCATCTGCTCCGTCATTAACAGCTGTTGAGGCTTCTACAAGCTTTGTTTTTGGGGTGTTTGCCCCAAGGGGAAATCCTACAACACTACAGATTTTTATTCCTGTATGACTTAGCATTGTCTTGGCATATTTTACATAAAAAGGATTCACACAGACAGCAAAAAATTTGTAATGCATCGCTTCTTTGCACAGTATTTCTATATCTTCAAAAGTGGCGTAAGGTTTTAAGTTTGAGTGATCAATGAATCTGTTCAAAGACAAATCCATACCATAACTCCCCTTCTTTTTGTTGTGATATTTCTTCCACCATTTTTAGTTTATTTCTTTTCGCCATATTTATTATTTCGTCTTTTTCTTTATTTTTGAAAATCCCGCTTATTATCAAATATCTGTCAAACAGCTCCGGAAGTTTGTCAAAAACATTCCTGAATATGTCTATCTGGAGGTTAGCAAGAACTACATCATATTTTTTGTTTATCTGTTCAACAGATTTTTTTTCACAATTGATTTTCACCTCATTTTCCCAGCTGTTTTCTATGCATTCCTTTACAGCTTCTTCCTGAATATCAATAGCATCAACTTCTGCTCCCAATTTAGCTGATGCTATAGCTAATATTCCTGAACCTGTTCCCACATCAAGAACTTTCATTCCCTTTTTTACGAACCGTGATATAAACTTTAGCATTATCTGTGTTGTTGGATGGAGACCTGTTCCGAACGCCATACCGATTTTTATCTTGATAGGTATAAGATCCTTTCCTGCATATACTTCCCACTCAGGAATTATTATAAAAGGAGGGATTTTTACAGGTTTTATGTTGTTTTTCCATTTCTCTTCCCAGTTTTCCTCAGGTATGTCTTCCTCAAGGATAAGACTTCCTCCCCCTAACTCTTTAAAAATTTCCTCCACAGCCTCTTTTATTCCCTCTAACTCCTCTTCCTGAGAGTATATGGCGAATATGACTTCGTTTTGATCTCTGTTCAAAATCTCAAACCCGTAGCCGTTAAACTCAACAACAAAAACCTCAAAAAGGGAAGCAGGCAGTGAGTAAATAAGTTTTTTCATCCTTCTTTCTCAAATGTGAATATAAGGTTTCCGTAAGTGTCGTACTCTATCTTTATCCTGAATTTTTTTCCGTTTATCTCCCTGTAAGTTATTATGTAGTTAGAAACATCTATTTTACCGTTGCTTTTTATTTTTATCTTTCTTATCTGTTTCTCTTCGTCAACGGTTAATGAGTAAATAATTTTCAGGTGTATACCGTCATTATGGGGAATTTCTTCTATTTTTTCAATTTCAGGCAGGGGAGCTGAATCTATTTTATCAATCCAGTCTTCATAAAGGTCTTCCTGTTCTACAGCAATTCTGACGCCATCTTCTATCTTCTGTGGATCAATTGAGGAGATTTCCTCATCTAATATAGTTTTAATATAAGAAAAAACCTCACTGAAGTTGTTCTCAACCTCTTTCCGAAGGCCTTCTTCCAATATTAATCTCCTTCCTGCTCTTTTCTGTATCTATTATACATATACTCCTCAACTCTTGTTATTTCAACTTTTGGAATTCTCATTAAAGCGTTTTGCTGTTCCTCAACACTTTCTGCGTATCTTCTTTTTATCTCTTCCTGTATGTATTCAAGTAGGTACTCAATCTGCTTCTGCATCTGCATCATCTGTTCCCTCATTCTGAGTATCGCATCTACACCTGCAAGATTTACTCCCAGTTCTCTTGTTAAAAACAGAATAAACTCAAGCTTTTCAATGTCTTCCTGTGAATACAGTCTTGTTTTTCCCTCTGTTCTTGAGGGGGTAAGCAATCCCTCTCTTTCGTAGAGCCTCAACGTCTGGGGGTGGATGTTGAACATCCTTGATACAGCCCCTATCATATATAACGGTTCTTTTTTTCTTTTTTTATCCTTTTTCATGGCTTACCACCTCTTTTTTTAAGGTTTTTCAAACCTTGTTGTTGGTTTGGGAAGTTCTTTTGACAGTTCTTCAACCAATTTTTTGGCTTTTTTTGAAAGCTCTTTTTTTGAAGGTATAACCACATTGACAACAACAACCAGATCTCCGTATCCTGAAGATTTAAGCCTTGGCATTCCTTTTCCGTGGATTCTTATCTGCTGACCTCCCTGCGTTCCTTCAGGTATTTTAACTTTTTCAGTTTTTCCGTCTATAGTAGGAATTTCTATTTCTGTTCCTGTAATAGCTTCGGCAACATTTATATTGACCTTTATATAAAGGTTGTCCCCTTTCCTTTCATAAAGCCAGTGTGGCTGGACATTTACAATGATCCATAAATCCCCTGGGGGTCCTCCAAATCTACCGCTATGTCCTTTGCCTGGAACTCTCAGCTTTGTTCCGTTATCAACCCCTGGAGGTATTCTGACCTTAACGGTTTCTGTTTTCATAACCAGACCCCGACCGTTGCACCGATCACATGATTCCTGTATGTATCCTGTACCCTTACATCTTGGACATGTCTGGGATATATGCATAAATCCTGACGAATATGTTATCTGTCCTGTCCCTCTACATTCAGGACATACAGCAGGCTGACTTCCAGGTTTCTGTCCTGTTCCTGCACATTTTTCACATATAACATACCTTGGAACTTCTATGGTTAAGGTTGTTCCTTTGTATGCGTCCTCAAGGGAGATTGTTACAGTCTGGTATATGTCCTCTCCTCTTTCGCTTCTGTATGTTCTTTTTTTCTCCTGGTATGTTCTCCTTCTGCCTTCTCCAAAAAAATCAGAGAAATTGAAAAGATCCTCTAATATATCATCAATATTCATTCCAAATCCGCTAAAACCTTCAAAACCACTTTCTTTTCCTGCACCAGCTCCAGTAAATGCAGCATGGCCAAACTGATCGTACATTTTTCTTTTTTCAGGATCAGACAGAACCTGATACGCCTCACTTATCTGTTTAAACTTTTCTTCAGCCTCTTTGTTATTGGGGTTAAGGTCTGGGTGGTACTTTCTGGCAAGCCTTCTATAGGCTTTCTTTATCTCTTCCTGTGTTGCATTTCTACTTACCCCTAAGATCTCATAATAATCCATTTTTTCTGCCATTCAGAACCTCTTGTATAAGGTTTTATTTTAGTTTAAATATATAACTTTAGTGTGTTATTGTCAAATTTCTTTGGGTTATTTTGATAATCTGATCTCTACCCCTAATTTGTGAGCCTCCAAACCTTCTGCTTCTGCTATTTTTCTTGCGTATTTTTCCACTCTGCTAAATCCTTCTTCTGTCACGTATATAACTGATGATCTTTTAATAAAGTCGTAAACCCCAAGAGGTGATGAAAATCTTGCCGCTCTACCTGTTGGAAGGACATGGTTTGGTCCAAGAACATAATCTCCAAGGGGCTCTGTTGAGTATTTACCTAAGAAAATTGCCCCTGCATGTTTTATTTTGCTCAGAAGATTAAACGGGTTTTCAGTCATTATCTCAAGATGTTCTGGTGCTATGTGATTTGATACTTCGGCAGCTGTATCAAGATCATCAACAACAAAAGCATGACCGTAGTTTTCAAGGGATTTTCTTGCTATGCTTTCCCTTGAGAAGTTTACAAGAAATCTGTTGTAAAGGATATCCTTAACCTGCTGTGCCAGTTCTTTTGATGTTGTAACAAGAATAGCTGCCGCAAGCTCATCATGTTCAGCCTGAGATAAAAGATCAGCAGCGACCCATTCAGGATTTGCATTCTGATCAGCTATCACGAGTATCTCGGAGGGTCCGGCTATAGAATCTATATCAACATACCCGTAGACATTCTTCTTCGCCAGAGCAACGAAGATATTTCCGGGACCAACTATCTTGTCAACCTTTTTGATCGTTTCTGTTCCGTAAGCCATTGCACCTATAGCCTGAGCTCCACCTATTCTGTAAACCTTTTCTATACCGCATATGTATGCTGCAGCAAGTGTGTATCTGTTTGGATTTGGAGAACAGATTATTATCTCTTTTACGCCGGCTACTATAGCAGGAACAGCATTCATTATGACTGTCGACGGATAAGCTGCCTTTCCTCCAGGAACATAAAGACCTGCCCTTTCCATAGGTATTACTTTCTGACCTAATATCATTCCTTCTTCTTCTATAAAGAATGAGTTCTCAACCTGTGCCTCATGGAATTTTCTTACCCTTTCGTATGCAACCTCAAGAGCCCATCTTGTTTCTTCATCAAGTTCTTCGTAAGCCTCTTCAAGCTGACTGAAAGGAACTTCAAACTCTTGGGGTGTAAGTTCTACACCATCAAATTTTTTTGTGTAGTATATTACAGCCTCATCTCCTTTTTCTTTCACATCTTTCAGGATCTGCTTCACAGAACCTTCAAACTGTTCAACTTCCATCTCACTTCTTTTTATCAGATTTTCAAGCTCCTTGCTTTCTGTGAATATTTTTCCTCTTAAGTCCACTATTTTCATTTTCTTACTCCTGATTTTTAAAATGTTTCAAATATGATAACATTTTGTGATGAGGCATTTAAAATTCAGAAATCTTAATGTTGTTTACACAGAGGCAAAAGACGGCAATCTAAAAAACCCTGAAATAAGAAAAGAGATTTTAA
>Ga0256832_1001790_pt1 | contig 14638 bp, 14 predicted proteins | sample 134614metaG_FD_190534 | JGI IMG/M metagenome (GOLD analysis project Ga0256832, IMG submission 190534) | Hydrothermal vent microbial communities from Lau Basin, Pacific Ocean - 134-614 | ecosystem: Environmental > Aquatic > Marine > Hydrothermal vents | place: Pacific Ocean: Lau Basin | collected...
CTGGGGCCGCTCGGACGAGAACAACGCCCTCAAGCTGGGCTACGACCCGCTGGCGCGACGCTGGCCGGACTGGCTGGTGGCCCTGGACCTGCCGCGCGACTGGCTGCCCGCGGTGCAGCCGCCGGGCACGCCCCTCGCCCCCTTGGCGGACGGGGCGGCCGCAGCGCTGGGACTGCCGGCGGCGATCCCGGTGGCCGCCGGCACCACCGACAGCATCGCCGCCTTCCTGGCCACCGGCGCCGGCGCGCCGGGCGATGCGGTTACCTCCCTGGGCAGCACCCTGGCCATCAAGCTGGTGACCGGGCGGCCGGTGTTCGATCCCGCCGGCGGGGTGTACAGCCACCGCCTGTGGTCGCACTGGCTGGCGGGGGGTGCCTCCAACAGCGGCGGCGCCGTGCTGCGCCGGTACTTCAGCGACGCCGAGCTGGCCGCGCTGTCGGCGCGCATCGACCCGGAACGGGACAGCGGCCTGGACTACTATCCCCTGCCCGGCCCCGGCGAGCGCTTCCCGGTGGCCGACCCGGACCTGCCGCCGCGCCTGGACCCGCGGCCGGCCGACCCGGTGCGCTTCCTGCACGGCCTGCTGGAGGGCATGGCGCGCATCGAGCGGCGCGGCTACCAGCGCCTGGCCGAGCTGGGCGCTCCTTGGCCGAGTCAGGTGCTCACCGTGGGCGGCGGCGCGGCCAATCCCGCCTGGCGCCGGCTGCGCGAACGCATCCTGGGCTGCCCCGTGCGCCGGGCGCGCCACGGCGAGGCGGCCTACGGCGCCGCCCTGCTGGCGCGCCGCGCCCTGGGCGGCCATCCCCACCCCTGACCCGAGGAGAGCAAGCCGTGCTCAAGGACTTTCTGCTCGGCGCCGGCTACGTGCTGCGTGGCCTGCGCCTCATCCGCCGCCCCGGCCTGCGCCGCTTCGTGGTGGTGCCCCTGCTGCTCAACAGCGCCCTGTTCGCCCTCGGCATCTGGTGGGGCTATCAGCTGCTGGACAGCGAGGTCATCCACCGCCTGCCGGGCTGGCTGGCCTGGGCGCGCTGGCTGCTGGTGCCGCTGTTCGTGGTGACGGTGTCCATCATCGTCTTTTTCACCTTTTCCCTGCTGGCCAACCTGGTGGGGGCGCCCTTCAACGCCTTGCTGGCGGAACGGGTGGAGCGGCTGCTGGGCGGGGCGCCGCCGGACCAGGGCGGCGGGTTGTGGCGACTGGCCGGCGAGGCCCTGCGCAGCCTGTGGGCAGAGCTGGCCAAGCTGCTCTATCTGGCCCTGTGGGCCCTGCCCCTGCTGCTGCTGTTCCTCGTCCCCGGCCTGAACGTCCTGGCGCCCTTCGCCTGGGCGGCCTTCTCGGCCTGGATGCTGGCCCTGGAGTACGCCGACTACCCCATGGGCAACCACGCCATCCCCTTCCGCCGCCAGCGCCGCATCCTGCGCCGGCGGCGCGGCCTGGCCTGGGGCTTCGGCGGCGCCATCCTGCTGCTCACCAGCGTGCCGCTGGTGAACTTCCTGGTCATGCCGGTGGCCGTGGCGGGGGCCACGGCGCTGTGGGTGGAACGCCTGCGCGGCGAGGTGGAGCGGGTCAGCTGAGGGCGTTGCCGAGGGGGCTGCGGTCGGGCAGGAAGTCCATCATCTCCGGATGGCCGACGTGGAAGCCCTGCAGGTAGTCGATGCCGATCTCGCGCAGCTTGAGGGCCGTCTCGTCGTTCTCCACGTACTCGGCGATGGTGCGGATGCCCATGAGGCCGGCGATCTGCTGCACCGACTGCACCAGCCCCAGATCCACCGGGTCGGAGGTGACGCCCTTGACGAACAGGCCGTCCAGCTTGACGAAGTCCACCGGCAGGTTGCGCAGGTGGGCCAGGGAGGAGAAGCCGGTGCCGAAGTCGTCCAGGGCGAAGCGACAGCCCAGGCTGCGCATGTCGGCGATGAACTCGATGGCATTGGCCAGGTTCTGGATGGCGGAGGACTCGGTGATCTCGAAGCACAGCCGTTGGCCTGCCGCCGGGTTGTCGCGCAGCCGCTCGCGCACGTGCTGGCGGAAGTCGGTATCGCACAGTGATTGACCGGAGAGGTTAATGGAGTAGAACTCGCCCAGGGTGCCCAGTTCATCGCGCTCCAACCAGTCCAGGATGCGGTTCACCACCCAGCGGTCGAGGATGGCGAACAGCTGGTAGCGGTCGATGATGGACAGGAAATACTTGGGCGCCACCAGCCGGTCGCCGTCGCGCAGGCGCACCAGCACCTCCCAGGCCACCGGGCGTGTCGGCCGGTAGGCGCGGCAGATGGGCTGGCGGAACAGGCACAGGTCGTTGCGGTTGACGGCGCGGTGGAATTTCTCCAGCCACAGGGCGTCGCCGCTCAGCTGGCCGCCCGTGCCCGCCTCGCCGCCGTACACCTGGATCTGGTTGCGGCCGGCGCGCTTGGCGGCATAGCAGGCCTGATCGGCCAGGTCGAGCACCTCCTGGGCGGTGAGCTCGGAGCGGCGCACCTCCAGCAGGCCGATGCTCAGCCCGATCTCGTGGCTGCGCCCCTCCCACTGGAAGCGGAAGGTGCTGACCGTGTTGTGCAGCTGCTGCACCAGGCGGCGCGCCTGGTCCAGGCTGCAGTGGCGCAGCAGGATGGCGAACTCGTCGCCGCCCAGCCGGCCCAGGATGTCGTTGCTGCGCACCTGCTTGCGGAACAGCTCGCCGATGCGGGCAAGCAGGGCGTCGCCGGCGCGGTGGCCGGCGCTGTCGTTGACCGCCTTGAAGTAGTCCAGGTCGATGTAGCACAGCACGTGCTGCTCGTCGGCGCCCAGCTTGTACAGCTCCTCGCCCAGCAGGGAGCGGAAGGCGCGCGCGTTGTACAAGCCGGTCAGGGCGTCGTGATGGGCCTCGAAGAACAGCCGCTCGGAGTGGGCCCGCACGTCGGTCACGTCCACCAGCGTGCCGCGGTAGCCGCTGACCTGCCCCTCGCGCGAGTAGAAGGGCTGGCCGATGACGTGCACCACGCGCAGCGCCTCGTCGCCCTGCTGGCGCAGGTAGCGGTCCACGGCCCGCTCGGCGCGGATGTCCTCGCGCACCGCCTGCAGGCCCTCGCTGTCGAAATAGGGCTCGAAGAAGGCGTCGAAGGGGGCGTTCTCGAAGCCGAAGGTGGGCAGCGCCAGGGGGTTGCCGGTGCCGGCGCTCAAGAAGCGCAGCACGCCGTCGGCGTCCGTCTCCCAAAAGAAGTGGCCCACGCAGTTGGCGAAGTCCTTGAAGCGGTTGAGGGCCAGATTGAGGGACTGCTGCTCGCGCTTGAGCTGGGCGATGGTCTGCCCCAGGCGGCGGGTGAGGAAGTCGGCGTAGTCGTCCTCGGGGAGCGGTGCCTCCACGGTCAGCTCGCCCTGTCGCACCACCTGGCGCAGGTGGATTTCCGAGTGGATCTCCTGCAGCAGGCACGCCACCTCCTTGACACTGGCCGGCTTGGAGAGGATGTGGTCGGCGCCGCAGCGGGCGGCGGCCTGCTTGTCCTCCAGGGTGAGGTAGCCGGACTTGTAGAGCACCACCGGCGTCTCGAAGAAGGCCGGGTGGCGCTTGATCTCCTGGCACAGGGCGAAGCCGTCCATCTCCGGCAGGCTGGCGTCGGCCAGGATCATGTCCGGCTTCTCTCGGTGCAACACCTCCAGCCCCTCGTAGGCGTGCATGGCGGTCAGCACGCGCTGGTAGGCCTGCCCGAGGGTGGCGGACCAGTACTGCAGCAGATCCGCGTCGTCGTCCACCAGCAGGATGGTCAGGTTGTGGCTTCGCTTCATGTGCTCATTGTCCCCCGCAGTCCCTTGCCGCGCCCGACGAACGGCGCCATGTACACCCCCACGCGGCGCGCCACCCGCGCCCGTCGGGTGAAGATAACCGCTCGGGTCGAAGTGAATTGTGCGTCATTTCACAAGCCGGACGAAGCGTGCCATGCGTGCCACGCCCTCGCGCAGGCGTGCCAGCGAGGTGGTGTAGGCGAAGCGCAGGTGGCACCGGGCGGCGTGCTCGCCGAAGTCCAGCCCCGGGGTGACGGCCACGCCCGCCTCGTGCAGCAGGCGCCGGCACAGTTCGGCACTGTCGTCGGCCAGGCGGCTGCTGTCGGCGTACACATAGAACGCCCCCTGCGGTACCAGCGGGATGCAGAAGCCCAACCCGCACAGGGCCTCCAGCAGGTAGTCGCGGCGTTCGCGGAAGGTGTCGCGGCGCGCCTCCAGCTCGGGGCGGGTGGCCTCGTCGAGGGCGGCCAGGGCGGCCCACTGGGCCAGGGTGGGCGCGGCCAGGTAGAGGTTCTGCGCCAACCGGTCCAGCACGTCGATGGCGCTGGCCGGCGCCACCAGCCAGCCCACGCGCCAGCCGGTCATGCCGAAGTACTTGGAGAAGCTGTTGAGCACGTACAGGTCCTCGCCCAGGGCCAGGGCGGTGGCCGAGGGCGCCTCGTACACCAGCCCCTGGTAGATCTCGTCCACCACCAGCACCCCGCCCCGCTCGCGCACCGCGGCGTGCAGGGCGGCCAGCTCGTCCAGGGACAGCACGCTGCCGGTGGGGTTGGACGGGGTGGTGACCAGCACCACGTGGCGGCGGCCGGGCTGCCAGTGCCGGTCCAGCAGGTCCGGGGTGAGCTGGAAGCGGGTGTCCGGCCCCACGGGGATGGCCACCGGCTCGCCGTCGAACAGGTGGGCGAAGTTGCGGTTGCAGGGATAGCCCGGGTCGGCCAGGAGCACGCGGGTGTGGCGGTCCACCAGGGCGCCGAACAGCAGCTGCAGGGCGCCGGAGGCGCCGGGGGTGACCACGATGCGCTCGGCCGGCACGGCCACGTCGAAGCGCTCGCGGTAGTGGGCGGCGATGGCCTCGCGCAGCGCCGGCAGGCCGAGGGCGGGGGTGTAGTGGCCGGAACGGGTGTCCAGCGCGCGGTGGGCGGCGGCGCGCACCGTGTCCGGCGTCTCGAAGTCCGGCTCGCCCACCTCCATGTGCACGATGTCGCGCCCGGCGGCCTCCAGGGCACGCGCCTCGGCCAGCAGGCGCATGACGTGGAAGGGCTGGATGCGGGCGCTGCGCGTGGCGAAGGGTTCCATGGCGACAACCTACCGGAAGATCACGGCCGGCGGAATGGCCGCCGGGCGCGGGCGGCGGACACGAAAAGGCCGTCCCGGAACGAGGTCCGGGACGGCCGGCACGGGGTACGGGCGGAAGGGTTCAGGCCGAGAAGGAGGAGCCGCAACCGCAGGTGGTGGTGGCGTTGGGGTTGCGGATGACGAACTGGGCGCCTTCCAGGCCCTCGGTGTAGTCGATCTCCGCACCCACCAGGTACTGGAAGCTCATGGGGTCCACCAGCAGCGTGACGCCGCCCTTCTCCACCACGGTGTCGCCCTCGTTGATCTGTTCGTCGAAGGTGAAGCCGTACTGGAAGCCGGAGCAGCCGCCGCCGGTGACGAACACGCGCAGCTTCAGGTTGTCGTTGTCTTCCTCGTCGATCAGCTGCTTGACCTTGGCGGCCGCGGCGTCGGTGAAGATGATGGGGTCCTCGGTTGCCTCGGGGGCGTTGATCTCGGTTGCGCTCATGATGGGTCGTTACCTCTGAAAACGTGACTGTCGCCAATCTAGCATTACCCCAGCAAAACGGTCAAGATTGTGCGTTGGCCTCCGATTTCTCGCGCGTGTCCAGGTATTCCACCTGGCCGCCCTCTTCCTTGCGGTGCACCAGGTTGCCGTTCACCTCGGAGCCCACGGACATCTCGATGAGGTGGTAGTAGACGTTGCCGCGGATGCGGGCATGGGGCAGGAGTTCGGCGTGTCCGGCCGAGAATATATCACCTTCCACGGTGCCATTGATGATCATGTTGGCCACGTCCACGTCGCCCTCGATCATGCCGTCCTCGTCCAGCACCAGCATGGCGTCCTTGTCCGTCTCGGCCTTGACGTTGCCGATAATGGTGCCCTCCACGTGCAGGGTGCCGGAGAAGCTGAGGTCCCCCTTGATGGTGGTGGTCTTGCCGATGATGGTATCGACCCGCGTCGACTTCTGCCGTTTCTTGCTGCGCCCGAACATGGTTCATCCCCCTTTGCTGACGGTATTCCAAGAAAAACTCTGCTGCACGGCGGCCCGCTTGCTGCCACGCGGCAGGACCTTGACCAGAATGTTCTCCGGTTCGAAGCCGTCCGGCAGGGCGAACTCGCCCGCCAGACGCTGAAAATACTGGAAGCGGTAGCGCGGCGGCTTGTGGTCTGGTGCCAGGGCCGGCCAGTCCAGGGTCTTGCGCTCGCCGTCGGCGCGCCCCTGCACGCGCAGCTCGATGCGCCCGCGCAGCGCCCGCTTCTTGGGCGCCGTGCTGGTCAGCACCAGCTGGTAGCGGTAGCGGCCGGAGTCGCCGGCGCGGGTCACTTCCAGCGTGCGTATCTCGATGCCGTCGCGGCCGCCCTGGCCGGCGTCCACCATGCTCTTGTAGAACGACAGCTCCTCGCGCAGGGCCGCCAGTTCGCGTTCCTTGGCGGCCAGGGAACCGGCCAGCTCGCGGCCGGCGGTCTCGTCGATGGCGCTGCCGCGACGCGCCACGGCCAGCTCGCGCTGCAGCCGCTCGTTCTCTTCGCGCAGCGCCTCCACCTTTTGCTGCAGGGCGCGCAGGCGCGGCGCCGGGTCGTCCGCCAGCGGCCGGCCGGCGCGGGCCGCGTGGAGCTGCATGGCCATGATGGCCACGGCCGCCAGCAGGACCACCACCACGGCGCCCATCACCCAAGGCAGCCAGCGCCGCTCACCACGGTCGATGCGGATGGTGGGCCGGTGCCGGTCGCGCGCCATCGGGGCCTCAGGGCAGCAGGGCCAGACCGCCCAGGCCGGCGGTCTCGTCCAGGCCGAACATGATGTTCATGTTCTGCACGGCCTGCCCGGCGGCGCCCTTCACCAGGTTGTCGATGACCGACAGGATGACCACGGTGTCGGTGTCGCGCGGGCGGTGGATGGCGATGCGGCACCAGTTGGCGCCCTTGCAGCTGCGCGTCTCCGGGTGGCTGCCGGGCGGCATCACGTCCACGAACGGCTCGTCGCGATAGGCCGCCTCGTACGTTGCCTGAAACGGCGGGTCGGGGGAAGTGGCAAAACCGTATATTGTGACATGGATACCGCGGATCATCGGCAGCAGGTGGGGCACGAAGGTCAGGCCGACGGGACCGTCGGTCACCTCGGCCAAGGTCTGGCGGATCTCCGGGAAGTGGCGGTGGCCGCTGGCGGCGTAGGCCTTGAAGCTCTCGCCGGCCTCGCTCAGCAGGGTGGCCACCTGCGCCTTGCGGCCGGCGCCGCTGGTGCCCGACTTGGCGTCCACCACGATGCGCGCGGGGTCGATGAGGCCGGCGCGCAGGGCCGGCAGCAGGCCCAGACTGGCGGCGGTGGGGTAGCAGCCGGGGTTGGCCACCAGGCGCGCCTCGCGGATGGCGGCGCGGTTCAGCTCGGGCAGGCCGTACACGGCCTCCTCCAGCAGCTCGGGGCAGGCGTGCGGCATGCCGTACCAGTCGGCCCACAGGGCCGGGTCGCGCAGGCGGAAGTCGGCCGCCAGGTCGATGACCCGCACCCCGGCGACCAGCAGGCCCGGCACCTGTTGCATGGCGGTGCCGTTGGGCGTGGCGAAGAACACCACGTCGCAGTCGGTCAGCGGGGCCTCGTCGGGGTGGGTGAAGCGCAGGTCCAGCACGCCGCGCAGGTTGGGGAACAGCTCGGCCACGCCGCGACCGGCCTCGGCGCGCGAGGTGACCACGGCGATGTCCACCTCGGGATGGGGCGCCAGCAGCCGCAACAGCTCCACGCCGGTGTAGCCGGTCGCCCCGACGATGCCGCACTTGATCACGTTGTCTCCTCTGCCCGACGGAAAGGGAGGCTTATGATAGGCTGCGTCCCATTCCAACACAAAGCGTGCCCCTTCCCCCGCAGCGCGCCGCGCCCGCCACCATGAGCAACGACCGCGACCCGGACCCCCAGCCGTTCTCGCCGCGCCGTCTGGTGGTGCTCAATCTGTACGGCGCGGTGGCCGGGCTGCTGGCCGGGGCGGTGGTGCTGGCCTTCCGCTGGGCCATCGAGGCCTCCCAGACCTGGCTGCTGCCCACCCACCGCATCGGCGACTACGAGGGTCTGCCGCCCGCCCTGCGCCTGCTCATCCCGCTGGGCGGCGCCCTGTTGCTGGGGCTGGTGTTCGAGCGCCTGGCGCCGGCCACGCGCCAGGTGGGGCTGGTGCACGTGCTGAGCTACCTGCGCGCCTCGCGCACCGGCCACCTGCCGCTGCGCAATGCCCTGACGCAGTTCCTGGCCGGCGTGGCGGCGGTGGGCAGCGGGCAGTCGGTGGACCGCGAGGGGCCGGGCGTGCACCTGGGGGCGGCCTGCGGCAGCCTCATCGCCCAGTGGCGCGCCATGGCCTGGGAGGACAACTACACGCTCATGGCCTGCGGCGCGGCGGCGGCCATCGCGGCGGCCTTCAACACGCCGCTGGCCGGCGCCCTGTTCGTCATCGAGGTGTTCCGCGTGCAGTACCTCATCACCCGCTTCATGCCGGTGATCACCGCCTCGGTGATCGGCGCCGTGCTGAGCCGCGCGGTGTACGGTCACGCCACGGCCTTTTCCATTCCGCCGCTGTCCATGAGCTCCCTGGCCGAGCTGCCCATGCTGGCCGGGCTGGGGCTGTTCACGGGGCTGCTGTCGGTGGTGTTCGTGCGCCTCACGCGCGGCATCGCCCGCCACAGCCGCGACTGGCGGCCCGCCCTCGCCTTCCCCCTGGCCGGGCTGGGCACCGGCGTGGCCGCCCTGTGGGCGCCGCAGATCCTGGGCATCAGCTACGACACGCTGGACGCCATGCTGCATGGCAAGCTGGGCTGGCAGGCGCTGGCCCTGATCCTGTCGCTCAAGCTGGCGGCCACCGCCTGGTCCATCGGCCTGCGCCTGCCGGGCGGGCTGATCGGCCCCTCACTGGTCATCGGCGGCGCGGCCGGCGCGCTGGTGGGGCTGGTCACGGTGGCCTGGTACCCGTTCCCGTCCGGCTCGTCCGGCTTCTACGCCATCATCGGCATGCTGGCCATGATGAGCGCCGTGCTGCAGGCGCCGCTGGCCGCCCTCACCGCCCTGCTGGAGCTGACCGGCAACTCCACCATCATCCTGCCCGGCATGGTGGCCATCATCACCGCCGACCTGGTGTCGCGTCAGTGGCTGGGGCAGGAGTCCATCATCGCCACCCTGAGCAGGCTGGGCGAGCGCCCGGTGGAGCCGCCCGTCGCTCCGCCCGGAGAAGACACGGCGCGGCCGCCGGATCAGACGCCCAGTATCTCGCGCACCAGCGCCGGCCCGCGATAGACCAAGCCGGTGTAGACCTGCACCAGATCGGCCCCGGCGGCGCGCTTGGCCTCGAAGTCGGCGCGCGAGAACACGCCGCCGGCCGCCACCAGGGTCATGCCCGCGGGCAGGTGGGCGCGGAAGCGGGCCAGCACCTCGGTGGACCGCTCGAACAGGGGACGGCCGCTCAGCCCGCCCTGCTCCGCTCCGTGGCGCAGGCCGGCCACCGCCGTCTTGTCGATGGTGGTGTTGGTGGCGATCACGCCGTCCACGCCGCAGCCGGCGATGACCGCCGCCATGGCGGCGATGTCCTCCTCGCGCAGGTCGGGCGCCACCTTCACCAGCAGCGGCACGCGCCGGCCGTTCTGCGCCGCCAGCGCCTCGCGCGCCGCCACCAGCGGCTCCAGCAGGCCGCGCAGGCGCGCCTCGCCCTGCAGGTCGCGCAGGCCGGGGGTGTTGGGCGAGGAGATGTTGACCGTCACGTAGTCGGCCCAGGGATGGACGCGGCGCAGGCCGAACAGGTAGTCGTCCAGGGCGCCGCTCAGGGGGGTGTCGAAGTTCTTGCCGATGTTGACGCCCAGCACGCCGTCGTAGCGGCGCCGGCGGATGCGCTCCACCAGGTGCTCCACGCCGCGGTTGTTGAAGCCCATGCGGTTGATGAGCGCCTCGGCCCGGGGCAGGCGGAACAGGCGCGGGCGGCGGTTGCCCGGCTGGGGCCGCGGCGTGACGGTGCCCACCTCGATGAAGCCGAAGCCGAGCCGGCCCAGACCGTCGATGTGGTCGCCGTCCTTGTCCAGTCCGGCGGCCAGGCCGAGCCGGTTGGGAAAGCGCAGGCCCATGCAGGTGACCGGGTCCACCTCGGGCACCGGACGGGGGCCGGCCAGGCGGGCGAGCAGGTCCAGGGCGGTCAGGGACAGCCGGTGCGCGGCCTCCGGCGGCAGGGCGAACAGCAGGGGGCGGAGGAGACGGTAGGCATCCACGGCTCAGCCCCCGCCGCGACCGTCACTTGACCACGCGCAGCCTGGGGCGCTGGCCGCCGTTGCCACCCTTGTCCCCGTCGTCGCCGCCATCGCCGCCGTCCGGGCCGGGCTCGGGGGGCGGCGGCTCGTCCTCGGGCGCGAACACCATGCCCTGGCCGTTCTCCCGGGCGTAGATGGCCACCGCGGCGGGCACCGGCACGTCGATGAACATGGGCGTGCCGGAGAAGCGGCCGGTGAAGGTGATGCGGTCGTTGCCCAGCGACAGGTCGCGCACCGCGCTGGGACCGATGTTGAACACGATGCGGCCCTCGTCCACGTACTCGCGCGGCACGACGGTGCCGGGGTAGTCGGCCAGCACCACCAGATGGGGCGTGCGACCGTTGTCCACGATCCACTCGTACATCGCCCGGATGAGGTACGGGCGGCGGGAGGACATGCCCTCACTCACGCATGGCCCTTTCGGTTTCGGTGAGGCTGGCCTGGAAGCTCTCGCGGCGGAAGATGCGATTCATGTAGTCGAGCACCGGCTGGGCGGTGCGCGGCAGCTCGATGCCGAAGTGCTTGAGGCGCCACAGAATGGGGGCGATGGTGCAGTCCACCAGGCTGAACTCGTCGCTGAGGAAGAAGGGCTTGGCGGCGAACACCTCGGCCGATGCCACCAGCATCTCGCGCAGCTGCTTGCGGGCCCGCGCCTGCTTCTTCTCGCCGCCGTGCTGCAGGTCGTCCACCAGGGTGTACCAGTCCTTCTCCACACGGAACAGGGCCAGCCGCGCCCGCGCCCGCGACACCGGATCCACCGGCATGAGCGGCGGATGCGGGAAGCGCTCGTCCAGGTACTCCATGATGATGCGCGGCTCGTACAGCACCAGGTCGCGGTCCACCAGGGTGGGCACGGTGTTGTACGGATTGAGCTCCTGCAGGTCCTCCGGCTTGTTGTCGGGGTCGATGTCGATGACGTCGTAGGTGATGTCCTTCTCGGCCAGCACGATACGCACCCGGTGGCACTGGGCGCAGTCCTGGGCCGAGAACAGGGTCATTACCGATCGCCGGGTAGCGGCTAATGCCATGTGTACAACTCCGTGGTTGCTCAGGGACGGAATGGCAAGACCGGGGGACGCGCCGTCAGTGCACGTCCTTCCAGTATTCCTTCTTCAGGAAGTAGGCGAGCACGGAGAACAGCACCAGGAACAGGATGACGAACAGGCCGATGGTCTGCCGCTTGAGCTTGACCGGCTCGCCCAGATAGACCAGGAAGTTGACGATGTCGCGCACCGTCTGGTCGTACTCGGCCGGCGACTGCACGCCCTGCTTGACCAGCACCAGCTGCGCCGGCCCTTCGTGGCCGCCCTCCTCCGCGGCGCCCTCGTCATGCCCTTCGTCTTCGCCGTGGGCGTGGCTCTCGCGCAGCGCCTGCCAGCCCTGCAGCTCCCACAGCACGTGCGGCATGCCCACGTTGGGGAACACGGTGTTGTTCACGCCGAAGGGACGTGACGGGTCGAGGTAGAAGGAGCGCAGGTAGGTGTACAGCCAGTCGGCGCCGCGCACCCGGGCCACCAGGGTCAGGTCGGGCGGCTCCGTGCCGAAGGCGTCCTTGGCGTAGTCGTCGCTCATGGTGACCTTCATCAGGTCGCCCGGCTTGAGCTGCTCGTTCTTCTTGTCACGGATGAAGATGACGTTCTCGAGCAGGATCTTGTCGGGGATGCCCAGATCGCGCCCCACCCGGTTGTAGCGGGCGTAGCCGGCCGAGTGACAGCTCAGGCAGTAGTTGACGAAGTACTTGAAGCCCCGCTGCAGGGAGGCCTTGTTGGTCAGGTCCACGTCCGCCTTGTCCAGGGCCATGTGCCCGCTGCTGGCCATTACGCCCAGCGGCAGCACGCACAGAATGATTGCCAGCAGTCTTTTCATCACGCAGTCACCCTCTCCGGTACGGGTTTTTCTTCATTGAGGCGCGGCGCCACGATCGGCCCGAGCAGGCAGACCGCCAGATAGATGCCCGGGATGAGCAGGGCGGGCCAGACGATGCCGGGGTCGAGCGTCTGCACGCGAATGAGGTCGTAGACGACGATGAGGCCCATGGCCAGGGCAAAGGCGAACAGGTAGAAACCCTTGCTGCGCTGCCTGCTGTACACCCACAGCACGTAGAAGAACAGGAAGTAGGTCTCCGCGAAGCGCACGCCCAGCTCGGCGTTGAGCGGCGTCACCGTCTGCATGCCGAGCCAGCCCAGCCACAGGAAGGCGAACACGAAGTAGAAGATGCTGAACTTGTGCAGCTTGCTGCGGTAGCGCCAGGACTTGATGGGGTTGCGGTCGATCCACGGCAGCAGGAACAGGATGCCCACGGCGGCCCCCATGCCGACCACGCCCAGGAACGGGTCGGGCACGGCGCGCAGCACGGTGTAGAAGGGGGTGAAGTACCACACCGGCGCGATGTGCTCGGGGGTCTTGAGCGGGTTGGCCGGGACGAAGTTGTCGTGCTCCAGGAAGCGGCCGAACATCTCCGGCATGAAGAACACCACGGCGAAGAACAGGATCAGGAACACGCCCACGCCCACGATGTCCTTCACGGTGTAGTAGGGGTGGAAGGGGATGCCGTCCAGCGGGACGCCGTTCTCGTCCTTCTTCTTCTTGATCTCCACCCCGTCCGGATTGTTGGAGCCCACCCGGTGCAGGGCGACGATGTGCACGAACACCAGTGCCGGCAGGATGATCACTGGCAGGAAGAAGTGCAGCGCGAAGAAGCGGTTGAGGGTGGCGTCGGACACCACGTAGTCACCGCGGATCCACAGCGCCAGGTCGGGGCCGATGCCCGGAATGGCGCCGAACAGGTTGACGATGACCTGCGCGCCCCAGAACGACATCTGCCCCCAGGGCAGCAGATAGCCCATGAAGGCGGTGGCCATGAGCACCACGTAGATGAGCATGCCGATCAGCCACAGCAGCTCGCGCGGGTTCTTGTAGGAGCCGTAGATCAGCCCGCGGAACATGTGCAGGTAGACGACGATGAAGAAGGCCGAGGCGCCGGTGGAATGCATATAGCGCAGGAACCAGCCGCCCGGCACGTCGCGCATGATGTATTCCACTGAGGCAAAGGCCAGGCCGGCGTCCGGCTTGTAGTTCATGGCCAGGAACAGGCCGGTGAGGATCTGCAGCACCAGCACCAGCAGGGCCAGCGACCCGAAGAAATACCAGAAGTTGAAATTCTTGGGGGCGTAATACTTGGAGAGGTGGGCCTCCCAGGTCTCCGTCAGGGGGAAGCGGGCGTCCACCCAGGCCAGCAGCTTCTTGAACATCAGACAGCCTCCTCGTCACGGCCGATCAGAACCACCGTTTCGCTCAGGTACATGTGCGGCGGTACCTTCAGATTGGTGGGTGCGGGGACGTTCTTGTAGACGCGGCCGGCCATGTCGTAGCGTGAGCCGTGACAGGGGCAGTAGTAGCCGCCCTTCCACTCCGGCCCCAGGTCGGCCGGGGCCACCTCGGGGCGGTAGGTGGGCGAGCAGCCCAGGTGGGTGCAGATGCCCACCAGGATGGAATATTCGGGCTTGATGGAGCGGTAGCGGTTGCGGGCGTAGTCGGGCTGCTGGTCCTTGTTGTCCGAGTTGGGATCGCGCAGCAGCGGCTCGAGCGACTCGAGGGCGTCCAGCATTTCCTTGGTGCGGTGCACCACCCACACCGGCTTGCCGCGCCATTCCACGCGCAGCAGGGCGCCCGGCTCGATCTTGCTCACGTTCACCTCGACCGGCGCGCCGGCCGCCTTGGCGCGCTCGCTGGGCGACATGGAGGTGATGAAGGGAACGGCGAGTGCCGCGGCGCCGGCGGCGCCCAGGGCGGAAGTGGCGGCAATGAGGAAGCGGCGTTTTTTCAGGTCCACCGACCCCTCCCCCTTGCCGGTTGTCGTCTCGTTGACGCCCACAGTCGATGACATGCGATCTCTCCCAGCCGGTTGTTGCGTTGGACAGTCTTGGCTGGATACGAAAAAGGAGCCCGACAGCCCCTTCATGTATCCCGGCCCTCCCGGCGCCAGTGACCCGACGGATCCTCACGCGAGGGCGCGGCATTGTCGCCCAAGTCACGAAATCCGTCAATCTGGACCGGGGCTTGCCGGGCGGCGCCAAGCCCCGCTGTCACAAGCGATTTTTTGCTCCCTGGACCCCTCCGGTGCAGCGCGGGCCGCAACGGGCCCCGCCGGGCACGCAAGCGGGTGGAAATGCGCCCTCGCGCGAGGGCGAAAAGTCGCTGTCGCCGGAACCTCGCGGCCCCGTGGCGCGGGGGTTGGCGGCGTCTCGGGACTGCGCCGCGCTTGCCAGTGCCCGGGGGCGGGCATAACATCGGCAAAAAGTCATCCGGCCGTGCGGAGGCACCCATGCTCAAGCCCCTCG
>Ga0256832_1001791_pt1 | contig 14637 bp, 14 predicted proteins | sample 134614metaG_FD_190534 | JGI IMG/M metagenome (GOLD analysis project Ga0256832, IMG submission 190534) | Hydrothermal vent microbial communities from Lau Basin, Pacific Ocean - 134-614 | ecosystem: Environmental > Aquatic > Marine > Hydrothermal vents | place: Pacific Ocean: Lau Basin | collected...
CCCATCTAAGGAGAAAAAAATCGTGTATACCGTTCAGGTTTTAGATGACCCTGTTGAGGTTTACCAGCAGCAGTTTGTCAGGACTGGGCATAAAGTGGCTTCTGTTTCTTCAGAACCTTCGGTTTCTCCGTATAATTCAGCCGTTTCAGGTGTAAAACCTCAAAGTTCCATGGAAAAATCTGCCGGAACAGATAGCGATCCAGACTCTAAAGGTAATAAAGAGAAGGAAAAAAAAGAAGAAACCAGGTTTGTGTTTCCAGCAGGCAGTTTTTTCAGAATAGTTCTTCTTAACGGGGTGGATGCTCCAACAGGCATGAAAGGAAAAGCCATTCCCACCCCCGTGTTAGGGAGGGTTCTTTCAGCTTCTATTTTGCCAAACGGATATAAAGCCAACCTAAAGGGCTGCTTTGTTATAGGAGATGCAAAAGGTGATTTGTCATCACAGAGGGTTTACATCAGGGTTACGAAACTTTCCTGCGTTACGAAAACAGGGAAGATTTTGCAAAAAAGTATGACAGGTTACGTTAATGGTGAAGACGGTAAAACAGGGTTTATAGGTAGGGTGGTATCCAGGGAAGGAGCTGTTTTAGCAAGAGTTTTGTTTGCCAAGTTTGTTGAAGGTCTTGGAAATGCCTTTAAGCAGTCTACGTTTACCACCTCAATATCTCCTCTGGGGACAACGCAGACCATTGATCCGAATGAAGCTACTAAAGCGGCTGTGTACTCCGGTATATCAGGTGCCGCGAAAGAACTAAGCGATTATTTTTTAGAACTTGCCGATCAAATATTCCCTGTCGTTGAAGTCAATGCCGGAAGACAAGGAGATGTAATAATCTTGAAAAAGCTTGTCATAGATGTCAAGAAAGATCTCGTTGATGAAAAGCCCTTTATAGAAAAAAGCCAGAACATCCTAAACGATGAAGTTTCTCCAGAAGAAAAAGTTTTTAAAGCTCCTGTAGGAGAGTAAAGATGAAAAAAATGTTTTTAACTGCAGCTGTATCTATTTTTAGTTTTGGCTGTTCAGCGATAATGCCCTACGAGGAAGAACCCCTGTGTAAAATAGGGAAAGAGGGTGGTTACTGCGGTTCCGTTTTTGATGTTTACAATGAAAGCCTTAACTGGTCAGTTGAGAGAAGAAGGCCTGTAAAACTTGTTCCAGGGGTAGAGTGTGATAATTGTACTCCTGAAGAGTATGAAGAAAAAATGAAATCTGTTATGGAAAAGAAAGAAAAACAGATAAAAGGATTTCCGGCGGAGGATTAGAAATGAGATTATTAAGATTTTTAGCTTTATCATCATCGATTTTCCTCTTTTCTTGTGCAGCATCTACACAGGAAAAAAGTCCTCTGTCTAAAGAGGTACAGCAGAGCAAAAAAGTTCTTTATGAATATGTATCAAAAAAAGAGCTTGGTAAGAATATATCAACCGATACATCTGTGAAGGTTAAAGAAGGGAAAACAGAAAAAGTTGCCAAGAGCGTGACCATAAACAGTGTGGACTTACTGGAAAAGGATCTGCAGAAAATAAACAAAAAGGAAGTAGAAAGAAGAATGGTGGATGATCCTCCCGTTCCGATTACAGTTCCTCCTAAAGTCATAAGGGTTTTGATTCTTCCTTACATAGACAAAAAGGGAAATCTGCATTCAGACAGCTATGTTTTTGTCGAGATAAGGAAAGCAAGGTGGCTGATAGGAGAGTACGGCAAAGGAAGTCTTACCGGCGGGAAATACATTGATTTAATGGGGCATTGATCAATGAAAAAACAGTTAAAGATCTTGCTTCGTAAGGCTTCAGACTTTGTTGTTGATATTTTTGAAGCTGATTACGAGAAGCCTTATACTGCAAAAGTTTCTTCCTCTTATTTGAGAAGACTAATTTTACCTGTTGCTTACGATAATGAGGCAGGTATTTTCCTGATGAAAGATGTATGTTGCGGGAAGGCTTATAGGTTTTTAGGAGAATATTTTGATTCATTTGCGGAGTTTTTACCTGTTCATAACCTTCCTTCTGTTTTTACCCTACAGGTTATATACCCCTTTGGAGATTTGTTTTCTGGACTTGAGAATGAGTTTATCGTTTCTTATAAATATCCGGGAAATCTGGAAAGTCCTGCTTTCATTGACGGAGAAATAAACAAAGGAAGAAGGTATTTTTCTTATCTGGAAGAAAAAGAGGTATTTGAAGGAATGATCAAACACGTAACCCCTGAGGTACTTTTCTCTCTGTATCCATTTTTTTGTACTTCTAGGAGGGAATACGATCCTGATCTACCTGCTGATTTTCAGATTGTGGAAGAAGGGTACTCTCTGCTTTTGAACGAGTTCAGCTTTATGGACGTGAAAAGCGAACGTATCGGCAGTTCCCTCTCTGTAAAAACATTTCAGGATAGTTTGTCATTTCGGGATGTTTTTTTGCACGTTCCTGAGTTTGCCGTTGTTGCCCAGGAAAGGGGATTTTCAGGGTTCTTTACACTGGATGTTTTTCCTTCAGACGAAGTGAATTCTGGAGTATTCAAGAAAGCAGGGAACAAATCAGCTCTTTTTTTGACGATCATGAAACCTGGAGAAATAGATTTTGAAGAATACAAATCAACGATCAGAGATTTAAGAGAGGATTTTTCTTCAAAAACCGGAGTTGTTTTCCAGAGAGAGATGGTTCACACAAATTTATTCGTGTTTATTTATTCTCATCTTTTTTCTAACGTTAGAGACAGAGCCATTAGAAAGCTTAGAAGACATTTTTTTAGCGTGTTGTAGCGGGGGTGATTATGCTAGGATTTTTAAAAACCCTTAAACCATCTAACTTACTTGACTACACAGAAGGGTTTAAAAACAGTTTTTATTCCTATCTGCTGAAGAAGGAATCTTTGTCGGATTACATAAAAGTGGAAGGGTATATTCCTGATAAGAAACTATTTACCCTTTCTGATAATCATATTGGAGCAGTATTTGAGTGTTACCCTTATACGGGAGTTTCAAGCAGCGTTTTCAAATCTCTTCAGTCCCTTTACTCGTCTGCCTACCCTAAGAAGACCGAGATACAGTTTATAATCTGGGGTGGAGATTTTTTAGAGCCTTTTGTAGATAGGTTTTATGGTTTAAGAGAAAAGCCTAACTTTTGGGTTAAAAAATCTGCTGATTTTGTTCTAAATCACAGAAAAAAAGGGGTTAATAACGTGGTCAGAACCCCTTTCAGGGATTTCAGATTCTTTGTTGCTGTTAAGATCCCTTACGGAGAAGAACTTTCCACAGATGAGGCTGTTGAAAAGTACTACGACTATTTTGAAGACTTAGAAGGAAGATTGGCATCCGTACACTTTTTTCCTGTTAGGCTTGATGCTCAAGCATTCATAATGTATCTATACATGATGTTTAATCCAGACCATGATAAGAGGCTTTTTCCTTTCTATTCCCATTCTTTACCCATAAACAGGCAGATTGTAATGGGAGATACGTACTGCAGGGTTGTCAGGGATAATGTTCTTTTGGATAACCACTACTGTTCAGCTTTTACTATAAAGAAATTTCCAAAGGATTTTTATTATGGAGATATATTAGACTTTGTCGGTTCTTATATGCGTTCAGAAGATCAACTGACTGAATCTTCTTTTCTTCTTTCCTTTAACGTGGTTATAGGTATGCACGACAGGTTGAAGGAAGTCCAGAATAAGAAAAACAAAACCCTTTTAAAAATGAGGAAAATAGCAACAGAGTCCTTGCCCAGGTTAAAGGAGAGGGTGGACGAGGCAGAACTTGTTAATCAGATAATATCTTCCGGGAAAAAATTAGTTCATGCAAACTTGGTATGGTGGATTTATTCAAAAAATAAGAGAGCACTGAAACACCAGGAGAAAATGCTAGAGACTTTAGTTTCCGAGTACAAGGGAGAGTTTGAGATACAGAAAGAAAGCAAACAGTCTGCACTTCTTCAATTTTTCAATGCCACACCTTTTAATTCTGATTATGAAATAGACCGGCAGGTTCTTCAAAGGTACAGGACAATGTTTGATTATAATGCTGCCCATTTAACCCCTTATTTTGCGGACTGGAAGGGAACCGGTACACCCGTTCTTTATTTTATGTCCAGAAAGGGACAGGTTTTGTCTGTCAGCCTTCATGATTCGGACGAAGGATACAACTTTATAGTGGTTGCCAAGACAGGTTCAGGTAAGTCCTTCCTTATGAACCATATAATTTCTGCATATTATTCCCTTGAGGACGTTTCCAACATATACGTTATAGACATTGGTAGAAGCTACGAAGCTCTGACAAAAATCTACAACGGAACTTTTCTTGATTTTTCCAGTGATTCTAATTTGGTTATCAATCCTTTTGAAGGGCTGAATAAAGCTATGCTTGATGATATGAAGGATCTGCTTGTTACTCTCCTTGCCAAGATGGCAAAACCTTCAGGCGGAGCTGATGATGACGATTTAAACCTTTTGAGAATGGCTCTATTCAGGGTTGTTGCAGATAGAGAAGGAAAAGATATATACGTGGATCATATTTATGATGAGCTTTACAGGATAGCTGGTGAGGAGAGGAATTTTGAGTCAAAAGCTAAATACCTTGCCCTTGGATTAAGGGAATGGACTCTAAAATACGGTTCTTACGGCAAATTTATAAACGGAAAAACGAATGTTGATATAAATAATAAGCTTACTGTTCTGGAAATGAAATCCCTTGAGAATAAAGAGTCTTTAAGGGAAGTTATCCTGATGCTTTTTCTTTCGATGATTACAAAGAAAGTGGTTATTGAGGATAACAGGGAAAGGAGAAAAATATGTGCAATTGATGAGTTTTGGAGATATATGGACAGTAAGGATGTTGTGAGGTTTGTCAGGCTTGCCTACAAAACGTGGAGGAAACACAAGGCATCAATAGGAACCATTACCCAAACTGTTTCAGATTATCTCAAGTCAGAGGACTTGAAAGACATTATATTCCAGTCTGCTTTTAAGTTTTTCTTAAAGCAGGATGCAGCAGCAGTGGAAAGCCTGAAAAAGTCTGATGCGGTTCTACTTTCTGATTATGAGTATGAGCTTATGAAAAGCGTTAACACTGTTAAGGGTAAATATTCGGAGATATTTTTCTTAACACCGAGGGGAACGGGAGTAGGAAAGCTTGTTGTTGATGAATATCTTTACTGGATTTATACATCCGATGCTAATGACGTTTCCCTGAGAACAAAGTTGATTGAAAAGTACAACGGAGACGTGGAAAGAGCCATAGAAGAGTGCATAAAAGTTTCTAAGAAAGAAACTTCCGAGGTATAGAAAAATGAAGAATATTTCAGAGATTTACAAAGTTGTGATACCTGTTTTAACAGGGTTGCTCCTGGTGGTGGGCTTTTACTTTGTTTACAAGAATACTGTAGGCAGCGGCGGATATTCCGGCACCGGCAGAAGTAAGGTTATTTATGTTTTTGATATGAAGGGGTTCATTGATTCCGAGAGGGGAAGGGTTTTAGAAGGTGTTTTTTCCGGAGATTCAGAAGTTCTCAAGAGCCGTTTTAAAAAGAGAATGAAATATCTTAATGAGTTTTTGTCTAGTGTTGACGGAATTGTTTTTGTTAAAGGAGCGATTGTTTCTGTAGGTGGAGATTATAAGGTGATAGATCTTACTCCCCAGGCTAGAGATTACATAGACAGGAAAATGTCAGAGGGAGGAAATTAATATGGAGTTCATTCAAGACATTCCAGAAGAAAAAAAGTCGCTTTTAAAAAAAATGGCTTACTTAGGAATATTTTTTTTCGTTTTGTATCTTTTCTTAAGTTTTCTTTTTAAATTTTATAGACCCATGATCGTATTTTCAAACAGTGTTAACTTTTCCTTTGGCATTCTAGATAAAACTGCTAATAAATATGAGAAAGGAGACTACGTGGCTTTTGAGTATCACAGTGGAGGATTGAGGCTTTCAATAGAAAAGATAGAAGGAAAAATTCTTGTAAAAAGGATAGCTTGCATGCCGGGAGAATTATTAAGGGTAGATGTTGTCAAAAGGACTGTTTACTGCAGCGGGAAAATGATAGCAAAGGCAAAAGAGAGATTTTTAAACGGCAGTGAAGCTCCTATTTTTGTGTACAAGGGAAAGGTTCCGGAAGGTAAATATTTTGTTTTAGGTGATCACAAAGACAGCTACGACAGCAGATACTGGGGATTTGTAGATTTTGGTGAGCTCAAAGGAAAAGTAATTCCTGTGTTTTAGGGTGATGTGATGAGGTATATTTTGACTTTCCTTTTAGCTTTTTCTTTGGCTTATGCCGGGGATCTGGAGAAGATAAAACAGATAAAAAGCAAGATGGATGAAGGGGTGGAGATTTCGAAAGAAGATTACCAGCTTATGGTTGAATACGGCCTGTGCAGACCATTGAGTAAGAATTTTTACGATGACCGGGACAGGGGCTGGTTTTACGGGGAAGAATGCGACCACGAGAAGATAGAAGAGTTCATAAGAAAAAGGGAGAAATCGACCGAGAATCAGCAGAAAAAAGAAAAAGAGAACCGTTTAGACGTTACAAAAGCAGACGACAGGAAATATCTTTCTACCCTTACAGCTGAAGAGGTCCGTCAGCTTTTCGGCAAGGTTCTGGATGAAGCTTCGGTGAAGCCTACTTATGAGAACGTAAAAAGAGTTGTTACGATGATTGATTTCATGAGAAGGAGGGCTGTCAAGTTTGCAAGGGTCTGGCAGCACGTTTTGGCGGGGGAAGAGGATCTTGACATAAGAAGCAAGATACCAACAACCCCGAGATATAGAAGAACACAGCTTGTTCTTAAAGAAAAGAAAAGGGTTTATCTTTTTACCCAGGAGATGAAGAAAAATACGGCGTTTTTTGTCTTTGTTAGCGGAAACTGTCCTTACTGCCACAAGCAGATGGAAGACGTCCACAGGATAATAGCAACTTCAGGTATTACCGTTAAGGTGATATCAAAAGATTTTTGTCCCGGGGAATTTCCCAACTGTCAGGTTGCTCCTAAAATGTTTGCACGTTTCAGCGTTCACGTGACTCCTACAATTGTAATGGTTGTAAAAAATAAAGAAGGAAAAGCAGAGTTTTACCCAATATCCCGTGGTCTAGCAACTTACGCCGAGATTGTTAAGCTTTCCACTTATTTCTACGAGTATTCACAGGACAAACAGATAAAGGACTATTAAAAGAGGTAGAAAGGTATGAGGAGATTACTGTTTACTGTTTTAGTTTCAGTGGTTTTTGTTTTTTCTTGCTCGTTAAAGGGCACCAAAAACATTCAAGAGAAACACACTGAAAAACCTTCTGTATACCAGGAAACGGAAAGACTCTACCCTATTGAAAAGTATACCTTTGTAAAGCATTCAGCACTTTCAAGAGTTTCCTATCATAAGAGTTTTTACCTTATGGGAGGGGACAATCTTTATCAGTCTCTGGAACCGGCTATCTTGGTGGAGGTAGTGAGGGAGCCTTCAGGAAAAGAAGTTGGATTTGCATATCCTGAAGTTCCGGATTTTAGAAAAGTATCTGTTTCTGATTCGGTAGTTGTTTACTTTCCTTTTGACTCTGCAAAGCTAACGAATAAAGAGAGGAAGAAGCTTGACTTATTCCTGCAGAAGGTAAACAAACATAAGAACTACAGAGTAAAGGTTTCAGGATTCACAGACAAAACAGGAAGCAAGGAATACAACGACAAACTGGCTTTAAAAAGGGCAAAAGCTGTAGCTTCTTATCTAAAATCAAAAAATGAAAGGTTAAAGGTTTCAGTTTCAGGTTTTGGAAAGTGCTGTTATGTATCCCCAAAAGACGAAGAAAACAGAAGGACTGAGATAAATGCTGAGAAGTAGTTTTCTTCTTTTCTTAATTATCGTTTTTTTGTCTGCAGCTGCAGACACGGATCTGGAAGAGATAAACAAGAAAATAAAAAATAAAGCCGTGGATAAAGTAGATCAGGGTCGTCTGGCTGATGAGGTTTATAGAACCCAGGGAAGCTCTTTAAGGGAAAAAGTGGAGTCAGCAGTGAAAAATGCTGAAAAAGAAAAGAGCAAGATAGAGAAAAAAGTGGAAAAAAATCTGCAGGATAGGGTTAAGGAGGCAAACGAAAAATATAAAGAAAAGGCGGAAAGGATTTACAGGAATTTTCAGGAAAATGAGGTCCAGAAAGAGAGAATTAAGAAGTTCACAAAAGACCTTTACGAGAGAGTGGGTCCTTCAAAGGACATTCATTATGACAAGGAAGATTTTTCGGCTTTCGGTTCTGCAGTGAGGGGGGTTGAGCCTGACTTAAAGCAAGACGACATGTTTGAAGATCCGATACCTTATGATGAAAGACTCTACATATTCATGTCAGCTTCTGTTCCTGAAAATGTATGGAGAACCTATGCAGAGGATTTAAAAAATATAGGTTCAAAGAGAATAATAATTGTTTTGAGGGGTTGCATAGGTCCTGAAGGTTGCACCTACATAAAGCCCACTCTGGAGTTTCTGCAGAGGGTTGTGTTCAACAATGGAAACGAAACAAGAGGACTTGAAATACAGATAGATCCGTATCTGTTTAGAAGATATGAAGTTAATGCAGTTCCGACATTTGTTTACGTGAAGGGATTGAAGGTAAAAAACTCTTCATTTTCAGAAGGGCTTGAGGAAAACATAGAATCCGATCCGGAGGTTTTGGTGTTAAAAGGGGATATATCAATAAGGGGGGTGGTGGAGAAATTTTTAGAGAATGCAGATTTTGCCGGGTTAAAAAAGCTTGATGAGATTTTCAGGGGGTTTTAGATAAGCAGGAGAGGCTTTAGTTACAGGGCTTTCCTAAAATGACAACAAATTTCGGGTTGTTTTGTATGTTTTTACGAAAATAATTTTGATTTTCATTTAGAAATCAAACTGGATAAATTTAAAGCGACAGTCTATCCTAAAACCGTTGAAGCATGCATAACGCCCAGAACTTACTGTTTTTTTTCTTTCCTTTTGTTCTATAAACAAAATTCTTTTCATCATCAGATTCTCTTTTTTGATGATGTTTTTATCTTGTTTTTAATATATTTTTTACTTGTTTTTAGGGGTCGGCTAAAGCAGTCGTATTGCCAAGTTGACCATGCAAATAGCAACAAATTTCGGGTCAAACAGCAACAAATCTCGGGTTATATAGCAACAAATTTCGGGTTAATGACAACAAATTTCGGGTCAAACAGCAACAAATCTCGGGTTAATGACAACAAGTAAACATCTCAAGGTTGTTTTGTTGTTTAAAATAAATTATACTACTTTGAGTAAAGTATGAGAGGGGGATAAAATGGGTAGGGAAACAATAGAACGCAGGACAGAGGGAAATGAATTGAAAGAGATAAAAAAGATAAACAAAAATGCAATAGCGACTATTCATAACAATTTGATACAGGCAAGGCACAGGTTGAGTTTAGAGGAACTTAGATTAATGGATACCATAATTTCATTTATACAACCCGATGATGAAGACTTCAAGAGATATAAAATACCCGTTTCTGTTTTCAAGGATCTGTATAACATTCAGAGAAAAGATATATACGATGTGGTCAAAAGGGCAGTTGAAGGTTTGTTGAGCAAACCTATAAAAATTGAGGAAGTTGAAGAAGGAAAAAGAAGATTTAAGATGTTTAATTTTATTTCTTTTGGAGAATATGAAGAAGGAGCGGGAAATTTCTACATCGAGATAGATAGAAACTTTAAACCCTATCTTTTACAGCTCAAGGAATTTTTCACCAGAATACCAATTAAATACACGTATGTTTTAAATTCCAAGTATGCTATTCGCTTGTATGAGCTTTTAAAACAGTATGAAGAAACCGGATACAGAGTTGATTACCTTTCAGATTTAAGGGAGATGTTAGGAGTGGAACCGGGAGAATATTCCAGATTTGAAGCATTTGAAAGAAGAGTTTTAAAAAAAGCTATTGAGGAAATTAACGACAAAACAGATTTAAAAGTCAGCTACAGTAAGAAAAAAACAGGCCGTAAAGTAACACATATAGAATTTATAATAGAAAAAAAAGAGATAAATAGATATGCTCAGCTGGTTCAAAGTCCTGCAGAAAGAGTATGGCAGGAAATAGGAGATCTTAGGGAGAAATACTGGGATATTTTAAATGATGTTGTTTCTTATCTAAACAGACTTAACGAAAATCAGGTTTTATTTCTTTTGGTTAATCTTGATACCTCTTTATATCCTCTTGAAGCAGCTATAGAAATAATTAAAAATGCAGATAAGAATAAAAGATTAACAAACCCTATGGGATTTTTAATTCGTTCTTTCCAGATAGACATGAATAGAGCCAAATACAAGGAGCTCACTCTTATTCCAAAAAAACTGGACAAGGAATTGTTTGTGCAACGATTAGAGGACGGGAAGGAAAAAGAAAAACTAAAACCTGCAAAAGAGATAATGGAACCATTGATTTATTTATTAGAGAAAAGCGTGAGCGAAAACACTTTAAATCTTTTAAAAGAACCCTTATTAGATGCTCTTATAGATAAAGAGGAGAAGATAGTTTACATTCCAGTTCCTGATGAAGTTTACAAAGAATGGATAGAAAAGAATTACCTGCAAAGCATAAAAAGTTTTTTGAATATGAATTTCGGTGTAAATGACATAGTTTTAAAAGTTATGGAATCAGAAGATTTGCTTGAGGAAAAAACATAGGGGCTGTGTAATGGATAAGCCTATTGCTATCGTAACTCTTCCACTTGTGTTGCTTTTTTTGTTTATATTAGTTTTATCAATTTTATTGATTTTTTACAACCTGGTATTGTTTCTAAAGAGAAGGGATTTACGCTCTTTTGGGACATTTTTTGAAGAGGAAATTTTTAAGAGTGCTGTTCAGTTCACGGTTTTTATTTTTGTTTTAGATTTGTTTTTATTGTTAATCTTTTACTTTTACCTTTTTTCGATGAAGAAAGATATTTTTGTTGTTAATGAGATTATAGCTCTTACTTTTTATTTTTTCACCAGGAATTTTATTTTTAGTTTAATAGAAGAGAAGTTGAAAAAAATTTACGGTTTTATTTTTCCTGATATATATAAGAATATCCTTTTTAGAGAGAATATTTTTGTTGTGTTTATAACAGGTGTTATTTCTTATGCTTTGTACACGGCAATAAAAACTGCGGCTGGATAGAGGTAATTTTTCACTTTAACTTTTAACAGAAATTATTCTTATGTATGTTCATAGAAGAATAAAATTTTTGTTATAATTTCCCCATGGAACCTATTATAGTTAGGGAGATATTTGCAAGGGCTTTTGATAACAGGACTTTTTACCTTAGGCACAGGGTTTTTTCGGACATAGAGAAAAACCAGTTTGAGGTAGAAATCCAGCCCGAAGGTTATATCTATAGGGTCAGATTTTTGGATTTTGTTTCTTCTGAAGACTCTGTATTTTCTTACCTTATCTACCGCAATGATGATTTGAGAAGGGCTTTGCTTTTCAGGGTTGGGGAAGATGAATTTGCAAAAAGAAGAAAAAGAGATGACATCAGAATACTTGCTTATTTTCATCTAATAATGCAGGAGAAAGGAAGGCTTTCAGGTAAATACTACATCCCTCTGTTAATGGAAAAAGAAGGGGAGCTTTTAATAGAGCCGAGGGTTCACAATATTCTGCTCAATACAGAACCTGAGTTTGTTTCTGAAAAAATAATTCAATTTCTATTTGATTTAGAAAAGCAGATGAAAAAAGAAGCCCCCTGAAGGGGCTTTTGATTAGTCTTTAATCTTTAGATCTTCAGGGAACACTCTCATAGGCAGATTGTATCTTTCAAACCATTCTTTTGTTACTTCTTTCAACAGTTCCTTGTGAGGTTCAATTGGGTTTATTTTCCAGAATTTTCCATACGTTCCTGTTTTCCAGTTAGCAAGTGCATTTCTTACTAGATCTCTTTGTATTCCGTATAGCAGTTTTTCAGGAAGTGTTATATATTCTCCTCTTTCCCAGCCTGTTTCCTTTGTATATTTGATGTTAAAGTCGGTTTTGATGATTTTTTCAGGGATTTTTATACAGGATTTTTTGAGTAATTCCTTTTCGCGTTTTTCCACCCTGTAAGAATAGTGGCTGTATATCTCGTCCAGTTCTTTTTTTATTTTTTCTAATCTTTCGTATTCGGATTTGCTCAAGTTTAACTTTTGTATTGTTGATTTTGGCAGCATGTGGTAGTAGAAGCATTCAGGTATAAAGTGAAAGTTAGCAGTTCTTACCACTTTATTGTTGTAGGTATCTATGTATACCAGTTTTCCGTAGATTTCATCTTCCGTTTCCGGTGGAGGAGCTGTTTCAATAAATTTTATTATTATAGTATTGTTTTTTTCCTCTGCACTTTTGGGGCAAGTTGCCAGATCAGTGCATTCTTGGAAAGGAATGTCTAAATCTTTATCTTTATTTATCCTGTCAAGAGTTTTTCTTATAGTGTAGTAATAGCTATCTCTAAATGCTTTTGCAATCTGTTTTCCTCTTTCTGTTTTTCTCGGAAGCATCTGGATGTCTATGTAGTACCATCTGCTGATTTTTTTGATGTAGCAGTCTTTCCATTTATATAGCTTTTCTCCTCTTTTAAGTTTTTCTTTAGCTTTTTCATTTTTAGGTTCGAAAATTACAAATCCGTTTATGGGGTACTCTGTTTCATCGGTATAAAAGTATTGACTCATTGTATATAGAATGAAATCCCATCTTGTCCAGTTGTTTTTGTTGTATTGTCCAGAGTTTAAAATTTGTTTTCTTTTAATTAGTTCTTTTTTTGTGTCCACTACCCAGTATACGCTTACCTCATTTATGGCAAATGTGTATTTTTTACACCCGCTTATAGTGAACAAAAATCCCATTACTGTAATAAGGAGCAGTAGTTTCTTCATCTTTACCTCCTTGGTTTTATTTTAAAATTTTCCATATTCTAATTTTTTTGTAGGTTTTTATCAGTTCTAAACATTCGGGTTTTTCTTTCAGGTAGGATTCTACCAGCATTGTGTATCCATATTTTTTCAGCACGGAACAAGATATTTTTCCTTCTTCCCTCATCATTTTAATCTGTTTCAGGATTTCCGGATCCGTCCACCTGATTTCCATTGGTGGAGTTAGTTTTACCCTTTGGTTTGAAAACAGTATCGGAAAGCTGTATTCTAGACTGGTTAATATCTTTTCATTTGTAAAAACTTTTGCTGTTTTTTTATCAAAAATTATAGTGTTGTATGTAGGGATACTTCCAATTAGAATAGATGTCCCGAGTATGGACAGGATTACAGGGTTTAGAGGAATTATCCTTTCAATGCCGTAGGTTATCTTTTCTTTTGCGTTTAATAAAAGCAAAGGAGCTATTATTTCAACGTAACGTATCTGGTTAGAAAGAAAAAACCATCCCCCCAACAAGAAATACTTACTCCCTTTTAAACTTTTTAACTTTATGATTTTTAATATGCCTATTATGATCAGGGCTGTCAATCCCGGATAAGAAAATATGTTTATAATAAGGGGAGAGTTTTCTCCGATCGCAACATTGATAGATCTTATGCTGGATAGAAAAAACATCTATTTACTTATCAAAAAAATAGATACATAATTATTGTTATGAATGGGGAATTTATAACTAAGATAAACGAAATACTTAATCAGGTTGTTCTTGGAACTCCGCTTTATAAGTGGGCTTTAGCTTTACTAATATTTTTACTTTTTCTTTTGTTTAGAAAGATATTCAGCCACATTATTGTAAACAGCATAAAAGCGGTTGTTTCCAAAACAAAAACAACCATTGATGATAAAGTCCTCTCAATGATAGAAAGCCCGCTGAGATTTTTATTTATTGTTATCGGGCTGTGGATTGCTCTTGATATTATAAATCTAAAGGCAGACATAACCCAGCATACCGTTAAATCTCTTTTTATAATACTTGTTTTCTGGATTTTTTATAACGGGGTTAATGTTTTCAGTTCTGACATATTCAAGTTTACCCAGAAGTTTGGAAAAGATCTTGCTCAGGAAGTTGGCATTTTTCTAATAAAATCAATAAAAACTTTTATATTTATACTGGCAGTTCTGGCAGTTCTTCAGGAATGGGGAATTAATGTAACAGCTCTGATAGCATCTTTAGGTATAGGCGGTCTTGCTATTGCCCTCGCTGCTAAAGATACAGCTGCCAATCTTTTTGGAGGGCTTACAATTCTGGCAGATAAATCTCTCAAAATAGGTGAATGGGTGAAGGTAGGTTCTGTTGAAGGTATAGTAGAGGATATTGGAATGAGAACAACAAAGATAAGAACCTTTGAAAAATCTCTGATCACTGTTCCAAATCAGTACATAGCAAATAACCCTATAGAAAATTTCTCAAGGAGAAATATCAGAAGGATTAAGATGACAATAGGTGTTGTTTATGATACACCGGCTGATGTTGTAAGAAAAATAGTCAGGGACATAAAAAGCATGCTTGAACAACACCCTGATGTTGCACAGGATCAGGCTATTGTTGTTTATTTTGACGAGTTTGCAGACAGTTCTCTTAATATATTTATCCTTTTCTATGCGAACACCTCAAACTGGCTTGAGTATGTCCAGATAAAGCAGGATATAAATCTGAAGATTATGGATATTGTTGAAAAGAACGGATCCTCATTTGCATTTCCAAGCAGATCAATATATGTGGAAAAATTA
>Ga0256832_1001792_pt1 | contig 14632 bp, 7 predicted proteins | sample 134614metaG_FD_190534 | JGI IMG/M metagenome (GOLD analysis project Ga0256832, IMG submission 190534) | Hydrothermal vent microbial communities from Lau Basin, Pacific Ocean - 134-614 | ecosystem: Environmental > Aquatic > Marine > Hydrothermal vents | place: Pacific Ocean: Lau Basin | collected...
TGATGATTTTATGTTGTTATTTATTAAACAATTAGAATATCAAGATCCTTTAAAACCATTAGAAAATAACGAGATGGCAACACAATTGGCTCTATTTAATCAGCTTGATGAACTATATAGTATAAATCAAAAATTTGATTCTATGATTTCTATTATGAAAAATAATAATTTTAATCTTTATACTTCTATAATTGGTAAGACAGTAGAAGTGGAAGATAATATAGCGCGTGTAGAAAATGGTAAATTTATGGGGGCCAGATTAGTTTTAGAAAAACCAACGCAACATGTTATAGTAAAAATAGCAGATGAAAAAGGAAATATTGTCCGTACAATTGATATGGGATCTTTGTCTTCTGGTGAGCATATAATCGAATGGGATGCTAAAGATGATCAGGGTAATAAGTTACAAGATGGGGTTTATAAAATAATGATTCAAAGTGAAGATGAAGATTATTCTGGAAAACTTTATGTAAAAGGTAAAATAACTTCTGTATCTTTTGATGGAGAAGAGACAGATCTTGTTTTTAATAATAAAACAAAAATTTCTTTAGATGACATAAAAAAGCTTTATGATTATCAGGAAAATAATACTAATGATTTAAACAATAAGGAGGATCTATGAGTTTAATAGGTTCTATGTATGTTGGACGTACAGGATTAGTTAATATGAGCAAGGGAATATCTGTTACTTCTGATAATTTAAGTAATTTAAATACGTATGGTTTCAAAGGGAATAGACCTATTTTTTCGGATATATTTTCAAAATATAATGTGGGAAATAAAAAAGGAATAGGTTTGGGAACACAATTACAATCAGTTGATACTATTTTTACAGATGGCTCTATAAATGTTACAGATATTCCTACAGATTTAGCTATTCATGGAAAGGGCTTTTTTATGGTTTATGATAAGAAAACAGGTAAAACTTTTTATACCCGTAATGGGATGTTTCATTTAGAAGAGTTAAATGAAAACTATCTACGTTTAGCAAATTCTAATGGTATGTCTCTTAAAGGGCAACAACTTAATGGAATTGGTACAAATATTACAGGTACGGGAGAGATTGTTATTCCTCGTAATTTAGCGGGCAAGCAAACAAGTTATGTAAATTTAAGGTTTAATCTTGATTCTACTATAGAAACAGAAAATGATGAATCACCATTGGCTGATGCTTGGGATGGAACCAAAAATCCACCTATAGATCCTACTAAATACGATTGGCTTATGAAGGTTCCTATTGTTGATGCTCAAGGACAAACAAAAGATTTAACTTTTTATTTTGATCGGACAACAAAAGCCAACGAATATGAATTTATCATTGTACAAGATCCAAAAGCTGAAAAGCCTTTGGCTTCCGGACGTATAGTATTTAATAATAAAGGCTTAGTTTCATCTATAGAAGGTGTAAAACTTGTAAAAGGTTCAGATGCCAAAGCTGTTAATCCTGACCTGAATATTCCTGATAATTCTGCATTAATAGAATTAAATCTTGAAAATGGAGATCAAGCAAATCCGCTATTTATTGATTTAGGTCTGTTCTATGATGAAGAAAATAAACTTCAGGCAGACCAGAATTCCATTACGAGTTATGCATCACCGTTTGTTATGTATTATCAAAATCAGGATGGTTATCCTCCAGGTTTCTTACAAGATGTATTTATAGATGATAAAGGTATTATTCACGCTACATACAGTAATGCTCAAACATTAGATGTTGCTCAGGTACTTTTAGGTGCTTTTCCTTCTGATACTGTCCTTTATCGTATTGGACAAACATTATTTGAAGCACCTACTGATATACAACCTGCAATATTTGAACCTGGTAAAAACGCTCCAGCTTCTCTAATTTCTGGAGCTTTAGAGGCTTCAAATGTAGATATCGCTCAAGAAATGATCAATCTTATTACCCTTCAAAGGGTCTTTCAAAGTAATAGTAAGACAGTTACTGTTTCTGATCAACTTTTAGAAGATGTTATAAGAATGAAATAATAGAACTATTATAAGGAGGTTAATATGGGTTTAACAGATGCCCTTTTTGCAGGTACTAGTGGATTAAGAAGTTTAGGACATGGTATGAGTGTTATAGGAGACAATGTTTCTAATTTAAATACCTCTGCATTTAAAGGAGCAAGGATTACCTTTTCTGATGTAATGGCTCAAAGAATTAATACTGCTTCTGGATCTGGACAGATGGGAAGAGGTTCTTCAATTAATGCGCTTTTTCCAATGATGCAACAGGGTTCTTTTGAAAGTACAGCTAGTCCCACCGATCTTGCCATTGCTGGAAATGGTTTTTTTATTCTTAAAGATTCAAATTCTAATGGAAATACCTTTTATACAAGAGATGGACAATTTCTCATTGAGAAAGATGGTTTTTTAGTTAATCCCGCTGGGTTTCATGTTCAAGGATGGAAAATTGATAAAGTTACACAAGATATTACGGGTTCAATTACGGATATAAAAATAGATAAGAGCTCTCCCCCACAAAAGACCCAAAAGGTAGATTTAATTACTAATTTAGATGCAAGAGAAGAAATTGAGTCTCAAATTGTTAGTATTGAAGGCGATATTGATGGTGAAAATTCTATAAAAATTACACAAGGTATTATTCAATTTGATAATGATACAAGCACTTTACCTATATTAAAAGATTCTGATATTACAGGACCTTTTAAATTTTTAGATGATAATTTTCAGGAAAAACAGGTATATATAAGACAAATTCGTTTTAGTAGTTATGATATAGATTCTGATAATAAGCTAACAAATTATACGTGGGAGGTAGAATATAGTCTTGATGGGTCAACATGGGAAACGGCGACAGTAAGTAATTCTGATTTCGTTTCTGTTAATAAACCAAATTTTTCTTTTACTATCGATTTATCAAATGTAGAAAAACGTTATGGATCATCTGATAGTGATGGATCTGCTTTTGACGAGGATGATATTAAAAGAAATGGCACTAAAGCTCAAACTACAGATCTTGTTTTAAGGGATATAAATGGTCAAGATAAGAAGGTTAGAGTAGGGCTTTTATATAATAGTGGTACACAAACATGGAGTTATAAAATTTCTGATTTAGATACCGGCGCAATATTAATATCCGAAGAAAATACAACCTCTAAACAGGCAGTTATAGCTTTAGATACAGGAGAAAAATTTACTATTGATTGGTCTAAAGTGACACATGTTTCTACTAAAGAAGATGGTATTAATATTATAGCCGCTACTGGTTTAATAGAATTGGATTTGCCAGGTTTTCCAGCGAATGTTTTGTCTCAATGGAATAGATTTGATTTTGAAGCGATTGATTCACAAAATAATAAACATTATCTTGAAGCTTGGTTGCAATATGATAATGGTAATTGGAATTATTTGGTAGTCGAAGTAGATAATCCAGAAGCTCATAATAATCTTTCTTCTCCACCTATTACCTTAAATAGTGATGGTACAGCCATACAGAGCATTTCTGAGGATCTAGTAGGTAATATTTTAGCGGTAGGAATTAATCATCCTTTACCTGGAGGTTCTGCTCCTAAAAATATTTCGTTTTATCTTGCAAATTCTACAGAGGAAATTCATTTAGATTGGAGCAAATTAGATGATAATACAGCAACAGATAAAATATTTTTATATGGTATGGTTAATGAAAGTAATGCCTCTGATTCAACTGGTGCAACAGGTACTGCTATACGTCTAACTTTTAATAATAATATGCGAGAATATAAATTTAGATATAATGGCACTAATTATCAATATTGGGATGGCTCTAGTTGGCAAGATTTTTCTAGTTCTGATGCTGATGGTCAATATATAGAAGTTGATGATAACGGAAATATTGTAAGTTCCGGAGGTACATATAAAATTTATATTAATGACCAAAAAGTAGGACATACTACTTCTAATCCTAGACTTTATTTGTCTCAACGAGAGACTTATAAAACGGAAACTATGGAAACTTTATTTGATAAATGGGATGCAAGAAGAGATACTCCTGTTTCTAATACAGATTATGTATATCGTACAACTTTAAATATTTATGATTCACTTGGAATCCCCCATGAAATAACAGTTTATTTTGATAGAACAACGGAAGATAATGTCTATGAATTTTTAATAGTTACTAATCCTAACGAAGATCAAAGGGATTTTGTTCGAGATCTTCAAGATCCTCTTACAGAGTTGAACGAAGGCATTTTTAGTCCTAATTCAAATATTCCACCTACACCTATGTATAAACGTGATGATGAAACTTATGAAACTATTTTCGTTCCTTCGGCAAATACTAATCTTTCTTCAAAGAGAGGAGTCTTAATGTATGGTAGGATTCAATTTGATAGACAAGGAAATATTATCCAATTTAAAGAGACATATAGGCTTGATCCTAATACAGGTGAGAAAGTACAGCTTTTTAAGCCAGACGGTGGAATAGTAGAAGTAGCTGATGATGGTTTTCCCGTATTAGGTGAAAGTGGTTATCCTTTACTTATTACTGACTTTTTAGGTTTGAATTTAGATGATCCAGACAAAAAAGAGGCTAATATGGCGGATATTCAACAAATTGAGTTAAATATGGGTTATTATTTTAAAGATGGTCGCTGGAGACAAGAATCTGTACGTACTACGCAATATGCAACTAGTCACTCGACTATTTTTTATGATCAGGATGGTTATGGACCAGGATATTTAGAGTCTATTTCAGTTGATACAGAGGGTGTTATTACGGGGCATTATTCTAATGGAAGGGTGGTCCCGTTATGGATGGTTGCATTGGCCAATTTTAATGCTCCAGAGATGCTCGATAAGGCGGGGGGTAACCTCTTTCGGGAGACCAGCCATTCCGGACCACCAGTTACCGGAAAACCGGGGACGAACGGCCTCGGTTCTATTGCGCCTAACAGCCTCGAACAGTCCAACGTGGACCTGGGAGAGCAGTTCGTAAAAATGATCACCATCCAGCGGGGATTTCAGGCTGATGCACGAACCATTACGGTAACCGATGCTATGCTCGAGGAGCTTATCAATATCAAACGTTAGTGGATGATATTTCGGCATGAAGATGTTCAAGAGGATCTCCTTGACAAAAAAGGTCTTCTTTATATGTTACTTGTTGTCGGGACGTGGCTCAGCCTGGTAGAGCACTGGGTTCGGGACTCAGGGGTCGCAGGTTCAAATCCTGCCGTCCCGACCATCTTCATGCTCATCGCGTCTTAAGGTATTTAAGGACTGTATATCATCTGCCAATTTTTCGATAAGTTAAAAGTGATAGTCTATCTTCTTATGCTATTCCGTTCTAGATTTTCTCAGAGAGACGCAAGAAGAATTTTTTGTTTATGATAGGTATTTTAGTACAAGCGAGAACCGGTTCAAAACGTTTTCCCAAAAAGGCCTTAGCGCAAATAGCGGGCCTTTCCTCTTTAGAATGGGTTTTTTTACGTCTTTCTTTTCTTAAAGATTTCAAAAAGGTACTTCTTACTTCGGATAATCCTGCTGATTCAGATTTAGTCAATTTAGCTCATATTTATGATTATCAGGTTATACGTAGTTCAGAAAGAGATGTATTAAGACGATTTGCAGCTGCGATAAAAATATTTAATTTTGAAAGTGTAGTTAGAATAACTGGTGATTGTCCATTAATTGATCCTTTTCTTGTTAAAAAAGCTATTGATGTTTTTATAGTTCAAAAGCCATCTTATTTAAAGCTTACCCATGTTGCTGATGGTTTTGATGTAGAAGTTATAGATGCTCAGGTTCTGTTGGAAGCAGATCAAAAAGCCTGGCTTCCATCTGAGAGGGAACATGTTGTTCCTTATATTCAACGTTATTCTAAATATAAAAAGCTTTTTGTTCCTGGTCATAAGTTTGATTTTTCTCAATATCATTTAAGTCTTGATTATCCTGAAGATTTAGAAACACTTTCAGAAATTGTTGAAGTTTTAGGAAAACGTCTTGATTTTTCTTATGAAGAAGTAGTAAAAATTATAGAAGAAAGAGAAGATATTAAGCAAAAAGTTTTAAGACATTTACCAAATGAAGGTTATTTAAAAAGTTTGGAAGAAGATAAAAAATATCTTTGTTCTCTTCTAAAACCCCCTATTAATTTAACCCACTCTGAAAAATGGTTTGAATATGTAAAAAATATTATCCCGCTTGCTTCACAAACATATAGTAAATCTTATTATCTTTTTAGCCGAAGTGTGTCTCCCTTATTTGCTAAAAAAGCTTATGGTTGTATGTTAGTAGATTTAGATGGAAATTCTTATATAGATTATACTATGGCACTTGGGGCTTGTCTTTTAGGATATTCCTTTCCACCTGTGAATAAGGCTGTACAAAAACAATTAGAGAAAGGAGTAGTCTTTACTTTATCTCATCCTCTAGAAGGAGAAGTTGCAGAACTTCTATGTGAAAATATTCCTTGTGCAGAAATGGTACGTTTCGGAAAAAACGGATCGGATGTTACAAGCGCTGCTGTACGTTTAGCAAGAGCTTATACAGGTAAGGATATTATTCTTTGCTGTGGTTATCATGGTTGGCAAGATTGGTATATAGGTGTTACGACAAAAGATGCAGGTGTACCTAAACCTATAAAAAATCTTACTAAGACTTTTCCATATAATGATCTTAAATCTTTAGAAAATATATTTCTAGAAAATTCTGGTCGTATAGCTTGTGTAATTATGGAGCCCGTAATATTGGATGAACCTGATCCAGGATTTCTTGAAGGAGTTCGTAAACTTTGTGATAGAGAGGGAGCCTTGCTGATTTTTGATGAAGTTTTAACGGGATTCCGTTTTGGACTTTCAGGTGCTCAGGGACGTTATGATGTTATTCCAGATTTATCTTGTTTTGGAAAAGCCTTAGGAAATGGATTTCCTATTTCAGCTATCGTAGGACGCAAAGAAATAATGCATCTTTTAGAAAATGATGTCTTCTTTTCTTTTACTTTTGGCGGAGAAACTCTTTCTTTAGCTGCAGCAAAATCTACTCTACATTATTTAAAAGAGAATCCTGTTATTGAAAATATATGGCAATTAGGGTCTTATTTTATAAACTGTTTAAAACAGATAATTGATAATTATGATTTAGAAGATTTCCTAGAAGTAAAGGGATTTCCTAGTCGTTTTGTTCTCCTTTGTAAAGGAAATGATAGTCTCTTAATTAAAACGTTTATCCAACAAGAATGTATTAAACGTGGAGAGTTATTTACAGGTTCTTTTAATCTATCTTTTTCTCATGATACATCAATTGTAGATAAAACTTGTGATGTTTTAGATTATGTATTACGTTTCTTAAAATATAGTCTCGAATATGGTATCTTAGAAAATCTTATATATGGCCAAATTTTAAAAAATGTTTTTCAAGTTAGATCACACCAATCAAATATATAAAATCCTTTTTGGCCAAGATTTATCTTTTCTAGTTCATTAATATCAAGTTTGTTATTGTTTTGAACAATATCCTCAAAAATTTTTATATTTTTATAACTTGCATTAAGAAATTTTTTGATTTCGTTTTTGCTTTCTTTTATAAAATTTACAGCTCTTTTTTGATCATAAATTAAAAAACTATTCTGTAAAATGAATTTTTCTGCATGTTGTATAGATCCTTTCATCATTATATATGCTGATTCATTTTTTTCTTTAAGTTTATTCAATATTTTGTTTATATTGACAATTATTTGGGCAAAATCTGTTCTATTTCTAATATCTTCATTTAATATCTCCATTATTTTTTTTGAAAAGCATCTATAATCTTTTTTAATTTGTTTTGTAATTTTAATTGTATCTATTTGGCAGATATCGAAATCTTCTAGTATATGTTTAGTATATTTATTTTTAAATAATAAATGTTTTGTATTGATTTTGTCTATATTCTCTATTTGTATAGTATTTTCAATTGGCAATATATTGCTTAAATTGTACACTTTTGTTTTGTACAGATTTTGTTTAATTAGTAGTTCAATATGTTTTTTTGTCCACAAGAAGTCATCCGTTGTGTAAACAATTGTGCCATCCTTTTTTTTAAGGATTTGGTTATATGAAAATTGTTCTGTAAATTTTGTATTATAATAAACAGTATCTGTAGCATGATGTTTGTTGGGATCTATAAAACCTAAATCTACACCACAAAGAAATATTTGATTAAAACCCATAAATATAGCTAATGCTAAAGCAGCATTTACGACTGTAGGGTTAGATAAATATATTTCTGGGAAAAATTTTTTTAGAAAAGCAGAGCAAGCATCGTTGGGTTTAACATACATAAAATTTTTATCTGAAACCTCAAAAACTTTAGGATACATAGGATTATTAGCGACTACTGGTACCTTAAAGAATTCTTCTTTTGCTCCTTTTAAACTCAAAATTAAACTATCATATGTAATTTTTGTTCTTTCTACTTCTACATGGAAATCTGGTATGATATTATTCTTATTAAGAATTCCTATAGATGTACCCGCAGAAAATATTGTTAATTTATCAAAATTGTTTTTTATGAACTCTATTTGTTTTTCTATTGATGGACCAGATCCTACAATACAAGCAGCTGAATTTTGTGGTACTTTGTATTTTCCTTTATATAAAGGAATTTTATTCTGAATATTTATGTGTGTATGAATAAACGACATAAATTCATCATCAAAAAATCCCCATCCTCTAGTTAAGAGATAGGCTAACTCTTTTAGATGTTTTTCAAATTTTGTAAAAAATTTACTATTGAAAATTTTTAGTAAATAAAAATAACTTAAATAAACAACATCCATTGAATAATAAATATAAGATAATGTTTTACGTGCTGCAATTTCGGGATCAGATTCAATGACCAAAAAAATATTTCTATTTTGAGTATTAAAATATTCTATAATTTTTTTCCAATTCAATATATAAAGACTTGGTTTTAAGAGTTCTATATCTTTCTCGATAATTATTAGATTTCTAATTTTTGCTTTTTCTATTAAGTAATCTAAATGATATCCTAAATTTAGACCTTCTATTATTAAGAGATGAAAGTCATTTTCTGATATAAATTTAGGTTTCTTAAAATTGGCACCATATTCTTCAGCCAGTTTTTGAATGTTGATTAACATTTTTTGGCTCAAAATAGAAAGTTCTTTAATATTTTCGATATCTAGCCTTATTTTATGAGGATTTTCTAAAAAATTTTCTATCTTTGTGCGACAATAATGTTGAGGATTAACAGAATATACTAGATTATTATTAACACTAATGTTTATAAAATCTTGACTTATTATTTCAATTTCTACCTGTTCTTTGCCTTGAAGGGAAAGTAATTGAAATAGATCAGGCCATTTATCTCTTATGTAGTTAAAATTTTCTAAATATTTTTGTTTTAAATTTTTAATAACCGCTTGCATTTTTACTCCTTTTTATTTCTTTATCTTAGCTTAAATTATTTTTTTAAACATTAGAAAATGGCGGAGGTAATTTTGAGATTATCAAGAAGAAAAACTTAGAAAAATATCATCTGCGATCTTATTTTTAGTCCATAAAAAAGGCCGGGCAAAATACCCGGCCTTTTGATTTTCCCTTAAAGTCCGGCCCTTTATCCTTGTAAGAGCTGGACCGCCATTTGAGGCAAGGTATTGGACTGGGCTAAGGCAAACATACCCGCTTGCATGAGGACCTGCATCTTGGTGAAGTTGGCGGACTCGGAAGCAAAATCTACTTCACGGATGGCAGATTCCGCAGCCTGGACGTTTACTTGCGTTACAGAGATATTGGCCACTGTGCTTTCAAGCTGGTTTTGGACAGAACCTAATTCAGCCCGCACACCATCAATATCCGAGACCGCAGCTTCAACGATAGTGAGAGAGATTTGGGCCGATTCGTAATCCAGGACGTTCAAGTCCGAAAGCTTCATGGTTTCTACTTGGCCAAGGGTACTGGAGGGTTTGGTTACCAAGTCAGAATTTGCCTTAATCGTGCTGCCCTGGGCCAGGGTCAAGTCCGAAGTGAGAGTAATTCCACCGGTTCCTACCGTAAGGTCGGTATCCAAGACGGTGCCAGCTTTTACCGAAATGGCGTCTGATCCGTTGTAGAGGGTCATGTCTTCCTGGATCAAAGTGCCTGCGGCGATGGTGGTTCCAGAAGCTAAGTATGTCCCTTTTGCAACCGTTGTATCCTGATTAAGGTCAACATCACTGGCTACTTCCAAACTATTGGTTTCAAGAACAGATCCCGTCTTAACCGTAGAACCAGAGGCCAATTGAGAGCGAGAAGCAAGTATAGTTTGTTCGGTAGTATCCAAGGTGGAATCTAGGGTGACGTCTGCCCCCAATTTGGTCCCCGCGGCCAACGAGGTCCCGTCAGCGTCTTTTATAGTAGAATCAGCCTTTAAGGTCATCGCTACGTTGAAGGTAGCTGTGGTTTCGAGGGTTACGTCTCCTCCTACGGTAGAGCCTGCCGCAATAGTAGAGCCAGATTCGATGACGGTATTGTTGCTGGAATCATATTTCATAAGAATATCTGTATTCAGCGTGACCGTGGTATTAAGGGTAGCCCCTCCGGAACCAATTACCGTCCCATCGTCAACACCTAGAGCCTCCGCCAAAGAGCCGTACACTACAGTACCTGCTCCGATGGTGGTCCCGCTTACCAAGGTAGAACCAGCTGTGACATAAAAGTCGGCCTCAGCGGTGACGTCGGCGTCAGCCACGATGTTACCCGTAATTTGGGTCCCCGTGGCGATTACAGAGCCGGAGGCTAAGGTGCTTCCAGCCGCAAGGAGCATATCTTTAGAAACAGAGAGATCAGTGCTTAACTCATCCTCTGTCAAGGTTCCGCCAATAACGGTCCCCGCCCGTAAAACAGATCCAGAGGCGATACTGGAGTTTTGACTCAAAATGCTTTCTCCCAAAACGGTAGAGGTGCTGTTGAGGGTAATATCTCCTCCTACACCACTGCCTTGATAACCACTAATCTGGAAATCAGCGACTCCTTTTTGGATGAGACGAATGTGCCCTAAGGTGGATAGTTGCTGTGCGCTTTTGCCCAAGACCGAACTCAAGCCGCTCTCGGCTTCCACTTTGATGGCTCGCCCATCGTTAGAAGTTAGTGTTAGACGACCATCTTCAGTTACGCTGGCGGTAACGCCTGTTTGTAGGCTCTTTTGGTTAATGGCGTTAACCAAAGCCCCGTCGGCATCAGCCCCTTGAACCGTGATGTCGCCGATGGTGATGCCGTTAATCTTAAGGCCCTGAATGTTTCCTGCTTGGATCTGTTCAGAAGTGCTCTCGACCACCGCCACGGCAGAAACACCAGTTACTCCAGAGTAGCGGTTAATCTCGTTGGCCAAAGCCCCGGCACCATTAGCCGCACTGTTGTTGAAAAGGAGCTGAATCTTCTCTGTAGTGACGGAAAGGCCAGAGGCGGCGTTGGTAATGGTAAGTTGCATGTCCCCGATGGTGTTCAAGTCCATGACCGAAGTCTTCGTGCCTCCAATGGCGTTGGTCTCTGCCGAGCGAATGGAAAGGGAAGCGGTGACATAACTAGCAGACCCGATCTGGAACTTTTTGTTCACAAAGGCGCCGGAAAGGAGCTTTTGACCGTTGAACTCGGTGGTCCGGGCGATGTTATCAAGTTCAGCAAGTAGTTTGTTAATGTCCCGCTGGATGGACTTGCGGGTTTCAGCGTTCTGGGTGGCGTTGGCCGCCTGGGTGACCTTTTCTTTGATGGTGGCCAGGATGTTTCCGTACTCAATGAGTGCTCCGTCCGCCACCTTGATGAGGGAGATACCCTCGTTGGCGTTCCGGATGGCTTGACCTAGGCCCTTGGCCGTGGCCCGCAGGCCGTCGGCAATGGCGAGTCCCGCAGCGTCGTCCGCCGCCCAGTTAATGCGGAGCCCTGAAGACAGACGTTCCAAAGACTTTTGAAGCCCTTGAGAGGTCTTGTTGAGTTGGTTTTGGGCCTTGAGTGAAGCAATGTTGGTATTGATGTTGAGAGCCATAGCTCTACCTCCTTGTAGTTTTTTCTAGGCTTCCCTGCCTGTCTCTCCTCTCTTTTCGGGTCTTATAAAGGGGGAGTTAAAATTTACGGATTATTTGTTTCCAAAGGGGAAGAAACCTTTAAGCGGCAATAAAGATAAGGGGTTATCCCCCGCGTAAGGTGGCCTCTTTTAAGCGCTTTACGAAAAGGGTTACTTCTTTCAGAAGGTTAGAAGGTTGATCTCCGTATTGGGCTATGATCTTAACGATGGCACTTCCGACCACGATAGCGTCTGCAAAGGGGGCCAAGGCACGGACCTGCTGAGGGGTAGAGATTCCAAACCCCACCGCTACGGGCACAGGCGAAAGTTCACGCGCTAGGTCTAGCTTTAAGGCCAAGTCTTCAGGGAGCCTTTCCCGCATCCCGGTGATCCCCGTTACCGAGACGTAATACAAAAACCCCGTGCTTACTTTGGCGATTTCTTTTAGACGCTCTGGAGGGGTCGTCGGAGCGGCAAGCATCACAGAAGCAAGTCCGTAGTGTCGAGCAATACGGAGCCATTCTCCAGCTTCTTCTAAGGGAAGGTCCGGGATGATGAGCCCATCAAGGCCGACTCTTTTTCCTTCTCCGGCCAAACGTCTCAACCCAAAACGGAAAAAAGGATTGAGGTAGCCCATTATTACCAAAGGGGTTTGAAAACCTTGCTTTCGAAGCCTGCCGAGCATCTCTAAAAAAGCTTCCAGGGAAGGCTTATTTTTAAGCGCCCTTTGGGCTGCCTCTTGGATGGTGGGCCCGTCGGCTAACGGATCTGAAAAGGGAAATCCCAGTTCAATGACATCAGCGCCGGCTTCAGAAAGGGCCCAAAGAAGCTCTTCGGTTGCTTGAAGGTTCGGATCAGCCCCCTCAATAAAGGGGACGAGGGCTGCTTCTCCACGACGATTGGCTTCCTCTATGGCTTTTTGAACGGCTTCCGCGCCCCTAGACATGATTTTGACCCCGGAGATATTTCCTTACTGTAGCTACGTCTTTATCCCCTCTACCCGAAAGGTTTACTACAATGATCGAACCCGGTGGTAGTTTCGGCGATATTTTGATTAGGTAGGCTATGGCGTGGGCACTTTCAAGGGCCGGAATGATACCTTCTGTCTCGGAAAGAACTTGAAAGGCTTCAAGCGCTTCTTTATCCTCTACAGCCACATATTCTGCACGCCCTGTTTCTTTAAAAAAGGCATGTTCAGGCCCCACCCCGGGATAATCCAACCCTGGAGCAATAGAATGGGCCCCTTTGATCTGCCCCACATGGTCTTGCAAGAGATAAGTCATCATCCCGTGCAGCACTCCGGGTTCACCAACAGTTAAGGTGGCGGAGTGATGGTCGGTTTTTAAGCCCTTTCCTGCGGCCTCAACACCGATCATTTTTACGGCCTGGTCGTTTACAAAGGGGAAAAAGAAACCCATGGCGTTAGACCCTCCCCCTACACAGGCCAAGATCAGGTCAGGGAGGCGTCCTTCGGCTTCCAGGATTTGACGCCTGGTTTCTTGTCCGATCACACTTTGAAAATCACGCACAATCATGGGGTAAGGATGAGGGCCCACTACAGAGCCTATTACGTAATAAGTGGTTTCTACGTTGGTTACCCAGTCTCTGATGGCCTCGTTTATGGCGTCTTTTAAAGTTTGCGTTCCGGAATATACAGGGACTACTTTGGCGCCGAGGAGTTCCATACGGAAGACGTTCATCTCTTGGCGCACGGTGTCTTTGGCCCCCATATAGACTACGCATTCAAGGCCTAAAAGGGCGGCTGCGGTGGCCGTAGCCACGCCATGTTGCCCTGCTCCGGTTTCCGCAATGATACGCCGTTTGCCCATCTTTTGCGCCAAAAGGACTTGGCCTAAGGTATTGTTTATTTTATGGGCTCCAGTGTGTGTCAGATCTTCCCGCTTGAGATAAATTTTTAGATGCCCTCCCAGGCGTTGGGCGAGTTTCTGCGCAGGATAAAGCGGGGTGGGGCGCCCGACATAAGTCTTGAGGTAAAATTTTAAGCTGTTTTGAAAGGATTTGTCCTTTTTAAGATGTTGGTAAGCCTCCTCTAGCTCAAAGAGGGCGGGCATAAGCGTTTCGGGTACATAACGCCCCCCAAAAGGGCCAAAATGTCCTTTTTTGTCTGGTAGGGCCAAGGTAACCTCCTTTGCGCTGACACTACTCCAGAGAATCTTCCTTTACAACTGTTTCTTGTTTCAGGCTTTGTATTTCATGGATAAATTCTCTTTCTACCAAAAGGATGACGAGTTCGCCCAGTTCCGTAAGCTTAGCTTCTATGCGTTCAAGACGTGCGGTAAAAAAATTATAGGCCATCCCTGCCGGGATGGCGGCAAAAAGCCCAAGGGCTGTGGCTACCAAGGCCTCGGCAATCCCCGGGGCCACCGTGGCCAGGCTGGCACTCCCCTTGAGACCGATGCGATGAAAGGCGGACATGATCCCCCAGACCGTACCGAAAAGGCCAATAAAAGGGGAGCTATTTCCTGCTACAGCGAGGAAGGCCAGGTACCGCTTGAGACGGATAAGTTCCCGTTCTCTGACCACCAAGAGGTACCGGGAGAGCCTTTTAATAAACATTTCCAACCAAAGGGCAAAGACGGTCTTTTCTTGAGGTAGCGCCCCTTCTGCCCTGAGACGGGCCATCTCG
>Ga0256832_1001793_pt1 | contig 14627 bp, 6 predicted proteins | sample 134614metaG_FD_190534 | JGI IMG/M metagenome (GOLD analysis project Ga0256832, IMG submission 190534) | Hydrothermal vent microbial communities from Lau Basin, Pacific Ocean - 134-614 | ecosystem: Environmental > Aquatic > Marine > Hydrothermal vents | place: Pacific Ocean: Lau Basin | collected...
TACCTCGGTGTCTGCGGGCAGGGGAGTATGGAAGTCGAGGGTGGTGCGGTTGGAGGCGGGATTGGGAGCGATGCTTGCCAATGGTATAGATGCCTCCTCCGTCGCAGTTATCCAACATGCCCCAATATCTTCATTGGTGTAAACCAAATCGCTATTCCGATAAAAACACAGTAGTCCGGCATAAGGCTGATCCAAGAGGCAGTAACTGTCATAAGCATTTAATCCCTGCAAGTCACCGATTCCTTCAATCCACACCCTACTTCCGTAAAGACTGCCGTCGGAGTCGTTAGGGCAATGGAGCAAAATTCTTTTTCTCGGTATCTCATCAAGGAAAGTGACCGTATCAATTGCATAAACGATGACTTGGTGTGGCTCGTTGGAATAATCACTAATTGTAAAAGTATCGTTCACCTCAAGGGTGAAGTCATAAATAGGGACAGACATACTATCCTGATACTTATAAACGACACCGGCCTCTTCCCGCCACCACTCACCACTTTCCGTCCAATTGTCGCTTTGCTCCTCATTGGCGTACAGCAGTTTTTGGTAGTACGCTCCTCCCATTTCGGTAGTATCCGGCGAAAAGGTGAATTTTCTGGTTCGTTCATTCCCGGTAAATCCGTTACTCAACCAGTCGTTCCACCGATTCGCTGAACTGACTAGCCGGGTATTCTGTGAGTAAGACAAAAGGGTGCATAAGGTAAAAATGATTGTTAGTGAATTTTTCATGGTTATTGTTTGATGAATTTATGTGTTTTGTAAATGTGTTCTTTGTTAGTAACTACTCATCACCCAACTCTTTTCTGCTTAATAACAGGAGGTGTTAAGTAGTTGCTAAAACAATTATTGTGGTAGTTGATTGGGTGTGGTTTGGAGTGGTGTTTCTATGCAGAAACAGTAAGGTGTATGTCAGAATGTCTATGTCACGCCATAAAAATGTAGGTAAAGCATTAAAACTCCAAATTATTCTTTAATTTTAACATTTGGGCAGAAAGATAGTGTTAAGTGGGAATGGAGACTGGCACTACAAATGGTTCCTTACCTGCAAACACCACCGGCAGCTTGATAATATTTTTGATGTTGTGCGCCAGTAGCTCCTTATAGTATTCGTTTTGCTCGATTTGGTCGGAGGCTTTTTTGAGCGCGGTGTTGATTCTTTTATGGAAGTCTGCTTCTTTTTCTTTAGGGCTTCTTTTGGGTACCTGTTTGATTTCGATAACGATGCCGTATTTGGTTTTGTCGTGGGGGATGAGTAGGATGTCGTACCTGCCGTCGCCGCTTTCGCGGTTGGAGCGAATGATGTAGTCGTCGCCGATAATGGCGAGCATGCCGAGGAAATAAGCCTGATAGACGTTTTCTGCCATGCCTCGCGTGTCGAAATAACTGAAGGTGTCTCCGATGATTCTTCTGAAGCCCTTTTCAAACTGAGGAATGCGGTTATTGATGAGGTGTTGAGTGGTCAATTCGAGGAGTTCCTTTTGTACTTTGTTTTCATCTTCCAACCAATTGATGATGATATTTTTGAAAATGGTTTTTATCTCGAAATTGGGGACTCTTAGCATATATGTTTCATAGTCGATTTTTTCGACAGGCGTCAGATAACCGCTAAAAGTCAGCAATGTCCAAAGCAGTCTTTTGTTTCCTTCGAGGTCAGAGAAGACGAAGTTTTCATCTATGGTTTTTTTCAGTGCTTCGCCTGAAATGAGCTTTTGCAGATCGTCATAAGTTTGGTCAACGCCGGGCTCGGTGATGCGCTTTTTTATCAAGGGGTCGGAGCCGGTATTGACCCAATAGGGGCGAAATCCATCGGAGTGATTAGCGATGTAATTGACGATAGACCAAGGATTGTATATTTGCTTTGTATCGCCAAACTGATAACCGTCATACCAGTATTTTACCTTTTCAAAACTATCCTGTAAGCCAAAATAATTCAATGCCATTTTGGTTTCCGGTTCGGTAAAACCAAAATGTTCGGAAAAGTATCGACTGGTAATAGTATAAACCCCCGGGTTGTTAAATTCCGAAAAAAGGCTTTCGCGCGCTATTCGCAATATGCCGGTTATCAGCCCTTTTTCCAAAGCGTCATTTCCCTTGAAAGCATTGCCGAGGAAGCCCTGCATAAACATAAAGACTTCGTCGTAGTATCCACTGGAGTATCCGGCGATAATGGGGGCATCGTATTCATCGACGAGGACGATGGTTTTTTGTCCGAAGTGGGTAGTTAGATATTTACTTAAATTTTTAAGACTATGTCTATAGTTTGTTTCAGTTGCCTCTTGTCGAATAATTTTTACAATAACGTTTTTATCAAATTCTTCCAATTTATCAGATTCTAATAAAAAACGATGATTGTTGTATAAATCCGAAATACTCTGGATCATTTCCTGAAAACACTCCTCCCAGTTCCTCCCCTTTACATTTTTCAACGTAATATTAACCACCGGATACCGGTTCTGATGCTGCTCACAAAACGCCTTGTCTTCACTTATTTTATATTCCGAAAACAAACCTACACTATCCGGCTTACGAACATCAAAGAAGTGCTCAATCATCGACAAATTGAGTGTCTTACCGAAGCGACGAGGGCGGGGTAGTATGACCACCTTGTCCCCGTTGTCGACAAATTCTTTTATCAACAGGGTTTTATCGACAAAATATCCGTTATTGGAAATAATATCCTTGAAATTGGAATCTCCTTTTAGTATTCTCTTCATCAATTTGTACTTTCGCAATACGGTTTTTACAAATTTACGATTTTTTTGGATTGTTTTCTCCTTTCATTATAATAAATTGCATTTCCCCTCAATCCTTCTTACTTTTACTGCTCAAAACCGCGACCATATTATGTCCATACTCGATTTTGTTGATAAAGGTGTTATTATTTTAAATGTGGAAACCTCCGTGGCCGTTGCACAACAGCTATTGAATACTGCCCGTAATGCTTATTTTATCCTCAGAGATGCTGAAGATTTTTATTTGGAAAGTGTTTCAAAAACACTTCTTTCGCTCGAATCTGCAAATCCGGATACCACTATCGGACACCTGATAACACTCCATGCAGATAACCTTCTTCCCGTTATTGATGCAAATACTTCATTTTACAGTCTCAAAAAAAATGGTAAGTACATCATTCGGACGAGTGACGGGCACTTTTATTATTTTCAGAACAAAACCAGAACTGACAAGGAAATAGAAGCACCCAAGTCTGTTCCACCTGCACCTGCACCTATCAGCCCTCCTACAGGCGCAGGTGAAGATTTTACTATAGGCGATATAGGTGAAGATTTCGAGATAAAAATGGAAAAAGAGACGATGGAAGAAGCTGCTGCTCCCGAAAGAGCGCTTCCTTCATTTGAGGCTTACCCGTCCATTTCCAAACCTGAAAAAGTAATTCCGGAAGTACCTTTTACCATCTATGTAGGATTCTCAAAAACGCTCGACAACACCCTCGAAAATGTATCAAAAGTAGTCATTGATAAACCAAAGGAAAATGACTTTATACAGGTATCCGTAATGGCAATTGGTGCCGTGGTGAAAGACAATCGCCTCAAGCCCTTGATGCTCGATGTGGATGCCCAGACTGCATTTGAATGCGTTGCCGGGACGGGCGTTGAAGAAATAACCCTCATTGCTACCTACTTCTATAATATGCAGCCCGTCGGTACTGCGACGAGGCGAATCAAGATTGGAGAAGAGGACAACCCTACCGAAAAGGAGCTTGACACCGTCCCTGCTGGCTGTAGCTTAAAGCTGGAAAACCTGCAATACGACAACGCCATGCTCGATATGACTATCACCATCACAAGGGATGTTGTCGGCAAACAGTTATTGTGGAAAATCGTCGCCCCAAATCCCGAAATAGACGAACATTTTCAAATCCCTGTCGAAGACACAAGGAGTTTCGCCCAAATAATTGGCAATGAACTGGCAAAGGAAGGCTTTCGCGAAACCGGTGCCAATAATGTACTGTTGACACTTGGGGAACAAATTGCAGAAATAGTTCCGGATGCACTCACCGACATGCTTCGCGCCGTACATGCTACTATCGGGCGAAAACCCAAGGTGCTAATATGGACGGATGAGCCTTATGTCCCCTGGGAGTTGGCGTTGTTGGAAGATTTGGATATCGACACCGATGTTCCACCGTTTTTTTGCACGCAAACCATCATTGGGCGGTGGTGGCTCAATGACCAGGTGGTATGTCCTCCGCCTAGTCAAATGAGCGTAGAGGAACTCACCGCTATTGCTGCGGAATATCCTTTTGGTTCGAAGTATCGCCCTTTGGAAGAAGCTATTGAGGAGAAAAAATTTTTAATTCAAGAGTTTGGTGCCAACGAAGTGAAAGCAACCAAAAAAGACTTACTCAAATTGACGGGACGACGGGATAAAACGCCCGGACACTGGGTACATATCGCACTTCACGGGTTTAGCAAGCCGGATAAAAACGAGCAAAGTCTGGCATTCGAGGATGGTGAATTGAGTCCGATGGCTATGATAGGAAGTTACAAATGTGGAGAAGTGCCGGCCATCTCCTTTTTGTTTCTGAATGCCTGTCAGGTCGGTACTGCCGGTAGTTCACTCGGGCAAGCAAGTGGGTTTCCCGGGGTGTTGTTAAAAAAGGGAATGTTGGGATTTATAGCTCCACTTTGGCAGGTGCACGATGAGCCTGCAAAGGAATTTTCAGAAGCTTTCTACACCGAAACACTACAAAATGGCAAAGAAATTGGAGAAACCCTGACCAACTTAAAAAAAGCTTATGATTATGAGGAGTCTCTTACTCCACTGGCCTACATCTACTACGGACATCCGGCTTTGCGGATAACATACGACGATGCGTTATAAAAACAAAACACGGCTTAGATTTGCTATTGTTTTATTTTTACTATACTTTAGCCTTCAAACTTAATACACCATGCCATACCAGACTTCCTTAACAGGCGATAGCACCACACGATCCATCTCAACCGCACCGGGATATACACTGGAAGCTCCCGGCGTACAATGCACCGTCACTGAGGTGGAAAAAGAAACTAAGACCACTCGCGGGGGTGGAGCTGATGACCCATTGCACGAAAAACTGATACCTTCCCTTGATAGCAATGAGGTGTTGTTGATGAATCAATTCGAGATAGAGATAACGGGTATTTCTTCTACGCCGACCGGAGGCCAGACAAGAGGTGGAGGAACAAGTGGAGAAGCCACCGGCGAGATGGTACTGAATACGCCAAAAACTCATCCGGAAATGGCCTGTGCCATTATGCATATCGACGAAGAAGGAGAATGCCACTGGATATTCCCAAAAGAGGAAACAGATGAGAAATTCTCCTTTGTGTTGCCTAAGGAAAATACTCCGACTGATGCCCTTCCTGTGAAAACGGTCAGGGGCGCCGTCACGATGGGGATACGTCGAATTGTCAAAGTTTTTGGGTGGTTACTGGACCCCATTGTTGGGGCTGCTGCGCTAGCAGGGGTGAAAAAATGGGAGGAAAAGCACCGCCCTTATCAATTGAAAAGTGTAAGCATCAACGGCGAAGGGCAGGAAGTGGATTGGCAATCGTTGGAGGGCAAGCCCACTCTTCTATTACTACATGGTACTTTTTCGACCTGGGAGTCTGCATTTGACGGGCTGTTTAAAGACCCCCTTTATAAAAATATCTACGAACAATACGAAGGTAGGATTTTAGCATTCAATCATCCCAGTCTTCATCATTCTCCGGCAGAGAATATTCAAAAACTGTTTGAAATGATTCCGGATGGGGTCAACTTGGAAGTAGATATTCTTACGCATTCAAGGGGCGGCCTGGTTGGTAGAGAGCTGATAGAGCGGTACGAAGATTACGACACCTCAGGCGTCAATATCAAGGTGGGAAAAGCCATTCTTGTTGCCTCTCCCAATCGGGGAACAATCCTTACAGACAAGGATAATTGGGTCAAATTAATAGACAGTTATACGAATATCATCACAACGCTCCCCGATAATGTCGGGACTATTATTTTAGAAGGGGTTGTCACCTTGGTCAAGGTCATTGGAGGTGGAGCACTGAAGGGGTTGCCCGGGCTACAAGCCATGTTGCCTGACGGCGACCACCTCAAGCGGCTGAATAACACCGACAAAGTTGAGACCGTTTATTATGCTATCGGAGCCGATTATGTACCCAACGATGAAAAGGTACTCGCCAGGTACGGAAAGCGAATTTTAATGAAAGCCCTGTCAAAGTTATTTGGAGAAGATTGCGATATGGTCGTTCCGACGGATGGTTCTTTTAGTACGGGAAAGGATAATGGTGGGTTTCCCATCCCCAAAGAGCGACAAAAGCTGTTTATGTTGGAGCAGGATGTCAATCACTGTACCTACTTCACCCATTCTATTGTGAATAAAAAAATTGTTTCCTGGTTGGTGCCCAAATCTCCAATAGCATAACGAAAGCGTGCCGTAACTAACAAATTCTTCTTTTTTTGTATAAAAATTCGCGAATTGCTCGTACTTTTAGGGGTGTAAAATAAAAATTATCCATTATGTCAAAAGAAGAAAGACCCTGGCTGAAATTATACCCAAGTGGCGTACCTGCTAATATTGACCCTGATAGTTACCCAACTGTCGTATCATTGGTGGAGGAATCTTTTAAGAAGTATAAAGCACTACCCGCCTATACCTGCATGGGGAAGGATTTAACCTTCGGGCAGGTCGATAAACTATCGTCTCAATTTGGAGCATATTTACTTTCTCGTGGTTTAGAGCCGGGAGATAAGGTGGCTTTGATGATGCCGAACCTGTTGCAATATCCTGTTGCCCTATTTGGCGCATTGAAAGCGGGTTTGATTGTTGTCAATACGAACCCTCTGTATACGCCGAGGGAGATGAAGCACCAGTTTGTAGATTCAGAGGCAAAGGCAATTGTCATTGCAGAGAATTTTGCCGCTAATTTGGAATCCATTCTTTCTGATACGCAGATAAAGACCGTTATCGTGACCAGTATTGGAGAAATGTTGGGGATGGTAAAAGGGGCACTGGTTAATATCGCCGTTCGCCATTTCAAGAAGATGGTTCCGAAGTATAATATCCCTAATACGGTAAGCTTCAGGGAGGCGTTAAAACAAGGAAAAAAATTCACGCTGCCTCCTTTGGAAGGTGTTGGTAGCGATACCATCCTGCTACAATATACCGGAGGCACAACGGGGGTCTCCAAAGGTGCAAGCCTGACCAACCGAAATCTGGTTGCCAATTTACTGCAAATACAAGCGGTAATGAACCCCTTTCTGAAAGAGCAGGAGGAGACTGCGCTAAGTCCCCTGCCGATGTACCACATTTTCGCCTTTACCGTTAATTGCCTGGCACTAATGACCATCGGTACCCGAACGGTGCTGATAACCAATGCCCGAGATATAAAATCGCTGATAAAGACATGGAAAGAGTATCCAATCTCGATACTTACCGGAGTTAACACCTTGTTCAACGCGTTGATAAATGATGCCGCTTTCAAAGAAATAGACTTTTCTCCGCTAAAAATTACTGTTGGAGGAGGAATGGCCGTACAACGTCCTGTTGCTGAAAAATGGCAGCAAATAACCGGCTGTCCCCTTTCAGAGGGTTACGGCATGACAGAGGCGAGCCCGGTGGTCACTATCAACCCGCTGGATGGTAGCGGCAGAATCGGAACGATAGGTCTTCCTCTGCCTTCTACCGATGTAAGAATTGTTTCCGAAGAAGGGAATGTTCTTAAACCTAATGAACCCGGCGAGATACAGGTCAAAGGACCTCAGGTGATGAAGGGTTACTACAAACGTCCGGAGGCGACAGCCGAGACCATTAAGGATGGTTGGTTATGCACCGGCGATATCGGAATGATGTCGGACGACGGATTTTTCTCCATCGTCGATAGAAAGAAAGATATGATTTTGGTGTCGGGATTTAATGTTTTCCCGAATGAGATTGAAGATGTCGTGGCGGCTAATCCAAAGGTATTGGAGTGCGCAGCCGTTGGCGTGCCCGATGAGAAATCAGGTGAGGTCGTCAAGGTGTTTGTCGTCAAAAAAGACAAATCCCTCACAGAAAAGGAACTCATTGATTTTTGTCGTCAGAATCTAACGGGCTACAAAGTACCCAAGCAGGTCGAATTCCGAAAAGACCTACCGAAGACCAACGTCGGTAAGATTTTAAGACGGGAGCTACGTGGAAAATAAATGATAAAAAGGACGCATCCGTTTTCGGTGCGTCCTTTTTACTACCTCAGTAAAGTCACTTCGCCGGATTCAATTTTTGATGCCCCGCAATCCAGTCGAACCTCACAACTAAAAACATAGACATCGGAAGCGGCAGGCTTGCCTTTGAATGTGCCGTCCCATATAAAATTATCATCATCACCCGAAAAGACCAGTTGTCCCCAGCGATTATAGACTCTGAAATCTACTATCTCAATCTGGTCATCATAGGCTTCGTTAAAGAAAGGACGAAATACATCGTTCGTCCCATCATTATTAGGGGTGAACACATTTGGGAACTGAATATTCCCGGTACCTAACACGCGGACTGAATAAATGTAGTTATCATCAAAACAGCCTTCTGTGTCCGTAATGCTCAAAGTAAACTCCTGCGACTCGACATTGCCTGGTAATTGGAAGGGCGGTGGATTGGGCGACCAAGTGAATATCCTTACCCCATCATTCACAGGCAAGGGGACAGTGGTGATTTCTTCTCCCTGACAGATAGCCGTGTCTATATCCATCCACTCCAATTGCCGGATGACGAATATCTCACGAGAGACAGTTCCGTCGCATCCAATAACGGTATCGAGTACCGTCACACTAAAAGTAGTCGGTTCTGTCAAGGCGATTGTTTGCGGAGATTTGTCGGAGGTGCTATACAGTAACTCCGCCGGACTCCATGTATAGACTCCGTTATCAAAGTCCGATGTGAGAGATAACTGCAAGCTATCACCCGCACAAATTGTTGCATCCATGATTTCTAAATCAGGTAATTGATCGACCTGAATCGTCCTTACGATGGTGTCAGAACAGCCCTGAACGCTATTGATGGCAATCAGTTGAATTGTCGTTTCCCCCGAAGCAAAGGTTAGCGTTGGGTTTTCTTGGATGGAGGTTTGTCCGTTTCCAAAATCCCAATGATAGGCATCGGCTCCCTCTGAGGTATTGGTGAAAACCAGATTGTTCTCACAAAAGGCGGTGTCATCTGTACCATTGATTAAGAATCCGGCTGTGACGCCTCCAATGTTTATTTCTTTTTCTACAACAAAAGTACAAGCACCGTCTTCACCCTCCATTTTTAGTGTGACAATTGTCGTATTAGTCGGCAAGTCAAAAGCGTGCGTGATAGGTGAAACGTTCATTTCCTCTGTTCCATCACCAAAATTCCAGGTATAATTATCGACATCAACCAAATTTTGGGTGGTAAATGTTATTTCTCCACCTCTGCAAATTGCAGGCGGGTCGAAAGTGAAATCTCCATCAGGACCAACCAAGGTGACCGTTTGGAAAGCCGTATCTCTGCATCCAAATGCAGTAGATGCAATCATGCTTATTTCCCAAGTTCCTTTTTCAAATCCGGCAGCGGCATTTTGCCCCGTTCCCATTTGTCCATTTCCGAAATCCCATACGTAATTTAAAGGGGTATCGGAAGTACTCGTATTTGTAAACTCAATAACGGCTGGATGACAAATGATGTTCTGTCCATCCACGGAAGAAGTAAAAGATGCATCCGGAGCTTCCTGTACGTAAGCCGGAAGTTCAATCTCTCCACCACAACCCGTTGATACCTCCTCGTAAGTAAGAACGATATTGTACTCCCCCGTTTCCGTATAGTCAACCATAGTGGATTGGGTGTTAGAGCCGTTTCCGTTCCCGAAATCCCAGCTAAAATCGAGGTGTGACCCCGTAACTGTAAAATCGGGGGCAGTCAATCCCAGCGTCTCCCCAAGACACAAACTCGCAGGGAATGGATCCGTGATAATTTGCGTAAGAGGCTGATAGGAATAAAAATCTAATGCAGCCGTTGATGTACATCCGAGGCTATTTTCTATCGTTAATGATACAAGAAAGCTGTCCTGCAAGGGCGCAACAAAAATATGGTCAGGGTTTTGATCCGTAGCAGTCGTGCCATCTCCAAAATCCCAGTTCCAACTAACAATCGGCAGCGGACTTGTCGAAAGATCCGTAAAGGAATAAGGAATATTGCCATCCGCACATACCAGCTGAGTCGGTGCAGAAAAATTGGCAGATGCATCAAAGATTTCCAATTGATGTTGTAGTGTGTCCTCACAGGCATTCTCGTCTGTCACAATGAGGGTAACAGTCTCTTCTCCTACGGTATTGAATGTAAACTCAATGCTTTCCATTTCTGTTGCAATGGGGCGATCTGATATTTCGAATAACCACTCGTATCCTCGCCAACACCGTGTATCAACATCCTGAGCGTTGCTGGCATCCAAATCCAGCGTCGTTCCACGACAGATACTGTCCGGCAATTCAAATGCAGCCCTGATGTCTCTAATGGAAACGACAGCAGTATCCATACTGGCAGGACAGCCGGAGCCCGGATTCTCTGCTGTAAGAATGACCGTGTAATCACCGGTAGCGTCATAAGTATGTCTTTCTTCCTGCCCACTCGCTGTGCTGCCATCACCAAAATCCCAAGTCAATACCGGTGCCTCGTAGGAGGAATCACTAAAAGTCACTCCGAAGTGATCCATACAATCATTGTCGTAATGCAGGTGAGCAATGGGACCCTTCACCGTAATCAAATCCTCTTTGGTAATGGATGAATAACAACCATTAATTTCGACTGTCATTGTGACATCCATGGGGCCGGCTTCCACATCATACGTCCAATCCATTTGATCAGATTGATAACAGTGGAAAGAACGATCTCCTTCTGTGCTGAAATTCCAGGCATCAATATCCGGATGATTGGTCAAGTCGGTAAAATGGACGCTCTCTCCCGGGCATATCTCTGTCTTGTCAACATCAAAATTCGGGGTAATCTGTTCTCCCACCTCTATCAATACCACATAAGAGGTATCTACACAGCCGACCTCGTTTTCAATATTTAATTGCACTTCATAAGTGCCCGGATCAGTAAAAGTATGCACAACATCCCCGTTATCTGTTAATACCTCACTACTACCATCTCCAAAGGTGTATTCCCAGCGAATAATCGGCTCCCGTGAGCGGCTGGAGTCGGAAAACATCACCTGAAGTGGTGCACAGCCATTGATGGAGTCGGGTAAAAATAAGGCATCCGGTCTGGAAATGGTATCCGTCAACACCTGCTCCTCCCAACAACCGGAGGCATTTGTCACCCTTAATAGAACGGTATAAATCCTGTCGCCATATTCAGCGTAGGCATCTTCGTCTCCATATAAATAATCGTGGGATGGGTCGGACTCTGTACTAAAACTACCATCGCCAAAATCCCAGAACCACATCACGGGGTCGGGGCTAATGGAATTGAAATTGACCGTCCATAATCCACCTGGACAAGCTGCGTAAGTTGGGTCCAGGGTAAAAGAAGCGTCGGGGTCATCCACGTAGATGAGTTTGGTCACCCTACCAATACAGGTGTCCGTAGGTGGAAGTACTTCAAGTGTCAACTCCACAAATCCTGCTTCGCTGAAATGAAATGCTTCCTTGCCCGGCTCGGGCGATGGTTGCAGACGACTCACACTTGGCGGCAGAATCCATGTGTAAGTACCGGGGTCAGATATATTTTCAGCAACAAGAGTGTCTCCGAGACAGACGGTATCTCTGATGATAAAATCGGCAAAAGCCCGGCCAATGGTTACCGGATGTGAAACGCTCCCTGTACATCCGTTTTCATCTGTTGCCGTCAGTACAACTTCGTAATTATTGACATCAGAAAAAGTCTGTGTCGGTGGTGTTATCTCCGTGGATGTTGTTCCATTCCCAAAATCCCACTGGTAGCTCAAATTTGCTCCGGCGGTGGTGTTAATAAAATTGACATCCAAAGGCGGGTCACAAGCCTTGGCAGGAAAAGGATCTGTAATAAAACCAACATTCTCAACAGATGTCACCGTTACCTGGTCATTAAATATTTCAGTTACATTACAGCTTTCCAGGTTGGTCTCAATGGCAAAAGTAACCGTAAAAACACCTGTCGACTGGTAGGTGTAATTTACATTCGGACTACCCATGCTGCCTCCCGTGTCGCCAAATGACCAATTGTAATTGGTAATATTAACACCTGAAGGCAAATCGACCGTCCCTTCAAAATTGACTGCCAGTGGCCGGCAGCCTACAGATGGGTCGGAAACAATCGAAAGCGTGGGCTTAGGATAAACCGTAATCGTCAGTGTACCTACGACCGTTCCTCCCGGTTCGGTGCGGAGGGTGACTTGATAATCGCCGGGAGTGGTGTAAATATTATCGGGATTGGCAAGCGTAGAGACCGTTCCATCTCCAAATTCCCAATAATAAGAAGTCTGCCCCGGAGGAGCGGTAAAAGCTACTTCATGGGGAACACAGCCCTCCAAAGGCGTGGCCGTCTGAGCGAAACCATTACCAAAAACGAATAGAAAAATAAAGGTGGCAAAGTAGAAAGAGGCATGTATTTTTTTTAACATCATCAGACGGGATTATTGCATCCAATAGGATACAGGTGATCAAAGTTCTAATTTTCAGCGCCACCAAATTATTGCAAAAATTGGAAACGCCCAACTTATTGGAACTTTTTTCACTAGAAAAGCTGTTTTTAGTCTTAAAAAAGTTACTTTTGCAGGTCAAAAATAAAGGAGACAGCATGCAATTAAGCGAACAAGAAATCGTCAGAAGAGAGAACCTTCAGAAAATCCGGGACCTAGGTATCGACCCTTATCCCGCGGAAGAATTTGTCGTTACAGCTAAGGCAAGGGATATAAAAGAACAGTTTGATCCGGAACAAGATCCACCAAGAGTGGTCAGCGTTGCCGGCCGAATCATGTCGATGCGTGGAAAGGGTAAGGTGTTATTTGGAGAGTTGCAGGACGCCAGTGGACGAATCCAACTTTATATCAAAAGAGACCTGATTTGCCCTGACGAAGACAAGACGCTTTATACCGAGGTCATTGCCAAATTACTGGACTTGGGGGATTATATCGGTGTGAAAGGGGAGGTATTCCAAACCAAAATGGGAGAAACGACCGTCCGAGTCAAAGAATTCAAACTGCTCAGCAAATCTCTACGCCCTTTGCCCATTGTCAAAAAGGATGCAGAGGGGAAAATACATGATGCTTTTACCGACCCCGAACAGCGCTACCGCATGCGCTACGTCGATTTGACGGTTAACCCCGAAGTAAAGGATATTTTTATTACGAGGAGCAGGATTATTTCCGCCATGCGTCGATTTTTTGATGCAAAGGGATGGCTTGAGGTGGAGACGCCCGTTTTACAACCCATACACGGTGGCGCAGCAGCACGTCCGTTTATAACCCACCACAATACCCTTGATATGCCGCTTTATTTGCGGATAGCCAATGAGCTTTATTTAAAGAAACTAATCGTTGGTGGGTTTGAAGGCGTTTACGAAATTGGTAAAATGTTTCGAAATGAAGGAATGGACAGGACGCACAATCCCGAGTTCACCAGTATGGAAATCTACGTTGCCTATAAAGATTACAATTGGATGATGACGATGGTGGAGGAATGTCTTTCCTACATCACCAAAGAAGTTACCGGCGGCAATGAAGTAGAATACGAAGGTAAGATGATAAACTTTGCCGGTCCATATCGCCGACTGAGCATGAGTGAATCCATTTTGGAATACACCGGTATCGACATCTCCGACATGGATGAGGAAGCACTCCGGAAAGTCTGTGACGACTTGGGTATACACGTCGATAATACCATGGGAAAAGGAAAATTAATCGACGAAATATTTGGAGAAAAAGTAGAAGCCAATCTCATACAGCCGACTTATATCACGGATTACCCGATAGAGATGACACCGCTAGCCAAAAAGCACCGCAGCAAAGAAGGACTGGTGGAGCGCTTTGAGCTCTTCGTCAATGGAAAGGAAATTGCCAACGCCTACTCCGAGCTAAACGACCCCATTGACCAGCGGCAACGCTTCGAGGATCAATTGGCACTGGCAAACAGGGGAGATGAAGAGGCAATGGTACTTGATGAGGATTTCCTCAAATCCATTGAATACGGGATGCCTCCAACCTCCGGACTCGGTATCGGTATCGATCGGCTGACCATGATTCTGACCAATCAGCATTCGATTCAAGAGGTGTTGTTCTTTCCACAGATGAAGGCTAAGTAGTTACTGTTAAATAAAAGTTAAACGGTGGAAAACGTGGCAGCACTTCGGCTTTCTATTTAGTATTATTGGCGATAATTCTAAATTTGAAGGGAGCCAAAAGCTCCTAAAACTAAACCACCGTTATGAAACGATTACTACCTGTTCTATTATTGCTCGGGCTATTTTCCAATACTATTTCTGCCCAATTGGATGCTTTTGATTTATCGGATTTTGTATTACCGGATGTGCGGCTTGACCGATTGGAGTTGAGCGGACGATTAAATGGAGGTAAAAATAACTCAGGGGTGAGCACAACCAATGCCTTTAACAGTGCGCTCGATTTGAGTTATTACCGGTTTGAGAACAGTGCTTTATT
>Ga0256832_1001794_pt1 | contig 14613 bp, 11 predicted proteins | sample 134614metaG_FD_190534 | JGI IMG/M metagenome (GOLD analysis project Ga0256832, IMG submission 190534) | Hydrothermal vent microbial communities from Lau Basin, Pacific Ocean - 134-614 | ecosystem: Environmental > Aquatic > Marine > Hydrothermal vents | place: Pacific Ocean: Lau Basin | collected...
TTGCCATCGCCCAGGACATAGTCGGTTTTTTCCGCGGTGAACAGAGCATGGTGATCCGGGGCCACGCCCTGACTGGCCAAAAGACCTGATTGCGCCACAAAATATTTTGGCAATCGGTCATCCAGTAATTGAAAGGGCTCTTCGGGTTTATCCAGCGCCACAGGATAGGTGGGCAGGGCGACGCGGGCAATTTCACCGCCGATGGTTTTGATCTTCACTAGTAGACGATCGGTACGTACCGTGATGTATTCTTCCGCCGTAGCTGCATCAACGGTGGATGTAGGCGCTTCGCTAACGGTGGGGGTGCTTGCCTTTTCTGCAGCGGGCGCCGCGGGAACATCCACCGCCGGGGTGGCTGTTTGTGAGTCATTGTTTACTGCAGCTGGTGTGTTGGAATGTGAGCTGACTACCGCGGGAGGCTGATGATCGCGCTGCCAGGCGCTGAACAACAGCAAGATAACCAACGAAAGGGCAATAAATAATACGAGTCTTTGATTATCCATTCTTTTTTATGTCACTATTTATGTCACTACGGTGAAGTTATGTCACTGCAGTGAAGTGTGTTTGCAGGCGGTGTCTGTTCTTTCGGGTACCGGATCCACTCCGCCAGGATGCCAGGGATGACAACGTGTCAAACGGCGCAGGGCCAGCCAACTTCCTCGCAGAACGCCATGTTGTTCAAGCGCGGTTTGTGCGTAACAAGAACAACTGGGATAAAAACGACAACGCGGACCCAAGAAAGGACTTATGGCATAACTGTAAATACGAATCAGAAAGATCAGTGCGCTTCGCATGATTTATTTGTGTCTTTCTTTTGTTTTGAGATTCGCTTCAACAGGCGCTCCCAGTGTGCCTGCAACGAGTTTCGCAGCTCCAGATTGCTTGCCTGAGCTGCAGCATTGCGACTCAGCACCACGATATCCAGGCCTGCCAATTGTGTCTGATGATGGCGGAAACTTTCTCTTATCTGCCGCTTTACCCGATTGCGTCCTACTGCGGTCTTGATCATCCGTTTGCTGATGGCCAGTCCGAGGCGGGCATGGTCCAGGCCGTTTTGCCGTGCCAGTACGGTCAGGTGAGCGTCCACGGAGCGCTGCCCTGTCTGTTTGAAAACCTGTTGGAAATCATTACTGGTCAGTATGCGAAGCTGGCGTGGAAAACGGTAATCGGTGCGCGTCTTTGTCGGAGTCGGTGTCGGCATGGTTGGGCGGCTGGTATGGCCGCTAAAGTGCTGGTGATCTGCCTGCGGCTTGGGATACGCACAGAATCATCGGCAGCAACGGACGGGTCCGGACCGGGAAACCCGGCCCCGGTTTTCCATTTTAGGCCGACAGGCGTTTTCGACCCTTGGCGCGACGTGCGCTGATGATTTTACGACCAGCCTTGGTGGCCATGCGTGCGCGGAAACCGTGGGTGCGCGCGCGGCGCAGATTGCTGGGTTGAAATGTTCTTTTCATTGCTCTGTCCGTTTAAATTTCTGTGATACTGGATTAAGTTTGGTTCGTTGTGGCCGGGTATCGTGGCCGGGCATTGCCGCCGGGCGCATTTATCCCGGGTTCGGCTGATTACATCCTGCTCCCGTAAACGTGCTTTCTTGTGTACCTAGACTGTGTACCTAGAACGAGTACGCTAACAAATACAGAATCAGCCACCTGAAACCCGTAAAAAGCGGCGCAGGTTACTGTGAAAACAGCCGCTCTGTCAAGTGATTATGCGGGTTTTGGCCTGGCGGAAATATTGTCCACTGGTGTGGATAACTGTCTCAGGAAGGCGTACACTCTGCGTTCTTTCACGCACTACTCATGACCAGGGTAGAGCATGCGCTTGCCTACATTGGCACAGACCAATAGGCATCATCAACGGTAAGCCCGGCGCCGTTAACACCGAGTCAATGCCAAAGCTCTTGCACGACTCTACTATCCGAAACGTCATGTCGGGCGGGAAAATTACGTTTTGGGGGGGTCTCCGTGAACACACACACCGATGCCTGGCAGCACTGTCTCAAGCATCTGGAAACCGAGCTTTCCAGCCAGCAATTCAATACCTGGATAAGGCCCTTGCAGGTCATGGAAGACAGCGCGCACTTGCGTCTGCTGGCCCCAAACCGGTTCGTACTGGATTGGGTCAATACGCGATTGCTTGAACGAATTGAAACCCTGCTAGGGGAAATCAAGGGTGATGGTGAACCGCAACCGGTGGTACTCGAGATTGGCGGCAATATCTCGGATACCTTTGACACACCTCGGCATGAGAGAGCAGCGGGCAGCGCCGGGGCCGTGCAGCCCCAGAACGGCGGACGACGTGGACCCCGCAACACCAAGGTGACTCACAACAGTGGCCTCAATCCCACTGCCACCTTTGAAAATTTCGTGGAAGGCAAATCAAACCAGTTGGCCCGCGCGGCGGCCTTCCAGATCGGTGAAAATCCTGGCGGGGCCTACAACCCCTTGTTCATATACGGCGGGGTGGGTCTGGGCAAGACTCATCTCATGCACGCCGTGGGTAATCTCATCGTGGCCCGTAACCCTTCCGCCAAGGTGGTCTACCTGCATTCCGAACGTTTCGTGCAGGACATGGTGAAGGCCCTGCAACACAACGCCATCGACAACTTCAAGCGCTACTACCGCTCGGTCAACGCCCTGCTTATCGACGATATCCAGTTTTTTGCCGGCAAGGAACGCTCACAGGAAGAGTTCTTCCATACGTTCAATACCTTGCTGGAAGGCCAACAACAGATCATCCTCACCTGCGACCGTTATCCCAAGGAGGTGTCGGGACTGGAGGAGCGCCTGAAATCCCGTTTTGGCTGGGGTCTCACCGTGGCCATTGAACCGCCGGAACTTGAAACCCGAGTGGCCATCCTTATGAGCAAGTCCCAGCAGCTGGAGGCGGATCTGCCCCAGGAAGTGGCCTTTTTTATTGCCAAGCGCATCCGCTCCAATATTCGTGAGCTAGAAGGGGCCCTGCGCCGGGTCTCCGCCAATGCCAAATTTACCGGCCAACCCATCACCGTGGACTTTGCAAAGTTGGCTCTGAAGGATCTCATTGCCCTGCAGGACAAGCTGGTAACCATCGAAAACATCCAAAAAACCGTGGCGGAATATTTCAAAATCCGCGTCTCCGAGTTATTGTCTAAAAAGCGCACCCGCTCCGTCGCCCGGCCGCGGCAGATTGCCATGGCCCTGGCCAAAGAGCTGACCAATCACAGCCTGCCGGAAATCGGGGATGCCTTTGGGGGACGCGACCACACCACGGTGCTGCATGCCTGTCGCAAAATTGCCGAGCTAAAGATTAGTGAACCCCGTATCATGGAGGATTACTCGAACATCATGCGGACACTGTCCAGTTAGAGAGAGACCCGTTGGGAAGTATCCGGTATTAAGAAAAGATCCGGTTAAAGGAATGCCGGTTAACAGATTGTGTAGGCACCCGGGTACAACTTGTGGATAAAATAAGGAAAATGCCTAAATCGCCAGTTATCGACATTCTATCCACAGGATATCCATCGGCTATACCGCTATTGTCAGGCCACCTTTGAAACACGTAACACATTGAAAAATAATTAAAAAAACAACATATACACAGCAGTGGACAAGCCTAATAATAGTAATAATATCTTTTACTTAAATAATCTTTTTATTTAACTCGCAGGAAAAAATAAACCATGAAATTTTCCATTCAACGAGAAACCCTGCTCAAACCCTTGCAGACCATTGTCGGCGTTGTGGAACGTCGTCAAACATTGCCGGTACTTTCCAACATCCTCGTTACGGTGGGTGACAATCAATTATCCATGACGGCCACGGATCTGGAGGTGGAGATGATTGCCAAGGTACCCTTGGAGGGTGCAGAGGGAGGGGATGTCACAATTCCTGCCAGGAAGATGGTGGATATTTGCCGTGCCCTGCCTGAGGGGGCGACGCTGAATGTTACCCTGGATTCTGAGAAACAGCGCGTTACTGTGCACTCTGGGCGCAGCCGTTTCAATCTCACCACACTGCCCGTGACAGATTTTCCCAGTGTGGACGAAATAACCAGTCAGTTCAGCTTTAGCCTGCCGCAAAAGGTTCTCAAAAGACTCATCGAGAAAACCAGCTTTGCTATGGCCCAGCAGGACGTGCGCTATTACCTCAATGGTCTGTTGCTGGAGATTTCTCCAGGCATGGTGCGCGCTGTGGCTACCGATGGTCACCGACTGGCCATGTGTACTCACGAGTGCGATATCAGTCCCAGTGATACCCTGCAACTTATCGTACCGCGTAAGGGTGTCACCGAACTTCTTAAATTATTGGAAGAGACTGAAGATAATGTGGACGTCGCCCTCAGCGCCAATCACGTCAAGCTGCAGCTGGGTGATTATGTCTTTACATCAAAACTCATTGACGGCCGCTTCCCGGATTACGAACGGGTTATCCCAAAGAATTCTGACAAACATGTGGTGTCGGACAAGGAAACCTTGCGGCAGGCGTTGGTGCGAACTTCCATCCTTTCGAACGAGAAATATCGTGGCATACGATTAAGGCTGAGCAACGGACTTTTGCAGGCACAGGCCAATAACCCGGAGATGGAGGAAGCGGAGGAGGAGATCGAGGTGGATTACACTGGCAATGAGTTGGAAATCGGCTTCAATGTTGGTTATCTGCTGGATGCCCTGGGTGCGGTCAATGAGGATTCTATCAGTCTTGATCTGGGGGATTCCAATAGTAGCTGCGTGGTTCGCCCCCAGGAGGAAGACTCCTGTACCTACGTGATTATGCCAATGCGGCTCTAAATAAAGAATCACGATCTGGAAACCGCTTTCCTGTCTGACTGTTTATGACCATTTCATCCCTTGAGGTTGAGGATTTCCGTAACCTCAAGGGAGTCCGCATTACCCCAAATCCACGACTCAATCTTGTTATCGGTCCCAATGGCAGCGGCAAAACCAGCCTGCTGGAGGCTATACATTGCCTCGGACGAGGAAAATCCTTCCGCACTCACAAGACAAACCGGCTGATATCGGAAGGGAAGCCATCATTTACTCTGGTAGCACGGGTACAGCAAAAGGGGCGGTCGTTTACCATCGGCATGCAACGCAAGCATGGAGAAAGCATCATTCGTCTTGCAGGAAGTACTATCTCGCGTAGTAGTGAACTCACCCAGGCTCTTCCCATTGCCTTGCTGGAGCCCGGACTTCACCGGCTCATAGAGGAAGGTCCGGAACATCGTCGAAAATTTCTGGATTGGGGTGTGTTTCACGTGGAACCGGGTTTTCATTCCATCTGGGCAGACTACCGGCGTGTGCTGGCCCAACGCAATGCGGCTCTGCGCACAAGAGGGACAAAAGCCACCGTTGTTAATTGGGATCGGGAACTGGTGCAGGCAGCCATTGAGCTAGATAGAGTCCGCCGTCAGTACCTGGATAGTTTGATCGCTCATGTACCTGGATTCAGTGATCTGTTTCCTATTATGGCAGGGGTTGAGATCCAATATCACCAGGGATGGAAGGAGGGGGAGGACTACGCAAATTATCTCCAGGCACACTTTGACTCCGACCAAGAGCGAGGCTTTACTCAGTTCGGTCCTCACCGGGCTGATCTGCGTATACGCATTCGCGGTGTAGATGCACGGGAATATCTCTCCAGGGGCCAGCAAAAGGTTTTCGTGACCTCTCTGGTTCTTGCGCAATGTGCGCAGATGCTCGAAAAGGACACTTCGGTGGTGCTGCTGGTGGATGATCTGCCTTCGGAACTGGATGAAGAAAAGCGTCTGGTTTTATTGGATTGCCTTGGGAACACCGGTGCACAGGTATTTATTTCTGGCACGGATTCGCGTCTTTTTCCACTGGCACAGTTGCAGGGCAATGGCGCTGATCATAGTGTGTTTCACGTGGAACAGGGCAGGGTTTGCGCGGTTTCATAAACACTGGAATGCGTACACCATGAGCGGCGCAAGGCCGTGACTTTTCAAGCAGTTTTGGTCAAAAAATGGTACACTGGCAGGGTTCTAACATGAGGCAAGGCAATGGCTGACGACACTTCCTACGACTCTTCCAAAATCAAGGTATTAAAGGGGCTGGATGCGGTGCGCAAGCGTCCGGGCATGTACATCGGCGATACCGATGACGGCACGGGACTGCACCACATGGTCTTCGAGGCAGTGGACAACTCCATCGACGAGGCCCTGGCCGGGCATTGTTCCGAGATCAACGTCACCATTCACGACGACGGTTCCCTGTCCGTGGCCGACAACGGCCGTGGCATCCCCGTGGACATCCACGAGGAGGAGGGGCGTTCCGCCGCTGAGGTGATCATGACCGTGCTCCACGCCGGCGGCAAATTCGATGACAATTCCTACAAGATCTCCGGTGGTCTGCACGGCGTGGGCGTGTCCGTGGTCAATGCCCTGTCCGAGGTGCTCAAGCTCACCATCTGGCGCGATGGCAAGACCCACTTCCAGGAATACCATCATGGCGAGCCGGTGAAGCCTTTGGAGGTAATAGGCAAGACAGACCGTACCGGCACCGAGATACGCTTCAAGCCCAGTGCCGAGACCTTCAGCGATACCGAATTCCATTACGACATTCTGGCCAAGCGCTTGCGCGAGCTGTCCTTCCTCAATTCCGGGGTGCGCATCGTGCTCACCGACGAACGCAACGACAAGCAGGATATCTTTGAATACAAGGGCGGCATCAGCGCCTTCGTGGAACACCTCAATCGCAACAAGACCCCACTGCATCCCACGGTGTTCGGCTTTGTCACCGAGAAGGATGGTGTTACCGTGGAGGTGGCCATGCAGTGGAATGATTCCTACCAGGAAAACATCTTCTGCTTCACCAACAACATCCCCCAGCGCGATGGCGGTACCCACCTGGCCGGCTTTCGCGCTGCGCTAACCCGTACCCTGAATCAGTACATCGACTCCTCCGGAGCGGCGAAAAAGGCCAAGGTGGCCATGACCGGTGACGATGCCCGCGAAGGCCTCACCGCCGTGTTATCGGTGAAGGTGCCGGATCCCAAGTTCTCCTCGCAGACCAAGGACAAGCTGGTGTCCTCGGAGGTGAAGGGTATCGTGGAATCCGCCATGGCCGAGAAGTGTCAGGAATTCCTCCTGGAAAACCCTGTTGATGCAAAGGCTATTGTCAGCAAGATCGTGGACGCCGCCCGCGCCCGCGAGGCGGCCCGCAAGGCCCGCGAGATGACGCGGCGCAAGGGCGCCCTGGACGTGGCCGGCCTGCCGGGCAAACTGGCGGACTGCCAGGAAAAGGATCCGGCCCTCTCCGAGCTGTTCCTGGTGGAGGGTGACTCCGCCGGCGGCTCCGCCAAGCAGGGAAGGGATCGCCGTACCCAGGCCATCCTGCCGCTCAAGGGCAAGATCCTCAACGTGGAAAAGGCCCGCTTCGACAAGATGCTCTCCTCCCAGGAGGTGGGAACCCTGATCACCGCCCTGGGTTGTGGCATCGGCCGGGAGGAATTCAACCCGGACAAGCTGCGCTACCACCGCATCATCATCATGACCGATGCCGATGTGGACGGCTCGCACATCCGCACCCTGCTGCTGACCTTCTTTTACCGGCAGATGCCCGAGCTCATCGAGCGCGGCCACATCTACATCGCCCAGCCGCCGCTGTACAAGGTGAAAAAGGGCAAGCAGGAGCGCTACGTCAAGGACGACAACGAGCTTAATGATTACCTGCTGCAATCGGCGCTGGAGAATGCCGGACTGCACGTCACCGCCGACAGCCCGGCCATCGCCGGCGTCACCCTGGAGACCCTGGCCCAGCAATACCTGGCGGTAAAGGCCACCATCAAACGCCTGTCACGGCGTTATCCCGAGGAGCTGCTGGAAAAGATCGTCTACATGCCGGCCTTCCCCGAGGCGGCGATGAGCGACAAGGCGGCGGCGGAAACCTGGTTTGCGGAGCTGACCCAGCGCCTCAATGCCGACGACGGCAGTTCGATCCACTACGAAGTTGCGCTGGAAGACGACGTGGAACACGGCGGCTGGCTGGCGCGGCTCAATGCCATCAGCCACAACGTGGGCAGCGAGCGGGTGATGGCCAGCGACTTCTTCGCCTCCAGCGAATACCAGAACATGCTGGCCCTGGGGGAGCAGCTCAACGACCTGCTGGGCGAGGGTGCCTACGTGCAGCGCGGCGAACGCCGCGCCGAGGTGGGCAGCTTCCGCCAGGCCCTGGACTGGCTCATGCAGGAGGCCCGCCGTGGTCAGCACATCCAGCGCTACAAGGGCCTGGGTGAGATGAATCCCGAACAGCTCTGGGAAACCACCCTGGATCCCAGCGCCCGCCGCCTGCTGCAGGTGCAGATCGAGGACGCCGTGGCCGCGGATGACGTGTTCACCACCCTCATGGGCGATCAGGTGGAACCGCGCCGTGATTTCATCGAGACCAATGCCTTGCAGGTGGCGAATCTGGATGTTTAGAAACGGCAGGGGAAAGGGAAAAGGGTAAAGATAAAAGGGGTGGAGTTGAGAGTAAGCGTTCACTAACAACCACCTGTGTACGGTTAAGTATGTTTTCTGGCACACATTAAAAAGGCGGCGACCCATAAATGGGCGCCGCCTTTTCCGTAGGGTGGGCACGTTGTTTGTGCCCACGCGATATCGTGCAGTTACCACGTGGGCACAAACAACGTGCCCACCCTACAAGCTTTACCCTTCCTTGTGATACTCGATCACCCGCTCCACCTCGTTCTTGGAACCCAGGATCACCGGCACGCGCTGGTGCAGGCCTTCGGGCTGGATCTCCATGATGCGCTCGCGTCCCGTGGAACACACACCACCGGCCTGTTCGACGATGAAGCCCATGGGGTTGGCCTCGTACATCAGGCGCAGCTTGCCGGGCTTGCTGGGGTCGCGGGTGTCTTTCGGGTACATGAAGATGCCGCCGCGGGTGAGGATGCGATACACCTCGGCCACCATGGAGGCCACCCAGCGCATGTTGAAATCCTTGTCGCGAGGGCCGGTGGTGCCGGCCAGGCATTCTTCCACGTAGCGCTGCATGGGGGCTTCCCAGTGGCGCTGGTTGGACATGTTGATGGCGAATTCCGCGGTGTCCTCGGGGATGGTCATGCCCGGATGGGTGAGGATGAACTCGCCCACGTTGTGATCCAGGGTAAAGCCGTTGACGCCATTACCGGTGGTCAACACCAGCATGGTGGAGGGGCCGTAGAGGGTGAAGCCACCGCAGACCTGCTCGGTGCCCGGCTGCAAAAAGTCCTCGGCGGTGGGGTTTTCCTTGCCTTCCGGTGCGCGGAGGATGGAGAAGATGCTGCCCACGGAGAGGTTGACGTCGATGTTGGACGAGCCGTCCAGCGGGTCGAAGGTCAGCAGGTACTTGCCCTTGGGGTATTGCGGGGGAATGGGGTAGATATCGTCCATTTCCTCGGAGGCCATGGCCGCCAGGTGGCCGCCCCACTGGTTGGCCTTGAGGAAAATGTCGTTGGAAAGGATGTCCAGCTTCTTCTGGGTCTCACCCTGGATGTTCTCGCTGCCGGCGGAACCCAGCACGCCCACCAGGGCGCCCTGATTCACGCAGCTGGAAATGGCCTTGCAGGCCGTGACCACATCGTTGAGCAGGGCGGTAAAATCGCCGGAGGCCGAGGGCGACTTGCGTTGTTCCTCGATGATAAATTGGGTAATCGTTTCACCAGTATGCATTGTTCATTATCCTGATTAGTTGAAAATTCGGTCATCCGACAACCCACCGCGCGCCGGAAAAGCCGACCATTCTAGCATAATTGGCCGGAACAGTGGCAATGCGGTGTATCGATGGTCTTGCGGGCAGCGGTTTGGACTGGCAGAAAATGTCACCGCAAGGACATAAACAAGGACGTCGGCATTGGGAAAAGTTGCCTGCATCCAGCGCAGCCCGTAGCATATGCGGCACTTTTAGCGGCCACGCCCGGCGGGCAGGGCCCGATTTCCCGACGACGAGCACAGACATGACCCAAACCATCCGTATCGCCACCCGAAAAAGCCCCCTGGCCCTGTGGCAGGCCGAATTCGTCCGCGACCGTCTGCTGGCCCTGCACCCCGATATCGAGGTGGAGCTGGTGAAAATGGTCACCCAGGGCGACAAGATCCTCGACACCCCGCTAGCGAAAGTGGGCGGCAAGGGGCTGTTCGTCAAAGAGCTGGAGGTGGGCATGCTCAACGGCGACGCCGATATCGCCGTGCACTCCATGAAGGACGTGCCGGTGGAGTTTCCCGAGGGCCTGCATCTGGCGGTGATCTGCGAGCGCGAAGACCCGCGCGATGCCTTCGTCTCAAATACCTTCCAGACCATCGAAGACCTGCCCCAGGGCGCCCGGGTGGGCACCTCCAGCCTGCGCCGCACCTGCCAGATCCGCGCCTGGCGCCCGGACCTGGAGATCCTCGACCTGCGTGGCAACGTGAACACCCGCCTGCGCAAGCTGGATGAGGGCGAGTACGATGCCATCATCCTCGCCTGCGCCGGGCTCAAGCGCCTGAAGTTCGACGAGCGCATCACCCAGCATCTTGATCCCGCATTCAGCCTGCCCGCCATCGGCCAGGGCGCCGTGGGCATCGAATGCCGCAGCGACGATCCGCTGATCAATGAACTCATCGCCCCGCTGAATCATCCCGCCACCGCCACCCGCGTACGGGCCGAGCGGGCCATGAACAACCGCCTCGAGGGCGGCTGCCAGGTGCCCATCGGCGGCTACGCCGAACTGGACGGCGACACCCTGCTGCTGCGCGGCCTGGTGGGCCGGCCCGACGGTAACGAGATGGTGCGCGGCGAGATCGCCGGGCGCGCCGAGGAGGCGGAATACCTGGGCACCACCCTGGCCGACGACCTGCTGTCCCGCGGCGCCCGAGAGATTTTGCAGGAAGTCTACGCCACGAAGGACAACGGCTGAATGAGTGATCTGTCCGGTGTCACGGTGGTGGTCACCCGCCCCGCGCACCAGGCAGACCCGCTGTGCCGTTTGATCGAGGACGCCGGCGGCCAGGTGCTGCGCCTGCCGGTGATCGAGATCGCCCCCCCCGAAGACCCTCAACACTGCCGGACCCAACTGGCCCGCCTGGCGGAATTCGATCTGGCCATCTTCGTCAGCGCCAACGCGGTGGACGCCGCCCTGGCCCTGCTGCCCTCCGCCCAGGCCTGGCCCAGCGAGCTGGCCATCGCCGCCGTGGGCCGGGCCACCGCCCGGGCGCTGGAGGCAAAGGGCCTGGATGCCAAGCTGGTGGCCCCCGAACCCTACAATTCCGAGGCCCTGCTGAGCCTGCCCGAGCTGCAAAGCCTGGACGGCCAGCGCGTGCTGATCCTGCGTGGTAAGGGCGGGCGGGCCTATTTGGGCTGGCAACTGAGTGACCGGGGCGCCGATGTCGAGTATCTTGAATGCTACCTGCGGGTACGGCCGGCGTCCGACACCAGGCCATTGATCGCCGCCTGGGAACAACGACACACCCTGCCTATCGTGGTGACCAGTAACGAGGGCCTGGAAAACCTGCGGGCGATGATCGATGAGGCACACCGCCCCGCCCTGCTGGCCTCACCCCTGGTGGTGATCAGCGAACGAACGGCACGCCACGCGGAAAAACTGGGTTTTGAGCATCCCGCGCTTGTTGCCAGGGCGGCAAACGACACAGCCATCGTCGAGGCGCTGGCGAACTGGGCAAGACAACACACATAAGTACTGCCCCGTTAACAGATTCTTGCACCAGTATAATTTGAGTCTTTGTAAAGGCCCGCAAGAGGATTTATTGAAGTTGAGACATGAAAAACAAATAACCTCTATCGTCATCCCGGCGAATGCCGGGATCTAGTAGTTTCAACGACTCTCTGGATGCCGGCATACGCCGGCATGACGGATATAAAGTTAGCGGGGCAGCACTGATCACATGAAAAAGAAACCCGATAAAAACACAAGCACTGAGAAAGCACAGGCGACACCCGCAGCGCCATCGAAGGCCATAGTGGCCGACAAGGCGACGAAACCCGCAGAGACTGACGGCAACAAGGCAGAGGCCAGCGCCAACAAAAATCCGCCGGAGGAGAAAGAGAAAGCGCAGAAAAAGCCAGACACCAAGGCCAAAAAGGCTGGTGCAAAACACGCAGCAGCGAGCAAGACACCCCGCACAAAGGCCCCGGGAAAGCATCGCCTAATTTTCGTTAGCCTTGTGTTTGTCATTGCCCTCGCCGCCGCCGGCCTGGCGGGCTACGACTTCTGGTTGCTGCGCCTGCAGGCGCCCATCAATGCCCAGGTCATCAATCTGCAGAACAGTTTTGAAGCCCGTATCGGCCAACTGGAACAACAGTTGCGAAACACGCAAAGCCGGTTGTCCGCTGAGGCACAGGCACGGCAGAGCGCCGAGGCGGAACACCAGGCACTGAAGGCCGCGCTGCAAAGCGTCAACGAACGGCTGGGCCGCAGCACCCTGGCCTGGCGCATGGCGGAGGTAGAATACCTGCTCACCGTGGCCAATGACCGTCTTCTGCTGGCCCGGGACCGGCAGACCGCCATCGCCGTGTTGGAAACCGCCGACAGCCGGCTGAAGGCCATTGGCGATCCCGCTCTGCTCAAGGTGCGCAAAAAGATCGCCGGGGAACTCACCGCCCTGCGCGCAGTGCCAGCGGTGGACATCCCGGGCGTGGTGTTGAAGCTGACCAGCCTGGCCGAGGCGGTGCCGCAACTGCCCCTGCTGGACAAGAAGCGCCTGGCGGTGGCCACGGAAAAACAACAACGCCCTGCCGTGAAGGACTGGAAGCAGATTCCCTCGGTGGTGTGGCAGGACATCAAGAGCCTGGTGCAGGTGCGCCGCCATCAACAACCCACCGAGCCCCTGTTGCCGCCGCAACAGGCCGGGTTCCTGTATCAGAACCTGCAACTGAAACTGGAGCAGGCCAAGCTGGCCGCGCTGCAGCACGATACCGCGGTGTTCGCTTCCGCCCTACGCGAGGCCACCCAATGGCTGGACAGTTACTTTGAGCCCGAGGCGCCCGAGGTGCAGGCCATGAAGTCCGCCCTGGCGGAATTGCAGGGTGTGGAACTGCAACCGGAACTGCCGGACGTAAGCGGCTCCCTGCGCGAACTGCGCCAAGAACTGCGCGCACTGATGAACGCCCGCGCCACGGCCGGCACAGTACAAGACACAGCGGCCGCAAAACCCGCAGGCAAAGAGGCCGGCGCGCTGTGAGACTGTTATTCCTCAGCCTGGTGGCCCTGGTCATCGCGGTGGTGGTGGCCCTGTTGGCCATGGAAGACCCGGGCTATGTATTGATCGCCGTGGGCAACTGGACCGTGGAGACCACCCTGGTGCTCAGCGTGGTGGTGTTGATGCTGGGCTTCGCCCTTGGCTATTTCCTGATCCGCAGCGGCATCAAGTTGTTGGCCGTGCCCCGTGAAATGCGCCAGTGGCAGCAACACCGCCGTGAACGCAAGGCGCTGAAGGCGCTCACCGCTGGCCTCATCGACCTGGCCGAAGGCCACTGGCAAAGCGCGGAAAAGAAACTGCTGAAATACGTGGACGACAGCGAGGCCTCGCTGCTCAATTACCTGGCTGCCGCCCGCGCCGCCCAGGCCCTGGGCGCCGAGCAACGCCGGGACCACTATCTCAAGCTGGCCCACGAACGCCATCCCACGGCGGACATCGCCGTGGGCCTCACCCAGGCGGAGCTGCAACTCCAGCAGCAGCAACTGGAACAGGCCCTGGCCACCCTGCGCCATCTGCAACAACTGGCGCCCAAAAATGCCCAGGTATTGAAGGCCCTGACCAAGGTCTACCAACGCCTGGGCGAGTGGGAACACCTGCTGGAACTGGTCCCCCTGTTGCGCAAACGCAAGGTGCTGGAGCCGCAGACCCTGGAACAGCTCTGCCGCCAGGCCTACCTGGCCCTGTTGCAAGGGGCGCGCAACAAGGACCAACTGGCCGCCACTTGGTCGCGCATCCCCGGCAAACTGCAGGACGAAGAAACCCTATTGTTGCGCTACGTGCAACGCCTGCAGGACCTGGGCGAAGGTGCCCTGGCCGAACCCCTGCTGCGCCACGCCCTGCGGCGCAAATTCAGCGAGCCCCTGGTATTGCTGTACGGGCGCATCGACAGCGCCGACCCGTCACGCCAACTGGCCTTGGTGGAATCACTGCTGGAAGAACACCCCAACAATGCCGCCGCCCTGCTCACCGCCGGCCGCCTGTGCCTGCGCAACAAACTCTGGGGCAAGGCGCGCAGCTACCTGGAGGCCAGCCTCAACGCCCAACCCACAGCGGAGGCCTACAACGAGTTAGGCAACCTGCTCGAACGCATGAACGAAACCGAAGCCGCCGCGGAATGCTTCCGCGAAGGCCTGCGCCTGGCCCCCGGCTGCGAACAGACCACCCCCATCACCATGGAACCCGGCAGCAGCCCGGCCATCGCCCTTACGCAGCAGACCCTGCAGGACACCGAGGCGCAATTGCGGGATGCCGTGGCGTTGGTGCCGGCGGGGAAGGGGGAGGTGGTGGAGGGAAGTAAATAGCGGTTGAAAATTTTTACGGAAACTCCTGTACTCAAGTGTTTTATGAAAATGGATTGAGTGAAGCCCGCGAGGTATACGAGCTGGAGCTTGAAGAGAAGAGGGAAGCGTCCCCTTTTACTTTCGCCTTTTGCAT
>Ga0256832_1001795_pt1 | contig 14611 bp, 15 predicted proteins | sample 134614metaG_FD_190534 | JGI IMG/M metagenome (GOLD analysis project Ga0256832, IMG submission 190534) | Hydrothermal vent microbial communities from Lau Basin, Pacific Ocean - 134-614 | ecosystem: Environmental > Aquatic > Marine > Hydrothermal vents | place: Pacific Ocean: Lau Basin | collected...
AAGGCCAGATGGACCGGGCGCAGCGTCCCCGAAAGGCGCTCCCACCAGACGCCGATCGTGTAGAAGACGAGCGCCAGGTTGATGAAGACCACCGCAAACAGCACGTCCGTGGGCATGGAGCCCTCCTCGGCTCCCGTACGGGGTTTACCAAAGTATAGCGCAGGCGGGGCGGGTAAGGGAGGTTGGCGAGGCGGCGACGGCAGCCTCCGGCGCGGCTCTCTGGCGCGAACCCGGTGGGCCGCGTCCGGGACACTTGGACCTGGCGCGGACGCACACTTATACTTAAAGATATCTACTGCTTGAACGTTAAAAGGAGGCGACCATGAAACGTTGGACGTTGGCACTGGCAGCGGCGTTGATGGTGTACGGCAGCGGGGCGTTCGCGGCCGAGCCCATCAAGATCGGGGCGCTCTACATGCTCTCCGGCAACTTCGCCAACTACGGCACCTCGTCCAAGCAGGGGGTGCAGCTGGCGGTCGAAGAGATCAACGCCAAAGGCGGCATCCTCGGCCGGCCGGTGGAGGTCATCTTCGTCGACCACGGCAAACCCGACCAGGCGGTGCGCGAGGCCAAGCGGTTGATCCTGGAGAACAAGGTCAACTTCCTCTTCGGCATCGACTCCAGCTCGGTCAGCCTGGCGGTGGCCCCGGTGGCCGACGAGTACAAGGTGCCGCTGATCGTAACCCACGCGGCCACGCCGCGGCTCACCGAGATGTGCTTGCCCTACGTGTTCCGCACCTCCAACAACGCCCGCATGGACTCCTGGGCGGCCGCGGCCTTTGCCGCCAAGCAGCCCTACAAGCGCTGGGCCAACATCGGCCCTGACTACGAGTTCGGGCGCGTCAGCTGGGAGGACTTCATCACCCGGCTCAAGGAGCTCAAGCCCGACGTGGAGGTGGTGAGCGAGCAGTGGCCCAAGTTCGGCTCCTCCGACTACTCCTCCTACATCACGGCGCTCATGCGGGCCAAGCCCGAAGCGGTCTTTAGCGCGCTCTGGGGCGGCGACTTCGTTTCCTTCGGCAAGCAGGCCATTCCCTTCGGCCTCTTCAAGACGATCAAGTTCTACGTCAACCCCACCGGCGGCGCCTTGCAGGCGCTCGAGCCCCTGGGCAAGAGCGCGCCCGAGGGCCTCTTGGTGAGCGCCCGCTACTGGTTCCTCTACCCCGAGACCGAGGCCAACAAGGCCTTCGTCAAGAAGTTCCACGACAAGTTCGGCGCCTACCCCTCCTACAACGCCGGCGAGGCCTACTCGGGGATGATGATGCTGGCGGCCGCCATCGAGAAGGCGGGCTCGATCAGCCCCGACGCGGTCAAGGCGGCCTTCGAGGCCGACGGCGGGCTCAAGTTCGAGTCCGTCGAGGGGCTCAAGTGGATGCGCCCCGCCGACCACCAGGTCTTCGAGGACCTGGTCTGGGGCTACACCAAGCACACCGACGCCTACCCCTTCGCCATCCTCGACCCCATCGTGGTGGTGCCCGCCAAGGACACGATCTACCCCACCAAGTGCGCCAAATAGCCTGAAGCGGCCGGGGCGGCGACGCCGCCCCGGCCCGCAAAACCCGCCGCTATGGACCTCAGCTTCGTACTCCTGCAATTCCTTACCGGGCTGGCCTACGCCAGCAGCCTTTTCTTGCTGGCGGTGGGCCTTTCGCTCATCTTCGGCGCGCTCGGCATCGTCAACTTCGCCCACGGTTCGTTTTACATGCTGGGCGCTTACCTGCTCTACTGGGTGGTGCGCGGCGATCCGAACGGTCTTTGGTGGGGTCTGGTGGTGGTTGCCGCGCTGGGATTCGTGATTGGCGCGGTCACCGAGCGGCTTTTGCTCAGGCCGGTCTACGGCCGCCCCGAGCACTACCAAATCCTGCTGACCTACGCCCTCTTGCTCGTCATCGAAGACGGCGTCAAGCTGCTCTTCGGCGCCGCCTACAAGTCGCTGGGCCCGCCCGCGGCGCTCGCGGTTCCGGTCTGGGTCCTGGGCGCCCCCTTTCCCGCGTACTACTTCGTACAGATCGCGCTGGCGCTGGGGGTGGCGCTCTTGCTCTGGGTCTTCTTGCAGCGCACGCGCTACGGCGCCCTGGTGCGGGCGGCCACCCAGGACCGTGAGATGCTCGAGGCGCTGGGGGTGAACGTGCCGCGGCTGCTCACCGTGGTCTTCGCCCTCGGGATCGGGCTGGCCACCCTGGGCGGGGCCGCGACGCTGCCCATGCAGACGGTCAGCCCCGGCATCGCCGTGGAGGCGGTGATCAGCGCCTTCATCGTGGTGGTCGTGGGCGGGCTGGGGAGCGTCTGGGGGGCGCTCTTGGGCGCTTTCCTGATCGGCGAGATCCAGGCCTTCGGGGTGCTGGTGCTGCCCGAGTTTTCCATCGCCTTCGTCTACCTGCTCATGGCCGTGGTGCTGCTGGTGCGGCCCTGGGGCCTGCTGGGCCGGCCTCCGGCGGTGAGAACGTGAAGGCGCGCGGCTGGCTGCTCCTGCTGCTGGCGGCACTGCTGGCGCTGCCCTGGCTGCTGCCCGGCTACGCCCTCGAGGTGGCCATCCAGGCGCTCATCCTGGCCCTCTTCGCCACCGCCTTCAACTTCGTCTTCGCCGAAACCGGGCTGCTCTCCTTCGGGCACGCGGCCTTCTTTGGCGGCGGGGCCTACACGACGGCGCTGCTGATGCAGCGGGCGGGCTGGCCCTACCTGCTCACCCTGCCCGCGGCGGTGCTGGCGGCCGCGCTGCTGGCGCTGGCGATCGGGTTCTTCTCGGTGCGCACCAGCCGGATCTACTTCACCATGCTGACCCTGGCCTTCGCCCAGCTCGTCTGGGCGGTGGTGCACAAGTGGTACGACTTCACCGGCGGTGACAACGGCATCACCGGCCTGCACCCGGGGGCGCTGTGGGGCGACGCGCGGGCGCTTTACTACCTGGCGCTGGTGCTCTTCGCGCTGGGGCTGACCTTCGTTTGGCGGCTGCACCACGCTCCCTTCGGCTACGCCCTGCGCGCCATTCGCGACAACCCGGCGCGGGCGGAGGCGGTGGGGCTCTCGCCCTTCGGCTACCTGCTGGCCGCCTTTACCCTATCCGGCGCGTTGGCGGGGGCGGCGGGGTTCTTGCAGGTGGCCTGGCAGCGCTCGGCCTTCCCCGACTTCCTCTACTGGACCAAGTCGGCCGAGGCCATCATCGCCGCCATCCTGGGCGGCGCACAGGCGCTCTTCGGGCCGGCGCTGGGCTCCGTGGTCTTCGTCGAGCTGGGGGCCTTCGTGCAGTCGCGCACCGAGTACTGGCCGCTGGTGCTGGGGCTGGTGCTGCTGGCGCTGGTGCTCTTCCTGCCGCAGGGGCTGGCGGGGTTGGGAGGGGGCCGTGCTCGAGGTTAGCCATGTCAGCAAGAGCTTTTTCGGCTTCGCGGCGCTCAGCGGCGTCAGCCTGCGCGTTGCGCCGGGGAGCTTTCACGCGCTCGTGGGGCCCAACGGCGCCGGAAAGACGACGCTGTTCAACGTCATCGTGGGCCGGTACCGCCCCGACGCGGGCGAGGTGGTGCTGGCGGGGCGGCGGATCACGGGTCTGCCAACGGCGCGGGTGGTGCGGCTGGGCCTCGGCATCTCCTTTCAACGGGCGCAGGCCTTCTTGAGCATGAGCGTGCTGGAGAACGTCGTGCTGGCGGTGCTCGCGCAGCAGGGGAGGACGCACGACGGCGTGAGGGAGCTCGCCGGCTACGAAGACGCCCGCGCGGCGGCGCGCGAGCTGTTGGGCTGGGTGGGGCTCGCGGCCGCGGCGGACGCACCCACCGCGTCGCTGCCCCTCGGCGACCTGAAGCGGGTCGACATCGCCATGGCGCTCGCGGGGCGTCCGCAGATGCTCCTCCTCGACGAGCCGCTGGCCGGGCTCTCGCGGGCCGAGCGGCGCGAGATGGTGCGTTTCATCGAGGAGCTGCTGCGCGGCCTGGGCCTGACGCTGCTCTTCACCGAGCACGACACCGAGGCGGTGCTGCGCCTGGCCGACCGCGTGACCGTACTGCATCAGGGCCAGGTCCTCTCCGAAGGCACACCCGATGCGATCAAGCGCGACGCCCGCGTGGTCGAGGCGTTCTTGGGGGAATAGATGCTGCAGGTCCGTGAGCTCAACGCCGGTTACGGAAAGATCCAGGTCCTCCACGCGGTGTCGCTGGAGCTCGCGGCGGGTGAGGTCGTGGCCCTCTTGGGGCGCAACGGCGCGGGCAAGAGCACGCTGCTCAAGTCGCTGATGGGCCTCACCCGCGTCTTCGGCGGCGAGGTGATCTTCGACGGCGAGCCGCTGGCGGGCCGCCCCCCGTTCGCGCGCGCCCAGCGCGGGCTCGGCTACGTGCCCGAGGAACGGCGCATCTTTCCCGAGCTTACGGTGCGCGAGAACCTGGAGGTGGCCGCCCGCCCCGGCGAGTGGACGGTGGCCCGGGTCTTCGAGCTCTTTCCGCGCCTGGCCGGGATCGAGCAGCGCCGCGGCGGCCTGCTCTCGGGGGGTGAGCAGCAGATGCTCACCGTGGCCCGCACCCTGGTCACCAACCCCCGCCTGCTCCTGCTCGACGAGCCCACCGAGGGCCTGGCCCCGCTTTTGGTCAAGGCCATCGCGCGGGTGGTGGCCGAGCTGAAGGCCGCCGGCATGCCCATCCTGCTGGCCGAGCAGAACCTGCGCTTCACCGCCGAACTGGCCGACCGCGCCTACGTGCTCGAGAGCGGCGAGGTGCGGCTCCACGGCCCCATGGACGCCCTGGAGGGCGACGCGCGCGTACGGGAGCTGCTCGCGCTCTAATCGCACCTACCCGGCTAGTTGTTCACAAAGCCTGGGCGGGGCCGGTGTGTAGTGCGTAGTACGTGGTGCGTAGTGCGTAGTGCGTGGTGATCGGGTTGCTGGGGGCGGGGTTTGGGGGGTATCGGGCCGGCGTTCCGCGAGCCCCAGGCCAAACCGAAGGCCGCCATCCTGCGGGGCGGGCCTTTGGCTCGCGCGGGCTGGCATCCAGACCGGTGCGGTCTCCATCGCTCGTGGACGTCGTAAGCCACCACGGCGACGACGCAGAGCCGCAAACGCGCCTTCCGAAACGGTCCCCGCCCCGGCCTTCGTCTGGGTGGTGATAAAGTTCGTGGCGACGAAGGTGGCGTGAACGACGTGTCCGAACCCTGCAGTTAGCGCTCCAGGAAGACCCGCAGGTGGGCGGTGTACTCCTCCGCCCGGTTCACGTAGGGAAAGTGCCCTGCGCCCTGCAGGGTGCGCACGCGCGCCTGCGGGTAGGTGGCCTTCAGCCGGGCGCGCAGCTCGGCGGGAACGAGCGGGTCGTTGTCCGACTCGAGGATGAGCACCTCCACCCCCACGGTTTCGGGGTCGACGGTCTCGAAGGGCTCGAGGTTGGCGCGGGCGCGGGCGATGACCTGCGCCTTGCTCATCCGCCCCGAGGCTTGATCGAGCAGGTAGGCGCGCAACAGGCGCGACCGCCCCGAGGCCTCGTAGAGGCTGGTGCGGAAGGTCTGCGCCAGCGTCTTCATCACCACCCACTCGGGAAGGAAGGGGAGGATGCGGACCAGCCGGCCGTGCTTTTCCCGCAGAAGGTCGTTGGGCGGGAAGGTGTTGCCCAGCACCAGCCGGTCGATGTACGAGGGGTAGCGCGCGAGCAGGTACTGCGCCAGGTAGCCGCCCAGCGACGAGCCCACCACGTGGGCGTGGGAGATGCGCTCGTGCTCGAGCACCGCCAGCACGCCGCGCGCCAACCCGGCCAGACCGGCGGCGGGAGGGTAGGTGACGCTCACCACGCGGAAGCGGTCCGACAGCGCCTCGAGCTGTCGCCACCAGATGTCGTAGGCCCCGGTGGTGCCGTGCAGGAAGAGCACGGCCTGGGGGCCGGTTCCGAAGGCGACGTACTCCCAGTCGAGGCCGTCCACGCGCAGCCGCTTGGGTGGATGGGCGGCGCGGAAGGCGAGCAGGCGCTCGCGGTCCGCAGCCGGGACGTCCGCCGCCAGCTCCTCGAAGCTCGCCTGCGGCGTGGGCCAGAAGTAGAGGGCGAGCGCCAGCAGCGCCAGCAACCCCAGAAATGCAAGCCAAATCCTCGACATCGTTCGCTCCCGTCCCGGACCGGTAGGGTCCCGTAGGAATGGTCCATTTTACCGCGCGCCGCTGGGCGGCGGCGTGCGCGCGCACCGGGCGGGCGGTGCCGGCCGTGTAGGATGGACTCCAAAAGGAGGAGGTTATGAAACGACTGTGGATCTCGGCTGCTCTGCTCATGGGCCTGGCGCTGGCCAGCACTCCGGCCTACCCCGAAAACAGCGCGGGCCTCGGCTACGCCCACCCGGGCGCGGGCGTGTTCTCGATCGGCGCGGTGCTGCCCGTCGCCCCGCTGGGGCTCGATACCGGGCTCGAGCTCGAGCTGCGCTACCCGCGGCTGGGGGTGAGCGCCACCGGAAAGCTGCTGGTGCTGCCCAGCCTGACCGTGGGCGGCCAGTTCATGGCCGTGGGTGTCTACACCGAGTTGCGCTACGCCGATCCGGGCCGTTTCGGCGGCTACCTGGGCGGCGGCCTCAGCTGGGACCTGCCGCCGATGGGCCCGGTGGAGGGCGTGCTCAGCGCCCAGCTGGGCGTGGGCTACTTCCCCAAGGGCAGCCTGCTGCGCTCGCTCTTCGGCTACGGGTTGGGGCTCCGCCTCTACTACGACCCGGTGGCGCTGGAGCTGGCCACGAACGACCGTGACGTGGTGCGGGCGAGCCTGCTCTACCTCTGGTAACGCGGCCCGTGAAGGTGCGTCCCCGTCCCGCGTGGCTGGGCCTGCTGCCGTCGCTTTTGGTGCTGGCCGTCTTCGGCCTCTACCCCTTCGTGGAGGTCGTGCGCTTTTCCACCTGGGACTGGTCGGGGCTCTCGGCGCCCGTGCCCGTGGGCCTCGCCAACTACCGCGAGCTGCTCGCCGACCCCGCCTTCTGGCACAGCCTGCGGGTCACCCTCGCCTTCGCCGCCATCACCCTCCCCAGCTTTCTGGCGCTGTCGTTGCTCGTGGCCTTCGCGCTCGAGGGGCAGCGCTACGAGCGCTGGGTCAAGGGGCTCTTGTTCCTCCCGGGCCTGGTCACCCTTTCGGCGGCGGCGGTGAGCTGGTACACGCTGCTCTCGCCCGAGTACGGGGCGCTGCAGACGCTGCTGTATGCGCTGGTGCCCGAAGACAGCCCGCTCGCGGCCTGGTTGGTGGTCCCGGCCTGGGACCGTGAACCGCTGTGGGCGCTCCTCCTGGTCGTGGCCTTCACCCTCTGGCGCTACCTGGGTTACGGGGTGCTCGTCGTTTCCGCGAGCCTCAAGTCGATCCCACGCGCCCTCCTGGAGGCCGCCTGGGTGGACGGGGCCACGCCGCGGCAGGCGGTGCGCTACGTGACGCTGCCGCTCTTGCGCCCGGCGGTCACCTTCCTGCTCGTCGTGGGCACGATCCTCACGCTGCAGTCCTACGTGGCCGTCTTCCTGCTCACCCGCGGCGGACCCTTCGGGGGCACGCGGGTGCTGGGCTACTTCATCTACGAGGTGGGGTTCGAGCAGTACCGGCTGGGCTACGCGGCGGCGGCGACGATCGTGCTGCTGCTGCTCACGCTGGTGCTGGCCTGGGCCCAGGCGCGCTTCATGGAGGAACGCTGATGAGCCGGGCGCTGCGCCACCTCTTCGTGGTCCTGCTCGTCTTCGTGGTGGCCCTGCCCTTCCTCTGGATGGCCTACGCCGCCTTTTTGCCGCCCGAGCTCGTCTACGCCGGCGAGATCACGCGGCTGGGCTTCAGCCTCGACAACTTCCGTGCGCTCGCCCCCGAGGGGTTTTGGGGGCGGCTGGGCTACAGCCTGGGGGTGAGCGGGCTGGCCACGTTGCTGGCGCTCCTCACCGGGTTCCCCGCGGCCTACGCGCTGCGCGAGGGGGCGCCGCTGCTGGGCCTCTACCTCTTCCTGCTCGCGGTGCCGGCCGAGATGCTGCTGGTCCCGCTCTACGGCGTGCTCGCCGGCACCCACCTGCTGGGCAGCCCCTGGGCGCTCGTCTGGCCCTTCGCGGCCAGCCCCTTCGTGGTCTTTCTGCTCTTCCAGGGGCTCAGGAACGTACCCTGGCAGGTCGTGGAGGCGGCGCGCATCGACGGCGCCGGCGAGGGGGTGGTGCTCGTGCGGGTGCTGCTGCCCATGATGATGCCGCACCTGGTGACCGCGGGGGTGCTCTCGTTCGCCGCGCACTGGAACCTGGTCCTCTACCCGCGGGTGATGACCTCGGAGACCTGGTGGACGCTGCAGGTCTGGATGGCCGACCTGGTGCGCAAGTACCCCTCCGACTGGGGGCTGCTCTCGGCCGCCGCGCTCCTGGGCACCCTGCCGCTCGCGCTCGTCTACCTGCTCTTCGAGCGCAAGATCGTGGAAACCTTCGAAGGGAGCTTGAAAGGTTAAGGTGGAAGCATGAAACGTTGGTGGATCCTGACCCTGTTTCTCCTCCTGCCCGCCCTGGCGCAGGTGCAGGTGAGCTTCTGGCACTCGATGGACGGCCCTGCCGGCGAGGCGATCGACCGCTTCGCCGAGCGCTTCAACGCCGCGCAGTCGGACTACCGGGTGATCCCGCGCTACGTGGGCGACTACCGCGAGGGCGAGACCAAGCTGATCGCGGCGCTGCGCACCGGGTCGGCGCCGGTCCTCTACCAGGCCGAGATCGCCTTCTTCCCGCGCCTGGTGGCCGAGGGAGCGGTGCGGCCGCTGGACGCGCTGGTCGCAGGGCTCGAGCCCGAGCTCGTCGCCGACTTCTTCCCCGCTCCCTGGAACTACGGCGTGGTGGACGGGGTGCGCTACGGCCTGCCCTTCAACACCTCCACGCCCGTGCTCTTCTACAACGCCGACGCGCTTAGGGCCAAGCGGCTGCCCGTTCCTGGCGACTGGAAGACCTTCGAGGAGGACGCCCTCAAGCTGACCACGCGGCGCAGCAAGGGGTTCATCGCCATCCTCGACTCCTGGATCTTCGAGGCCATGGTCACGAGCCGCGGCGGCAGCCTGGTGACCGCGGACGGCCTTCCCAACTTTGCGAGCCCCGAGGCGGTGGACGCGCTGACCATGCTGCGGCGGCTGGTGGACGAAAAGGCCGCCATTCCCCGCAACCTGGCCGAGGCGCAGTTCGCGCAGCTCGACTTCGTGCGCACCAAGGGGATGATGGTCTTCGCCTCCATCGCCAACTGGCCCGCGGCCGAGAAGTACTCCTTCGCCTTCGAGCTGGGCGTGGCCCCGGTGCCGCGCGAGCCGGACGGCAAGGTGCCAATGGGCGGGGCGGAGCTGGTGGTGCTGAAGGGCGCCTCCGAGGAAGAGACCCAGGGCGCCTTCGCTTTCTGGAAGTTCCTGATGGAGCCCGAGAACCTCGTCGATTGGATCTACGCGAGCTACTACGTGCCGCTGCGCCGCTCGGTGCTGCCCTTGCTCGAGGACTTCTACGCCGAAAACCCCTACCGCAAGGTCGCCTTCGAGCAGATCGCGCGGGCGGTGCCGCGTCCGCGGGTGCCCCAGTTCGCGGTCTGGCGCGACTACCTGGACGAGGCCCTGGAGAAGGCGCTGAAGGGGCGGATGGACCCGCGAAAGGCGCTCGAGGAGGCCCAGAAGAAGGCCCTGGAGGTTCGGTGAGGCTCGGTTTCTCCCCGGTCACCGCGGGGGTGGTGGACCCGCGGGAGGCCGTCGAGCTCGCGGCCGCTCTGGGGCTCGACCTCGAACTCAGCTACGACCTGCAGGAGATGTTCCCCCAGCTGCCGGGCGCCCGTGAGTGGCGGGCCATGGGCGAGGCGGCGGGGGTGGGGTTCACGGTGCACCTGCCCTTCGTGGACCTCAACCTGGCCTCGGCGGTGGACGCGGCCTGGAAGACGAGCCTGGAGCGGATGCAGCGGGCGCTCGAGTTCGGTCAGGCCCTGGGGGCGCGCGTGGGCGTACTCCACACCGGCCAGGTGCCGCTGCGCCACCCCAAGCTGCTCGAGGTGGCGCAGGCGCGTCTGCAGGAGGCCCTCGAGCGGCTGGCCGCCCCACCGGTGCCGGTGGCCGTGGAGAACCTGGCCCTCGACCAGCACGACCTGCTCGAGACCCCCGCCGAGCTCGTTCGCCTGGTCGAAGACGCCGGCGAGGGGTTCGGCTACACCCTCGACCTGCCCCACGCCTACGTGCAGGGCGGGGAGGCGCAGATCCGCGCCTACCTGGAGGCCATGCAGGCCTCCCGCGCGCCCCTCTTGCACCTGCACCTGCACGACAACGACGGCGACCGCGACGCCCACCTGCCGGTAGGCGCGGGCAGCCTGCCCTACGCCCGCTTCCGTGAGGCGCTGGCCGGGTTTTCCGGTACCGCCGCGCTCGAGGTGACCGGGGGCGCGGCGGGCGTGAAGGCTAGCCTGCGGGCGCTGCGGCAGACCTGGGACATATGACCTAAGCATCCGCCGATAGGGTGGCCCCTGAACGCGCGCACCCCCGCGCCTTGCTGGGCTAAAATAGCAAGGACGCGGGCGCCGCGTTGTAGGCGGCGAAAAGCAGCGGTATACGAGGAGGCGAGGAGACGTATGAATCAGAACATCGAGCGGATCGAGGTCTTTCTGGACGAGTCCAAAGAGCCCCTGCAGGTGCTCACCGGCCCCCCGTTCAAGGTCACCCTGGACACCCGCCAGATCCCCGACGGACCCCACACCCTGCGGGTCGTCACCACCTTCAAGGGGGGTCAGGTCGAGGAGGAGGTCATCGACTTCGAGGTCGACAACCTGCCCGGCCCCTTCATCGACGGTATCGACGACGGCCAGCAGGTGCGCGGCTCGGTCGAGTTCGAGGTGGTCAGCGGCGACTACGCCGCCCCGAAGAGCGGCGGCGGGCTCTCGATCGTCGGCGCGGTGTTGAGCGCGGTACTGGTGCTGGGCCTCGTCTGGTTCTACTTCGCCTTCGCACCCAGCGCCAAGGAGATCGTCAAGGAAACGGCCGCGGCTCCGCAAGAGGCGACCGCGCACGAGGGCGCCGCGGGTGACGCCGCCGCCGGCAAGGACGTCTTCGCCGCCCAGTGCGCGATATGCCACGGCGCAAACGCCGAAGGCGGTGCCGGTCCCGCGCTGGCGGGCGCGCCGATCGTCGAGAACGCCGCCCAGTTTGACAAGATCGTCAAGGAAGGGACGGGCGGCGGCATGCCCCCGTTCGCCCAGCTCTCCGACAAGGAGATCGCCGACGTGCGTGCCTACCTGAGCTCGCTGGGCGGCGGCGCCGCCCCGGCCGGGGAGGAGGCCGCCCCCGCGGCCGCACCCGCAGGGGGCGCGGTGGATTCCGCGGTCATGAGCGAGGGCGAGCAGCTCTACCTCGCCAGCTGCGCCAGCTGCCACCAGCCGAACGGCACGGGCATGGCGACCTTCCCCGCGCTCGCCGGCAACGCCAACCTGGCCGACGCCGACCTGGTGATCGACCGCATCCTGAACGGCAAGGTGCCCATGCCCGGCTTCGCCGGCCAGTTCAGCGACGAGCAGGTGGCTGCGGTGGCGACCTACATCCGCAACAGCTGGGGCAACGACTTCGGCCCGGTCTCGCCGGACGAGGTCGCTGCGAAGCGATAGGGAGGGAAAATGTACCGCAACGACACGGTATTGCCGTTCTTTGGAGTCCTCTTCGGGGTGGCCCTGTGGTACATGGCCTACCTGGACGGCCTCCACATCGCACGCCTGGCCGGCCACACCCCCGAGGAGCTCTCGGTGGGCCAGCTGGGGCTGATCACCTTCGGGATCGTTTTCTTCCTCTTCGGGGCGATCGGCTACGTCTCTGCCTGGCTCGAGGGCTCCGAGCTGCGCCCGGGGAAGCACGAGCCGCCGGGCGGTGCCGCCCCCATGGTCGTCATCTTCGTGCTGGCGCTCTTGCTCGTGGGGCTTTCGGGTCTGTTCGTGAACGCCATCCTCTACGGCCTGACCGAGGGGCCGCTCAAGCCGGCCTTCATGGGCCAGCTGTCCGCGGCGATCCTGCTGGTGATGGCGCTGCTCCTGATCGTCTATAAGAAGTTCTTCGTCGAGGACGAGGTCCTGGTCGAGGACGAGCACTCGGAGGTGCCCTGGTAATGAGCAAGAAAACCGATACCACCCGCCGCGCCGTCGTGGGCGCCACCGTTGGCGTGGGCCTGGGGCTGGGTGCGATCTCCATGCTGTTCCCCATCGGCGCGCTCAAGCCCAAGAAGCTGGAGACGCCCGAGACCGAGCCCCCCAAGGACGGCGACGTCTTCGTCTTCGCGGAAGGGGACAAGAAGGGCAGCGAGGTGACCTTCGACGACCTGCCCAAGGGAGGGCCGGCGGTGCTGGTCTTCCCCAAGGACCCGAAGACCGGCGTGGTCAAGAGCGGCGAGCGCAACAACCTGATTCTGCTGATCCGGCTCGACCCGGGCGAGCTCAGCCCCGAGACGGCCGAATACGCCGCTGACGGTACCGTCGCGTACTCGGCGATCTGCACCCACCTGGGCTGCACGGTTAGCGAGTGGGTGCCCGACGAGGGTGTTTTGCTCTGTCCCTGCCACAAGGGCATCTACGACCCGCGCAAGGGGGCCGAGGTGATTGGCGGACCGCCGCCGCGCCCGCTCCCGGCCCTGCCGCTGGGGGTCGAGGGCAACCAACCGGTTTGTGCGGGAGGCTTTACCAGCCCGGTCGGCGTGGTGGCCGGCCTCGAGCCCCAAGGGGGAAGCTGCGCCGTCTAGGAGGGGATCATGTACCGTTGGTTGGATGAACGACTCAGCTTGTCCCGCTTGAACAAGAAGTACATGCGCAAGGCGTTTCCGGTGCACCACTCCTTCTTCCTGGGCGAGATCACGATGTTCTCCTTCATCACCCTGGTGCTCACCGGCGTCTTCCTCACCTTCAACTACGAGCCCTCGATCCGGCTGGTCAAGTACATGGGTCGCGAGCTCCCCGCCGCCTACGCCTCGATCCTCTACATCGACTCGCTGCCCTTCGGCGCGGTGCTGCGCAGCGTGCACCACTGGTCGGCCAACGTGATGATCGGTGCGGCCTTCCTGCACATGCTGCGCATCCTCGTCTCGGGAGCCTACAAGAAGCCGCGCGAGATCAACTGGCTGTTGGGGCTTGCGCTCCTGGGTCTCAGCGTCGTGACGGCCTTCACCGGCTACTCGCTCCCCTTCGACGCCTTCAGCGTGACCGCGACCCAGATCGGCTACGGCATCGGCGCCTCGATGCCCTACATCGGCGAGTGGGTTTCGCAGTTGATCTTCGGCGGCGAGTACCCCACGCTGCACTCGATCCCACGCGTCTACTCGCTGCACGTGCTCTGGTTCCCGCTTTTGCTGCTGGCCCTGATCGGCGCGCACATGCTGATCATGCTCAAGCAAAAGCACACCCAGCCGGTCTACGCCGAGAAGGTGGCCCCGGGCAAGATCCTGGGCGTGCCCATGATGCCCCAGCAGGGGTTCATGATGGGCGTCCTCTTCCTGCTCTACCTGGCGGTCGTCTTCTTCATCGGGGGCAGCTGGATCGCGCACCCGGTGGAGGCCTTCGGCCCGCCGACGGCGTCCACGCCGGCCGTCAAACCCGACTGGTACTTCCTCTGGATCTACGGTATCCTGCAGATCATCCCGGGCGACCTCAAGATCCCGCTGCCCTTTGGCGCGGCCATGAACTCCGAGTTCATCGGGGGTGTGCTCGTACCCGGCCTGCTCGGCATCGCCGCGGTGCTGCTGCCCTTCCTCGACGTGCGCAAGACGAAGCAGCGCTACATGGAGCTGCCCACCCGCCACCCGGTGCGCACCAGCGTGACCTTCGCGCTCCTCACCTTCATGCTCACCACCTCGCTTGCGGGTTGGAAAGAGGAGTTCGGCTTCTCGAACGGCCAGCTCTGGACCATCATCATCGTGGGTACCCTGGCCACTTTCCTGGTCAGCTACCTGATCATCACCTCCTACTGGGGCCAGGCTCCCAAGGGCGAAGCCGGGGAGCTGGAAGAGGCCTGATCCGCACTTCGTGAACCTGGGGCCGGGCGCATGCCCGGCCCTTTGCTTGGCGGGCGCTCGTACCGTGCGGCGCCCGGGCGCCGGCCGCAGTCGCCGGGGAGCCCACGCCGCAGCGGTTTGGACTCTTCATCCGGGGCAACAGGTTGCGGGGAACGGCACGCACCGAACTATGGGTGCGCGGCGTTCCCGTCTGCTGGGCCGAAGGGCCGCGGCCCACCGCCACCGTCTTTGCCCTGGAGCCCTGCCCTATTCACCACCGACTTCGCTACGTGCCACGCACTGCATACCGCCGTTATCCGTCATTTCGAACGAGCGGGCCACGGGCCCTGAGATCCCGGATCAAGTCCGGGACAGGTGCTGAGTCTTGACGCGCTACGAAAAACCCGTCATTCCGGACGAGGGGGCTATGCAGCCCCCGAGATCCGGAATCTCAATACGCGCGGTTAAGGGGCCGGCGGTTCGAAGTACGAGCGGTGACGACAACGGCGCGTCGGTTCGTACGCAACCCGTAGCCACCATAAGATCCCCGATCGCGGCGCTCTGCGCCTCGTCGGGGATGACGGAAGGAGGATGGACGGGCGGCCACCACAAGACCGCGGCGTGCACGGTCTGCGGCCGCCGGACCGGGGTGACGAAAGGGAAAGGAGGCCGATACAGGGGCGAAGGCGGGTCCGCGCGGGCCCGCACCCCTGT
>Ga0256832_1001796_pt1 | contig 14610 bp, 17 predicted proteins | sample 134614metaG_FD_190534 | JGI IMG/M metagenome (GOLD analysis project Ga0256832, IMG submission 190534) | Hydrothermal vent microbial communities from Lau Basin, Pacific Ocean - 134-614 | ecosystem: Environmental > Aquatic > Marine > Hydrothermal vents | place: Pacific Ocean: Lau Basin | collected...
GGTGACGAGACTCTTTAGTGACGAAGAGCTGAAGGATTTGGAACCTGTACGATATTGTGGAGAATAGAGTTTCGTGAAGAAGTGGCTCCGGATGCAGGAGCTAATTTAAGACTTCATTAAAAAACCACAAAAGGCCATAAAATTGAGCTTTTGTAACTCTGCCAAATCCTTTAATTTGGCTTAATTGTATCAATTTTGGGCACAATAATATAAATATCTAAAAAGGATTTTCTTTAGCCCATTTCCAAATTGAATATTCAAGAATATCATCTTTTAATTTATTTTCAATAGAAGCAAAAAAATGTTTTCTAGCATCTGGCGTTAAACAACTACTTCCAACGATAAAAGCTCTTTTGACCCAAGGTGGAAATTCAAATAAATATCGTCGATTTTGTTGAAACCAATAAGTTTTTTTTGCACGTCCCATGGCTAATATTAGTTTTCTTTTACACTCTTGATTTTCTTCAGATTCGTATAATTCTATAAATTTATTTTGATTGTCCCATTCAGAAGATTGAGAAAAAATATATAGTATCCACATTCTATGATATGGTAAAGCATTAAATAAGGAATCTTTATTTTCAAGTAAATTGATTAATGTTTTACCCAGACTATTTTTTTCATCTGGATGTAAATCTAAACTTAAAAAGTATTCAACAATATCTGGTATAATAGGTAATAATGAATGAATATTATTGATAACAGTATCAATTGCATTTTTATTATTTAATTGACCCAATCTTCGTAGTAAAAATCTAATAAGTGAATAGTCAGGTTTTCCGTCATTTATTTCACTTTTTAATAAATCTAATAAGTTTAATTTGTCTATTTCTGTTTTTTCATCTTCAGAAAGAGACTCGTAGTCTATTGGTTCATAAATACTATCAAATCCAAGCTGTGATATAAACTCATAAAATTTTTCATGCAAAGAATCTAATTCTTTATCATCGGGGCTATGGAGGAATTTTTCTTCAAAGTTTGTAATAGTATAAATACGTGTTTTTTGTGGTTGTAAAGTAAGACCATGAATTTTATACAATAAATCTGCTAATTTTATGAGATGGTGAAAAGCTTCGGTTTCGTTATTAGCAAAAATTCTATAATCATCGTTAAATCTCACAAAATCAATATTTAAATCTAATAATGCTTCATCTACATTTGATAAAGTAATTTCAGCTAAAAGTCTACTTGGAGCATTTCCTATTGGGATTCCATAACTTTCTCTTTCATTCCAACTAGAAAGTAAATGCATAATAGCTTTTACATGATTATTGTTATTTGTGGCAGCATATAATTGATTTTCAAGTCTATGATGATATATACGCGGATAGAAGTCCGAAATATCTGCAGTAACTACATACTCTGAGTGCTTAATTTTATTTCTACATTCTTCTAAAAATTGTTTATAACCTATTTGTGGATTAAAAAGTTGTCCATTTTTGTTTGTTTCAACCCTATAAGAAAAAACTCTATTTTCATCAATAGAAATTCTGAATTTTTCTAAATCATTTGAAATTTCATAGATTAAAGATGAAAAGATTATAAAATCTAATGGATCTAATTGCGTAATTACTCTAAAAGCATATTTATCTTTAGGAGAAAATAAAATTCTATGCGGTCTTGTAATCCACTTTAAAATATTTTGCTTTTTTAGATCATTTTCAACATTAGGCCAATTATATTTTAAAGCTTCATACTCAAATGGCAAAGGAAAAACATCTGTATCTCCATAATTTATTGCATGATCTAATGCCCAAATTAAACTATCCGATTTTAATTTTAGAGACATCATTTCCCTTTATAAATTTTTATTATTAAAATAAAGATTATTTTCATTATACTAAAAAATTTAATATATATGTATAAGTCTAATACATATGGCACTCAAAAAGATTTTCAAGGAGGTATTTTACAGGAGAATTATAATTTAAGGAAGAGTGAGGGATTATAGTATTGTAATCGATAAGCCAATTGGCAAGATGTTTATTGAATTCTTCCAAATCAGTAAAGAGGAGGTCTTCATAGTAATCTACAAACTGTTCTTGAATAGTTGGGACCGTTAGAAATTTTGTGTCAGTCCGATAGAATTTAAATTCTAAAGGATTGACCATGAACGACAAGTTTGACTTCAATGAGGCCCTGGAGCAGATCAAAGCTGGGGCCAAGATAGATAGTAAAGACGGAGTACTGGCTCCGCTCATTAAACAGTTGACCGAAGCTGCCCTGGAGGCAGAGCTTGAGTCCCACCTATCTCAGGAGATCAGAAACCGTAAGAACGGTAGATCTTCCAAGAGGATGAAAAGCGGTGTCGGTGAATTCGATCTGGAAGTTCCCCGAGACCGTAACGGAACCTTCGAGCCCCAAATCGTCAAGAAACATCAGACCCATATGAGTGATCAGATCGAGCAGAAGATTCTTTCGCTCTATGCCCTGGGTAACAGCTACGCCCAGATCAGGGACCATCTGGAGGAGATCTACGGGGTAAGCTTCTCCACAGCTTCTATCAGTGCCGTCACGGATAAGATCATCCCCCTGCTCAAAGAGTGGCAAACTCGTCCACTTGAAGCGATATACCCATTTGTATGGCTCGATGCCATCCATTATAAAATCAAAGATGGCGGCAAATATATATCAAAAGCTATTTATACTATCCTTGGAGTGCGACTTGATGGGAAAAAAAGAGGTCTTGGGACTTTATCTGAGTGAGAGTGAAGGGGCCAACTTTGTCCTCGCTTTGCTGCGGGGTTGTCGTCACTTCGTTCCTCGGACGGCTGCAGGTGCTCACCGATCTGAACAACCGGGGTGTGAAAGATATCCTAATCGCCTCGGTCGATGGGCTTACCGACTTTCCCGAGGCCATCAACGCCATCTTTCCTAAGACGGAGGTTCAACTCTGTATCGTTCACCAGATTCGCAATTCCCTCAAGTACGTGGCCTCCAAACACCACAAGGAGTTCGCCAAAGATCTCAAAGGAGTCTATCAGGCTGTCTCGAAAGAAGCGGCCGAAATAGAGTTGGAGCGTCTGGAAGAGAAGTGGGGAGCGAAATATCCCATCGTCATTCGATCCTGGAGAAACAAGTGGGAGAATCTCTCCAACTACTTCAAATATCTCGAAGATATCCGACGGATCGTCTATACGACCAACATTATCGAATCGGTCCATCGGCAGTTTCGAAAGCTCACCAAGACCAAAGGAGCTTTCCCCAATGAAAACAGCTTGCTCAAGCTTCTGTATCTGGGTATCCAGAATGCCCAGAAAAAATGGACGATGCCGATTCGTAACTGGAGCCTGACACTCTCACAGCTGGCCATTTTCTTCGAAGGAAGGTTGGACTATGCTCTGGATCTGTGATATGATTTTATTCAACTATCAGTAGCTGACACAAAAGTCTGAACGGTCTCAAAATATCGCAAATGGCACTTACTGCATCAATTTGATATTGCTGCTCTTTGAAGCAAAGTTTCATCTATCTGCCTTTTTTAAACCTTTTAAGATAATTTGTTCCATCTTTGAAGAGTCTGCAAGCATTACACAATCTATTGAAGCGTCAATATATTCTTGTGGCGTAATCTTAGAATAATCGATAGGTTCATAGCCGTTATATATTGCAATGAGATCAAAAAAGAGCCTTGTGATTCGCCCATTGAGCTCATAAAAAGGATGTAATGCTATCAGTTCACATTCATAATAGACTAATCTTTTGGCAAATTCCTCTTTAGGTTTATTGTAGTAGTTTTTCAGATAGTTTTCTTGTGCGAGTTCTTGAAAAATTTTTTGTGAATAACTTGCTACATACTTGCCATCACAAAATCTACTCTCCCCTTTAGCCATATTGAAATCTCTATATTTCCCTGCCCAATCATAGAGTGTTTCAAAGGTTCTTTTATGGAGTGCTTTGAAGTATGCTTCATCAAACTTTGTTGCAGTATTTAGTTCATCGATAAATATTTTATAGGCCTCTTCTAAAAGTTCACTCTCTAATTGATGAAGTTTTTGGGGATCTTTTATATTGAGCCTGTTTTTGGGGATATCGCTATTAGGATAGTAGATATCACTTTTTACGAAGCGATACTTTGATGGCATATTTTTCCCTGATTTTTTTCACTTCTTCTACTATCTTTTTATCAGCACTTTTGTATCCTTCGATAGCTTGAGATATTTTTACTGTTTTTTGGATAGTTTTAGCATCGATTTTTACTTTTTGCATAAAAATCCTTTAGATAATTATTGTTTATTTTAACATAGGGTTGTTGAGTAATTACAATATTGGATCTTTTGCAAGGAGATTTTGTATCTCTTGAGTAATTTTTATATTTTTCTACCTGTTTTTATACAATATGTATAAATTCTGTATATTTTTACCCATATCTTTTCAATATGGGTAAATTTTTTCTATTTTTTACTCATTTATACTTTTTTGCAAAAGCTCAAAAAGCTTTTTGTTTACATAATATTTATTTCTGCCAAGTTTTAAAATATCAAAAATACCAATCTCTGCCAACTCTTGTAAATATTTAGATGCTGTTTTTCTAGTAATTCCTAACCTCTCTGCCAAAAATTCGATTTTTGTAAAGGGATGCAAAAAGAGTGTCTCTAAAAGATCTTTAGAATAGAGTTTTGGAAGATGCGTTCTTATGAGCTCTTTTTGCTTTTTCATCAATTTTTCTATCTCTTGGATGAGATGGATCGTTTCGTAAGAGGTTTGCTCTACACCATCCAGCATATACAAAACCCAATCAATCCAATTCTCTTTTTCTCGCACCTCTTGCAAAAGCCTATAATAATCGCTTTTGTGCTTTTTATGATGTAGCGACTCAGATACAAAATCGGCAAATCAAGCAAATCTTTTAAAACGAGATATAAAATATTTAAAATTCTCCCCGTTCTTCCGTTTCCATCGTAAAATGGATGGATGCTTTCAAACTGAAAATGAATAATCGCCATTTTTACTAAGTAGTCATAATCTTCCAAAGAGTCATCATTGATATACTCCACCAAATTATTTAAAAGTCTCACAATCTCATTATAATCTTGAGGAGGAGTGTAGATAACTTCACCCGTTTTATCATTTTTTAGCACCGTGCCGCTCTGTTTTCTTATTCCTGCATCGTTTTGGACTATGATTTTTTGTATCTGCACAATGTCATTGAGCGTAATGATACCTTTTGTCTTTACTTGTTTATATCCATACAAAAGCGCTTCTTTATAGTTTTGCACCTCTTTTACTTCACGGCTTATCTTTTCTTTGTTGACATCGGCCAAATAGAGCTCATCGTGAGTAGTTATGATATTTTCTATCTCACTGCTATCTTTTGCTTCCTGCAAGATTCCTGCAAGATTAGAGAATTTATGAGGATATTTTGATTTGGGATGATTTTTGCTATGCCGTTAAGAGATGCTAAAGCTTTGTTTGCATTAATAGATTTTTTCAAAACTTCTTTGGTTTCTATGTCTTTTTTTAATGGTAAGGTTATCATTTCATGCCCTTTAAAATATAAAAAGTTCCTTTAGTTTTACCAACTTCTTCTAAAATATTCATTTTGACTAAATTACTTAGAATTTTTCTTGCTCTTCTTTCTTTAACATTTAAAAGTTTTTGTGCTGTATAGATATCGATTTTTTGATTTTCTTTTAGATACTCTACAATAATTTTTTCCTGATAGTTTAATATTTTTTCGGCACTATTCGGCATTTTTCGGCACTATTTGGCACTTTTATGCCGGTTTCAATAGGTCTGTAAAACACAATACTTACAAAATTCCCACTCTCATTTATCTCAAATTTAATACCATTTTCTTTGCATAGCTTTTGAATCTTTCCTAATCCCGCTTCCCCAAGTCTCTACAAATCCAAGCTCTTTAAAGAGACTTGCAACTATTTTAAATTTTATCGCTTTTTGAAATTACATTAAATTCTGTCCTTAATTTGCTTCTTAGTATATAAAAATCTTTATCATTAAATTTATGTGTAAGGGTTCTTAATATTTTCTTTTGTGTTTGGGGCGACCAATATATCTTTAAATTTTTCTTGGCTCTTGTTATGGCTGTATAGAAGATATTATGAGAAATTTGATCTTCTACTTCATCGGTAATAACGATTTTTACAGAATTATATTCTAACCCTTGTGACTTATGAATTGAAAGAGCATATGCAATTTGAAAAGGAATAATATCATCTTTTAATTCATTGCTGTCTTCATCAGTTGAAGCAAATCTATTTACGTAAATTTTAATAATTGAACTATTTTCTTTTGTTTCGATTAACTCTATATCTGCGCCTGCCACATCTAATTCTGTTAAAATATCCTCTATTTCAATCGTAAAGAATATTTTTGTTTTTTCACCTGTTTCGTGGTCATATTCAAAGTTAATATCACGAATTATACCTTTTAAATTATTGTATAAAACACCTTCAAAACTTTTTCGACCTATTTCATTGAAGAGGATAGGATCACCTATCTTAAAAGTATATATCCCCCATCTTTCCTCACGATTAGGATTGCTTTGCTGTAGTAACATGTTAATATTATTTATTCCATATAATCCGTTATAATTTAAGCATAAAACAATTTCATCCTCATCTTGTTTTTGAAAAATTGAATTGTTTAGACTTGATGCGTAATTATTTCTAACGATTCTTTCTTCAATATCATTATCTAAATTTCTGACAGCATTCCAAAAATCTAATAGCTCTTTATTATTTGTCCTACGAGTCTCTTGAAGTTCAACTACTAAATGTGGAAAAAATTTCCTTAATAAATAAAACCAGTTTCCAAATCTTATAGAGTCTATTTGATATATATCTCCTACCAATACAAGCAGTTTAAAGTTTATGTTGTTTAAAATAGTAATCATATCATTATTACTTACCGTGCTGCACTCATCAATTATAAGAATATCTATTTCTAGTTTTTTTTGACTATATTTTTTGACTGTTCCAAATGTAGTATTTGGTATATTGCCTATTCGTCTTTTTAAGTTATTAACGGCAGTATGAGTATTAGCTAAAAGCAACATACTCGGATCTTTTGCTCTTTCTTTAAAAAAAGATGTTATATATTCTATTAATTTAGTTTTACCTGTTCCTGCTGACCCATAAATTAATGAAACAACTGAATTTTCGAATATTTCTATTAATGCTTTTTCTTTTATGGGATCGTCAATAAAATCTCCCTTTTCTTTTAACCAGGATTTGACTGCTGTTGAATATCCTTTAATTCCTTTTTGAGATAATTTTTTAATACTTTTTATTATTTCTACAACCTTTTGTTCATAGCCATATATATAAATTTGCCCTCTATTTTCTTTTAGTTCAGCATCTGGTTTATGTTTATAATATAACTTATCGTTATATTTTCTGATTAGTTCATCAGGATTATCAAATGTTTTTATATCTTCTTTATTTGTATATAACATTCCTTTTATTTCAGAATTATTTCTTATTAGCCTTGCAAATAGTTCATCTTCTCTATTTTCATCATTAATGCATTTAAATAAATCTACAATTCGTGGTGTATGCTCCGGAGGGAAAAAACTATAAGGGATTTTTTCAAAAGGTATTACACTATATTTTAAATATAAATTTGATAGTTTATCATTAGATTCGCCACTGATTTGCTTTTTTATGATAGCATTATTCATTACATACAATAAATATTTTAATGTATTAGAGCCAGGTTTATTAAAAAGAACAATTTCTCTACATCTATCCAACAAATCTCTTATATATGATGTTCTTGCATCATTTGCTAATTTTAGTTTAAATTGAATATATCGTTCTTCTTCTAAATGAATAATATCTAATAGGTTTAAATTATTAAATTTCATAAATAGCATTAGGTTTTTATATTCGTTACTTCTTGAAATATTGCTCTGACTTCCATATATTACATATATTATTTGAGAGAAATTATTAAACTCACAAGGTCTAATGGAAATTTCATAGTCTTTTATAATTTTTATTGGTATTGTTTTATTGTATAGTTCAATAACATCTTCCTCTATTTCAAACATTACTGCATAATTCGACATTAAATCTATTTTTGTAAAAGCAATTATTCTGTCAAATTTACTGGTGTAATCATTCGCTATTCTAAAAGTTACCTCATAATAAATTTCTTGATTGATAAAAAATGGCTTTACTCTATCAATGTAATAAACATCGCTGTAATCCAAAGATTTTCTATATGGAGTTGGTGCGTTAAGCACATTTGCTATTTTTCATAATAATCTTTTAAATCATTATCTTCATTAATTATTTCTTCAATTATTTCTAAGCCAACTAAAAGTTCTAAACCAAATTCATTTTTCATTAAATTTTTAATTTTTAACAAGTATTCATAATATTTAAATATTAATCGTGTTGCATTTTCTCCAACTTCAGTATAATGAGACATAGATTTTTGAAGTAACTGATGGAAATCTTTTAAAAATTTGTATTTGCCCTTAGAAAAGACTTTGTTTTTAGCATTATTAAAAACTTCGTAACTATAATAACCTTCACCTGATAGCTTAACTGTTAGAACTTCTACAAAATCTCTTAAACCTTTAAAAATATTACTTGAATAAAAATCAATATCGTCTGGTTTGATTCTTTTTAAATTGCTGCATATATAAATATTAGAATCTTTTAATTTATCATCAACTTTTCTCATACTTTACCCTTTCACACCACCCAAATATCAGTATCGGGGCTGAGTTCTTTGAAGATTTGTTCTAAATTGATTTTATCGCTATCGGTTTTGAAGTTGCTATCACACAATACTACTTTGAGTGGTTCGTAACTTGCCAACTCTTTGGCTAAGTTTTCATCTATTTTATCATCAAAGCAGGCGAGGAGGGAGTTGTATTCGACGAAATAGACTCTTTTGCCCAAAATCTCTTTGGTTTTGATTTGCAACGATAGCTCAAGTCCAAGATTGAGAATCACTTCAAAGAGTAAATCCAAATCATCCCTATCTGGTTTGATGTTGTCAACCGTATCAAATAGATTTTCTTGGTTTATTGCGCCGATCTCTCTTGCATCTTTGAAATTAGAGCTATCGACTTTGAAGTAGCGAAAGCCAAAGTCAAGTTTATCGATGTATTCTTTATCTTTGATGTCCTCTTTGATTTTTTTAGCGGCGCGTATGATGCGCTCTCTACCAATTTCGGCAATTGTGCGAAATCCTGCTTTGTAGGCTTCGTTCTTTTCATCCACAACCTCAGGGATTTGCACCACAATAAACCGTCTATTACCGTTGTCTTCGGTGTTTATCTCCATCACAGCGTGGGCTGTGGTAGCTGAGCCTGAGAAGAAGTCAAGGATGATGTCATTTTTTGAGGTGGATAAATGTAATATTCTTTTTAAAAGATGGACAGATTTAGGGTGATCCATAATACTTTTGTTAAACAAACTTCTTATTAGTCTTGTTCCTTCTTCTGTTCTAAATTTAGTTTCATTCCAAATAGATTTGACTTTTGTGGTGGTCTTTCTGTCTTTTTCATATATATTCCATCCACCATCTTTTTTTGTTTTAGCTACTATTTGACTTTGTTCTGGATTGTCTATTATAATGTTTTTTAATACTTTTTCTTTGCTCCATCTCCATACACTATGCTCACCTTTGGAGTTTAAAGGATAAACTTCTATGAAATATTCGTTACTTTTCGATAGTGAAATAGGATAATAACCGTAATGATCTTTAATGTTTGGATTAATATAAATAGGATAATACAAGTTTGGACGATTGTTTTTATTAAATTTGGGGTTTCTATTTCTTAATTCTCTTAAATTATACTTTCCTTGTCGATCTTCAAATTTAAAATTTACCTCTTTCTCGATTTCATTTAGTGAATTTTTTTCAGATTTTGAATATACTAAAATATATTCATGCATAATAGCAATTTGGTTATAATCTCTTCCTCCTGGATTGGATACAGTTATTATTTCACCAACAAAATTCCCCTCCCCAAACACCTCATCACATAAATGCCTTAAATTATGCACCTCATTATCATCTATAGAGATAAAAATCACTCCATCTTCTCTTAATAAATCTCTGGCAATCAAGAGCCTTTCATACATCATACTAAGCCAATCGCTATGAAAGCGTCCGTTGCTATCGGTGTTTTTAAAGAGCTTTACTCCCTCTTCATCGACTGCTTCTATTTCTTCTTCGAACTCATCTTTGCTTTGAGCAAATCTATCTTTATTGATAAAGTCTTTACCTGTATTATATGGCGGATCGATATAGATCATTTTGATTTTATTGAGGTAGCTTTCTTGAATGATTTTGAGCGCTTCAAAGTTATCCCCTTCGATATAGAGATTTTTGGTATTTTCAAAATCGATCGACTTTTCTTTGATTGGGCGAAGTGTCTTTTTTATTGGAGTATTTGCTTTGAGGATTGATTCTCTTTTACCTATCCAGTTTAAATCATAGCGCTCTTTACAGCCATCTATGAGATAATCGCTTAGCTCCTGTTTCAAGAGCTCGAAATCGACTTTGCCCTCTTTGATGACATTTGGAAAAATCTGCGCCAGCTTGGCTATATTTTCGGCTACTAAATCTTTTGTGCCAAAACTTAGTTTTTGCATTTTTATCCTTAATTCTTATTGTTATTAATATCTGTAGAATTTGTTTGTTTGGTGTTCTTAGAATTTGTTTTTTCTTTTTTTGACTCATCTATTGAACTTGTAAATAATCCACCAGCAAAACCTATAATTGCAAAGAGTATATTTATAAATGCATTATCTTTTAATTGGTGTGAAGAGTACATAATTGAAGAAAATATAAGAACTAACAAAAGTAGAAAAGTACTTGTGTTATATTTTCCAAAACCTTCTTTTTTCTTCCAAAAGAAACCGCACAATGCAATTATACTAATTAACAAGACCGAGATTAGTAACATATTCGATGACGGGATTACATTGTTTTCTATTGCTATAGAGTTTGTTTCCATTAGTTTCCCCTTTGTTAATTTTCCAATTCCCTCTGACACTCCAAAAGCCTTTTATTAAGCTCTATTTTATACTTAAATTGTTTCTCTTTTTTTATTTGGCTTTTGAGATGCTTTATCTCTTTTTCAAGCGATACGATTTGCTTTTGTAATTTGAGAGATTTGGCAAAATCATTAGTTTGTATGGTTAAAAAAGATTTTACAATATTTTGCATTAAAGCTTGTGTAGTTGAGGCATTGAAATCAATGTCGATAGTTTCGCTCCATTCTTTAAGATAAAGCTTTTTCTCATAGATGATGGCATAAGCAAATGCATCTTTGTATTGCAAAATAAAGAGAATCGGATAGGGAATGAGCTTTTGGATATGGCTAAGGGCGTTTTTGGGGATGACTCTATTAACTTGGGTAGAGGCTGGGAGATTAAGCATTTTAAGCCTTTATGACGATAAATGCAATGAGCTCAAAATCTTCTATCCCTTTGATTTGCTCTTTTTCCAAAATCGTGCCGCCTTTGCTAAAGAGCGAATCGATTGCGCTTTGCTCTTTAGTATCCAAAATAGACTCTATTGCGCGATCGAGAAGTGTGGAGTAGCTTTGCATATTTTTGCCATCATTTGTGGCTTGGTTGAAGAGTTCATAGGCTTCTTTGATAGGAAGGCTTTTTCCTTTACTAAAACTGCGGATAAGATCCAAAATCTCTTTTGCCTGCGTATATGGCAAGAGGATGCTCTCATCTTGCGATACATAGATGAGATAGAAAGGGTAGAGTTGGTTTGTTTTATCGAGTGCGGATTTGAGATGTTTGAGTATAAAAATGGCCCCTCTTTTAAATCTTTTTCTTCCAATATTACAGTATGCAACTCGGTAGGATACTCTTTGAGATCGCCTTTTTGCTGGATGAAGGTAGCAAGATCCATCCTAAAATCATTGAGTCCTAAATCGGTAAGCGAGATAGTAGAATCCATCTCTTCAAGGTCGATCACTTCATTTTGCAGTTTCTCAAGCTGTTTTTTGCGAAAGAGCAGATCGGTAGATTCGTTTGTGAGGATGTTGTCTTCCCCTGTGGCGGTGGTATCCACCATAAACATCCTTGCTTCTACGCGCGCTTTGAGGTTGATGTAATCATCAAGTGATAGCTCTGGCCAAAAGTTAACAAGCTGGATTTGGCTATTTTGCGAGCCGATTCTATCGATGCGCCCAAGTCGCTGGATGATGCGCACAGGGTTCCAGTGGATATCGTAGTTTGTCAGAAAGTCGCAATCTTGCAGGTTTTGCCCTTCGCTGATACAATCAGTGGCTATGAGGATATCTATCTCTTCATCTATTTTAGCCTCTTTGGAGCGAGGCGAGAAATGTGAGAGGATGGTGTTGAAGTGCTTATCGATATTGAGTGTGGTTGCGTTTTTGTTTGAGCCGGTGATTTTGGCGGTATGCAAGCCTAAAAAGCGGTTGTATTCTTTGAGATTTTCATAGAGGTAGTCTGCCGTATCTGCAAAGGCTGTAAAGATGAGGATCTTTTTGTTGCCTTTGTTGATGGGGTGCTCTATCTTTTGGAGGATGAGCTCTTTTAGCATTTGCAGCTTTGCATCCTCTTTAGGCGTGATTGTATGCAGTTCATCCAAGATACTCTTCGCAATATCGAGATCGTGCTCCAAATCTGCTATCCAGCCCAAAGTATTGAGATCTTTTATATCGATTTTGACTTTATCGCCTATGAAATTCTCGTCATCTTCTACTTCTAAGTCGATTTCCAGCTCTTTTTTGGCTTCGTAATTTTTGAGCTTTGCTATGGTTTGCTCTATTTGTTGGCTAAAACGCTCAATCGCTTTGGCGTAGATAGTTGTTGTCGTTGATTTTAGTGTCATAAAGCTCTTCATAGATTTTTCTTCTGCTTGGTAAGATGTAGTCAAATGGCGCATAAAGCGACATATTAAGTTTGCCAAGGATAGTGTAGATCTCTTCTATATCCATAATGCCATGCAAAGTAGTGATTGGGGCATATTTGTTAATAGGCTTGAGGCGTTTGGGGAATTTGCCAATTTGTGTCATATCGTAATACTTTTCTATATGCTTTCTGCTGCGTGTGATGGTGAGGCTATCGAGCAGTTTGAAAAATTCTATTTGAAGATTTAATCTTTTAAGAAGCTCTTTTGATGTGCGCTTTTCTTGCGGCAGCTTCATCCAGTCATTGAATATCTTTTGTGCGTTGCGCAAGATTGTATCGATAGATTTGGATAGTCCTAAAAGTTGATGGGCATTTTGGGTATCGCCTTCGAAAATGAGGGCGATTTGGTTTTTGAGATCATTAAAGCGATTATTTACGGGCGTGGCACTGAGCATCAATACTTTGGTTTTGACGCCGTTTTGAATCATCTCCAAAAGCTTTTGATAGCGCGTTTTTTTATCTTTTTTGATGTCGTTGTTTCGGAAGTTGTGCGACTCATCAATGACGATGAGATCGTAATTGCTCCAGTTAATACGGCTTAGATCTATCCCGTTTGAGAATTCTTTGGTGCGCAATAAATCGGTATGGTAAAGCACATCATAATTGAAGCGATCTTTAATGAGAGGATTATCTTTGTAGTTGCTAAGAAACGTTCTCCAGTTTTCTCCAAGTTTTTTGGGGCATAGTACAAGGATAGAGCGGTTCTTTTCTTGATAATATTTGATGACTGCCAGAGCGCTAAAGGTTTTCCCAAGTCCTACAGAATCGGCCAAAATCGCCCCGCCATATTTTTCGAGCTTATTGATGAGGCCAAGGACTGCATCTTGTTGAAAATCAAAAAGCTTATTCCAAATGACTGAGTCTTTAAAGCCAGTCTTTTCGTTTGCCAAAGTATCCTCATCGAGATCTTCTATAAATTGGTTAAATAAGTGATAGAGGATGAGATAGTAGATAAACTCCGGCGAATTTTCTTTATAGAGTGTTTGCAAGCTTTCAATGAGAGCTTGTGTTATGTCTTCAAGAGCTTCGCTTTTCCAAATTTGCAAAAAGTCGTGAGTAAATTTTTCGATAGTTTCATTATCTTGGATTTTGATAATTGGTTTGAAGAGGGTATTGTCTTTTTTGTATCCCAAGCTATTGGCGCTAAATTCATCGATTCCTAAATAGAGTGCATTTTCGTTTGGGCTTTGCAAAATTGTCATTTCACTAATGGTTGTATATTTTGTTAGTGCCTTGAAAGTAGCCTTTTTGCTTATCCATTGGCTACATTTTTTGGCAGTGTGTGCGCTGGTGAGTTTGTTTTTGAGTTCAATCTCATAAGTGGAAGCATCGATTGATTTGAGTGAGAATACTCTTTGCTCTTTTTTGTCAAATTTCGGCGGAGCAGTGAAGATGAAGTGTATTTTTGAGATTTTGCCAAGCTCTTTGGCAAGCGCTTCATAGCCATAGAGAGAAAAACCTCTTTGCAGCAATATAGAGATTGGCATCTTCTAAAGATAAGCGAATATCATCACCGACTTTTTCTAAACGGTTATCGAATGTTTTGATGGGCATATGATTGACTTGAAAATTATTACAAAAAGAAGAATGATAACGGAAATTTAATTTGATTAAAATTAATTTATAGGGAAAGTTAATTGCGAAGTGGCTCCGGATGCAGGATTCGAACCTGCGACCAACCGGTTAACAGCCGGTTGCTCTACCACTGAGCTAATCCGGAATC
>Ga0256832_1001797_pt1 | contig 14609 bp, 10 predicted proteins | sample 134614metaG_FD_190534 | JGI IMG/M metagenome (GOLD analysis project Ga0256832, IMG submission 190534) | Hydrothermal vent microbial communities from Lau Basin, Pacific Ocean - 134-614 | ecosystem: Environmental > Aquatic > Marine > Hydrothermal vents | place: Pacific Ocean: Lau Basin | collected...
CTGAAGAAAAACAGACGACGGCCTATGGTCTGTCAGTGGTGGTGCCGGTGTTCAATGAACAAGAGGTGCTGACGCAATTCCACGGGCGGCTGTGTGCGGTGCTGGATACGCTGCCGGCGCGGTGCGAAATCATCTACGTCAACGACGGCAGCATGGATGACAGCCTGGATCTGCTGCGGCGTTTGAAAGACGGAGACGGCCGGGTGGCCATCGTGGATCTGAGCCGCAACTTTGGCAAGGAGATCGCTATGACCGCGGGCCTGGATCATGCCCGGGGTGACGCCGTGGTGGTGATCGACGCCGACCTGCAGGATCCGCCGGAGCTGATCCCGGAACTGGTCAAACACTGGCAGGAAGGCTTTGACGTGGTGTATGCCCAGCGCACCTCGCGGGCCGGCGAGTCGGCGTTGAAAAAGACCACGGCCCACCTGTTCTACCGTCTCATGCAAAGGCTCAGCCGGGTGCAGATTCCCCGTGACGCCGGGGACTTTCGTCTGTTGAGCCGGCGCGCCGCGGATGCCCTGGCGGGGCTGCGCGAGCAACACCGTTTCATGAAGGGCCTGTTCGCCTGGATCGGTTATCCGCAAAAGGCCGTGCCTTATGCGCGGGAGGCCCGCCATGACGGCAAGAGCAAATGGAGTTACCTGGCGCTGTGGAATTTCGCCATCGAGGGCATTACCTCGTTCAGCACCATTCCCCTCAAGGTGGCGACCTATCTCGGCATGCTGGTGGCATTCGGCGCCTTTCTCTTTGGTATCTATATTGTGTTAGACACCCTGTTGTTCGGCAACCCGGTGCCGGGTTATCCATCCCTGCTGGTGGTGGTGCTATTCCTGGGGGGGGTGCAATTGATGGCCATCGGTGTGTTGGGTGAGTACCTGGGACGCATGTTCGATGAGACCAAGGGCCGGCCACTGTACCTGATCAACAGCTACGAGGAGCCGCGGGACAGGACGTAATCTACCGACCGCCCGCCAGGGCCTGCGCCCGGCGTTGAAAAAAGGCGGCCCGTTCCGGGTTGCCCGTTTGCTGGTAGACCAGGGCCAGGTTGTAGGCGGCGACGCGGTTGTTGGGGTCGGCCGCATAGGCCTTTTCATAGAATGCCAGGGCCTGTTGTTGATCGCCGCGGGCCAGGGCGTTGTTGCCCAGGCCCACCCAGGCCGAGGAGCGCTGTGGCGCACGGCGCAGGATGTCCTCATACAACGCCTCGCTTTGCTTGATCTTTCCCGTCTGCCCGTACAGGCGCGCGGCGTTTTCCGTGAAGTCCAGTTGGTCGCTTTGTCGCGGCGCCAGTTTGGCCGCCTTCAGGTAGAGGTCGATGGCGGCCTCGAAATTCTTCTCCCGGGCATAGACGGCGGCCAGGCCGGCCATGGGCTTGTAGGAGTCCGGGCTGGTCTTCATCGCCTGGCTGTAAAAACTCTTGTCGTTCTCCCATTGCGAGAACTCCGACAGGCTGGCCATGGAAAACACCAACAGGAAGACAATGACGCCCGTTTTCACCGTGGCCTCCAGTGGCCGGCGGAATCCCTGGGCGAGGCGCAGGAGCCAGGCGATGAACAGGGCAAAGCCCAGGGTGGGCAGATACAGCACGCGCTCGGCGAAAACCGGTTCGTCCAGCAGGGCGATGGGCAGGGCGGGTAACAGGGGGATGGTCGCCCAGGCAAGGGCGAGCACATAGGCGCGCTGCTGCCGGCGCAGGGCGCGGGGCAGGTAGGCTAGGGCGGCCAACAGGATCAGGCCGCCAATGACGAGGCTGAAGCCGTGGTTGGCGGGCGGCGAGTAATAATATTCCAGTGGTGTGGGGAAGACGAGTAACTGGAGATAGTGGGCAAGAAAAATGACAAGGGTGGGAAGGTTCTGCAGTTGCATTTGCGCCAGGGCGCCCTGTTGCCCCGTTCCCAGGGCATTGCTGCGCAGCATGAAATACACCACCAGCAAAAGGAGATAGGGGGTGTAGCGGAGGACGGTGGATTTGAGAGACAGGCCGCCGCGCTGCAACAAGGCGTCGTCGACCAGCAACAACAGGGGAAAGAAGATCGCGTTCTCCTTGGTGAGCAGGGCCAGGGCAAAACACAGCGGGGCGGCGATGGCGTACGGCCAGGCCTGCCGCGCGTCCGCAGCTTGCCGGGCACGGCGATGCAATAAAAAGTCGGCCAGCAGAAACAGCGAGACCAGCGGGTCGGTAAGGCCGGCGATCCAGGCCACGGATTCCACGTGCACGGGATGGACGGCAAACAGGGCGGCGGCCATGGCGGCGATCATGCGCTGGCCTGAGCCGAGCAGGCCGAGGATGAGAAAGTACACCAGAACGGTATTGGTGGCGTGCAAGAGCAGGTTGACGGCATGATAGCCCAGGGGGTTGTCGCCCCATAACCGGTGTTCGAGATTCAGGGTGAGCAGGAACAACGGTCGGTAAAGGCTATGGCCGCCCACGCCGGTCTGTGCCGCGAGGTCGGTATTGGCCCACACGCCGCGGGTGAAGTAGTCGGGGATGTATTGGCTGTCGGTGATCCTGCTGTTTTCCTTGATCACCGGCCAGTCGTCCATGACGAAATCGCCGCCGAGGCCGCCGGCGAAGACCAGCAAGCTGAAGATGAACAACCAGGCGGGTAACGATTTGTTGATGAGGATGCGCAACGGGATCTCGTGTAACGGGCCAGTGGCGGTGAATGCGGGAGCTTGCTTGGGGTCAGACCATACCATTGTTGGCCGGTCGGGTTAACCGTTCTATTCAGGAATTTCCAGGGTGAAAAAGAAGCTGGCGCCTTCGCCAGGGGTGGCCTTGGCCCAGATTTTCCCCTGGTGTCGGCTGATGACACGGTAAACGGTGGACAGGCCCACGCCGGTGCCCGGGAAGTCCTCGGCACTGTGCAGGCGCTGGAAGGGGACAAATATTTTGTCGATGTAGTCCGGGTTGAAACCGGCGCCGTTGTCTTCGATGGTAAAGATCTGGCCACCGTTGTCATCAGTGGACGAAAAAATACGGATATCTGCATTGTCACGCTTGCTGGTGTATTTCCAGGCATTGCCGATGAGATTGGAGAGGGCGATGGAGAGCAGGTTTTTATCGCCCCGTGCCTCCAGGCCCTCTTCGACGACCACGTTGACATCGCGCTGGGGATCGCTTTCCCGCAGGGACTGGACGATATCCCTGGCCAGTTCGCTGATGTTGACCTTCTGGACATTCATTTTCTGACGGGTGATGCGTGATAGGTTGAGCATGTCGTCGATCAGTTGCGACATGCGCTCGGTGCCGAGGGTGATGCGTCGCAAATAGTCCCGGCCGGTTTCGTCAAGGCTTTGTTCATAGTCTTCCAGCAAGGCGTTGCTGAAGCCGTTGATGCCACGCAGTGGCGCGCGCAGGTCATGGGACACGGAATAACAAAACGACTCCAGTTCATCGTTGATGGTTTCCAGCTCGATGGTGCGCTCGGCCACACGGATTTCCAGATTGTCGCGGTGCCGGCGCAGCTCGTCTGCCTCCCGCAGGCGGGCGGTGATGTCGTGAGCGATACCTTCCATGGCCAGTATGTTGCCCTCGTCATCCACCACAGGCGATTCGGAGACTTCCAGCATGCGTTCGCTGCCGTCCTTGTGGTAAACGGAAATGATAAAGGGTGGGCGGCGTTTCCCGGGACGGCGCTTGTCAGCCCGGAAAAACAGGCTTTTGTTGATGGGATTATCGGTAAGGTATGTGCTGAAGTGGGCCAGAAAATCATTTGGAGAATAGCCCAGTACATCTGTAATGGATTCACTGACGTAAAAGAATACTCCTTCGGTATCATGCGAATAGAAAAAGTATTCAGAACTGAGATTTTCCACCAGGCGCCGATAACGGGCGTCGCTAGCTTGGGTGGCGCGAGCCGCGGCGTCACGTTCCCGCTCGCGCTGGCGAAGCTTTTTTGCCATGTTAATGAAAGCGCGCGCCAGGCCTCCCACTTCATCTTTGGCATCGATGTCCAGCTCGGGGATGTCACCTTCGGGAGAGAGAGAGGAAACCGCGGCCGTCAGTTTCAGCAGGTTACGGGTGATACCGACCGCTAGTAGGGTCAGGAGAAAAATGGACAGGATGATTTCCACGGCGGCGATGGTCGTGCCCTGTCTGCGTACCGAGTCGATGGCCTGAATGATTGACTGGGTGTCGATCTCGAGAATCAAGTGGCCAATTTGTGAACCGGCGAGGGTCACGGGGGCGCGCAGATGGAACGGCGATTCCCGCAGTGGCGAACCAATATGTTGTTGCAGGCTTTGTTCGTCGATACTATGTTTGTCTCCCTCATGAGAAGGCAGTCCGCGGCGGATAAAGGGACGGCCGCTGGCATCATAGACGGCGATATAACGCACGCCCTGTTTTTTCACCACTTGATCGAGAATCTCTCCCAGAGTGGCCAGGTCCTCCTGAAAAAGAGGGCCGGCGATGCTGGCGTTAAGCAGGGGCTGGATTTCTTTGATATGTCTCTCCGCCTGATTCACCAGATGCTCATGGGCGAGGCGCGTGCTGTTCCACACCAGCAATGACAGCATAACCACCTGCACGATGATGCTGGCGGCAAGAAGCTTGAAACGTAGGGAATGCCAACCGTATGTGGGGGGAGTGGTGTTACTCATTCTTTAGAAGCTGTGATTCCAGTAGGGAGACCACCGGCCTGAGCCGTTGCAATGCGTCTGCCGAAACTATGGTGATGTCACCACCGTTAAAATTGGCTTTTATTTGGCTGATTGCCATTGCTCCCGGGCTGCCGGGAACGGGGGAAATCAGGGCGTGGCGCAGAACGGTAATCTCGTCGGCGGATATTGCAGGGCCGGCAATATACATGACGTGAGGTATTTTCTTCGTAGTGGCCAGGCGCCTGAGCTGTGCAAACTTATTGCTGGCATTAATGCGGCGATACAAGCCACCCACTGCCACAGCGGCATCTGCCCTTCCCTCGGCAACGGCAATGAGCGCGGTATTGTGGGCCGGGGTGAAACTGATCAGTACATCTTTGTTGGGCATGAGTCCGTGTTGTTTGAGCAACAGTTCTGCGAGCATACTCACAGCAGCCAGACGTCCGGGCATGGCGATGGTTTTGCCCCGCAAATCTGGGATGGACTGGAAACGTGAGGTTTCCGCAACCACGAGATCACCTGTCAGCTCGTTGCCATGCCCGGCAATAATCCGATAGCCATGGTTCTTGACGGCAAGGGCGGCAAAATGGGGCGCCGTCATCAGCAGGTCATAACGTCCTTCGGCGGTTCTTTCGAGAAAACTGAGGAAATTGGGCGCCGTTTTGATGATGACCTTTTTGTGCAGGGTGCGGCCAATATAGTCAGCCAGAGGGCGCCAGGTTTTGATTAGTGCAGTGCTGCTGAGGTAGGGCAAGATGCCGAAATAGATGACATTGTCTCCGGAGGGGAAGCGGTTTTCATTCCCCGGTGCGGCTGTGATCGGGGTTGCGAAAATGAGGGCAATACTCATTATCAGCCCGCAGACAGTTTTTATGCGCTTTCGATATATCTTATCCACGAGAAAATTCATGAAATTGGAAGGCTTCCCAAAAGAGACAGTTCTGGTTATGGAGCGGCGGTGTATTATTTTTATTGAGGGCCACGTTGCAGGCATTCCCCAAGCATATTAGACGAGCAAGGCGCAAATACAAGCAGCGTTGTTACGTATCTGCTTGTTTTTGCGTAAAATGTGGTTTTTCTTTTGGAGAGTGGTGGTTATGTGTCGTTTTGCAGTGACTGGTATTTTGCTGATCATGGCGGGCATGCCGGCATGGGCAGGGTTTGATGAGGCAGTGGCGGCGGCCAATGACGGAAAATTCGCCGAGGCCTTTAGTGAATTTTCCGCGCTGGCGGAACGGGGGGAAGCCCGTGCCCAGCAGGCCCTGGCCTGGATGTATTACGAAGGCCAGGGGCGTCAGCGGGATTATGCGAAGGCAGCCTACTGGTATCGCAAGGCGGCGGAGCAGGGCAATGTCACGGCACAGATCAATCTGGCGCAGATGCTGGCCTATGGCAAGGGTATTCCCCGGGATTTTGCCGAGGCCGCTCATTGGTGGCGGAAACTGGCGGAGCAGGGAGATGCCCGTTCGCAGGCCGCCCTTGCCGGACTTTATTATCGGGGTAAGGGTGTGACGAAGGATATTGGCCAGGCGCTGTCCTTGTGGCGCGCCGCGGCGGAACAGGGCAATATCGAGGCGCAGCGCAACCTGGGACTGATGTATGGCAAGGGGCAGGGCGTGGCACAGGATGATGTTCAGGCCTATGCCTGGCTCAATGCGGCGGCGGAGCAGGATGACAGGGTGGCGGCCAACAGCCGGGACTATGCCTGGGGGCAATTGGATACCGCGCAACAGCAACAGGCCAGGATCCTGGCGCAGCAGTACGTGGAAAAATATGTGGAGCCATTCAAGGAAAAAAATAAAAGCCCGCACTAACGCAATTTTCTTCACCCACAGGTAACGACCGTGTCCCTTCCCGAACGCGAACAACAAATCCGCATGAGCCATGCACCACTGATTCACCAGGTGGTGCAGGCCTGTCACCATCAGGATGAGCGCCCCGCGCTGGAATCCATTCTCGAGGTAGCCCTGCAACAGGGCTGGCAGGATCTGGTGAAGGTGATCCGGCGGATCGTCGCGGGGAGCCGCGACGAGGCCCTGCTCAATGGCCTGGATGAAGAGGATACGGTGATCGTGCGCAGTATCCTCCAGGGCTTGCAGGATCCCGCCAGCTTGCCCGATCCCGCCCAGCAGGGTGACGCCACCCAGGCCGCCCCCGGCCTGGCGCAGATGATTCATGCTGCTGGTCGCGGTGACGCCCAGGCCCTGCGGGCGGTATCACAAATGGCCGAGCAAATGCTCCAGGCCCCGGGCGACATGGCGCGCCTGGGCGGCAACATGAAACGGCTGGTGGATGGCGAACGCGATCCCGATGTGTTGTGCCAGGGCATGGGCCCCAGCGGGGAGCAGTTGATGCTCAATCTGATCGAGGAGTTGAATAAGTTGGGGGTTCAATAAAGCCTACGCGTGGGCACAAAACACGTGCCCACCCTACGCACTTAGTCCTTAGTCCTTCGCCCTCAGTCCTCTCTTTTTTTAATGCCGAAAATGCCGCATCCCGGTAAACACCATGGCGATGCCGTGTTCATCGGCGGCGGCGATTACCTCGTCGTCACGCATGGAACCGCCGGGCTGGATCACCGCGCGAATACCCACCTCGGCGGCGGAGTCCAGGCCGTCGCGGAATGGGAAGAAGGCGTCGCTGGCCATCACCGAGCCGGCAACTTCCAGTTGGGCGTCGGCGGCCTTGATGGCGGCGATGCGCGCGCTGTACACGCGGCTCATCTGCCCGGCGCCCACGCCGATGGTCATGCCGTCCCTGCCGTAGACAATTGCATTGGACTTGACGAACTTGGCCACCTGCCAGGTGAACAGCAGGTCGCGCATCTCCTGTTCCGTGGGTGCGCGCTGGGTGACTACTTTCAGTTGGTCCTGGCCGACCATGCCCAGGTCGCGGTCCTGCACCAGCAGGCCGCCGTTGACGCGCTTGTAGTCCAGTCCGGGCACACGCTCGTCGCCCCATTCACCGCATGCCAGCACGCGCACGTTTTTCTTCTCCGCCAGCATGGGTTTGGCGTCGTCGTGGATGCTGGGGGCGATGATCACCTCCACGAACTGGCGCTCGATGATGGCCTGGGCGGTCTCGGCATCTAGCGGCCGGTTGAAGGCGATGATGCCGCCGAAGGCCGAGGTGGGGTCGGTGCTGTAGGCGCGGTCGTAGGCGTCCAGTTGACTGCTGGCCACTGCCACGCCGCAGGGATTGGCGTGTTTGACGATGACGCAGGCGGTGTCACTGAATTGCTTGACGCACTCCAGGGCCGCGTCGGTGTCGGCGATGTTGTTGAAGGACAGTTCCTTGCCCTGTAATTGCACGGCGGTGGACACGCTGGCCTCGGGCGGATTTTTCTCCACGAAGAACGCGGCCTTCTGATGGGGGTTCTCGCCGTAACGCATCTCCTGGGTCTTGTGGAACTGGGCATTGTGGGTACGGGCAAAGTCGGACTTGCTGCCGTCCAGTTGGATGGCGCCGAGGTAGTTGGCAATGGCGCCGTCGTAGGCGGCGGTGTGCTCGAAGGTCTTGGTGGCGAGATCGAAACGGGTCTCGGCGCTCACCGCGCCGGCGTTGGCTTTCATTTCGTCGATGACGCACTGGTAGTCTGCGGCATCCACCACCACGGTCACAGCGTTGTGGTTCTTCGCCGCGGCGCGCAGCATGGTGGGGCCGCCGATGTCGATGTTTTCGATGGCGGTGGGCAGGTCGCAGTCGGGTTTTGCCACGGTCTGCTCGAAGGGGTAGAGGTTGACCACCACCAGGTCGATGGGGGTGATGCCGTTGTCCGCCATCACCGCGTCGTCGATGCCGCGCCGGCCCAGCAGGCCGCCGTGGATCTTCGGGTGCAGGGTTTTGACGCGGCCGTCCATCATTTCCGGGAAGCCGGTGTAGTCGGAGACCTCGATGACCTCCACGCCGTTGTCGGCCAGCAGCCTGGCGGTGCCACCGGTGCTGAGGATTTCCACGCCGAGTTCGCGCAGGGCGCGGGCGAAATCGACGATGCCGGTCTTGTCGGAGACACTGATGAGGGCGCGTTGGATGGGGGACATAGTGAGAACCTTTTGTTGCTGGTGTTGCTGATGAATGGGCCTGCCACAGAGGGCACAGAGAACACAGAGAAAAAATTTGGGATTTCCGTCACTCCGGCGCAGGCCGGAGTCCAGGGGCATTAGCACGTTTCTGGATTATTCGCTGGGCTCACCCTGCGGGCCGCCCTTTGGGCGTTCAACGCGCTATGCGCTTATGTTCCGGCCTCGGCTTTGGCGTCCTGCGTCGCTCTACCTCCTCCATCCATGGAGTCGTACGCCGGAGTGACGGAAGAAGACGAATAACTCACAATCTTTTTCTCTGTGTTCTCTGTGCCCTCTGTGGCAAAAAACTGTTAATAAAATCGTTCTAAAAACAAAGGGGGCCAAAAGGCCCCCGGGGCAATCGGCGTGAACCGGTCTAGTTCAGGTCGTATTGCTTGAGCTTCTTACGCAGGGTACCGCGGTTCAGCCCCAGCACCAGGGCGGCCTTGCTCTGGTTGCCGCGGGTGTAGTGCAGCACGCTCTCCAGCAAGGGTTGTTCGATCTCCTGCAGGACCATTTGATACAGATCGGCGGGTGGGTGTCCATCAAGGTCGTTGAAATATCCCTCTAACATGGATTTGATGTGTTCGCTGAGCGGGGCATTTTTTTCTTCGTGTTCCACCACCCCGGTCATGGACTCAGTGTTTTGAAAGTGAATGCTCATGCGGCTAGTTCCTCCCGAACCAACAAGTTTTGGAAAAAGTCTTTTGTTATTTGTAACTGCTCTGCCACGGTCTCCACCCGGTTGACCGCCTGGCGGAATGCCCCGCCGTGCCGTTGCCCCTTGCTGTACCAGGCGATGTGCTTGCGCGCCATGCGCACCCCCGTGTACTCCCCATAGAAGGCGTATAGGTTTTCCAGGTGTTCGAGCAGGATGTCGCGCACCTCTTGCCGGGTGGGCTCCGGCAGTATTTCCCCGGTCTGCAGGTAATGGTTGATCTCGCGGAAGATCCACGGCCGGCCCTGGGCCGCGCGGCCGATCATTACCGCATCGGCCTTGGTGTATTCCAAAACCCAGCGTGCCTTTTCCGGGGTGGTGATGTCGCCGTTGGCGATCACCGGGATGTCCACCGCCGCCTTGATGGCGGCAATGGTGTCGTATTCCGCCTCCCCCTTGTAGGCGCAGGCGCGGGTGCGCCCGTGCACCGCCAGGGCCTGGATGCCGGCCTCTTCGGCGATGCGCGCGATGCGCACGCCGTTGCGGTTGGCGGTATCCCAGCCGGTGCGGATCTTCAGGGTGACGGGGATGTCAACGGCGCCCACCACGGCATTGAGTATTTCCCCCACCAGGGTCTCGTTTTGCAACAGGGCGGAGCCGGCGGCCACGTTGCAGACCTTCTTCGCCGGGCAGCCCATGTTGATGTCGATGATTTGTGCGCCGTTGGCGGCATTGTAGCGCGCCGCCTCGGCCATCATCTGCGGATCGGCGCCCATGATCTGCACCGAGCGGGGGTCGGTTTCGCCGTCGTGGTTGGCGCGGCGTTTGGTTTTTTCCGAGCCCCACAGCAGGGAGTTGGAGGCCACCATTTCCGACACAGCCATACCGGCGCCCAGTTTCCTGCAAAGCTGGCGGAACGGCCGGTCGGTGACGCCCGCCATGGGGGCGAGGATCAACGGATTGGACAGTGTGTAGGGACCGATTCGCATGTTGTGCCTGGTTACTGACGACAATGATTACCACCGTTCTCCGCCCGGAGGATCTGCCGATGAAACTGCCTGCAATGTGAGGCGCCGGGAAAACGGACAGACGATATTACTCTCAAGCGAGAAGCCTGAAAAGATGTGGGCGAAATTTTTTCGCCGAATGGGTGATTCTAACGGGAGGTGTTAGCGGAGTGGCCGCGTGCGGCGCGGGTCCGCCTCGGCGAAAAATTCATAATTCACCGCCGCCTTGCCCGGATCCACCAATTCCAATTCGATGCGCACCGGCATGTCCGGGGTCATGCCGGCGTCGAGGTCGATGCTGTTATCGAGATATTCGCGGGGGGTGAAGCGTCGCTGGGCGATCTTTTTGCCATTGATGTCGGAGAACACCATGGTGAGCAGCGGGAAGGGTTGCACGAAATCGGCGTTGTTGATCAACGTGGTGCTGACAATGAGGGCATTGTGGGCGCTGGGGTGACTGCGTACGTCACGGCCGATGATCTCGATCTGTTTGATGTCGTAGGGTTGGCTGAGCGTGCAATGGAGCAGGTTGCACATCTTGATGAGCCAGGGCCGCAGAGCGGGATCTCGGGCCAGGTCGTCGCGGGAGTGGTAGGTCACCTGTACTACCAGGGTCAGCATCAGCAACAGACTGCCGATCACCCAGGGGGTGTTGCTGGGGCGCAGGCGTTCGGCCTTGGCGGCGTGCAGTTCGTCGAGAATGACGCTGGGCACGGAAGGGGTGGATGGGGATGCTCCGGGTTCGCTACCCTGCGCTGCCCCGATGGTGTCAGGGGGCGGACTGGCCTCCTCCCTGTCCTGTGCTGGTGGAGGGGATGCGGGAGGGGGCGCCTGGTCATCGCCGGGTGCGTCTACGGAGGGGAGATCGGTTTCCTCGATGATAATGGGCTGGCCCTCGGCCTTCGCCGCCAGGCTGAGTACGGCCTCGGCACGGGCATCTTCGTCCTCGTTGAGAAAGGCGTTGAGCTCGGCAAACTCGTCGTCATCCACGGGGATGTGGGTGTCCAGCTCCGGGGTAGCCTCTTCCACGTCACCCAGCGGGGTGTCTTCGCCAGGAATATCACTCTCGTCGATGGTGAACACTGCGGGAGAACCGTCGGGAGGGAGGTCTTGTATTGCCACGGGGGTGGACTCACTGCCGGGTTCGTTTGCCGGCTCGGGCGTTTGTGCAAGCTTTCCTTCGGCGCTCTCTTCGACCTTCTGCTCAACAAAGGCCGGAGATTGGCTGTCGGCCGGGGATTCGTCGCTGACCTCGGAGACGGTGGTGTCCGGCCCGGGGTCCATCGGCGGCGTGTCGCTATCGAGAAATTCCTCGAATTCCTCGATGGCCTCCTCGGGGATGGGGTGGTTGCTCACCTCGGCCATCACCTCGCGGAATACGTCCTCGTTGTCCCCGCCTGGGGAAGGTTCTGTCCCGTTTTCCTCCGCGGGAGAGACGGGCGTGTGTGCGCTGTCCGCAGTCCATTGTTGATAGGTTTGCGCCTCCTCGGCCAGTTGTGCGGTGGTATCGATCTCCTGACCGTGGGGCACATCCTCGCTGAGGTGGTCGAGGGCGTTGAATACCGAGAGACATTGTCCGCAGCGCACCTCGCCATTGGCCGCCTTGAGCTGGCTGGCGGAGAGCTGGAAGATGGCGCTGCATTGGGGGCACTGGGTGTACATCGATGGTGTGTTCGGCAGCGTGAGTCAGGAATGGTTTGTCAGTGATATTCAGGGTTTGTTGGCCTGTGCGAGGGCGTCGATCTTTGCCTGCTCCGCCGGCGGCGTCTCGATATGCTTGAAGGCAAACAGGGAAAAGGCGCTGCTGGTGTCGATCATCCGCGTCAGGCGCACATACTCTAGCGCAGTTTGCCGGTTGAGTACCAATTGGGTGCCGATGTCGTAGATGTTGGCGGGGGTGAGCAGGGCCAGGTCGCCGTCGTCCAGCATCAGGGGCTGGATGAGCAGGCTGCGAAAATATTCCCCGCCGGTGCCGGCGCCGCCGATGGCCCGTACCGCCACGGGGACGGCGCTGTGGGCCAGGGTCTGAATGCCGATGTCGAAATCGCCTGTGGGCTCGTCGTGCAACCACACCAGAGCGCCCACCTGCCATTGCTCGCTGTCATTGTGGCGAAAGGCGGTTACCGTGCCCACCCGGGTGCGTGACCGGGCCTCGGGCAGGCGACGCAGGGCCAGACCGCCGGCGCTCTGGTTGATGCACAGCCAGGGTTCCTGACGAAAATGGGCCATGGCCGCTTCGCGTTTGCTGCGCACATGGATTTCGGTTTGGTGCACCGCGTCCCATACGTCCACCGTTTCGCCAAAGTGCGATACCCGCGTCTTGTCCAGGCCGGTGTGGGTGGTGTCCATGGGAATGTTGAGACTGAGCTCGTCCTCGTTGGGCAGCGGGGCGAGTTCCAGTCCGTTGCTGGTCTCCTGGGGCCGGTGATAGCGGATCTCCCATTGCTCGGGATTGAATGCTTCTTCTTCGCTGATGAAATGATGACAGGCCTCCAGACCGAGACTGAGTTGCACCCGGCTGGCCATATCCGGGGCACGTTCAGCGCTGCGCCCGGCGCGGCCCTGCCAGGCCCGGCGCAGGCGGTTGAGCAGGTCGCGGCGCAGGCGTTCGGCGATGGTCAGGGGCACGCCGTGACGGGCCTGTTGTTGCTCATCGATGCTGGCGCTGATCTCGTCGAGCTTTTCCTGTAGTGCACTGATATCGAGAAAGCGGCCGTCCACAGGACGAAAACGGGCATAACCGGTGGACACTGCCGGCGGACGTTCCCCGGACAGGTCGACGACGATGTCGCCGGCCTCAGCCACGGTGACTTTCTTGCTGAGCAGGCGGCAGCCGGCGGTCCAGGTTTCCAGGTAGTTGTAGATTTGCAGCGCCTGCCCCGGCATCAGGTGATTGGGTGTGGCCAGCCCCAGCAGGGCCAGGCGCAGGTAGCCGTGTTGCACCGTGGCGAAGGGGTTGGCCGTGTTTTCGTTTTCCGCCAGCACCCGGGTGTGCAGGCCGTTTCGTTCGGCCAACTGGTAAGTGCGGTGGATCTCGCCCCATAGGCCGGGCGGGGGTGGCCGGAACTGGACGTAACATTCCAGCAATTGTTTGCCCAGGTGGTCGATGGTCAGGCGCAGGGCGGCGATGAACAGGTTGATGCTCATCTCGTTGCTTTCGGTGTCGAGTACGGAGTCGGCCACCACCCTTTTGTAGGCGCAGGCGGTTTCATCGAGAAAGCGCGCCGCCATGTTGGCCTGGGCGCGGGCGCCCTTGCGCAGGGGCAGGGCTTCATTCTGGTAGCTGCTGCGCAATTTCTTGACGATCTCATCGATGGCCGGTTGCAGTGTCAGCATGGCCTTGAGGCGCACCGCGGCAGGCATGACACAGCGGTTGTAGGCCTGCAGGATGCTGAACACCACGGAGGCGTTGTCTTTGTTGTCCAGCGTAGATTGTCCCGCGAGCCATGCCGCCAGGGCGCTGGGGCGGGGTTGCAGTACATTGGTATCGGTTTGCTGTGTCTCAGGCAGGCGATACTTGAGTGGGTTCATTGGCGGATCGGTTTCTGGCGTGTGTGAGTCTACGGATTGATCGGCCGATGAGTGGAAAAATTAAATCAATATCGTCGCTAACGGTTTGTTTTTAGGGAGAATGCCGCGCTCTGGCAGGGAATCGCTGAAACCAAGTCTAAAGCTGTGGTAATAGCTGTCGATACTGTGGCTAAGCCCAAATGCTGATTTCTGAGCATGGAAAGGCTCAGAGACCGGATGACTATCATCAAGGGAGCAGAAATGAAAAAGAATTTTCCTGTTACAGGCGTGGAAAAGAACTATGCAGATACAGCCAATATTCTTTCCACCACCAATCTGAAAGGCGCTATTTCATATACCAATGATGATTTCAATGAGATCAGTGGTTTTTCGGTAGAAGAGTTATTGCACAAAAATCACAATGTGGTGCGTCATCCGGACATGCCCCCTGCGGCTTTCGAATCACTATGGAAAACGATCAAGAGTGGCAAGTCCTGGATGGGGATTGTCAAAAACCGTTGCAAAGATGGTGATCATTATTGGGTTGATGCCTATGTTACGCCGATCATCCGCAATGGTGTACAGGAAGAGTATCAGTCGATACGTACCAAGCCAGCACGGAAGGACGTGGAGCGGGCTGAGGCGCTCTATCAGCAGCTCAATAAAGACAAGCTGCCCTGGCAGTGGAAAATCCCCCATTTAAGTCTGAATCTCAAACTTTCTCTGGCCATGATGCTGGTCTTGGTGCTGAGCTTGGCCGCTCCG
>Ga0256832_1001798_pt1 | contig 14608 bp, 10 predicted proteins | sample 134614metaG_FD_190534 | JGI IMG/M metagenome (GOLD analysis project Ga0256832, IMG submission 190534) | Hydrothermal vent microbial communities from Lau Basin, Pacific Ocean - 134-614 | ecosystem: Environmental > Aquatic > Marine > Hydrothermal vents | place: Pacific Ocean: Lau Basin | collected...
CGACCCTTGGGCCGGCGCTTGCGCTTGCGCGCGGGGGCCTCCTCGTCGTCTTCATTCGCGTCGGGCACCGCGCCCGCGAGCGCGTCGAGCTGCTTCGACAGCTCCGCGAACTCGAGCTCGAGCTGCGTCGTGTCGACCCGCTCGGCCTTGGCGACGAAGAGCCGGCGCTTGACCAGCAAGAGCTCCTCCTTGAGGTGCTCGTACGCGCGCCGCAGGCGGTCGCGCTCGGCCTCGACGGCGGCGAGCTTCGGGTCGCGCTCGGCGAGCTTCGCGTCGCGCTCGGCAAGCAACTCACTCTGCTCGGCGAGCAACTCACTCTGCTCGGCGAGCTTCGCGAGCAGCATCGCGACCAGGTCCGAGCCCACGGTCGTCTCGTCGCTACCGATCCCCTCGAGCGCCATCGCGCAGGGCGATTAACACCCGACCGACACCGCTGTCGAGACTCTCGTTCGATCCCCTCAGTGCAGCGTCGGCGGCGACTCACCGGGTCGCGCGCCGAGCGTCCCATCCACCGGTGGCTACAGCGGCGTGATGGCAGGCGACTCGTAGTGACCGGGGACGATGTCCTGCACCCACGCTGTCGGTGCGGTCACGTACAGCGTGGCGCTGTCTTCATCTTCCGACTCGGTGTGCACTTTCTTGATGTGCAGTTCCGAGGGGCGCTCAGGTGTGAAGCGGTAGAGGTCCGCGGGGAAGTCCTCGGGCGCGCGAAAGCCAGGCAGGTCCATGAGCACCCGGTAGCCGGCTTCGAAGCACGTGGGCTTCATCCCATAGGGGAGACCGGTCTCTCTGCGCTTGACCTTGAGGGTGAGGAGGGATTGGGGCTCACCTTCGTTGATCAAGCGCCACTCATCGTACTTCTTCTTGGTCTTCTTGGCCGAGAACAGGGCCTTGTTGGTCGCGACCCAGAGGTCGCTCGGGACCTTTGGCATCGCGGTCGCCTCTGCTAGCCGGCGACCCCGCTCGCGCCAGGGGAGGCTGGGTAGATCCGCCAGGCCGTAGAGTTGGCCGAGCCTCTCGTGCCTGGACACACAGTCGGCCCCCCCGAGCCGCACGGCGCGGTAGCCCTGCCAGTCGAGGGCCTCGTTCGCGACCACCTCCACGTCGGCGGTGATACGCGGAGGAACGGGATTTGCGAGCCGCTCTCGGACCGTTGGGTCGGGCGCGACACCCAGGGGGGCGTCGAAGGGGATGTCGGGTCGGCCCAAGTTGCCCGCAAGCCCGGCCTCCAGGAAGGCTTCGAAGCACTCGACGAGGCTGCCGAAGGGAATCGGCTTCGTGTCTCCGTCGGATCCGAAGACGTGGTAGCTCGACGAGCCGTCGGGATGCACGCGCCACAGGAGCCCCCCTTCATCCGCGCCCTCGAGGATCTGGTAGCGCAGGGGGGACGGCCACTCCGTGCCGTCGGGGTCGGTAAAATAGCCGTCCGTACGCAGCAGTCCCCGAGAATGCTCCGGGTTGTCGGCAAAGGACTTGCAGTAGGTGACGTCCCACCAACCTTTGCTGTCCGGGGCGCGCAGGTTCATCCCGCCTCGTGTACGCAGCACACCGTGCTCCTCCGGGGCGTCTTCGACGAAGCACCAGTGAAAGCGTGTGGCGGGCATCGATTCGTAGAGCTCGACGAGGTCTTCCGGCATCTGGTCGGCGACAGCGCCGAAGGGCTGCGCGTGCATGGCGTAGTAGTCGTACACGATGACGTCGCTGCGCCGTCGCAGGCGGCCAAGGGCGATCTGAAAGCGACGCTGCAGCGACGGCTTCTCATCGACGGGCTGCTTCGCTTGCGCCTTCGCCTTCGCCTGCGTCTTCGCCTTGGTCTTCGTTTTCGCTTCCTTCGCCTTCGTCTTCGGCGGATCGTCGAGAGGGGCGCTTTCGGCTCCGCCAAGGACCTCCATCAGCTTGGCCTCGTCATACACCGGGATACCGAGCGACAGCGCTTTGTACTGCTTTCCGCCGGACTTTGCCCCAGCGAAGACCATGTCCGTCTTCGAGGACACGCTCTTCCTGACGGTGGCCCCCAGCGCCGTGAGTCGGTCTGCCGCCTGTTGGCGCTTCAGCGTCGAGAACGTTCCCGAGAGAACGATGGTTTTGCCCTTCACATCCATAGAAACCTCCAAGGTTCGTTCGTCTTCACTGGGGAACCACATGAGTGGGGGAACACGTCAAGCGTGCACCGCTCCTCCATGAACCTCCTGCGCATCGAGCCTTCCCAGGTGGAGAGAAGGATCGAGCCGCAACCATCCTCACCCGGTACCTCACCTCGGTTCTACGGTGACGTCGGGGATTCTTCACCCTCGCCCTGATACATTCCCTCAACAAACCTTGGAGCATCTCAGTCGTCGGTGAGTTGGCGGAGGAGCGTTTGGTGCGCTTCGGTCATCCCGAGGGCTGCTGCTTGTTCTTCGAGGCGACGTTGGAGCAGCGCCCGATCGTGGCGCGTGAGGCGGTCGCGGATCCCTTCGTAGACGGCCGCCGCCGCCCTTGGGTCGTCGAGAGCCACGAGGTAGACGAGGAGCTCCAGGTGCCGAATGAGCGCGTCCGGTCGCGCCTCGGCAGCCTGCCGCGCGAGCTGTGCGGCCTGCTGCAGATCCCGTCGTTTCGCCTCGGCGTCCCCGCGGGCGTGGTGGACCGCGGCTCGGCCGTACCGCATGGCCGCGTACTGGGGGAGCGCCTCGACGGCCTGGTTCGCCGCGAGCGCTGCTTCGTCGAGACGCCCGGCCTGTTTCAGGACTTCGATCCGCCGGTACAGGGCTTCGGGGTCGACGGGGTCGAGAGCGAGCATCGCTTCGAGGTCCGCGAGGGCGTCGTCGAAGCGCTCCATGTCGACGTAGGTCTCGGCGCGGCGAAACAGGGCGTTGCGGTCGCCCGGGCGCTGCTCGAGAGCCTGGTGAAGGTCGGCCAGGGCGGCGCGTGGGCGTCCGAGACGGCGGAGTGTGTCGGCTCGCTGGGCCAACAGCCATGGGTCGTGGTTCGCCCGCTGGATCGCCTCGTCGAAGCGAGCCAGAGCCTCTTCGAGACGCCCCATGCGTCGCAAGGTCTCAGCCAAGCCACCGAGCGCGCGCTGTGAGCCGTCGAGCTCGATGGCGCGCTCGTAATCGACGAGCGCCTTGTCCCATTCGCCGGCCTGCCGGTGCGCGTCGCCCCGGCCGAGCACGGCCAGAGGTTCGGTGGGGTCGAGAGCGATGGCCTCGGAAAACGCCTCGAGCGCCTCGGCGTGCCGTTCGAGGGCGAGCAGACAGTCGCCTCGTCGCGCGAGGCTGAGGCTGCTGGGGGGGGCGACGGCGTGGGCCTTGTCGAGGGCGACCAACGCTTCTTCGAAGCGGCCGAGCAGACGCAGGACGTTGGCCCGCCCCAGCAGCGTCTCGGGCCGATCCGGCTCGTGCCACAGGGCCTTGTCGTAGTCGTCGAGGGCCCCCTGAAGGTCGTCGGTGGCCGTTCGCGAATGGGCCCGCATCCGCAGAAGACGCGCCGCCTTGGGCTCGCGGGCCAGGAGCCACTCGAGGTCTTCGAGGGCTTCCTCGTGCCGCTCCAGGCGTTGAAGCGAGCGCGCCCGACCCTCGCGAGCCCAGGGGTAATTGGGCTGGGCGTCGATGGCCCGGTCGAAGTCCTCTACGGCTTCTTCTTCGCGTCCGAGCACGTGGTAGGTTTCGGCCCGCGAGGCGAAGGCCCAGGCGTAGTCCGGTCGCAGCTCGATGGCGCGGTCGAAGCCCGCAAGCGCTTCCTGGAAACGCCCGACGAGGCGCAGCGTGTCGGCGCGGTGGGCGATGGCCCAGGCGTCCGCCGCGTTGCGCTCGAGGAGCCGCTCGAAGTCTTCGAGCGCTTGCTCGTAGCGACGGAGCTCTACGTAGGTCTCGGCGCGACGGCCGATGGCGAAAGGGTTGCTGTCGTCAAGGGCGATGGAGCGGTCCAGGTCTGCGAGCGCAGCCTCGTAGCGGCCGAGGTCGAACAGGACCATGCCTCGGTTCGCCAGCGCCCAAGCGTAACCCGGGTCCATGTGCACCGCCTGGCTCAGATCGGCCCAGGCCTCGCTGAGGCGCCCGGCGGCGCGGTAGGAGGCTCCCCGGCTGGCCCACGCCCAGGGGCTCTTGGGGTCGAGGGCGAGGGAGCGGCTGAGATCCTCGAGCGCGCGGTCCTGGTTCCCCATCAATCGGTGGATCTCGCCGCGCTGGGCGAGCGCCCAGGGGTAGTCGGGCTGCAGCTCGATGGCCCGGTCGAAGTCGCGGAGCGCCGCCTCGCGGTCGTCGAGGATCGCGCGGCTCTTGCCGCGGCTCGCCAGCACCCAGGGGATGTCGGGTTCGCGCTGGAGCGCCTGGCCGAAGTCGTCGATCGCCTTGGCGTGCTCGCCCATGAGGCGGTAGGCCTCGCCGCGCGTGGCGTACATGGACGCTCGCTCTTCGAGGGAGAGCGCCCGGCTCAAATCGGCGATGGCCTCGCGGAAACGCCCACTGTCCAGGTGAAGCTCCCCCCGTCGGAAGAGCGCCCAGACGTAGTCGGGATCGAGGTCGATGGCAGCGCTCAAATCGACCAGCGCCAGCGCCCGGTCGCCGAGGCGAGCATGGGCTTCCCCACGGCTGGCCAGCGCGAAGGCATACTTGGGACGGCGGGCGAGGGCCTGGTTGAGGACCTGGACCGCTTCCCGATGGCGGCCGAGGCGGCGGAGCACCTCGCCTTTCTGTCCCAGCGCCTCGACGTGGTCGGGGTCGAGGCCGAGAGCGCGGTTGAAGTCGGCCAGGGCTGCTTCGTTGCGCCCCGCGAGCATGTGTTCCTTGGCGCGCTGGAGGATCTGGTCCAGGGATTCGCTCACGGCGGACCTTCCCTCTACCACCTTTGAGGCTTCACGTCAGGATGAAGTCTTCGGGGGAGCGGGGCGGCGGCAGCTGGCTCTCGCCGAGCCTCTGGCGGAGGTTCCGTTCGATGGTGCGGGTGATGAAACCCAGCGGCAGGTCGTTGGTGTCTTCTCCGAAGGGGTCCTCGATCTCGTCGCCGACCGCATCGAGGCCGAAGAAGGCATAGCTGATCATCAACACGATGATCGGCGTGAAGTCGCCGACCCCCTCCACCGTGACCAGGCCGAACGGGAGGGTGAAGCAGTAGACGAAGACGATGCGGTGCAGCAGCACGTTGTAGCTGAACGGGATCGGCGTGGCCTTGATGCGCTCGCACCCACCTTGCACCTCTGTGAACTCGGTGAGTGAGCTTTCGAGCGCGGGCAGGTGCATCGCGTGGATCCACCCGCGATCGAAGGCGTCACGCAGCTCTGCGCCGATGCGCTGGAGCAGCGCAATAGGGCGGTTCGTCTCGTCCCGGAGCGACGCGAGCTCTTCCTCGTTCAGGAACTCCGCGAGCTCTCCCAGCTCGTCCTGGCCGCGCAGGTGAAGTCGCAGCGCGTGGACGTACGCGATGACCCGATAGACGAGGCCTCGATGAAACGCGTAGGTCTCCGCCGGCGCTTCGTCGGGGCGTGCGGTGACGCGGTAGCCGGGGGCCAGCCCTTCCGTAGGTCCGGTGAGGGTGAGGATCTGCCGGGTCAGGGTTCGGCTCGTGTTGACGACGCGGCCCCAGAGCTTGCGCCCCTCCCAAAAGCGGTCGTAGCTGGTGTTGTTGCGGAAGCCCAGGAAGATGCCGAGCGCCAGACCGATCAGCGTGAACGGTACGAGGGTGAGATTCGTGTGGAACCAGCCCCACTCGTGGTGTGCCCAAGTCACGCCTTCGGCCACGAGGAAGACGGCGAGCAGCCGGGGCCAGGTCTTGGTGAGGGTGCTGCCGCGCACCATGAAGATCGTGCGCAGCCACGAGTGTCTTGGACGGACGATCATCGCGCCGCATCCTGCGGCCGCCGCCCGGCTTCGACAAGCGTTCCTGGCTCCGCTGCGCGGCTCGGAGCTTCGCGTCGCTCGCTAGAGCCCGCGGGGCCACTCGAAACCGAACGCTCGCGAAGGTTTGGCCAAAAGGTACCCCTGGATGAGCCGGATCCCGCAGTCGCGGCAGGCGCGTAGCTCGTCGGGCGTCTCGACCCCCTCGGCGATCACCTTCGCGTCGAGGTCGTGCACGAGCTCGACGATGCGTCGGACGAGGATGCGCTGGCGGGGCCGCTTGTCGAGGTCGCGCACGAGCTCGCGATCGAGCTTCACGACGCCCGGCTCGAGGTCGATGATGCGCCGCAGGTTGCTGTAACCCGCGCCGAGATCATCGACGACGATCGTCGCGCCGATGCGCCGGCAGACCTCGCGCAACACATCGCGGCAGAGCTCGAAGTAGGCGAACGCCGCAGCCTCCGTGATCTCCAAGAAGAGGGGACCCGCGTAGGTGTTCAGAGGGTCGTCCGGGCGCACGAGCCAGCGGGCGGCGAGCTCGTCGGGATGGATGTTGATGAAGAGAGGCTCGCGGCAACCGTCCAGCAGCGCGACGCTCCGCACCATGCGGCCCAGGCGCCCGGCAAACTGCTCGTGGCTCGCCTTGGCAAAGAGCTCGTCGGGGCGCTCGAGGCCAGGACGCGTGCACCGCGCCAGCGCCTCGTAGGCGAACACGCGCCGCTCGATGATGTCGACGATGGGCTGGTAGACGGCGTAGAGCTCGCTCCGATCGAGGGTGCGTGGGGACGACTCGATGGAGTCGCGCAGGAGGCCGTCGCTGTCGGAGAAGGTCCAGAGCTGGCGCTTCCGACGGCTCATCGTGCGCTCAGGGTATCTCATCGAGCGTGCTCGGGACCACAGTGGCGCTGCGATCGTGGTGCTCGGAGATCAGCGCACCACCACGCCGGCCGCCACGATCTCCATCGCGCGGCCCGTCGCCGTCGCACCCTCGCTCTCGAGGTGGGCGCGCTCGGCCTCGGAAAGCTCGCGCAGGTTCACCGTGCCTTCGATCGTGGCGAGGCGTCCGGACACGTCCCGCGGCAGGAAGAAGCGGTGCCCCGCCATCGGGACGCGAACCGGAGGGGTGCCCTCGGCCTGCAACTCCATCCAGCAGCCCATGCGTTGGCATACCTGCGTGATGGTCCCCTCGGTCTTGACGGTCTGCCCTGCGAAGCGCGCCGGGTCGCCGGTGATCGACGCGAGCGGGATCGGTGGGGTGGGCGAGAGCGGCTGGCCGAACGCTCGCTCCTCGCCCGCAGGCTGCGGCACCTGGGTCTCCTCGGTCGGCGCCGCAGCCTCTGCGGGATCGGAGCCCTGGGATGCGGGATCGCTGGGGGCCGACTCATTGGGGTTCGGGGACGTCGCACAGCCCGCGACGGCTGCGCAGCCGAGGATCAGTCGCATGTACGACAGCATCGTAGCTCTCCGCGGTTGTTCGAAGTGGCTCAGCTGAACTGCCCGCGCCGCTCCAGGTCTTCGAGGATCCATTCGACGGCTTTGTCCAGTGGGGTGTGCTCGAGGGTCAAGGTCAGCTCCGGGTGCCGGGGCGGGACGAAGCCGGAGAAGTCCGCGTCCGGTCGCCGCTCGCGGCAGAGCTTCTCGTCCGTGTTCACGTACACTTCGACGACTCGTTCGGCGCCGATCCGTTCGCGGAGCTTCGCCCGGTCCTCGACGGCGTAGGTCGGGAAAGCGCAGATGCACACGAGACCCGCATCCGCGACGGCCTTCGCGGCGCTGATCATCGAGTCGAGGGTCTCCCCGGTCGGATCGATGACCGTCGCCGTCCGGCCGAGGTCAAACAACCGCCGTTCGAGAGCGTAGGCGAGCGCCCAGCGCCCCGAGCCGGGCAGGCCAACGAGCCAGACGACCGCGCCCTTCTGCCCTAGCCGTCGCTGGCGTTCGCGAGGGCTCACCTGCGTCTTCGGCGTCAGGCCCGAGCCGGCCCGCGCCTCGCGGACGGCGTCGTCCAGGCTCTGTCGGTCGCGGCGCTCGTCGATGATCATCCCGGCGGCGACCGTGTTGTTCGTCAACGAGTCGATGAGGATGAACGCGCCGGTGCCACGGTTGCGATCGTATCCGTCGTAGAAGAGCGGTCTGTGCGAGCTCAGCCGCAGGCGGCCGATGTCGTTGAGGGAGAGGGTCTCCGTCGGAGTCTCTTCGAGCGTGTCCATGTCCTTCTTCCAGAGGACTTCGTCGATCTGGACGTGGACGATCTGCGTGGTGTGCTTGAGGAGGTAGGACTTTTGAGGGTCGAGGTCTTCGGTCGTCATCCACACGAGGTGCGCGTCGAAGGAGCGCCCGACGTGGGGCAGGTCGTCGGCTTTGACGATCATGTCGCCTCGGCTGCAGTCGATCTCGTCGTCGAGGCGCAGCGTCACCGACTGGGGCGCGAACGCTTCATCGAGCTCACCGTCGTAGGTGTCGATGGCGCGCACGCGGCTCTTGAGGCCAGAGGGAAGGACCACGACCTCGTCGCCCTTGGCGACAACGCCCGACACGATTTGGCCGGCGAACCCGCGGTAGTCGAGGTTGGGCCGGAGCACGTACTGGACGGGGAACCGGAAGTGAGCGAGCTCGTCTTCCTCCACGACCGGGACCGTCTCGAGGAACTCAAGGACGCTCGGCCCCTCGTACCACGGCGTTTTTGTGCTCGAGGCGACGATGTTGTCGCCCTTGAGAGCGCTGACGGGGAAGAAGGTCACGCTGCGGAACTGCAGCCCTTCGGTGAAGGCCCTCAGCTCGTCCCGGATGCGCTCGAAGACCTGCCGATCGTAGCCGACGAGGTCCATCTTGTTCACGCAGACGGCGAGGTGTGGGATGCCGAGGAGCGACGCGATGTAGCCGTGGCGTCGGGACTGCTGCAGCACGCCGAGGCGCGCGTCGATCAGGATGAGCGCCACGTCCGACGTCGACGCGCCCGTGACCATGTTCCGCGTATACTGAACGTGGCCAGGGGTGTCGGCGATGATGAACTTACGCTTCTCCGTCGCGAAGTAGCGGTAGGCGACGTCGATGGTGATGCCCTGTTCGCGCTCGGCCTTCAGCCCATCGGTGAAGAGCGAGAAGTCGATCTCCTCGCCTTCCATCTTCGTGGCGCGCTTTACCGCCTGAAGTTGGTCCTCGTAGACCTCGCCGGTGTCGTGCAGCAGCCGCCCGATGAGGGTGGACTTGCCGTCGTCGACGGAACCGACGGCGACGAAGCGCAGCAGTTCCTTGTCTTGATAGCGCTTCAAGTAGGCGGAGATGTCGGTGCGAATGAGCTCGTTCTCGCGAACCATCAGAAGTACCCCTCGCGCTTCTTGACCTCCATCGAGCCCTCTTCGTCGAAGTCGATGAGGCGTCCCTGGCGTTCCGAGAAACGGTTCAGGAGCATCTCCTGGATGACCTTTTCGACGGTGTCGGCTTCGGACTCCACCGCGCCGGAGAGCGGGTAGCAACCGAGGGTGCGGAAACGGACGCTCTTGAGCACCGGTTTTTCGCCCGGTTCGAGCCGCATGCGTTCGTCGTCCACCATGATCCAGGTGCCTTCACGACGAACCACGGGGCGCTCCTTCGCGAAGTAGAGCGGCACGACCGGGATCTTTTCGACGAGCACGTAGAGCCAGACGTCGAGCTCGGTCCAGTTCGACAGGGGGAACACCCGAACGTTCTCGCCTTTGGTGATCTTGCCGTTGTAGAGATTCCACAACTCCGGTCGCTGGTTCTTGGGGTCCCACTGGTGGAAGCGATCGCGGAACGAATAGATGCGCTCCTTGGCCCGCGATTTTTCTTCGTCGCGCCGCGCTCCACCGAAGGCACAGTCGAACTGGTACTTGTCCAGGGCCTGCTTGAGCGCGACCGTCTTCATGATGGTCGTGTACTTGTTCGATCCGAAATCGAAGGGGTTGACGCCCTGAGCCTTGCCTTCGGGGTTGGTGTGCACCAGGAGGCGGTGGCCCCGATCCTTGGCGACCCAGTCGCGGAACTGAATCATCTCCTTGAACTTCCACGTCGTGTCGACGTGCAGCAGTGGGAAAGGCAGCGGTCCGGGGTAAAAGGCCTTTTCGGCAAGCCGAAGCATGACCGAGCTGTCCTTGCCGATACTGTAGAGCATCACCGGGTTGTCGAACTCGGCAGCGGCCTCGCGGATGATGTGTATGCTCTCCGCCTCGAGCGCTCGCAGATGCGAGAGCCGGTAGCGTAGGGCGTCCTTGGTCGCAGAAGTCACGGGGCGCTCGCTCTAGCGCATCTCGCCTGGGGAGAAAAGGCGCGCGACGGGACCTGGAGGCGCCAGCTCGGGCCCCACCCTCTCGATCGAGATGGCGGCTTCCGCTTTCGTGTGGCTCGTCCGTGCCGTCGGTCCGTCCGGCGCGTCGTTGCCCTCGATCGGGACGAGTGTCCTCCGGTGACGCCTCAGCGACGCACGAGGGTCGCGACGGGGGCGTCGGGGGTGAATACCGCGTCGAAGAGCAGCGCCACGGGCGCCACGTCCATGGTTCGAAAGCTCACCCTTGGCTGCCGGCCGACCGCCTGGCGTAGCCCGTCCCGGTCATGGACCCAGCCCCGGTCCGTGTGCATTCGCGGCAGTCGCATCGACCGCGAGCCCGTCCGCACCGAGTAGCCGCCGAGGCGCACGAAGACCTGGGTGCCGTTGGCAGGGGCCGTGTCTTCGACCCGGAAAGGGCGGCTGTGGAGTCGGCCGTGCCCGTCGACGACCGCCAGACGGGTCAACGAGGTCTCTGCTCGGTCCGCCGACGCGATGACCTGCCACATGGTCAGAGCCTCCACGTCGGGGCGAACGCTCAGCGCCAACGCTCCGTCGACCTCGAGCTCCCGCAGCCACGCGACGACTTCGTCGATCGGCGTGACGAACGCCCGGCGGTTCGTGGGCAAGGGGAGGGTCTGCGCTTCGCCGACGACGACGGGCTCCCCGCCCACGAGGCGGACGCGCGGCGTGGGTACGAAGCGAAGGCGATCGGTGTCGAGGTGGAGGACGGCCGCCGGGGGAGCCGTCTCGCCTCGGGCGTCGATGACCACCGTCGGTGTCTGCAGCAGGTAGCCCCAGTTGACCGTCGGGGCGAGCTCCAGGCCGCGCAGCCGCTCGTGCAGGTGCTCGAGCTGCGATCCGACCGCCGTGGCCAGGGGGTCGACGCCCGCGCGGACCCGAGCGTCGAGGCGACCGAGCATTGCGTGGGCGCGGCGCAGGGCGTCGACGGCGCGCCGTCCCTCCTCGTCGAAGTAGGTCCAGGGACGCCTGCATCGGCGGTGGGCGCAGGGATCGTTTCCGAGGTCCGCGAGGCCCGCGATGGGTCCGTCGGCGCGGCGGAAGAACTCGAGGAGCTGCATGAGCGCGTGGCGACTGCTCTGCTCGGCCCAGGACGAGGGCTGTCCGCCTTCGAGCACCTCGATGGCCCGCAGGGCGTCCATGCTCTCGGAGAAGTAGGGACCCGCGGCGACTTCCGTCAACTCGTCGTGCAGGTAGGAGGTCACGCCCCTTGCGTCCACGCCCAGCGCCTCGGCCACCTCGGCAACGCTCGCTCCCCCTTGGCCGAGGTGGTCGAGCAGCAAGAGGTCCGTGGCGGCGACGGCTCGGAGATAACGTGCGTCGAGGCGGTCAAAACGGCGCTCGGCGGCGCTCACGATGGCGCCGAGCTCGGCGATGGCCGAGAGCGTGCTGGGACCGTAGGGCACGAGGCGCTCGCGGGCGCGGCGCACCTCGGGGTGTTCGAGCTGTGCGGCGGCGCTCGTCGGCCCCAAGAGCGTGAGCGCGAGCGCGGCCAGGACGAAGAGACGTGGCGGATGCATGTCTCAGCGCGGCTGCAACGGGTGTTCCGTCGCGACGAAGCCACCCTCGCCGCAGGATGCACGCCGAACTGTTCGCGCGGCGCGGGCCGCGGCACCACCCCATGGTCGATTCGACCAACGCCTTCCCTCGCGTATGCTGGCGGGCGATGACGGCGATCCTGGTGGTGGACGACGAGCAGGAGGTGCTCTCCACGGTCACGCGCGTGCTCCGGCGGGAGGGTGCGGAGGTGGCCACCGCCCGAGACGGAGCGGCGGCGCTGGAGCGGCTAAGAACCGGGGCCTTCGATCTGCTCCTGACGGACCTCTCGATGCCGCGCATGACGGGCCTCGAGCTGCTCGCGGCGCTCCGCGAGGCGCAGATGGCCGTTCCCACCTTGGTCATGTCCGGAGCCGGCACCATCCCCGACGCGGTGAAAGCTGTGCAGCTCGGCGCCGTGGACTTCCTGGAGAAGCCGGTGGGCAGGGAGCGGTTGCTGGTGAGCGTGGAGCGTGCGCTCGAGGTGCACCGTCTTCGGGAAGAGAACGCGGAGCTGCGCCGGGCCGCGCGCGGTGAGGACGAGATCGTCGGCACGACTGCCGCCATGGAGGCCCTCAAGCGCCTCGTCCTCAAGGTTTCCCGCTCGGAGGGCCGCGTGTTGATCCTCGGCGAGAACGGCACGGGCAAAGAGCTCGTCGCCGCGGCGATCCACCGCAACTCGGCGCGGGCCGAGGGTCCCTTCATCAAGCTCAATTGCAGCGCGGTGCCCGCGGACCTCGTCGAGAGCGAGCTCTTCGGGCATGAACGAGGCGCTTTCACGGGGGCCGTGTCCTCGCGTCGTGGTCGTTTCGAGCTCGCTCACGGCGGGACGCTCTTCCTCGACGAGATCGGCGACATGCCGCTGGCGATGCAGACGAAGCTGCTCCGGGTGCTCCAAGAGGGGCAGATCGAGCGCGTCGGAGGCAGCCGAACCATCGACGTCGACGTGCGGGTCATCGCGGCGACTCACCGGGATGTGCCGGCGATGGTCGAGGAGGGGAGCTTTCGCGAGGACCTCTATTACCGCCTCAACGTGGTTCAGATCGAGGTGCCGCCGCTGCGCGAGCGCCTCGACGACGTGCCGCTCTTGGCGGAGCTCTTCCTTCGGCGCGCAGCCGAGCGCAACCGTCGCTCCGTGCGGCGCTTCGACGAGGCCGCCCTCATCGCGCTCAAGGGCTACGACTACCCTGGGAACGTGCGGGAGCTGCAGAACCTCATCGAGCGCATGGTCATCCTCGCCGAAGGAGAAGTCCTCGGCGCCGACGACGTGGAGGCCGCGCTGCCGGGTCGGCGCGCCGGCAAGGAGGCGCTCTACCGCCCGGGCCGCACCCTCAAGGAGCTCCTCGAAGACGTCGAGAGGACCATCCTGCGGCAGGCCATTGCGGCCCACGGCGGGCGGGCGGCCGCCGCACGCGCCCTCGAAGTCGAGCGGAGCTTCTTCTACAAGAAGTGCAAGCGGCTGGGGATCGCGGAGGACTGACGTCCCTGCGCGGCGGCGGTCGTGCCGGCGCTCGAAGCGTGCGGTCGAAGCGGCCACGGAGTGGTGGGAGCTTCCACGGCATCGAGGCTATCTCTTGGCAATTGCATCCCTTCGGGCCTGGCATGTCGCCTGCACAGCTCGTCTGGCGAAAGGGTCTTCCGAATGCATGCTGCCATCCTCGCACCGAGAAGCTGGGAGCTTCTCCAAGCCTGCCGAGCCGGTCGGCTCGAACCGGAGTTCTTCAGCCACGTCCTGGCGGCGCGCCACTGGCTTGGTGACGCCGACGACGTGCGCTGCCTGATCGTCGATCACCAGATCGAGGGGCTCGAATCGTTCTTGTCATGGCTCCGAGGCCACCCGAGGTGGATGTCGATCCCCGTCGTCGCCCTCGTGGAGGCGCCGCGGACTCAGACCTTCGTGCACGTCCTCGCCGCCGGCGCCGACGATGCCGTCGCCCACGACGACGCCATCGGCTTGGCTCAGCGGATCGCGGCCGTCGCCAGGCACGAGGTGAAGCGGCCGGAGGCGTTCAAGGGGCAGGCGCTCGTCGCCCACCCGGACGTTGGCGTGCGGCGGCTCGTCGGCCGCTACCTCCGCTACGCAGGTTTCGACCCGTCCTTTGCGGTGACCGACGAAGAGATCGTCGCCCGCGCGTCCGACTGCCGCCTCATCGTCGCTTCCGTGGAAGGGCTCGATCCGCTCGGGGTCGTCCGCCGCCTTCGAGGGAGCGCCGCGGGGGCCGACACGCCCGTCCTCTGGTTGACGCCCGAAGCGGACGCCGGTCCCGTGCGTGCGCTCTTTGCGGGTTGTCCGGGCGTCGGCGTCTCGCCCCAGACGGCACCGAGCGACAACCTGCTCTTCCGCGTCAACGAGCTCTTGGCCGGGGACGCGGTGAACGCTCGAGACTCCCGGCGCCTGCTCGTGAGCACCATCTGCGCGTACCGACCCGCCGGCGCTCGAGTTCCCGTCCACGGGTTGACCTACAACCTCTCGCGGAGCGGACTCTACGTTCGAAGCCTCGCGCCGCTCGCCCGCGGCACCGACCTCTGGTTCGAGCTGCAGCCGTCGCCGGAGGCCTCCTGGATTCATCTCCGAGGCGAGGTCGTGTGGGCGCGCAGCCCGAGCGATACGGCGGGCGTGCCGTGCGGTTTTGGTGTCCAGATCCGCGAGGCGGAGTGCTCGCCGCGTGATCTTCGAATTTGGCTCGATGCCTACACGACGCTCCTGGAGCACGACGAGGCCGAGCTGACCGCTGGGCGCTCGACCGTACCGGCGCCCTTCGAGATGGGAGCGGTCGGATGATGAATTTCACAGCAGAGGCCAACATCGCCAACGGACCCTTGCAGCGGCGCGTCCTCGTCGTCGACGACGACCCGGTCTCACGTCGCGCCCTCGCCCGATCCCTTCGCCGGGTGGGCATCGCCGTCGTCGCCGCCGAGGACGGCCACCAGGCGAGCGACGTCCTCTCGCAGGTCGAGG
>Ga0256832_1001799_pt1 | contig 14606 bp, 10 predicted proteins | sample 134614metaG_FD_190534 | JGI IMG/M metagenome (GOLD analysis project Ga0256832, IMG submission 190534) | Hydrothermal vent microbial communities from Lau Basin, Pacific Ocean - 134-614 | ecosystem: Environmental > Aquatic > Marine > Hydrothermal vents | place: Pacific Ocean: Lau Basin | collected...
CGAAGCTCCGAAGGAGCACCGAAGACGACGCCCACGACCGGCGGTCCGTCGCGTCGAAGACGGTGGGCGGCGCGCTCCGGAGCCGAGGCTTTCGCCCCTGCCGCCTTCTTCTTGCGTCCTTTCTTCCGCGTCGATGCCGCAGCCGGGCTCGGCGAAGCGGCGTCCGCCTTCTTCTTGCGCTTCTTCTTGGGCGTCGACTCGCTGCGGGCCACGGTCCCGATCCCTAACACGGATCGCGGAAGGACGGCCCCTCCGGCTGCGGTCACGGAAGCGAACCCGACTCGGCCGTGGTCCCGGAGCCCTGCGGCGCCCGAGTCCCGCGCGCCCGGTAGCCGCGGCGACCGCTAGGAGCTATGGTCCGGCCCTCGCATGCACGTCCTCTTCATCACCGCCAGCCACGAGCCTTTCAGTGACGGCCCCGCCGCGGAGTTCTGCGGCGCGCTTCCCAAAGGGTTGCGCGCCCTCGACCTCGACGTGTCGGTCCTCTCGCCCCTCTACCGCGGCATCGACCCGCAGGAGCACTCGTTGGCTCGTCGCCTGACCAAGGTCGAAGTCGACCACGACGGCCAACGCTACGCCTGCGAGCTCTACACCGGGCGGACCGTCTCGGGCGTGTCGACCGTCTTCGTCGGCCACGAGTCGCTCTTCCACCAGGTCGACCGCCTCGACGAAGGCGACGAGGCCTCGATCGCGCGCCGGGCGGCCGTCTTCGCCAAGGCCACCGTGGCCATCGTGAACGGCTCCGACACGCCCTTCGACGTCGTGCACGGGCACGGCTGGGTGGGCGCCGCGAGCCTCGCCGCTCTCGCGGAAGCTGGCTCGGCGATCCCCCGGGTACTCACGCTGCATGGCGAGACCGGCGCTCTGGCGGACGCCGCCGTCGAGTCCGGGGCGTCCGTCGCCGCGAAGCTCACGGTCGGCTCGTCGCGCTACGCCGCCGAGCTCAGCCAGCGGCTGGGCATCGACGAGGACCACGTCGTGGGCATCGCCCCCGGCATCGACGGCTCCATCTGGAACCCCATCACCGACGCGCACCTGCCGGCCCGCTTCGATCCCGTCGACCTCGGGGGCAAGCATCGATGCAAGGCAGAGCTTCAACGCGAGCTCGGCCTGCCCGTCCGAGCCGAGGTCCCGCTGCTCACCGTCGATGGGGCCCCCGGAGGCGACGACGGACTCGCCCTCCTGGTGCAGGTCGCCTCGCAGCTTCTGCGCAACGACATCCAGATGGCGGTCCTCGCCGGCGAGGGCGAGGATGGTGCGCTGGTGGCCGCCTACGAGGAGCTCTGGGATCGGTGGCCGGATCGTATCCAGGTACGCACCAGCCCGACCGAACAACTTCGACATCGCATCTACGCCGGCGGCGACCTGATGCTCGTCGCCCCCAGACGCGCCCCCTCCGGGGCCCCCGCCATGCGCGCTCACCGCTACGGCGCAGTGCCCATCGCGCACGAAACCGGCGCCCTGGCCGACGTGGTCGTCGACTGCGATCCCAAGCTCGAAACAGGGACCGGCTTCCTGATGTCGCCCTACTCCCCCGAAGCGCTCCTTGGAGCGGCGCGCCGCGGGTTCGCCGCCTACGCGCTGGGCGACGCCTTCGGCGCCCTCGTCGGTCGGGTCATGCGCCTCGACCACAGCTGGGAACGAAGCGCCCGCCTCTTCGACCGCCTCTACGCATCCCTCTTCGAGGAGGACACCGACGAAGAGGGCGAAGCCTGATCGATCTTCAGCGGTTGGTCGGGCAGCGTCGCGTCGGTCGTTCGCACGTAGTTTGGTTCGAGGCGCGCCGGGTCGTCACCGCCGCGCGCCTGGTACCGGAGCCACCCTTCGAGCCCGAGGGCGCCGGCGTCGAGGGCCGGAGCCGGCGGAAGGTCGAGCCCGAGCGCGCTGTCGGCCAGAACCGGCCGCAGGTCCCCGAGGAGCTCGAGGGCCCGCGCCGGGCGAGCCAGGAAAGGAGCCCGGAGCGGGACTGCCGGCCCCGCCTCGCAACGGAAGGCCCCTCCGTAGACCTCGCCCCGACCGGCGTCCACGAGCAGCGCCACCTCCGAGCCCCCGACGCTCCGGGCGCGGGCTGCCAGGGAGTCGACTCCCACGACCTCCACGCCGGCGGCCAGCGCCAGCCCTTTGGCCGTCGCCAGACCGACGCGGGTGCCGGTGAAGCTCCCGGGCCCGACCCCAACGACAACCAGCCCCAGGTCGCGCAGCGCCCATCCTGCCTCGTCCAGCAGGCGCGTGAGCGCTCGGAGGAGCCCCTCGGCGGGCCGTCCGTCGTGGGCCCGGCGCGCCACGACCGCGCCCCCTTCGAGGATGGCCAGCCGGGCGCCCCGACCGGATGTGTCCACGGCCAGTAACTTGGGGGGCTGCTCCATATGGGTTGCAATAGGCGAGATACGCGGGCCGTGCTAGACCCCTGCTCCTCCGAATGCTCCACCTCCTCCAGCCCACCCCACCAAGCTGGGTCCAGGCCGCGGCCGCCGAGGTCGACACGCTCCTGGCGGATCACGCCCACTGCGAGTTGAAGGCCGCGCAGAGCGCCCTGTCCCTCGTGGCGCGTTTCGGCAGCGAGCACCCGCTCCTCGTCGAGCCTCTGACGGCGCTCGCCCGCGAGGAGACACAGCACTTTCGCTTGGTCTACGAGCGCATCCAGGCCCGCGGGGGCGACGTCGGTGTGCCGGCCCGCGACGACTACGTCCGCGCACTCCGGAGCGCCGCTCGGCAAGACGCCGAGCACCCCCTGCTCGATCGACTCCTCATCTGCGCCCTCATCGAGGCGCGCTCTTGCGAGCGCTTCAAGGTGCTCTCGGAAGGGCTCCCCGACAAGACCCTCGCCGATTTCTATCGCGGCCTGATGGCCGCCGAAGCGCGTCACTTCACCCTCTTCGCGGGGCTGGCCGAGGGCGTCTTCGGCGCCGGCGCTCGGGCCCGGCTGGCGACCCTCGCTCGACGCGAGGCCGCCGTTGCCCGCCACCTCCCCCTCGGCCCCACGGTGCACGGATGAACGACAAGGCCCCCGAGGAGACCTCCTGGCAGCGGTTCAAGGCCAACGTCCGCACAATCGGCGGGGCGGTCCTGCTCGCGGCCTTCATCCGCATCGTCTTGTTCGAGGCCTTCGAGATCGACGGTCCTTCGATGGAGCCGACCCTCCAGCACGGCGACCGCGTCGTCGTCGCCAAGATGCTCTACGGCTTGTTCCTTCCGACCATGCACGAGGCGGTGGAGGTGTGGGGCAGCCCCGAGGTCGGCGACGTCGTGATCGTCAACAGCCCAGCGGACGGCGTGGACATCGTCAAGCGGGTGATCGCGGTGGGCGGCGACACCATCGAGATCCGCAACGGACAACTCATCCGCAACGGCGAACCCATCCCGCGCCGTCTCATCGGGCCCTGCGAAGAGGGGCAGCAGAAGGAGCCCAACGAGCGCTGCCGAGTCTACGAGGAGGTCCTCGAAGGCAAACGCTACCGGGTCTCCTTCGAGGAGTCGTGGTTGGACTTCGACCGGGGTGAGCTGCGCATCCCCGAAGGGCATATCTACATCCGCGGCGACCATCGCGACCACTCGAACGACAGCACCAACCCGCTCATCGGCCCCGTGCCGGTCTCGCGCGTCAAGGGTAGGGCGCTCTTCATCTATCTCAGCTGCGACGAGCGCGCAGAGGGCTTCTTCTTCTGCGGTCGCCCCCGTTGGGACCGCTTCTTCGCTGCGGTCGAATAGCAATCCAACAGACGAGCCGGCATCGCGGGAAGCTCAGCCCGTGACGCGGAGCCGCCGCGAGACCCGGTTGCCCGGACGCACGAGGGCGCGCCGCGGACGGTCCGCGGGCAGCGCATCGAAGGCCCGCTTCCACGCGCGGAAGGACCCCCCGGCCCGAACCGCGTCGAGGACCGCCCGCCCCTCCGGCCGCCCTCCCTGCGCGAGCATGTACTCGACCCAGGTCCAACGTGCGCTCGTCGCCCGCAGCTCGACGCGACCCCTCACTCCACGACGCAGCCGCTTGAGTCGCCCGTCGATGGTGCCGATCCCGGCGAACTCCGCGCCATCGAGGGGCGTGTTCCGCTTGGCGCAGAACGGTGAGATACCAAGCGAGAGCGGCGCGATCTTCGCCAGCTCCAGCGAAAACTCGATGAGCTCGTCGATGTCCTCGTCGGTCTCCGTGGGCAGACCGACCATCATGTAGAGCTTGAGCCGCCGCATGCCGTGGCGCTTGACGAGCTCCGCCGAACGCAGCAGCGCGTCGTCCGGCGCTCGCCGCTGGATCAAGCGACGAAGGCGAGCGCTGGCCCCGTCGGCGGCTGTCGTCAAGACCGTCTGCCCGCCACGCACCAGGGCCGCGACGAAGCGATCGTCGAGCCGGTCGGCCCGCAGCGACGAAAGCCCCACCTCCCGCCCGCTGTCGACGAGAGCCTCGACGATCTCGGTGATCTTCGGGTGGTCGGTGGTCGCGGCGCCCACGAGCCCCACGCGCCGCGCCTGCTCGGGTACGTACGCGAGCACCCGCGCCGGGTCGAACAAACGCATGCCGCCGTTGGTGGAGCGACGCATGACGCAGTACTCGCAGCCACGGTGACAGCCGCGCTCGGGCTCCACCAGGAACATCTCCCGAAGCTCGGTGTGCGGCGTCAGGATCTGGGAGCGCGCCGGCAACCCTTCGTCGTCGGCGCGCGCCACCGGGGGCATCGCGTCCCCATGAAGCGCGGGCACGAAGCAGCTCGGGATCTCGCGCGCCAGGACCGCCAGCGCCTCGTCGCGACCGCGGGTGCCAAAGAGCACGTCCAGCGCCTGGTGCACGGTCTGGTCCGCCTCCCCCATGAGCACGGCGTCCACGTAGGGCGCAAGAGGCAGCGGGTTGGAAAAGGTCAGTGGTCCCCCGGCGAGGACGAAAGGATGCCGCGTCGGGTCCCGATCCTCCGCCAGCGGGGGGATCCCGGCCAGCTCGAGGGCCTCGATCAACCCCGCGATCTCCAGCTCATAGGCCACGCTGACGCCGACGACGGGGTAGTCTCCGACGGGGCGCTCGGCCTCGTAGGTGAACAGGGGGATCCGCGCCGCCCGGAACGCCTCGGTGTCCTCCGGGAGGAAGGCACGGTGCGCTGCGCGGCCCGGCGCCTCGTTGATGCTCCGGTAGATGGTCTGAAATCCCAGAGACGACATGCCCACGTGGTACGGGCTCGGGTACAGCAGGCAGAGGCTCTCGGGCGCGTCGCGCACGAGGGTCCCTACCTCGTCGGCCATCCGCGCCCGCACCCGGGCGCGCTCGTCGTGGGCGCTCACCTCCGGAGGTTATGGGGGCGTCCGCTCCAGACCGCAACGCCCACTCCTCGGAAGCTCTCAGCCGAGGATCATCGTCTCCTGCAGCAGCTCCCCGGTCGCGAACCGCCGAAGGTTCCAGCGCGCGAAGAGCTCGGCCTCTTCCCCCGCGAGGAGATAACGCGCGAGCAGCTGGCCCATGATCGGGGCCATCATGAACCCGTGACCCATGAACCCGGCGAGGAGCACGAAGCCCTCGAGCCCATCGACCTCTCCGACGATCGGGCTCCCGTCGGGGGTGATGTCGTAGCAGCCCGCCCACTGCCGCAGCACCCGCACGTGTCCCAGCCGCGGCACAAGCCCCGTGAGTGCCCGGGCATAGAGCCCCAAGAAACGCAGGGAGCTCCTTTGGTCGAGCCCCTCGGGCACCTGCTCGTTCGAGATGCCGCCCACGAGCTCCCCCCGCATCGACTGGCTGAAGTAGAGCCCCGTCGCGAGTTCCGCCACGAGTGGCTTGAGGAAAGGCTTGAGCGGCTCCGTGGCGCAGATCTCGTGACGGTGGGGCCGGTTGGGCATCTCCACTCCCACCAGGCGGGCGACCTCCGGACTCCAGGCTCCCGCGGCGTTCACCACCAGAGGCGTGCGCACCTTCCCGAAGGGTGTCGCGACGGCGGTCACGCGCCGTCCGTCGGTCTCGATGCCGATGAGCTCCGTGAACGGAAAGATGCCGACCCCGAGCCGGCGGCAGGCGGCGGCATAACCCCAGACGAAGGGCCAGGGAAACACCACCGCGTCCTGGGGGTTGTAGCTGGCGACGACGATCGCATCGGTCGCGAGCTCGGGCACGATGCGCCGACACTCCGCCGCGTCGACGAGCCGCGTCGGCAGCCCGTGGGCGCGCTGCAACTCGACGCTCCGGGCCAGCTGCGCGGCGCGCTCCGAGCTCCGGGCCAGAAACAGGTAACCGCCCCGCCGAAACCAGACGTTGATGCGCATACGCGTCGCGAACTCCGCACAGATCGCGAGCGATCGCTTCATGAGACGGATGTTGATCTCGCTCGACCACTGCGAGCGCACGCCCCCGCCGTTTCGCCCGGAGGCGCCGCCGCAAAGGTACCCCTTGTCGAGCACCACCACCCGACCCACGCCTTCGAGAGCCAGGTTGTATGCCGCCGACAGGCCCATGATCCCGGCACCCACGACCACCACGTCCGCGTCCTCGGGAAGGTCGCGCGGATCGCAGACGACCGTGCTCATCGCGGCTCCGGCTCGTCGACGAGCTTGGCCAGGCGCGCCAGAGCCAACGGGCGGACGGGCGGCCGCGCGGTGAAGGGCCGCTCCGCATCGTCGCCGCCGGCGCTGGCGATCATCTGCCCGCAGAGGGCCACGCACTGCTTGCCCTGGCACCATCCGGTGCCGAAACCGGTGTAACGCTTGACGCTCTCGATGTCGCGATAACCGCTCTGCACCGCCTCCTCGAGGTCGTGCAAAGTGACGTCCTCGCAACGACACACGACGATCTTGTCAGAGGCCTGCGCTGGGAGCGGTGCCGGCGCCGAGCGCGGCGGTGGCCGGACGAGCGGGGGCGACGGAGCGAGGCCCGCTCCCTTCGCCGCGCAGCGCCCCACGGCCTCGGCTCGCGCGCGGTCAAAGAGCCGGCCGGTGACTCGACCGAGCGCAAAGGTCCCCGGAGCATGGGTGCGGCCGTCGTCGTCAGCGAGGACGACGAAGCCGCGCCCGTCCCAGGCCACCTCGCCGCCGGCCTGGGCTGCCACGGCATAGGCGGCGCTGCGGACCCCGTCAAAAACGAGCGCGTCGCAGGGCAACCGCCGTCCGTCGACGACGATGGCCTCGACCCTCGGGCGCCCCTCGACGGCGCTCACCTGCGTCGGCGCAAAGGGCCCGAGGACCTGCTCAGGACCGAGGACCGTGGCCGCGCGATCGAGCGCCGCACCCCAGCCAACCAGCGCGACGCGACCTCCGACGGCGATGCCCCACTGCAGCGCGCGCAAGGCTGCCCGCGCGCTGAACACTCCGGGCCGGTCGGCGCCGGCGATGGGAGGAGGCACGGGGTCGGTGCCGGTCGCGACGACCAGGCTCCCGCAGCGCACGCGCAGCAGCCCTTCCGCGTCTTCCAGCAGGACCCATCGCACCGCTTCGTCCGTCGGTTCCCGCCCTGCGAAGCCCACCGCCGGCTCCTGATAGACAGCCACGGCGCCGACGCCGCGACGCGCGTCGACGGGCGGCCCGAGCACCGGAACCGACTCACCCAGCAGCCCCGCTTCGCCACCGAAGGTCTGCTGCTCTTCGACGAGAAGCACGGACGCGCCCTCTCGAGCCGCGGCGTTCGCGGCGACGATCCCGCTGCGTCCCCCGCCGACGACCAGGACATCGACGTCGAGCTCCCGCGGCGCCACCGCCGACGCCGCCGCGTCGGGCAAGCGACCCACCCCCGCGATCCGCCGCGCCACCTTCTGCATCAGGCGGTTGATGGGCCCGAAGCGGGTGAACATGTGGTGGTGATCCATGCCCTCGGGGAAGAACCAGTCCGTCACCGCGAGCAGATCCACCCGGGCGCTCCCCAGCACATTCTGGGTCTCGACGCGCATGCCGTCCTCGGCACCGACCCGGCAGCTCATCACGTTCGGCACACCGTCGACGCGCATCAGGCACCCGTCGCAGCGCCCCTCCAGGCAGAGAGGCCCGCGCGGACGGTGGTACTTCACGCTCCGACCAAAGAGCGATCGACCCGCCGCGAGCAGCGCCGCCGCGACTGGCTCACCGCGGTCGGCTGCCACACGCTCACCGTCGACGAGGAGCTCGACGGGTTCCTGGATCGGCCGGCGTCGCACGCACATGCCCCGAGCATAGAAGACGCGGTCGCCGCCGGTCACCCCGTCGCAGCGACAGGCCGAAGAGCAACGCCGAGGTTGCCCGCGGCCGCGGCACCCCGCCGCGCCTCAGAACGGGGCCCGGGAAGGCTGCGCCTGCGTCCCGGGCTCCCCGGAAGATGGCCCGGCCTCCCCCGCCGGTGTCGCCGGCTCCTCCTGAGAGGATGAAGCCGCCTCCCCCAAAGCCGCCTCGTTCGGCGTCAACACGAGCTCGACCTCGCGACGCTCGCCTCGCGGCACCGACACCGTGACGCTCGCGTCCCGAAACAGCGGGTGCCAGGCGTGGAGCTCCACCTCCTGGTCGGCGGGCACCTCGAGCTCGAAACGCCCGCCCGCCTCGGTGACCGTGTGCACCGGGTGGTAGACGACGACCACGTCGGTCCGGCCACAGGGGGCGGCGAAACCACATCGGATGGCCTGGACGCCCCCCCGATCGAGGGCGATGCGTCGGGGCGTGCCCTTGAGCAAGCCCTCCATGAAGCTGGTGCGGCCGACCGCGATCATGAAGGGGTAGTCGCTCTCGTTCGAGAGGACGAGGGTGTCGCCGCGGGTCGCCGTCACCAAGGGCGGTTGAAGGCGACAGGCTCGGATGCGCACTTCGCGCTCCTGCGGCTCCCAGGTCCCCAGCGCCGCGAAAAAGCGCTCCTGATCACCGGTCGCGGTGACCATCACGTTCTCGAGGCCCCCTTCCTCCAGCGTCACCGGCCGGCGTCCGGCCTCGGGATCCACTCCTGCACACTCCGCCGGCAGCTCAGCCATCGGCCCCCCGCCTGCGAGCGCCTCGGGGGGGTACATGGGCAGCTCTGCGCCTTCGGCCAGCCGCACGCGCCCGCGGACAACCCCGACGCGCCGGAGAGGTGCCGGGCCTTCGGGCCCCTCTGACGCGTTTGCCTCGGCCGTCGACTCCGGCGTCTGGCTCCCCGGCCGCTCGCCGCGGCAGCTCCCGCAACCCCAGAGCAGTAGCAGCGTCAGGAGCGATCGCATGGGCGGTCTACGCGACGAGCTGCTGGGCCGCCTGCACAGCGAGGTCGAGGAACCAACCGGGCATCAGCCCCAGCTCCATGACCGCGAGCCCGGCAATGGAGAGTGCGGTGACCACGTAGCCCGAGCGCATGGGAACCGCGAGAACCTGACCCTTCTCCGGCTCCTTCATGAACATCACGACGATGACCCGGAGGTAGTAGTAGGCGCCCACGGCGCTGCTGAGCACACCGAGCAAGGCGAGCCAAACCATGCCGCCACCGCTGTGCACGGCCGCGTTGAAGACGTAGTACTTGCCAAAGAAGCCGGCCGTTGGGGGAAAGCCCATCAACGACAGCACGCCGATCACGAAGGGCAGCGCGGCCATCGGATGCCGGCGCCCCACCCCACGCAAATCGTCGTAGCTCACGGCCTCTCGCCCCTTGGAACCCATGAGGATCAACGAGCCCAACGCGAGGGCGTTCGAGACGGTGTAGGCCAGCAGGTAAAAAAGCACCGCGCTGATGGCCTCGTCGCCGACCCGAAACACCGCCACGACGCCCACCAGAACGTAGCCGGCGTGCGCGATGGACGAATAAGCCAGCATCCGCTTGATGTTCTGCTGCGAGACTGCGGCGAAGTTTCCGTAGACCATCGAGAGCGCCGCGAGGGCTGCGAGCGCCGGAGGCCAACCGCTCGCCTCGCTCATGCTCATCGGATCGCCGAAAGCGACGACCAACACCCGAAGGAACACAGCGAACGCGGCGGCCTTGACCGCCACGCTCATGAACGTGGTCGCCGGGGTCATGGCGCCCTCGTAGGCATCCGGCGTCCACATGTGGAAAGGCACCGCGCTCACCTTGAAGGTGAGCCCGACGACGACGAGCAGCATCCCGGCCAGCACGAGGCGTGGGTCTGCCCCCGCCGCGATCCCTTCGGCGATCCCGGCGTAGTCCGTGTGCCCCGTCGCCGCATAGAGCAACGCCGAACCAAAGAGCAGGATGGCCGCGGCGAAGGAGCCGAGCAGGAAGTACTTCATGGCGCCCTCGACCGCCCGCGCGCTCGCGCGGCGGAACGCAACCAGGGCGTATACCCCGAGAGACATCGTCTCGAGGCCGACGAAGAGCGACAGGAGGTCCACGCTGCGGGCGAGGACCATCGCACCGAAGGCGCTGAAGAGCGTGAGGACGTAGAACTCGCCCCGCTCGTATCCGTGCTCGCGGAGGTAGCCTCCGGCCAGAAGCGTGGAGAGCGCCGCTCCGGTGCAGATGACCACATCGAAAAAGAGCGCCATCTTGTCGACCGCCAGGTAGCTGGTCAGAAACGCCGGTGTCTGGGGCGCCACCCCGCTCACGAGCGCCGCGAGGCTGACGCATCCGCTCACGCCAAGAGCCACCGAAGTCACCGTCGCGAGCTCCGGCCGCTCCTTGGCAAAGACGTCGGCGAGCATGATGAACAGACCGCCGCCCACCAAGAGCACGAGCGGCGCGACGTGAATCCAAGAGCTCATCGGACACCTCCGGCACGAAGCGCGACCGGCCCTTCCAACGACGCGGAACCCTGAGCCGTGGCGGTTTCTTCCTGGGCGGCAGCCCGCGGATGGAGGTTGGGATGCCACAGGCGCAGCGAGTCGTCTTCGTCGCTCGCCTCCCACTTCTCCTTGAACCCGTCGATGAAGCCGACGACGGCTGGCTCGGACTTCTCCAGGAAGGTAGTGGGGTGCAGGCCGATCCAGAACACGAGCAGAAGCAAGGGCGCCACCGCTACCCACTCGCGCCGGGTCAGGTCGGCGAGCCCTTCGTTCTCCTTCTTGGAGAGGGGGCCCCAGAACATCTTCAGCACCGCATGGAGCATGTACACGGCGGCGAGGATCACGCCCGTCGCCGCGACCAGAGCGAAGAGGCCGCCCCACTGCCCGAAGCCCACGAAGCCATTCGACAGGAAGGCCCCACTCATGATCATGAACTCACCGATGAACCCGTTGGTGCCCGGTAGACCGATGGAGCTCATGGCCACGACGATGAACGCCAAGGCATACCACGGCATGACCTTCGCCAGCCCGCCGAACTCGTCGAGATCGCGCGTGTGCCGCCGCTCGTAGATGACTCCAACCAAGATGAAGAGGGCCCCGGTCGAGACGCCGTGGTTCACCATCTGAAGGATCGCCCCGTTGATACCGTGGGGCGTCATGGCGAACATCCCCAGCGCCACGAAGCCCATGTGGCTGACGGAGCTATAGGCCACGAGCTTCTTGACGTCCTTCTGCACCCACGCGCAGTAGGCGCCGTAGATGATGCCCACCAGCCCGATGGCCGCAATGGTCGGCCCCGCGTACTGGCTGGCGAGGGGAAACATCGGCATGGCGAAGCGCAGGAAGCCATAGGTCCCGAGCTTGAGGAGCACCGCCGCCAGGATGACCGAACCGCCCGTTGGCGCTTGCACATGCGCGTCCGGCAGCCAGGTGTGGAACGGGAACATCGGGACTTTGATCGCGAACGCGACGGCGAAGGCGAGGAAGAGCAGCAGCTGCGCATCGAACGGGAGCACAACGTCCTGCAGCAACGCGAGGTCGAAGGTGTAGGCCCCCGTCAAATCGTGGTAGGCGCCGACGATCCAGAGGATCGCCACGAGCATCAGGACGCTCCCGACCATCGTGTAGAGGAAGAACTTGACGGCCGCGTAGACGCGGTTGGCCCCTCCCCAGACGCCGACGATCAGGTACATCGGCACGAGCATCAGCTCCCAAAACACATAGAAGAGGAAGAGGTCGAGGGCGAAGAAGGCGCCCAACATCCCCACCTCCAACAGCAGGAAGCTGAGGGCGTACTCTTTGAGCTTGGTGTCGATCCCCGTCCAGGAGGCGAAGAGCGCAATGGGGGTCAGGAGCGTCGTGAGCAGAACCAGCCACAACGAGATGCCGTCGACGCCCACCTTGTAGGAGATGCCCAGGCTCTCGACCCAAACGTGCTCGCTGACGAACTGAAAGCCCGGCGCGCCGTAGTCGACAACCTGCAGGGCACCGACCGCGGGGAAGCGATGGAAGAGCTGCTGGGTCAGCTCCACGACCTCTGGGAGCAGCAACAGGCTCAACAGGAAGTTGAACGCGAGGAAGCCCACGGACACCCGCCGGATGGCGTTGGGCCACTGCCGAGGCATGAAGAAGATCACCGCCGCCCCGAGCAGCGGCACCAGGAGCAGCGCGGTCAAGAGGTTCTGGCTCAGCAGATCGGTCATCGGAGCACCTCATCCCGCTCGCCGAGGAGGCGCGCTTGCACTGGAACTCGCCGCGGTGGGTTGGTGAGGGTGATGTCGACGGTCGCCCGGTCGATGTTCCCGAAGGCGTTGCGGACCTCGACGACGGCCTCGACCACTGGGGCCACCGTGATCGACGTCCGCCCGACGAACGCCGACTGGCCCGGCTCCAGGCGCAACTCGTCGGTGTAGAACTCGCCGCCGTGGCGCACGACGGCGGCGTTCGGGCGAAGCACGACGTCGCCTTCGTCGTCGATGAAGACCGCCGCCGGCGTGTCGTCCTCGGCGTCGTTCCGCCGCCACTGGGGGCCGACCACCTCATCGCCCAAGAGCAACGGACGGTGTCCCAGCGAGTGCTCACGGACCTCCCCCCGGCGCCCCGCCACCAGCAGGCGGAAGCCGCGGTAGTCGTCGGGCTCGTAGCGGTGCTCCGCGCGAGCAACGGCGCCATAAACGCTCTCGCCTTCGACCGGATGGAACTCGACGCGCTCGATGCCCTGCGCGTGATCGAGCGCCTCGCGCAGGCGGGAGAGCTTCCCCGGCGGCGGGTGCAGCTCGTAGACGTTGCCCTCGGCGTCCAGCAGACGCCCGAGGGCGGTGCGATCCGCCGGCCATGGGTCGGGCGCCATCGCGGCCCGTACGAGGGCCACGACCCGCGAGACGGCCTCCGGCCCCGCGTCGTCATCGAGGTCCAACACGACGTTCTGGGGCTGCTCCGGCAGGTCGAACCGTCCGTCAGCGTCGAGGTCGAATCGATACTCGTAACCAAATCCTCGGCCCACGCTCAGCGTCGCAGCGTTGCTCGTCGCCTCGACCTCGACCTGGGCGTGCGGATAGAGGAACCACCACCCGAGACCGAGCATACCGACGACCATGACGAGCCCGTAGGCGTGGACGACCCCGTTCTGAATGCGGGTGAAGAGCCAACTGCTCGCGGCCACCAGCGCCGCCGGGAGCTTCGTCAGCAGCGCATCCACGAAGGTCCGATCGATCCGGCCCGAGAACACGGCCAGGCTCTTGTTCAGTCTCAGGATGGTGGCCGCGTAGAGCTCATCGACGCGCCACTTGTCGAAGAGGAAATCGTAGAGCGGCTTGGGCAGCTTCGTCGTGAAGGCGTCCTCGTCCTTGTCCTTGTAGAACGCCCAGGCCCCCGCGATGCCGATGGCCATGGCCCCCAAGCCGGCCACCGCAGCCACGTTCACGGCGCTCATGTTCTCCGGCAGCGAGAGGTTCGTGATCGCCGGCTCCATCCAGTGGCCCCACCAGTGGTACTCCGCCAAGTGCACCCCCGCGAAGGGCAATACGTGCGGCAGCCCCAGCCAGCCGGCGACGACCGCGCCGGTGCCGAGGACGACCAGCGGGAGGGCCATGGGCAGCTCCGACTCATGCGGGTTGGGCGCGTAGCCGTGCCCGTCGCCGCCATGGTCCTCGTCGTGAGCCCCGTCGTGCGCAGTGCTCCGGTACGAACCCGTGAACGTCAGGAAGTAGAGGCGGAACATGTAGAACGCGGTCATCGTCGCGGCGAGGAAGAGCGTTCCCAGCACGAACCACCCGACCCACGGCGCGATCGGCGAGGTCTCCCCGGCAAAGGCGACGTTCGAAGCGCCAAGCAGGATCTCGTCCTTCGAGAAGAAGCCGCTGAAGCCGGGCACACCGGCGATGGCGAGGCAGCTGGCGAGGAACGTCCAGTGGGTCGTCGGCATGAACTTCTTCAGCCCGCCAAGCTTGAAGATGTCGGCGTCCCCGTGAGCGTGGACCGCGTGCATTACGGAGCCGGCCCCAAGGAAGAGGCAGGCCTTGAAGAAGGCATGCGTGAAGACGTGGAAGAAGCCGGCCGCGAAGGCGCCGACGCCCACGGCCGCGAACATGAAGCCGAGCTGACTGACCGTTGAGTACGCGAGGATCTTCTTCATCTCGCGCTGCACCACCGCGATGGTCGCCGCGATGAACGCGGTCACCGAACCCACGACGGCGATCACGCTCATGGCCTCGGGCGACTGCAAGAAGACCGGCGAGAGCCGGCAGCACAGATAGACGCCCGCGGTGACCATCGTCGCGGCGTGGATGAGAGCAGACACGGGCGTGGGGCCCGCCATCGCGTCCGGCAGCCAGACATAGAGGGGTACCTGTGCGGACTTGCCCGTGCACCCGAGGAACAAGAACAGGCAGGCGACCGTCGCCATGGCGCCGAGCTCGGCGTTGCCCAAAGTCATGGTCCGCTGCAGCTCCGGGGCCGCGGTGTTGATGGCCTCGAACTCAAAG
>Ga0256832_1001800_pt1 | contig 14606 bp, 13 predicted proteins | sample 134614metaG_FD_190534 | JGI IMG/M metagenome (GOLD analysis project Ga0256832, IMG submission 190534) | Hydrothermal vent microbial communities from Lau Basin, Pacific Ocean - 134-614 | ecosystem: Environmental > Aquatic > Marine > Hydrothermal vents | place: Pacific Ocean: Lau Basin | collected...
TATTGCACATGATGTCTCGAAATTTTTACTTGTTTCAACCGATAAGGCTGTTCGACCCACAAATGTGATGGGTGCAACAAAAAGAGTTTGTGAGTTGTATGCTCATGCAGTGCCAAGTAGAAATACCGAGATAGTAGCTGTTCGTTTTGGAAATGTATTGGGGAGTTCAGGTTCTGTTATTCCCAAGTTTAAAGCCCAAATAGAAAAGGGAGAGAATATAACAGTAACTCATCCTAATATTACCCGTTATTTTATGCTTATACCAGAGGCGTGTCAGTTGGTGCTTCAAGCAGCCTCTATTGCCAAAGGTGGGGAGCTTTTTATTTTGGATATGGGTGAACCTATAAAAATTGTTGACTTGGCAAAAAGAATGATAGAGCTTTCAGGTCGAGATGATATAGAGATAGAGTTTACAGGCTTACGTCAAGGGGAGAAGCTTTATGAAGAGTTGCTGATAGATGATGCAGATTTAAAAACAGAGTATGACTCTATTATGGTATCTAAAAATCCTCCTGTTGATTATGCTATACTTTTGGCTCAAATAGAACGTTTAAAAAATAAGAACGAATTGAGAGTTTTAAAAGAGATAGTGCCAGAATTTGACCATAAGGTGTAGTGTTGTGAGTATAAAAAATATAGCTAAGGAAGTTTTTTCTATAGAGTCAAAAGTTATTGCAGACTTATCAAATAACTTAACAGAAGATTTTGAAAAGTCTGTTAAAGATATTTTAGCTTGTAATGGGAAGTTGATTATCTCAGGTATGGGGAAGTCAGGCATTATAGGTAAAAAGATAGCTGCGACTATGGCGAGTACAGGAACCCCCTCTTTCTTTTTACACCCAGGAGAAGCTTATCATGGTGACTTAGGGATGATAGAGAGGGATGATATGGTTTTGCTTATTTCAAACTCTGGTGAGACAGATGAGGTCTTAAGGCTAATCCCTTTTTTAAAAAATCAAGAAAATGTAATAGTCGCAATGAGTGGAAATAAAAACTCTACTTTGGCAAAAAACGCTACGTATCATCTTAATGTATCGGTAGAAAAAGAGGCATGTCCTTTGCAATTAGCACCTACCTCTTCAACAACGGCAACACTGGTTATGGGTGATGCTTTGGCTATTGCTTTAATGAAACAGAGAGATTTTCAAGATACAGACTTTGCACAGTTTCATCCAGGAGGAACGCTTGGACGACGACTTCTAACCAGAGTTGAAGATGTTATGCGAAAAAAAGATTTACCAAAGGTGAGTAGATATACCTCTACAAAAGAGCTTATTCAGGTTATCTCAACAGCACGTTTAGGTTTAGCAGTAGTAATGGAAAATGAAAAAATAGTTGGAATTGTTACCGATGGAGATATAAGACGAGCAATGGAGAGCTTGGAAGAGAAGTTTTTTAAATTAACTGCTCAAGAACTTATGTCTAAAAATCCAAAGAGTATTGATAAGAAAAAAAAACTAACTATGGCTCAAAAACTCATGACAGACTTAAAGGTTAATTCTCTTCTTGTTGTCGATGGAAAAGAGTTTGTTGGTGTGGTTCAAATCTACGATTTAGGAATTTAATATATAATATTAAAAAGTGTTCTATCTAGGGTTCTATATTAATTAAACCTTAGATATAATAATTGAATTAAAATTAAGGAGTTAATATACATATGAAAAAATTAAAAATAGCTATCGCTGGTACAGGTTATGTGGGGTTATCAAATGGAATTTTATTGGCACAAAACAATAAAGTTGTTGCATTAGATGTTATACCAGAAAAAGTGGAGATGCTTAACCGAAAAGAGTCTCCTATTGAAGATGTTGAGATTGAAGATTATTTAAAAAACAAAGATTTGGATTTTAAAGCAACACTGGATAAAGAAGAGGCATATAGAGATGCAGACTTTGTAATTATTGCTACACCTACAGATTATGACCCAGAAACCAACTATTTTAATACCTCTTTGGTTGAGATGGTTATTCAAGATGTTATTGCATTTAATCCTGATTTACCTATGGTTATAAAATCAACAGTACCTGTTGGCTTTACTAAAAGTGTTAGAGAAAAATATAATAGTGAAAATATTATATTTTCACCAGAGTTTTTAAGAGAGGGAAAAGCACTCTATGATAATCTTTACCCTTCTCGAATTATTGTAGGTGAAATTTCAGAACGTGCCACTACTTTTGCCAATCTTTTAGCAGGTGGAGCAATTAAAGAGAATATAGATATATTATATACAGACTCAACTGAAGCAGAAGCAATTAAGCTTTTCTCCAATACCTATCTTGCTATGCGTGTGGCATATTTTAACGAATTGGACTCTTATGCAGAGACACATAATTTAAATAGTCGACAAATCATCGAAGGGGTAGGACTTGACCCAAGAGTAGGAACACACTATAACAATCCATCATTTGGTTATGGAGGGTATTGTTTACCAAAAGATACTAAGCAGTTAAGAGCCAATTATAAAGATGTTCCTAATGCTATTATTGGAGCAATTGTTGAAGCCAACAGTATGAGAAAAGATTTTATAGCAGACTCTATTTTGGCTAAAAATCCAAAAACAGTTGGTATTTATAGATTGGTGATGAAGAGTGGTTCAGATAACTTTAGAGCCTCTGCTATTCAGGGTATTATGAAGCGTATTAAAGCCAAAGGTGTTGAAGTGGTTATTTATGAACCAGCTTGTACGGATGAACTCTTTTTCAATTCAAAAGTCATCAATGATTTAGAGGAGTTTAAAAAAGTATCTGATGTGATTGTTGCCAATAGACTCTCTGATGATATTCGTGATGTAGAGGCTAAAGTTTATACCAGAGACATTTTTAATTCTGATAGTTAATAAAGGAGGCCGATGAAGGTTTTAGTAACAGGTGGAGCAGGATATATTGGTTCTCATACCGTAGTTTTACTCATTGAAGCAGGATATGAAGTTGTTGTATTTGACAACTTCTCTAATGCCTCAAAAGAGAGTATACGTAGAGTAGAGGCTATTGTCGGTAAAGAGATAGTCGTAGTAGAGGGTGATATTCGGTCTAGAGAAGATTTAGCTAAAGTTTTTTCTACTCATAAGATAGATGCTGTTATTCACTTTGCAGGGCTTAAAGCTGTAGGTGAGTCAGTAGAACAACCTCTTAGATATTATGATAATAATGTAAATGGCTCAGCTGTCTTATGTGAAGTGATGTCAGAGTATAATTGTAAATCTATTATATTCTCTTCCTCTGCTACTGTCTATGGAGATCCCCATACTACACCTATTTTAGAAGACTTTCCTCTATCTGCTACGAACCCTTATGGACGTTCTAAGCTTATGGTCGAAGAGATACTACGTGATGTATATGTCTCAGACAGTGAGTGGAAAATAGTTTTACTTCGTTACTTTAACCCTGTAGGAGCTCATGCATCAGGAACCATAGGAGAAGACCCAAATGGTTTACCTAATAATTTGATGCCTTTTATTGCACAAACAGCAGTAGGCAAGAGAGAGTATCTCTCTGTGTTTGGTAATGATTATGATACCGTTGATGGTACGGGAGTTAGAGACTATATTCATGTGGTAGATTTGGCACAAGGGCATTTGAATGCTTTAGATAGAATTAGAAATTTTAATGAACCAATGACGATTAATCTTGGAACGGGGAATGGCTATTCTGTTTTGGAAATGGTAGAGGCCTTTGAAAAGGCATCTGCTAAAAAAGTTCCATATAAAATAGTAGAACGAAGAGTAGGTGATATTGCAACTTGTTTTGCTGACCCCTCTTATGCTAAAGAGGTTTTAGATTGGGAAGCTACAAGAGGTATAGATGAGATGTGTGAAGATACCTGGCGATGGCAGAGTCAAAACCCAAATGGGTATATAATTTAAAAAACACAGTTTAATAAATCATAGAAAAGAGAATATTATTTTGAAAAAAGTATTGGTTGTATTTGGTACAAGACCAGAAGCCATTAAAATGGCACCACTGGTAAAGGCATTAGAGGCAGAAGGGCTTCTTGAATTAAAAGTATGTGTAACAGCACAACATAGAGAGATGTTGGACCAAGTTCTTAAAATCTTTGATATAGAGCCTGATTATGATTTGAATCTTATGAAAGTAGGGCAGGATTTATACGATATAACAGCCAATGTACTCTTAGGCATGAAAGAGGTATTAAGTGATTTTCAACCAGATATTGTTTTGGTTCATGGTGACACTACCACTACATCTGCCACCTCTTTAGCGGCTTTTTATCAAAAAATAAAAGTAGGTCATGTTGAAGCAGGACTTAGAACTAATAATATCTATAGTCCTTGGCCGGAAGAGGCAAATCGACAAATTACAGGTATTTTGAGTAATTATCATTTTGCACCAACGACCAATAGTAAAGATAACTTACTAAAAGAGAATAAAAAGAGTGAAGATATTATTGTTACTGGTAACACGGTAATCGATGCACTCTTTTTAGCACTAGAGAAGATAGAAAATAGTAAAGCATTAAAAGATAAAATTATTGCAACTATTAGCAGTCAGTATCAAATGAATGAGAATAGAAAAATAGTTTTAGTAACAGGACATAGAAGAGAGAACTTTGGACAAGGGTTTATAAACATATGTGAAGCGTTAAAGAGTCTTGCTTTGAACAATCCAGATATCGATATTGTCTATCCTGTACATCTTAATCCTAATGTTCAAAAGCCTGTTAAAGAGATTCTCTCGGATGTATCAAATGTTTACTTAATAGACCCACTCCAATATGAGCAGTTTATCTACTTGATGAGTCAATCCTATTTTATTATAACAGATAGTGGAGGGGTTCAAGAAGAAGCTCCAAGTCTAGGAAAACCTGTATTGGTTATGCGAGATACAACAGAGAGACCAGAAGCTTTAGAGGCTGGAACGGTTAAGCTGGTAGGGACAGATATGCACATTATTATCGAAGAGGCTCAAAGACTTTTAGATGATAATATGGCATATGAAAAAATGAGTAAAGCACATAACCCTTATGGTGATGGAAAAGCGTGTTCAAGAATTGTTGATTTTATCAAAGGAGTAAATTAGTGGAGTTTAATAGAGTATGTATGATAGGGTTAGGCTACATAGGTTTACCAACAGCAGCAGTATTGGCATCAAGGAAGGTTCATGTTATAGGAGTTGACATTAACCAAAAAGCAGTAGATACGATTAATCGAGGTGAGATACATATTGTAGAGCCTGAATTAGATATTTTAGTACAAGCAACAGTAAAAGAGGGTTATTTAAAAGCAACCACAACACCTGAAAAAGCAGATGTATTTATAATGGCTGTTCCAACACCATTTAAAGGTGATAACCATGAACCAAATCTTGATTATATTGAATCAGCAACAAGGTCATTGGCACCTATGTTAGAAAAAGGTAATTTGGTTATTTTGGAGTCAACCTCACCTGTAGGTGCTACGGAAAAAATGGCAAAGTGGTTGGCAGAGGAGCGACCAGATTTAACCTTTCCTCAACAAGTAGGTGAGGAGTCTGATATACGTATTGCACACTGTCCTGAACGTGTTTTACCTGGTCATGTTATTCGTGAACTTGTGGAAAATGACCGTATTATTGGTGGAATGACCCCCAAATGTACAGAAGTTGCAACTGAGCTTTACAAAATTTTTGTTAAGGGCGACTGTATAGCAACAAACTCTCGAACAGCTGAGATGAGTAAATTAACAGAAAATGCATCAAGAGATGTGAGTATTGCCTTTGCTAATGAACTCTCTATTCTATGTGATAAGATGGGTATAGATGTATGGGAGCTTATCTCTTTAGCAAACAGACACCCAAGAGTTAATATTTTACAACCAGCTTGTGGAGTAGGGGGACACTGTATAGCCGTTGACCCTTGGTTCATAGTAAATGCCTTTCCAAATGAAGCACAGCTTATGAAAACAGCAAGAGAGATTAATGATGGTAAACCTCTTTTTGTAATTTCAAAAGTAAAAGAGGCAGTAAAAGATATAGAAAATCCAAAAATAGCATGTTTAGGTTTAGCCTTTAAACCAGATATAGATGACCTTAGAGAGTCTCCTGCTTTAGAGATTACCAAGATGCTCTCTGATAATTCTGATTTTAATATTTTAGCCGTTGAACCTAATATTAAGGTACTTCCTGATGTTCTTGAAAATCGAAAAAATGTAGAGTTTAGTACTTTAGATGATGCCTTAGAAGTTGCCGATGTTGTGGTGGTTTTGGTAAAGCATAAAGAGTTTATTTCGATAGAAATAGATAAAATATCTAAAAAAATGGTTATAGATACAACAGGGGTAGTAAAATAGAACATTTTTTATGATATAATGTTAAAAAAAGTTAAAAATATGGAGTTTTATACGTGAAAGTTTTAGTAACAGGTACAGCAGGATTTATTGGTTTCCATTTGGCAAAAAAACTTCTTGAACGTGGTGATGAAGTTGTGGGTCTTGATAATATTAATGACTATTATGATGTAAACCTTAAGTATGCACGTCTAAAAGAGTTGGGAATCCAACAAGAGAATATTCAAGAGAATCAATTAATAGAATCAATAGATAGTAAGCATAAGTTTATAAAGACAGATTTAGCTAATAGAGAGACAGTTGAAAAACTTTTTGAAACAGAACAATTTGACGCTGTTTGTAACCTTGCTGCTCAAGCTGGGGTACGATACTCATTAGAGAATCCTCACGCTTATATTAACTCAAATGTAGTGGGTTTTATGAACATACTAGAATCATGTAGACATAATGGTGTAAAAAACTTAGCCTATGCAAGTAGTTCAAGTGTTTATGGGCTTAATAAATCTCAGCCATTTAAAACCACCGACCATACAGACCACCCTGTGAGTCTTTATGCAGCTACTAAAAAATCAAATGAGATGATGGCACATACCTACAGTCATCTTTATAATATCTCCACTACAGGATTGAGATTTTTCACGGTGTATGGTCCTTGGGGACGACCTGATATGGCTCCTATATTGTTTACCGATGCTATCTTAAATAATCGACCGATTAAAGTATTTAACCATGGTAATATGAGTAGAGACTTTACTTATATAGATGATATTGTAGATGGAATTATAAAAGTTTTAGATAACCCTGCAAAACCTAATGAGAATTGGAACCCTGAAAATCCAACACCTAGTAGTTCTTCTGCTCCTTATCGTATTTATAACATTGGAAATAATGCTCCAGTAAATCTTATGGAGTTTATTACTGAAATTGAAACCTCTCTTGGTCAAGTAGCTGAGAAGAATTTTATGGAGATGCAAGCAGGGGATGTAGAGTCAACTTATGCAGATACTTCTGGTTTGATGAACGACTTTAATTATAGTCCATCAACTTCTCTCGATGAGGGTGTAGCTAGTTTTGTTAAGTGGTATAGAGAGTTTTATTATAATGTTTAGTCTTTTCTAATTATGCTCTTTTAAATATGACTTTGGATAGAATACTCCTAAAATATTATGAGGAATTTGTATGAAGGGAATAATATTAGCAGGTGGTTCAGGAACAAGACTTTACCCTTTAACTAAAGGGGTTTCAAAACAACTACTACCTATCTATGATAAACCGATGATTTATTATCCACTGTCTGTACTTATGTTAGCAGGTATAAGAGAGATACTGATTATTTCAACTCCAAAAGATTTACCACTATTTAAAGCACTTCTAGGTGATGGATCGGAGATAGGAATAGAGCTTGAATATATTATTCAATCAACACCAGATGGTCTAGCACAGGCATTTATATTGGGTGAGAAGTTTATAGGCTCTTCAGATGTCTGTTTGGTATTAGGAGACAATATTTTTTATGGACAAGGGTTGATTGAGCTCTTTTCTAAATCTGTTGAGCATGTCAAAAAAGAGAATAAAGCAACCGTTTTTGGTTACTATGTAAATGACCCAGAACGTTATGGAGTGGCAGAGTTTGATAGTGATGGAAATGTTATCTCTATAGAAGAGAAACCAAATATTCCAAAAAGTAATTATGCTGTTATAGGGTTATATTTCTACCCTAATGATGTGATAGAAAAAGCAAAAAGGGTAAAACCCAGTGCAAGAGGTGAGTTGGAGATTACCTCTTTAAATCAAGACTATTTAAAAGAAGAGCGTTTAATGGTAGAGTTGATGGGAAGAGGTTACGCTTGGCTTGATACAGGGACTCATGAATCTTTACTTGATGCAAGTCAGTTTATTCAGGTTATTGAAAAGAGACAAGGCCTTAAAATAGCTTGTTTAGAGGAGATAGCTTTTGATAAAGGTTATATATCAAAAAAAGAGCTTTTAAGATTAGCTGAACCATTAAAGAAAAACCAATATGGTCAGTATATGATTCGTCGAGCTAAAGAGTCTGAACTCGATGCTGTTATAAAAGAGAGTTGATAATTTATAGAGTAGAAAGGAAAGAGAGTGAGTAAAAAAATTGGAGTTATAGGTTCAGGATTTATTGCAGAAGGATTAGCAAAATTATTGCATGATAATCCTAAATATACATTAACAAAAGTATTAACAAGAACAAAAATTGATGATAGAGTTGAATATTTTATGCCAGAGTATTTAACTAATGAACTTGAAGAACTTATTGAAAGTTCAGATCTGATTGTTGAAAGTAGTGGAGATACAATCTATGCAGCAGATACAATTAATAGAATTTTTGAAGCAGGTATTCCTGTGGTAACAATGAATGCAGAATTTCAAGCAACTGTAGGCTCTTATTTTGTTGATAAAGGGCTTTTAACAGAGGCTGAAGGTGATCAGCCAGGTGTTCTTGCAATGCTTCATGAAGAGGTAACAACAATGGGATTTAAGCCATTAGTGTATGGTAATATTAAAGGTTTCTTAAATCATACACCAACATTGGAAGATATGAAATATTGGGGGAATAGGTCAGGAATAAGTCTTGATATGGTTACCTCTTTTACAGATGGAACAAAAGTACAGATGGAACAAACTTTAGTTGCTAATGGGCTTGGTGCTACTATTGCACAAGATGACCTTCTTGGACCTGCTTATGATGATACACTTACAGGAGGTATTGAACTAGCAAAAACTGCAAAAGAGATAGGTGAACCAATAAGTGACTATCTAATCTCACCAAAACTAAAACCAGGTGTATTTATTGCTGCTGAAATTAATGATAACCAACATGCAGCATTAAGATACTACAAAATGGGGGAAGGACCATACTATGTGCTTGAAAGACCATACCATCTATGTCATTTTGAAATTCTTAGAACCATAGACAGAGTATTAAATGGTGGAGGAGTATTGTTAAATAACAGTGCAAACCCTACAATCAGTACAACAACTATCGCTAAAAGAGACCTTAAAGCAGGAGAGAGTATAAAAAAAGGTATTGGTAGTTTTGATGTACGTGGTATTGCAGTAAAAATTAAAGAACATCCAAATCATGTCCCTATTGGTCTTATGGCAAATGCTGTACTTAAAAGAGATGTCCCTGCAGGTGCAGAGCTAACCTTTGATGATATTGAAATACCAGAGACCCTTGCACTAAAAGCATGGAGAGAGATTGAAAAGAGAGCTTTAAGTTAATTTTTTATAAGAAAATAGAAGGCAGAAAAGAATGGATTCTGTAATACAGAGTGATTATCTAATCATTGGAGCAGGAGTAATTGGCATGGCTATTGCAAGAGAGCTCAATGAACGATATCCCCAAAAAAGTATAGTGATTCTTGAAAAGGAAGAGGATGTCGCAGAACATAGTAGTGGTAGAAATAGTGGTGTATTACATGCAGGGTTTTACTATACAGCAGACTCTTTAAAGGCAAAGTTTACAAGAGATGGTAACAGAATACTTACTCAATATTGTGAAGAGAATGGATTAAAAATCAATAAATGTCATAAAGTAGTTGTAGCATCTGATGCTTCCGAACTTGAAGGTATTTATGAGCTTGAAAAGCGTGGTAAAGCTAATGGTGTTAATGTTAAAGTTATTAGTGAAGAGGAGTTGTCGCAGATAGACCCAAATGCAAAAACATATCAAAAAGCACTATACTCTCCCGATACTTCAACCGTTGATCCTGTTGAAGTTAATAGACATATACGTGATGAGCTAAAAAATAAAAATGTAAAATTTTATTTTAATGAAGGCTATGCAAATAGAGTAGATGACCATACCGTAAATAGTACAAAAGGTAATGTTTTTAAAGCATCAAAAGTTATTAATGCTGCTGGACTATATGCCGATAAGATTGCTAAAGATTATGGATATTCACAAGATTATGTCATTATCCCTTTTAAAGGTATTTATCTAAAATATACAAAAAATGATATGCCTATCAATACAAATATCTATCCTGTACCTAATTTAAATAACCCATTTTTAGGTGTACACTACACAGTTACAGTGGACAATATTGTAAAAATTGGACCTACTGCCATACCTGCATTTTGGAGAGAAAACTATCAAGGTTTAAGTAGGTTTAATCTTTTTGAACTTATCTCTGTTTTAGGATTTGAGATGAAACTTTTTTTAACTAATGCATTTAATTTTCGAGCTTTGGCATTTGAAGAGATTCGCAAATACAGTAAAAGTTATTTTGTAGGATTAGCAACAAAAATGGTAAAAAAAATAGATACAAAAGGTTTTAATGAGTGGAGTAAACCAGGCATTAGAGCACAGCTACTTAATACAAAAACATTAGAGCTTTTACAAGACTTTGTTGTTGAAGGAGATGAAAAAACAGTACATGTACTCAATGCAGTGAGTCCAGCATTTACAAGTAGTTTCCCCTTTGCAAAATGGGTAGTAGATAATTATATAGAGAGGAAATAGATGAACGTAGTTAAAACAAAATTAGATGGAGTAGTAATTTTAGAACCAAAAGTCTTTGGAGACCATCGAGGTTTTTTTATGGAGAGTTACTCTAAAAAAACATTTGAAGAGGCAGGGATTACTTATGACCTTATTCAAGATAACCACTCCTTAAGCGTAGATGCTGGTACATTAAGAGGCTTACACTTTCAAACAGCACCTATGGCACAAACAAAGATTGTAAGAACCATTACAGGTGCTATTTTGGATGTCGTTGTCGATATCCGTAAAGGAAGCCCAACGTATGGAGAGTATATTAAAGCCATTATTACAGCAGATAATCATCGTCAGATTATTGTGCCAAAAGGTTTTGCTCATGGAGTATTGACTTTGGTTCCAAATACTCATCTACTCTATAAGGTTGATGAGTATTATGCTCCTGAGCATGATAGGTCATTAAGATGGGATGACCCCGAACTCAATATAGATTGGGGTTGGAGTAATCCAATTTTATCAGACAAAGATAGAGAGGCTCCTTTGTTAAAGGATTTAGATAACAATTTTATTTATGGAGAAAATGTATGAAAACAGTATTAGTAACAGGTGCAGGTGGATATATTGGGTCAGTTTTAGTTCCCAAATTACTTTCAAAAGGTTATAGAGTAAAAGCAGTAGACCGTTATTTTTTTGGTGAAGATAAATTAGAAAAAAATAAAAATTTAGTTCTTATTCAAGAAGACACAAGAAGACTTAAAGCAGAAGTATTTGCAAATGTTGATTTTGTAATTGACCTTGTAGCTATTTCAAATGACCCAAGTGGAGAACTTTTTGAAGAGGCTACTTGGCAGATTAACCATATAAGTCGAGTAAGAACAGCAAATCTTGCAAAAGAGGCAGGGGTAAAACGTTATATTCTTCCTTCAAGTTGTAGTATTTATGGTTTTCAAGATGAACAGGTAGATGAGACAGCTAAAACAAACCCTTTAACTGTTTATGCAAAAGCAAATGAGAAGGCAGAAGCAGGTGTTTTTGCTCTATCTGATGATACCTTCTGTGTAACAGTTATGAGACAATCAACCGTTTTTGGATACGCTCCAAGAATGAGACTTGACCTTGCTATTAATGGTATGACTTATGGTGCTTGGAAAACTAAAAAATTACCACTTATGAGAGATGGTAAGCAGTATCGACCAATGGTACACGTACAAGACACAACGGATGTTATGTGTCTATTACTTGAAGCAGATACTTCTAAAATTAATGGAGAACTTTTTAATATTGGTAGTGAAGAGAACAACTATCAACTTGGACCATTAGGGGAGTCTGTAGCAAAAACAGTTGCCGACAAAATTGGTGAAGATGTTACAGTAGAGTGGTATGGTGATCCTGACCATAGAAGCTACTCTGTCTCTTTTGATAAAATTGAAAAAACATTGGGTTGGAAAGCAAAATGGAATGCTAAACTTGGTGCAGAAGAGATTGTAGAAAAGCTTGAAAGTGGAGAACTTGAAAAAGATACACAAACCATTACTCTTGATTGGTACAAAGAACTCATTAAATGGCACAAAATTATTAAAAATGCAGAGATGTATGGTGGTATTTTAGATATTTAATATGCTTTCTTACACTTTATAAACATGGGGTAGATATATTAGTTTACCCCTTTATATATCTCTATTTAGACTAAAAAACAGTTAAAATAAAATTCCTATTTGCTTATGTTGTCTTCTATGTAAAAATACTGTATATTTTAAATTATACCTCATCTTATCTGATGATATGTAACAAAAAAATAGTGTTATTTAGCAATTGTTCTTTTTTGGAATGGGGGTTTGGGTAGAATTATGGGTAGATTTGGGTCTTAAAAAGCTATATAATAAAGTCTCAATCTTATTAAGTCTAGGGTTAATTAGATTGTTAAGAAAAGTAGGTAGATGATTAGATTCATTTCTTTTCTTAATGCACTTAAATTCTATAGGAAAGTATTTAGAAGGAATAAAGTAATGCAAAAAATATGTGTGATTGGTTTAGGTTATATTGGTCTACCAACAGCAGCACTTTTAGCAAATATAGGTTATGATGTACATGGTGTAGATATTGTGCAAAGTACAGTAGACATAATCAACCGTGGAGAGATTCACATAGTCGAGCCAGAACTTGATACTTTTGTAAAAGCAGCAGTAAAGAGTGGAAAACTAAAAGCAGATATAAAACCTACACAAGCAGATATTTTTATACTTGCAGTTCCTACACCTTTTCATGAGGGTTTTGTACCAAACATAGACTACATAGTAAGTGCCACAAAAGCGATAGCGTCTTATGTAAAAGAGAATGATATAGTTATATTAGAATCTACTTCACCAGTAGGAACAACTGATATGGTAGAGAAAGTTTTAAAAGAGCATGGAGTGGATACTTCACAACTCTTCATAGCTCACTGTCCTGAGCGTGTACTCCCAGGTCAAATAATGAAGGAATTAGTAGAAAATGACCGTATAGTAGGTGGAACAACTCCTGAAGCTACAGCAAAAACAGTAGAGTTTTATAAAACATTTGTAAGTGGTGAAGTTTTAAGTACAGATGCAAGAACAGCAGAGATGGCAAAACTTACTGAAAATAGTTTTAGAGATACAAATATAGCATTTGCAAATGAACTCAGTATATTGTGTGATAAGTTTAATATAGATGTTTGGGAGCTTATCAAACTAACAAACAGACATCCACGAGTTAATGTACTTCAACCAAGTGCTGGAGTTGGTGGACACTGTATAGCAGTTGACCCTTGGTTTATAGTTCATGCTGGTGGAGATGATGCTAAAATAATTCGTACTGCTAGAGAAGTTAATACCTATAAGACAGAATGGGTGATAGAGAAAATAAAAAATGAAGCTTTGAGATTTGAAAATGAGCATGGACGTAAAGCTAAAATAGCTTGTATGGGATTGGCATTTAAGCCAAATATTGATGATTTACGAGAGTCTCCAGCACTTTATATCACAAGACGTTTAATAGCAGATGGTTTAGAGGTATTAGCAGTTGAACCAAATATTGAACACTTTTCAGAATTTGATATTATTGATTATAAGGAAGCACTCAAAGAGGCTGATGTAGTTGCTTTTTTAGTTGGACATAAAGAGTTTAGTGGATTAGATGTTACTACTAATTTAGACTTTTGTGGAGTTTTGAACTAATGGGAAAAAAAGTTCTTATAGTTCAAAGAGTTTTAACAAATTATAGGTTTAATTTACTTCAAGAACTTGCTCCATCTTTAAAAAAAATGGATTTTATAACATCGCAAGGTGAAGTAAAAGGAGCATTAAAAAGATATATTCCAGAAGAAATTAAATATAATAATATAGAAATAATTGATTTTAATGCATTCAAGTTTAGATATAAAGGTGATTCACGGGGGACATCTCTTTTTTTCTATCCTCAAATATTAAAAATATTAAAAAATTATGATACCATTGTTTTAGAAGGAACAACAAATCTACTAAATAATATTTTTATTATCCCTTGGGCTAAAATTTTAGGTAAAAAAGTTTTATGGTGGGATGCAGGTTATTCACTAGAAAAACGAACATTTAAACGAAAAATCATTGATATAGTTGTTTATCCTTTTATTAGAATGACTGATGTACAGTTGGCATACTCGACAAAAGCACAATTATATATGAAAAGTTATATGGGTGCTAGAAATTGTAGTTTACAATTAAATACAATTAATACAGACTATTTTGATAATTTACAAGATGAAATAAAAATGAATATAGAAAGTTATCAATTTAATGAAAATAATATTAGATTTTTATATGTAGGTGCAATTGAAGAGAGAAAAAATATTTTAAA
>Ga0256832_1001801_pt1 | contig 14604 bp, 12 predicted proteins | sample 134614metaG_FD_190534 | JGI IMG/M metagenome (GOLD analysis project Ga0256832, IMG submission 190534) | Hydrothermal vent microbial communities from Lau Basin, Pacific Ocean - 134-614 | ecosystem: Environmental > Aquatic > Marine > Hydrothermal vents | place: Pacific Ocean: Lau Basin | collected...
GACAGCGATGGTCGCCGGGCGCGACTGGTTGCCGGACTTCAGCGCGATCTCCCTCGCCGATACCGGCCTCTCGGCCGCCCAGTGGCGCGTCGTGGACGCCGTGCAACAGCACCTTTTTCCGTCGGAAAGCAACGCCCCGGGGGCACGCGAGGCCAGCGCCCTGCCCTGGCTGCAATGGGTGTTGTCGGCACCGGATCTGGAACCCGGCACGCGCGATTTCCACAAGCGCAATGTAAAGGCGTTGATCACGCTGGCCGAACAACGCGGCGGCACGCCGTTTCCCGCGCTTTCCGTCGAGCGCAAGGAGAATCTGCTGCGCGAGTTCGAGCGGCAAGGCGAAGGCCGCGCCTGGCTGCGCGAGGTGCTGAATTACGTTCTGGAAGCCCTGCTGACCGACCCGGTCTACGGCGCTAACCCGGATGCGATCGGCTGGCGCTGGTTGAAGCATCGGCCGGGCTACAAGCGCCCACCGGCGGACAAACGCTACTTCCTGCTATGAGCAAGGACTACGATGTCTGCGTCATCGGCAGCGGCGCCGGCGGCTCGCCGGTCGCGTTGACCCTCGCCAGGGCCGGCTACTCGGTGCTGGTGCTGGAGCGCGGCCCATGGTTCACCGAGAACGATTTCTACAAGGACGAGCTGGCCTGCTGCCTGCGCGATGTCTACCGGCCGAAGCGCCGCGACGAGCCGCACATCATCGAACTCGAGGACGACGACGGCAACTGGCGATCGCGGAGTACCGCGCACAGCCGCTGGAATTTCTGGAATGGCAACTGCGTCGGCGGATCGAGCAACTTCATGAGCGGCTACTTCCATCGCTTGAAACCGCTGGACTTCCGGCTGTTATCAGAGTTCGGACCCATAGAAGGCGCCGACATCGCCGACTGGCCGATCGATTACGACGACCTGGAACCCTGGTACGCGCTGGTCGAGCGCGAGGTCGGCGTATCCGGCAAGGTGACGGAACATCCACACCGGGAGCCACGCAGCACAGCGGATTTCCCCTATCCGCCGTTACGCGAACACTGCGTCGCCGGCATGCTCGACAAGGCTGGCAAAAAGCTCGGCTTCCATCCGTTTCCGACCCCGCGCGCGATACTCTCGAAAGGCATCGAAGGGCGCAACAGTTGTGCCTACAACGGCGGCTATTGCGGCAGCACCGGCTGCTCCACCGGCGCGAAAGGCAGCGCGCGCGCCGCGTTGCTGAACCGCGCGGAGGCCACCGGCCGCTGCGAGATTCGTCCGCACGCGCTGGTGAAACGCCTGATCAGCGACACGCAAGGCAGGATCGTCGCGGCGGAATACCTCGAGCGCGACGGCACGCCTCGCAAGGTCGATGCACGCGTCTATGTGGTTGCCTGCCAGGCCATCGAGACCGCCCGCCTGTTGTTGCGCTCGACCGGCCCGAAACACCCGAACGGACTGGCCAACGGCAGCGGACAGGTCGGCAGGAATCTGCTGTTCGCCGGTGGCGGCGCGGGTTCCGCGCGACTGCTGTACCGCAAGTTCCCGAAACAGGCTCGCGATCTGGAGAACACCGGCCTGTTCATCAACCGCGCGTTGCAGGACTGGTACGTGATCGACGACAAGTCACTCGGCCCGCGCCAGAAAGGCGGCACCATCGATTTCGTGCACGTCCATCCCAGCCCGGTGTTGCGCGCCAGCCGCCAGATCGGCAACGGCCCGCTACAATGGGGAAAGCCGCTGAAACGCGATCTGGAAGCACTGTTCACGGAGGGTATCTCGCTGAAGATCGAGGCCTTCTGCGACTGGCTGCCGAACCCCGACAGCTTCGTCACGCTGGATTCCATGAAGAAGGACAAGTGGGGTCTGCCGGTGGCGCGCATCCGCGCCGGCTTCCACCTGCGCAACCTGCAAGTCGGCTGGTATCTCGCGGCCAAGGGCGCGGAGTTGCTGAAGGCGATCGGCGCGGACGAGGTGATCGCCTTCGCCTCCGGTTCGCCGCCGACCAACCTGGTCGCCGGCACCTGCCGATTCGGCAGCGACCCGGCGACATCGGTACTGAACGCCGACTGCCGCGCGCACGAGGTCGACAATCTCTACGTCACCGACGGCAGCTTCATGCCGACCGGCGGCAGCGTCCCCTACACCTGGACGATCTACGCGAACGCCTTTCGCGTCGCCGAGCGCCTGGTTCACCACCTCGGTGGCGTGAAACCGGGCTCAGCCGCGTGATACCAACCAGCGACACAGCAAGTGGTCGAGCGACAGCCTTCCCGGCCCGTGGAACACCGTGATCAACAGCATCGTTCCCCACAGAATATGCTGTTGCAAGCCGGCGGCGCCCTCGCCGCTGAACAGGAAGCTGGAATAGGCATACACCGCGACGGCATTGAAGACGAACAACCCCAATGCCGACGCGCGGCCAAGCAGGCCGACCGCCACCAGCAGCGGCAGGCTCAACTCCGCAAGGGTACCGAGCAGCGCCGCGTGCTCCGGCGACAACAGCGGCACGTTGTATTCGTACTCGAAGAGCATCTTGGTCGTCTCCCAGCTCTGGATCTTGGTCAGGCCGGACTTGATGAAGGCCCAGGCCACCCACAGGCGCACCGCCAGATCGAACAGCGGCGCCAACCCGTCCAGCAGCCGGGTGAAGAGCCCATAGGGCTTGGCGAGAGTCTGTAATGCGGACATCGGGGCTCCTTGGTATCAGAGGGCAACGACCGCTCGGCGCCCGTCCGGGCGCCGAGCAGCAGGATGTTACTTCTTCGGCTGCTTGACCTTGCCGCCGACGATCTTCTCGCAGGTACCGATGGGCACGTAGATCCATTCATCCGGCGCGCTGTCCTTGCTCGCCTACCCGGCGCAGGCATGACCGGAGGTTCCACAATCGTTCTGCCCGGCCTTGACGATGCCCGTGCATTTCTCGAAACCCGGTTTCGCGGCGAGCGCGGTGCCGGCAACACCCGTGGTCAGAAGCGCGCCGATCGCCGCGCTGAGTACGATGGAATGTTTCATTTGATCTCCTCGAAAGTCTCTTGGCAAAAGGATGACGGACGGGAATGCCCGCTCCACAGGGATGACCGCGTGGCGCGGGAAATGCTTGCAGAGGGACGGGGATCGCCCGCAGCGCCGAGCGGATCGTGGAGGGTTGTCAGGCGATCGGGAAGCTCAGGACATCGTGGAGATGTTCACCGTGGGTCGCCAACATCAGCAGGCGATCCACGCCGACGGCGACACCGGCGCATTCCGGCAGGCCTGCTTCCAGCGCCGCGAGAAAGGCCTCGTCCAGGGGTATCACCGGCTGCCCGCTGGCGCGCCGCCGCTGGTTGTCCTGCTCGAAACGACGGCGTTGTTCGTCGACATCGCGCAACTCGCTGAAGCCGTTCGCCAGCTCGACGCCGTTCAGGTACAGCTCGAAACGCTCCGCGCTGCCGTCGGCGGACAGGCGCGCCAGCGAGGCCTGCGACGCGGGCCAGTCGTGGACGAACAGCAGGGTTTCGCGCGGGAAACCCGGTTCGATGCAATGGCTCATCAGCAGGTTCAGCCAGGCATCTCGATCCAGTTCCAGTCCACTGACATCCAGGCCCCGATCAGATGCCAACCGGCGCAGCGCCGCGACATCGAGGCGCGCGGGGTCCACGCCCAGGTACTCAAGGAAGGCGTCGCGGTAGGCCAGCCGCCGCTCGGGCAGCTGGGCGCCGAGCAAGCGCCGCAGCAACGCGGCGACCTCGTCCATCAGCCGCTGGTAGTCGAAGCCCAGCCGGTACCATTCCAACAGGGTGAACTCCGGACTGTGGTAGCGCCCGGCCTCGCCATCGCGGAATACCGGGCAGATCTGATAGATATCGCCGCTGCCGGCCGCGAGCAGCCGCTTCATCGCGAATTCCGGCGAGGTATGCAGGTAGTATCGGGCTTCCGCCGCGACACCGGGGACCCGTACCTCGCAGTGCAGACTGTCGATCGCCGCATCGGGGTTGCCCCGCGTGGACAGCACCGGCGTCTGTACCTCCAGGACGTGCCGCGCGGCAAAAAAAGCCCGGATGTCGGCCAACATCCGGGCGCGTCGTTGCAGTACTTCGGGGGTCGCGGCGGGCCGCCAGTCAGTCATCCTTGGCGCGCGAGACATACTCACCGGAGCGCGCGTCGACCTTGATCACGTCACCGCTCTGGACGAACAGCGGCACTCGCACCACCGCGCCGGTCTCGAGTGTCGCCGGCTTGCCGCCACCGCCGGAGGTGTCGCCCTTCAGACCGGGGTCGGTCTCGGTGATCGTCAGTATGACAAAATTCGGCGGCTCGACGATGATCGGCACGCCGTCCCACAACGTGACGGTGCATACGTCCTGTTCCTTGATCCATTTCACCGCGTCACCAACGGCCTTCTCGTCCGCGGCGACCTGTTCGAAGGTATCGGGATCCATGAAGTGCCAATACTCGCCGTCGGCGTAGAGATATTGCAGCTGGGTCTCCATGACATCCGCCGCCTCGACAGATTCGCCGGAACGAAAGGTCTTCTCCAGCACCCGACCGGTACGCAGGTTGCGGATCTTCACGCGGTTGAACGCCTGTCCCTTGCCGGGCTTGACGAATTCGTTCTCGATGATGCTGCACGGATCACCGTCCAACATTATCTTGAGTCCGCCGCGAAACTCATTGGTACTATAGCTGGCCATATCTCGACTACCATCTGGAAAAAACGCCAATGATAACCCGAAGCCGCCGGATCGTGCAGCGCGGCGACTGGACGAAGCAGTTGCGCGACGCCATCAGCGATCCGGACGCACTTGCCGACTATGTCCGCATTCCCCGGAACCGGTTGCCGGGCATGCGGGAGGCCAGCCGCCTGTTCCGCCTGAAGGCGCCGCTGAGCTACCTGGATCGCATCGCCAAGGGAAACCCCGACGATCCGCTGCTGAAACAGATCCTCCCCGACGGCGCGGAAGCGACGCGGGCGGCGGGATTCAGCGCCGACCCGGTCGGTGACCTGGCCGCCAGCCCGCAACCCGGCATCATCCACAAGTATCATGGTCGCGCCCTGCTGGTGATGACCGGCGCCTGCGCGATCCATTGCCGCTACTGTTTTCGGCGCAATTTCCCGTATGCCGATCAACACGCGGATCTGGAGGCCATCCGCGCCTACCTGACGGCGCATGCCGGGATCCATGAGATCATCCTCAGTGGCGGTGATCCATTGACGCTCTCCAATGCACGTCTGACCGAACTGGTCGAGATGCTGGAAACCATCCCGCATCTGCGCACTCTGCGCATCCACAGCCGCCTGCCGATCGTCTTGCCGGATCGGCTCGATGCCGCCCTCTCCGGGCTGCTCTGGCGCAGCCGGCTGAAGATCGTACTCGTCGTACACGCCAATCATCCGCGCGAACTGGCCGGGGGCGTGACCGATGCGCTGCGCGACTTCCGCGCGTGTTGCGATGCGCTGCTGAATCAGAGCGTGCTGCTTCGCGGGATCAACGACGACGCCGAGATCCTCGCCGAACTCAGCCACCGCCTGTTCGATGCCGGCATCCTGCCGTACTACCTGCACATGCTCGACAAGGCCAGTGGTACCGCGCATTTCGCGGTTGCCGAAGCAACGGCTCGCGACATCCATCGTCGGCTTCGCGCCCTGCTGCCCGGTTACCTGGTCCCGCGCCTGGTGAGCGAAATCAGTGGTGAAGCGGCGAAATCGCCGCTGTTCTGATGCGTTGCCAGCAGCGATTGAATACCGGATTCCGGCGAACCGCGGGCAGGGTGATAAAGTGGGCGCCGCTTATAGATTTGGGGTAATATACGCTGAAGGATTTTTATAGTTCCTTGACATTAACACGCACTGGTTCCGCCACTAGTCGACGGAGAGCAGCCAGTCACGCTTCCCATTCCTAATTTCAGTTGAGCATCTGAGCATCGGGAAGTTCTCGACCACGATATCTTTGAACTCAGCAAAGACGCACTTTCAGCACGAGTGCCGGGCAAACCACTACCGAGTCCTGGCGAACAGACGACCCAGATGATACCGATAAGACTAAAGGGCGGAAAAACAGATAAGAACGATCAACGGCCGGTGCTCGATCTCAACCTGCCAGAGCAGTCGCGCGCGCCCCGCGAAACCGTGCTCAACGACGCCAAGAAGTGTTCCCGCTGGCTGGAACGCCTGCCGCGCGCCAACCTCGGCGAGGTTTCACGCCGGATATTCAACGCCATCATCGATTTCAACCGCATAGAGATGCCGCCGAAGACGCGCCTGCGGATCGCCGAACTCTTCCTGCCCGAGGTCGGTTATATCGTCGCGAACCTGGAAAAATACTATATCGACAGTGCCTTGCCGCTCTCTCGCAAGAATCGCAAGATTGCCATTCTGTGCCGCGAGCTCTACCTCGAACTGACCCTGAGCTACAAGATCATCGTCAGCCAGTTGGTCAACCGACAGCGCCAGTTCGACAACAACCTGCTGATCGTCTCCCTGCATCGCGCGGTGTGCTATCTCGGCATGGTGCATCGCCAATCCGCGCAGCACTACGAGGCGTCGCCCGAGGGTAGCTGGCAAGAGCTTCACAAGCTCTACGCCTACGCCTGGCAGAACAACGTCTGCGGCATACCCGTGCGCATGGAAAACGGCGCCGAGTCGACGGAATCGACGCTGGAGGATCTCTACACGCAGGTCTGCGCGCTTTCCGTATGCGCACCACATCAGCTCACCAATGCACAGTTGCAGGCCGTGATACGCCTGCTTCCCGAGTGGTCCGAGCACATCACGCTGGACCACGAGGTACCGCCACCCACGGCCACCGGCACGACGATACGTTACGCGGTCGATCTGCTGAGTGACGCGCCTCCCGCCGCCATCGAGGCTTTCGACGCACTGGTCCCACGCCATCACCTGGTATTCGAATGCGGCGGTTTCGTTCAGCATCTGCGCAAGCGCTTTGCCGCGATCCAGCCAGGGCAACGTAAAAGCAACCGCTTTCAGCTTCAGCTCTACCGGCAGATCATCGGCATCCTGCGCAACTCGGAACGCAACTTCGTGCGTACCAAACTGCATTTCGAGTTGAACCTGGTAAAGGGGCTCAACACCCTCTATCGGATGCTGACGGCCAGCGACGAAAACTCGGTCGAGAGCGATTACAGCAGCGTCATGACGACACGTCATCCTCCGCTCTCCGGTCTGACGGATCTCGATTCACGCAACCCTCTCGGCGAAGAGCTTTTCCCGGAAAGTTTCAGCACCCAACAACCGGACAGCGAACCCAGCACCTCGGGTTACGGCAGCGACCACGAGGCGGGTGATTCGCCACTCTTCGCCTGCCAGTCCGCGAACGAAAGCGCCAGCGGTTATTGTCTGGTGTGGCCCGCGGACAAGGCTCCCCGGATAAAGGTCGGCGAGTTGCTGGGCATCCAATCGCCGACGAAGAAGCAGAGCTACAGCGTGGCCGTGGTGCGCTGGCTGACCAACCATCCCGGCGAAAGCCTGCATGTCGGCATCGAGATCATCGCCCCGGTATGTACCGCCGCCCGCCTGTCGCCACGCAGCATCAACGCCGGCGGTGGCGCGGTCAGCGGCCTGCTGCTGCCGGAGATCACCTCGGCCTCCCAGGACAGCAGCGTGCTGCTACCGCCCAATTACGAGATCGAATCGCGTATCCTGGAAGTACATGCCGGCGACGACCGGTTCACCTTGAAACTCACCCAGTTCATGGAATCCACGCCGGCATTCAACCGTTATGGCTACCAGCGTATCGACCGCGACGACAAGGAACCCGGGAGTCTCGACGAAGGCCAGGCAACCGATGACGGCAACGACGCCGGGGTCTGGGCTTTGTTATAAGGATGTTACAGAATATGTAAAACACGACCACCCGTCGGCACGCGGTAAAAACGCTATTGACAGCATAAGCGGGTTTGATCACCATCCTATTTGACGCGGCGTGGCGCGCTGGAACAAACTAGCGCCTACTCACTGAATAATAATCACTTGGGAGGCTGGCGGATCTAGGGAATCGCAACGATGCGGTAGATTATCCCTAACCCGGCAGCCTCCCGATAAAGCATCACCATCCAAGACAACAGGGCTTATCCGACCCAGGCTGAGAAACGACTATGGCGGCAAGAATGGAAGACATCAGCGGCAAGCTGGCAGCGGAACACCAGGCAATCGAATTGCTCGTCATCGCCCCCTCCCTGAGCATGGTCAACGAGCTGGCCAGCATGCTGCGAAACGCCGGCATCGCCGTGCATCCCCGCCAGATACAGGATCTGGAACAACTCACCGATACCCTTTCCGCCAACTGCTGCGACCTGATACTGGCGGTCGGCGATCCGGATCACAGCGATATTCACGCCACCATCGGCGCGCTGCGCCAATCCGACAGCGACGCGATTCTGATCTACCTCAGCGAGCTCGACGACCGGGCAAACCCCGTCGTCGAGATCATCGGCCAGGGCGTGGCCGATATCGTCAACCCGGACAACAAGCTGCATCTGCAACATGTGGTAAGGCGCGAATACCATAACCTCATGATACGCCGCCAGCTCGAAGAAGCGCGGAACGAACTGGCGGCGACAGAGCTGCGCTGCACGACACTGATGGAATGCTCGCACGATGCCATCGCCTACGTGCATGACGGCATGCATATCCGCGCCAATCCGGTCTATCTTCAACTGTTCGGCTATATCGACGAGGAAGAGCTGGCCGACGTGCCGCTGCTCGACCTGATCGAACCGGATGAGCTGCCAAAGGTGAAGAAATTCATGCGCCGCCTGCCGAGTCTGGCCGACGAGACGCCGCTGGATACCCAATGCCGAAACACGAACGGCAAGTCCTTCCAGGCGCGCATGGAGTTCTCGCCGGCGCATATGGATGGCGAGCCCTGTACCCAGATCACCATCCGCGATCAGGGAAATACCAACGAGTTGGAGGAAAAACTCCGCGAGCTGCAACGCCTGGATCTGCATACCGGCCTGCTGAACCGCGACACCTTCGTGCAGGAATGCGACGAGCGCCTGAGCGGTAGCGACCGCGAGCACGCCCATCTGATGATCGTCAGCCTGGACAATGTTCAGGAGGTCTACCATATCTCCGGCATCAAGGCGGCGGACTCCGTCGTCCTCGATGTTTCGGGCATCATCCGCTCACTGGTGCCCGACAGCGCGATCTGCGCGCACGTCAGCGATTCCTCGTTCGGCATCCTGATCAAGGGCAGCGAGCTCGGCACCGCCGAATCCCTTGGCGAAGAGATCAGACAAGCCGTCGAGGAGCATATCTTCGAAAACACCAAGCGTTTTGTCGCTCCGACATGCAGCATCGGCATCGTTGCCTGCGGCGACTACGCGCGCACCGCCGGTCACGAGTACATCGGTCTTGCCTTTCGCGCCTGCGAATCCGCCAGTTCGATGGGTGGCAATCGCGTCTGCGTATACAATAACAGCCTGATCGACGAGGAATGCCTCGACGAAGAGGAACCCGGCGTCGAAGCCGGCAACGTGCTCGCGCTGACTCGTCAGGCATTGGAGAACGATGGATTCAGCCTGGTCTATCAACCCATCGTCAGCCTCCAGGGCGACACCCGGGAAAACTATGCGGTAATGCTGCGTCTCCCCGGCGAGAACGGCAAGACCATCATGCCGGACGAGTTCCTGAAGCCCGCGGAAAACGCCGACCTGATGAGTCAGATCGATCGCTGGGTGATAAAGAACGCCATCGAGGAACTCGCCCGGCAGCGCAAGGAAGGCCGCAAGATCAACTTCTTCCTGAATGTTTCCTCGCAGGGGATTCAGGACCAGGAGTTCCTGCTGTGGGTGTGTGACTGCTTGCGAGACTGTCAGGCGAAAGGCGCCTGGATCGTCTTCCAGTTGAAGGAAGCCGACGTGCGCACCAATATCCAGGCATCGAAACAGCTGATCGAGGGCTTGCGCAAGATTCGCTGCCAGGTGGCGCTGGATCGGTTCGGCCGCACGCCGCAATCACGTGGCCTGCTGAAGCACATCAAGTTCGATTTCGTCAAACTGGCGCCGGATTTCATGGACAATCTGGCCGATAATCAGGAAAAGCAGGAGGAACTCGGCGCGGCCAACGAACTCGCCCAGTCCTTCGACATCAAGACCATCGCGACCGCGGTCGAGGATGCCAATAGCCTGGCGGTGCTGTGGACCATCGGCGTGAACTACATCCAGGGCTATTTTCTGCAGGATCCCAGCGACACCATCACCTTCGACTTCAACGGGGCTTGACACGCGCGGTCGGGATCGCGGCGCGCGGATCCTCCGGCCAGTAGTGCTTCGGGTAGCGCCCCCGCAGATCCTTGCGCACCTCGGCATAGGTATGCTCCCAGAAGCCGGCGATATCCCGGGTGAGCTGTACCGGCCGCTGCGCCGGCGACAACAGATGAATCATCACCGCGACCCGTCCATCGCACACCGTTGGCGTTCGCTCCAGTCCAAACATCTCCTGCAACCTGACCCGCAGCACCGGCGGCGAGCCGTCGCCCGCATACGTCAGGCGCTTGCGTGAACCGCTCGGCACTCGCAGCATGCCCGGCGCGAGACGCTCCAGTTGCTGCTGTCGATCCCAGTCCAATAGCGACTTCAACAGGCTGGAAAAATCCAGCCCGCGCAGGGACTTCAGCGTACGCACACCCTCCAGCCATGGCGCCAGCCATTCATCGAGACGCGCCAGCAACGTGCTTTCATCCAGCAACGGCCAATTCGACTCCGGTAACCAATGGTGCAGGCTGTTGACCCGCGCCAGCCATTGCTCCAGAGATTCGTCGAAGCGCAACCAGGAGAGACCGTGTCGCCGAATCCGCGCCAGCCAGGGGTCACGGACGGCTTGCGCGGGGAAGTCGCTTGCCGGTGTCTCGGACAACACCAATTCACCCAGTCGCGTTTCGCATACCGCGTCGAAGCGCTGCCCCACGTCCCGCCAGTGCAATGCGGTGCGCGTGACGATGCGAGACGCAAACAACCGCCGGATAGTGTCAGGGTGAATGCCGGCGGCGCGTTGAATCCGCCCTTCCCGCTCGCCGCCATCCAACTCCGCGACCACCAGGTAATCCTCGCCGGTCAAGGGGTCCGCGTCGTCGAGAGCGGCGATGCGACCGTTTACCAGCCGATAGCGGCCGCCGGCATGGCGACGCGCAATACGATCCGGAAATGCACGGGCGAGCGATCCACCCAGGTCCGATTCGAGCGCGTCGTGTCGGCCGCCGGACAGCGCCGATTTCCCGAGCAGGCGGCGGATCTGATCGGCGACCCGTATCACCCGTTGACAGGCGCGGCGATCACCACCGGCGCCGTTGCGACGCAGCAGCCGCAGGCGCGGATCCAGGTCCGCGGACGGCATGCCGGCAGCATCCCGCGAGAGGATATCCCGTTCCGACAGCAGCGCGGCAAGCAGAACGCCGTCCTCGGCACAGCCGGATGCCGCCGCGCCCAGCACCAGGCTGGCAAGACGCGGATGCAGCGGCAGTCGCGCCATGCGTTGCCCTTCCGGGCCGAGTCGTCCGGACGCGTCCAGCGCGCCAAGCTGGCCAAGCAGGTCGATCGCCTGCCGCCATGCGCCGTTCGGTGGTGGATCGATCCAGCGCAGCGCGTCCGGTGTCGCGACGCCCCATTGCAGCAGCTCCATGGCCAACGGCGCCAGATCGGCATGCAGCATCTCCGCGTTCTGGAACGCCGGTCGGGCACGGTGTTCCGCCGCCGTCCACAGGCGCAGGCAGCGGCCCGGCCCGAGACGCCCGGCACGTCCGGCGCGCTGATCGGCCGATGCCTGGGAGATGCCGAGTGTCCGCAGACGCGACATGCCGCGATTCGGGTCGAACGACGGCCGTTTACACAGGCCGCTGTCGATCACCGTGTCGACGCCCTCGATGGTCAGGCTGGTTTCGGCGATGTCGGTCGCCAGGATCACCCGCTGGCGGCCTTGCTTGTCGGGAAACAGCGCGCGATCCTGTGCCTCGCCCGACAGATCGCCATACAACGGGGCAATCAACAGATCCGCATCCGCCTCGCGCAGCAGCCTTTCGACCCGCCGGATCTCCGGCGCGCCCGGCAGAAAAACCAGCAGATCGGCCCGCGAACCCGCGCGCATGCGCAGTACCGCGTCGGCCACCTGCCTGGCCAATGGCTTGTCGGATGGTCGTGTCAGATGGTTGACCTCGACCGGATACTGGCGACCGCTGCAGGCGACGAGCCGCGCCTCGGGCAACACCGAGTCCAGTCCCCGATTGTCGAGCGTCGCCGACATCACCAGGATGCGCAGATCCTCGCGCAGACCTTCGGCCACGTCACAACTCAGGGCGAGCGCAAGATCCGCGTGCAGGCTGCGCTCGTGAAACTCGTCGAAGATCAATACCGCGACCCCCTTCAGCTCCGGATCGCGTTGCAGGCGGCGCGTCAGAATCCCCTCGGTAACCACCTCGATGCGCGTTCGCGCCGAGACGCGGCGCTCGAAGCGGGTTTGAAAACCCACCGTTTCGCCAGCCTCCTCGCCCAACAGCCGCGCCATGCGTCGCGCCGCCGCGCGCGCCGCGATACGCCGTGGCTCCAGCATCAGAATCCGTTGCCCCGTCAGCCACGGCGCGTCCAGCAGGGCCAGCGGCGCCAGCGTCGTCTTGCCCGAACCGGGAGGCGCATGTAGCAGCGCGTGACCCTCGCCCAGCGCCGCGCTCAACTCGGCCAGGATCGCGCGTACCGGCAGATCCGGCAAATTGTCGCTTATCTCCATATCTATCGATACTCGGCACATCGGCGGGGAAACCCGTCAAGCATAGCAGCCGGCGTGACGTGGAGCTAACGAAGCCCCGGGCAGACTGCTACAATAGCCGCCATGGTCCTGCCCAACTCCGATATCAACAGCGTCGCCGACCTGTTCTTCTCCACCATCGAACCGCTGATCGAGCGCATCGAGGAAGAGGACGAGCGTCATGACGATCACCAGCATGTCAATCTGTTGATGGATGCCTTCTATCAACTGGTCGATGTCTGCCAGCGCTGCGAACATGACCAGACCAGCCGCGATGCCGACGGGCGGGAAGAGAAACCGGTCGACGTCACCGAACTCGGCGAATACGGCATGAACCTGCTGGTGCGTTTTGCCCATCTGGCGAACCGGCATGGACTGGAACAGACCGCCCGGCGCATCGAACGGCTGAGCTTCGCGTTCGCCTTGTGGATCGTCCGCCACGGCGGCGAGATCAACGTGCTGGAGCCGGTCATCAACGGCTTGGCGCAGTTGGCCAACGAACTGACGGAACATGCCGATCTGCGCGTGCTCTATCAACAGGTCGAGGAGATCAAATCCCAGGTGGCGATGGAGATCCAGCAGGATCTGGAGCAGACCAACGCGCAGCGCCCATGGCGCATCATGGTGCTGAATCACGCCATCATCGCGACCAGGACGCATCAACCCAACCTGATGCGCGAAGCCTTCAAGTCATTGCTCGATCAGCTGCCCACCGATGCCCCGGAATTCTTCCGCGAAGGCATGGTGCAGATGGATGCGCTGGATTATCCCGACCACGTCCGCGCCGTGGTGAAGGAGTTCCACGAACGCGTCAATTCCCGAAAATTTCTACACTGAGAAGCCGCCAGCCCGTGAAACTGTTCTTCGATTTTCTCCCGGTCATCCTGTTCTTCGCCGCCTACAAGGCCTTCGATATCTACATCGCCACCGCCACCGCGATCGTCGCGGCGGGCCTGCAAGTGCTGTACCAATGGGCGCGTCACGGCAAGCCAGAGAAGATGACGCTGTGGACCTTCATCCTGATCCTCGTGCTCGGCGGCATGACACTGATCTTTCGCAACCCGGACTTCATCAAATGGAAGCCGACGGTGATCAACTGGATCATCGCGCTGATCTGCCTCGGCAGCCTGTGGATCGGCGAGAAGAACGTGCTGGAACGCATGATGGGGCATCTCGCCGCGCCGCCACCCGCGCTGTGGGTCAAGTTGACGCTCGCGACGACGGTGTTCTTCCTGTTCATCGGCGCGCTGAACCTGTATGTCGCCTTCAACTACCCGGAACACATCTGGGTCGACTTCAAGTTGTTCGGCGTGATGGGGCTGACCCTCGCGTTCTCCTTCGCCATCGCCTGGGCGGTGATGCGACACGCCATCGACGAATCGGAAGAACAGAAGCCCGAAACCGGCGATTGAGCCACGATCCATCCAACCCGCTGGAAACACACCCATGTATTACCTGATTGTCGCCGAGGATCACCCCGGCAGCCTCGAAGCGCGGCTGGCCGCGCGTCCGGAGCATCTGCAACGCCTGCAAGCCCTGCAGAACGCAGGGCGCCTGCTGACCGCCGGTCCGCTACCCGCGATCGACGCCGAGGACCCCGGTCCGAACGGCTTCACCGGCAGCGCGATCATCGCTGAGTTCCCGGACCAGCAAAGCGCGGAAAACTGGGCCGCCACGGATCCTTATGTCGCCGCCGGTGTCTATGCATCGGTAACCGTCAAACCCTACAAGAAGGTCTTCCCGCAATGAAACGTTTCGTCATCCCCCTTACCGCCCTACTTCTGACCCAGCAATCCGTCCTCGCGGAACAGGCAAGCCCCGCCGCCGAGGCGCCGAAGTCCAACAAAACCGCCAGTCTCGTCATCAACGGCAAGCCCATCACCGACGAGATATTCTTCGCCTAT
>Ga0256832_1001802_pt1 | contig 14600 bp, 14 predicted proteins | sample 134614metaG_FD_190534 | JGI IMG/M metagenome (GOLD analysis project Ga0256832, IMG submission 190534) | Hydrothermal vent microbial communities from Lau Basin, Pacific Ocean - 134-614 | ecosystem: Environmental > Aquatic > Marine > Hydrothermal vents | place: Pacific Ocean: Lau Basin | collected...
CCATATCAGACTTTAATAAATATGGTTTTGCACAAATATGTTATGAATCGTTTCATTGAAAAAGAAGAATTACTAAAGATAATTAATGTATTAAAAGAAAAAGAGGCAATATAATAAGCCGCTTAACCAAACGCCGATTTTCATCATAGTTTTTGTAATATTAAGTTGAAGAGGATAATATAGTGGTGGCGGCAAAAACTAATACCCAATCTCTCTTTTTAATCGAGACCATCGGTGCAGGTTAGCTTGTTCATTAGATGCATTAATATTGGATGATCATAAGCGAAAAGCAAGGCTTAATCCGACCATTAAACGGAGACGAAAAATGAACTTAGCCATCCAAACTTGCACACCTATCTGGACCGGGGCAGTGAAAACCGGTCGGATGGACCGTATCCATGAAACGAATATCGTTGGCTCCCTGCGCTGGTGGTATGAAGCCATCGTGCGTGGGTTAGGTGGTAAGGCTTGTAATCCCACTTCCGACGTTCCGGCGGATCGATGTCCACAGGGTGACGGAAGTTATTGCGATGTTTGTCGAATTTTCGGGGCTACTGGATTAAGACGCACCTTCCGACTTCGTATGGGATCTGGCACTGCCCTTTTTGATGATTCTATTCGAAGCATTCCTTTGCCAAGTGGCAGAATTCACCAAACTCGCCGCGGGCAGCGCGTCGGTGGCTGGTATCTCATGGGAGAAAGCATGATGGGTCATGCTGTTCCTCTAGAAATCATACCAATTTCTTCTGATTACAGGGAGATACATTTTCGTCTGGTACTTACCTTGTTGGCTCGCCACGCTGCCATCGGAGCCAAAGTGTCTAATGGATACGGCGTGGTAAACATACAGAAAGGTAGTGAACCCATTCAGGTCACAAGTGAAGATCTAGATGATTTGCCCCGTGCCCAAATACCTCAACCACGTCAACATAGTTTACCTGATACCCGCGATTTTTTCTTTGTTAAAATGCGATTTGAGGAGCCAACGGATAATCAGGACTGGTGGCAGAAAATCAGAGGGATTGCTGAGGCTTTAGCAGGACAGGTAACAGACACGGATGGGCAACAGGCAAATGTTTATCATACAGAGGATGAAAAAAATGAAGGTCTCCGTGTCCAAGCCAGTGAACATTTGCAGACAATTTTTAGAAATGGTCTTCTCCCTATGGCGACAGCCGTACGAAATTACTTACGCTTCCACTGGTTACCAACACTTTTTTCTTCCGGACGAACCCCTCGGCGACTTGAAGAATATTTGTTTGGTCGTACTGGAGGGAAAAACAATATCGCTTCCAAAATCAACGTCTCCCATGCTTACCGGCTGGATAACGGACAGTGGGAGCTTCGTGTGTGGGGCTGGATTCCCTGTCGATCTCCGGAAGGTATCTCTCTAAACCGCGATGATTTTCTCGGAGAGTTGAGGTCTGCTCTGGAGGATGTAGAAACCTGGAACTGGATCTTTAATGCAGATCACCCCACGCCACAGGTTACAGAGTGGCACGCGCTCCCATGCGATCAAACCGACGGTATAGCTTACCTGAAAGAGTTGCTCGGTCTTGGAGAAGGAGGTGCACAGTGAGTTACGATTTGTATGTCAGCATTCCGTGTGAAAATCAAAATGCTGCGGATGGTATCGCCGAAGGGGAAATAGGCGGCATCGAGATTCCGAATATCTACACTCGAATACAACTTCTGGCTCCTGCCTTGCGGATAGAGGCAAGGTGGGGGCGGTTGAAAGGCAAAGATTACGCCCACGAAAAGTATCGCCGCCTGGTATCCCATTTTCCCGATTCTGCTCAGACAACCTACGCCACTGAATTAATCAGTAAAGAGCGAGCGTATATGCAGCAACTGGGGATCTGGAAGCCAGCCATCCCAGACATGGGCACCCTGCCTTCCCATTCTCTCTTTTTGCAGTTCCAGTTTACTCTGGCAAAGCCCTATTTAAGTCGTGACGACGAGATTTTTTACATTAATGACAACCCGGTGCGAAAAGATAAAGTGTTTAAGATTCCCATGGTAGCTGGTATCGCCTGGAAAGGGAATCTGCGTTGGACGGCTACTCACATGATGGTGCTGCGATGGCATGAATTTCATGATGTCAACCAACTGGCAGAGGAACGCTTCCGACTGACGCGACTGTTCGGCGATGAAGTCGGAGAAGGTGAGGGCAGAAACCTGGCCAAATATCTGGATGGTCTGAGTCAGGAAGCTGCCAGTCGCTATCGGCAACTGGTGCGTGAATATTTTAAACGGACAGGAGACGATCCGCTTCCCAATCACGCTGGATGGTTACGGTTTTATCCTACTTTTTTTGACCGCATTAGCCTGGAGGTGATTAATCCTCACGATCGGCAGACGCGTACAGGCAAACACCCGATCTACTTCGAAAGCGTTCCCATAGGAGCAACAGGGACGTTTTCTTTACTCTACGTGCCTCTGGGACCTGTGGACGAAAATCTTGCGCGTGCAGACCTGCAAACGACCGTCGAAGCCATCCGGGAAATGATGCGCATCTATGGTTTTTCTGCCAAGAAATCCTGCGGCTTTGGCGAAGCAGAAGAGGAAATAAAAGGAATGATTGTCACCGCCCGTGGCCAGCAGGAGCTAACGAGTCTTTCCCAATTGACAGATGAGGTGAGCAATGTCCGGTGGTAGTAACATTTTAGATAGATTAGTTAAAGAGAGAGAAAACATTCTGCTGGCGGAAATGGCAGCGTGGTTTCATGACTGGCAAAAGTGCATACCTTTTTGGCGGAAGCATGGAGCAGAATTAAATCCAGGAAATATTGCATCTAAATTGGACGCGTATAGACCACCCCTCCCTGGATCAACGAATGCTTCGCTATCGCTTAAAGAGATCGTCGAACAGGGAAGAAATCCCTCTCAGGCAAAAAAATCACCCGACTGGCGTGTTCGTTTGCTTGGGATCTGTCACGATAAGGCTCACTTTGATAAACCCGAGTTTCAGGAATTAGGACAACAATCTGACCTCATTAGCACCGTTTTCGGTTTTGAAACACCACCTGATGTGAATATAGCATTAGAAGAGTTGGTACTTGCAACGCAACATTTAACAGACAGGTCGCAATATAGAAGACACTTGAAAAAGGCTTTCATTCAGGCCGTTGGAGATACCCGAAGGCCTATCAATGAAGTAACACTATGGGATTGGGGAGGGGCTTCCGCAGGACTTTGGAAGGCGGTCGCGTCACAGATCGTATTGGAGTCGTTGAGCGAGGAACCAGCTCAACCCTATTGGAGGATGTTATCCATCCGTTTCGACGGCCTGCAATTTCTGGAACAGGCCCCCACCATCAGCGATCTGATCGGACGGCACGCAGCCTTGCAGGCTGCACTAGACGGGGTACGATACCTTCTGGAAATTGAGTATCCTTTGGGCAACGAGGTGTATAGGGACGAAAACGGGAGCGTTTTTGTGGTACCGGCGCTAACAGGGGATGACGCGGAAGGCAATCGCTTACGTGGTTTAGTGGAGGGACTGATTCTAGAACACTTGCGGCAGAGTGAACTCGGGGGCGAATTGCGCCCCGCTATTTATATTACAGAAGCGGACAAACAAGCGGCTGTTTTGCACAAGGCACTGGAAATACCCCCACCTCCTGTGGCCCCCTTCCAGGACAGCGTAGCCTGTTGGTGGCGGGTTGAGCCTGCCGACATCTGCACTGTTTGTGGGGTACGACCACAGGGTTGGGGAGCACCCAATGAATATCAAAAACAAAAGGCGCAGCAGCGTAACGTTTGTTATGTCTGTTTGCAACGCCGCGGCCGGCGATCCCAAATATGGGCACACGCCCGTCACAAAACAACGTCTGAAGAGCGAAGCCCCTGGGAACAGAGCATCTGGCTGGACGAGATAGCCGATGAATACGGCCGCTTGGCCCTGATCGTGGGCAAATTCGACCTGAGCCAATGGCTCAACGGGAAGATGATCCGCACCTTGCTGGTCGTCTGCGACCCGAGCCAGAACACATACGAAAGCAAGAATCCCTCTTTTGCTCGCATTCAGCGGGTCTGGCGCACTACTCAGGTTTTCTGGCAAACAGTCACTTCAGAAGATATTCCTGCTGTTATACAATCGAAATGGGATCGGATTGCCATAGCAATCGAAAATGGGGACGAACTACAACAACACCTGGGCGATTATCATGCCTACGAAGCTGAGATCAACGGCCGCCGTCTTACGGTGGTGTGGGATAGCGAAGCAAAGGTTTTACTCACGGCAGAAAATATCTTATCGTGGGGAGAAAACTCGCAGAAGTTGCTTGATGATTTACCTGATCGCCTATCCTTGTACGAACCCGGTGGCTATGGGCAACGACGTGGTTTTTTGTGCCATGCCCATATAGACAAGAACCGATCTCAGATTTTCCGGGATGCTTACGTGCCGACGATGACGCTACTAACTGAACCCAATGCGTTTATGGCTTTAATCCCTGCGTCCGCGGCACTGGAATTAGCCACGAAGATTAAGCAGCGGTATGAGCTGGAGATGAGCAAGGTGTGCAACCGGCTTCCCCTGTTCATAGGGACGATTTTCTTTGATCGCAGACAACCGCTGTTCAGTGCTTTGGACGCAGGACGGCGCTTACTTAAAGTCTCTTTTTCTTCAAAGGAATGTGAGGTGATTCAGAATCGAGCCTGTACTCAACAAAATGGGGATTTTCTGCCGTCTCACCTTAACCACAATCATTTTCAAGAATGGCAGGAAATCTTGCTGAAAACTAATGATGGTGAACGCCTATGCTGGCGTGTCAGTACGGTGATGGGCGATGGCTCTACACCTGATGATTGGTATCCCTACGTGCACGTACTGCGTGACCAGACTGGCAGTGCCCCCAAGAATCGAGAGAAAATGTTCGAGCCTCCAGAGCAGACCGGTGAATATTGGGTGCATGTTAAAAATCTGGACGAAGGGGATACAATTATGTTCACGCCATCTTTATTCACGTGGCTGCATCTGGACACATCGGCTCGTCGGTTTGAAGCAGGAGAGAAGGTACAATACATGGAAGAACTGGAAAGAATCACAGCCACCTGGCAAAAGCTGAAGAAACTGGCCGCCAATAATGAATTGAGCGAAAGCCAGTTGCAAGCCATCGTTACGCTTTTAGCAACCAAAGAATCTGCCTGGGGTAGAGATTCCGATGCCTTCAGGCAACTGGCAGAGGCGGTTCTGCACAAAGAAGGTCTGGATGATTTGGCGATCGAAGACCTCACTTCAGGCCGCCTGGTCAATACCTTTGATCTGTACCATCGCATCCTCAAACAGAAACTTTCGTGAAGGAGGAAACCCATGTCACAACCTGCGGAAACAAAACGTTATTACGCAATCGCCTTAGATCCCATTCATGTAGGAACGGGTGGGTATCGTTTGGGGCGCGTGGACAACAGCATTGTCCGCGATCCGGGAATCAATCTACCTAAAATCCCTGGCACCAGTTTGAGTGGGGCGTGTCGGGCCTATGCCGCAATGGTAACAGGCAGATATCCTCAGTGTGCGGGTCAGGGGCAGGCTAGTAGTGGACATTGTGGCCAGCCTACGTGTCCCGTCTGTGTATCTTTCGGCTTTGCACGCGAACGGTCCGGATTTCAGGGCCTGGCCCAGTTTGCCGATGCCGGCATTCTCTTTTTCCCGGTACACTCGCTGGCTGGCCCGGTGTGGGTTACCTGCCCGAGCATTCTAAGAGATGCAGGACTCGGAGTAGATACTCAACCTGCAGATGATCAGATTCGATTGGCCGAAGGGCTTTCCGCTCCAAACAATCGGTTGAACCTGGGATGGTTGATGCTGCCAGTTGAAGAAAATGGGAACTTCACGTTGCGGTCAAATAATCTTCCCAAAGAGATTCAGGATACCATTTTGCCTCGCAGCGCGCTCGTTCCGGATAAACTCTTCGCCCAAATTGTCAACGATAACCTGGAAGTGCGCACGTCGGTGAGTATCGATCCTAAAACCGGGGCAGCCGAAGAAGGCGCCCTGTTTACCTACGAAGCCATTCCCCGCAGCACCGTCTTCTGGTTTCCTATCACCTTTCTGAGACCGGAATTCTTTACCATCAATGGGCAGCAACCTACCCCGCAAATCAATAATCAGCAAACCACAGTGCAAGAAGTAGTAGAGAAAGGCCTGATACAGTTTGAACACCTGGGTATTGGCGGGATGAATACCCGTGGGATGGGACGGTTGCGCGTATTTCTCCAGTCGCAAAATGAGAACTTGGAGGTCCGTTATGAAGAATCTCGATAGCCTGTGTGCCCAGTACGGTTATGCTATTGTGCACGATGTTGCTCCGAACGGCAATCTATCCAAAAGTGATAAATCCAAATTAGAAAACACTGTCACCAAAAGTTTGGGTGTTCTCCAGGAAAATGGAGTCTACGCCTTTTTCCTGTACCTGGACTATCGCAAGGAAGAGAAAGGTGCACCCCAGATTAGAGATAGGTCATTGGAACTATTGCGCCATGGAGAGATAGATCTTTTACAGAACAGCAATGATCACTTCGTAGATGTGCAGCAGCTTACAAATGATCTTGATCAGCTGCTATTGGCACGGCAACTGTTGGAGCAAATGCTTATTTACGCCCGCTATCATGCCAAAGCTTTAAGGGTGACATCATGACTGCATATCGCCTTGTATTCAGATTGGAAAGCCCTTTGTACATTGGTTGGCGCAGGATTGGCAACCTGATGCAAACCCGATATTATGTACCTGGCCGTTCTTTCTGGGGTGCGGTAACAGCCAATCTGACCCGATGGCTGGGGAAAACAAACTACTTTGAAATAGGGGAATGGGTGAAAGAGCACCTCCGTTTTGGCTATTTCTTTCTCGCAGAAAATCCAGACACTCCGCTCTATCCACATCTGTTGGATGGTCACCTTATATATGGCCCTAATGGTCTTGAACAAGCGAAATTTGAACGTCGTTTTTTGTCTTCTATAGCTTCAACAGCGATTACGCCTGATTCGAATTCAGCGGAAGAAGGTTCGCTCCATGAGGTGGAATTTATCAAGTCATCTTTGGGGATCGGATCTCCAGTTTATATCGTAGGCCACCTGTTTGTTCACCGAGACGAAAAGATTGACATACGTAATGATGATGTAAACATACAGGGGGTCTCATTATTCTCCCAGGTCATCCCAGATCTTCAAATTGGAGGCGAACGGCGATATGGCTTTGGCAGGTTGGCGTTACAACGGGGCGCATGCTGTGAGGTAAACGATGTTTTTGGTTATACTCTTAGCCAGCGAAATGGTAGCTATGAAATAACGGTGCCTCGTGAATCTCCAGTGTTTGCTCATACTATCGCCAACAACTTAAGTATGAGCGGTTTTATAGAACCACTGGTGAGCCGGGAATGGTCGCAGCAAAAGGGGCCAGGGCATCAACTTACACTTCTCGGCGTGTCTTTTGCGCCGGGATCTATTGTCTGTTTGGAAACGACTTTTTTGATTGATTACTATGGAGTTTGGGAAAGTAAGGGATGATTTTGGATAAAATCTTCGATGGCAAAATAGGTTTTTAGAATAAATGTTATGTATTTTAATTTTAAGATATGCAAAACAGAAGAGAGCGTCTGACAAGGAGGAGCAACCGACACACTCTGCATGGGAATGATTGGCAAACCCGGAAAATGGTGCTGGTGCGGTGAATTCCTCTTTTAATTGAAAAAAGATGGATTAATGGATTATGGTGTCAGATCAGGCACCCGTTCCGGTAAATCCATTTCGGGTTCCATTTGAAAATTTACCATTCAGCTTTATGAATGTACGGGTAAACATTTTTCCAATTGATTTTACGTTGGCTCAAAAACGTGGAACATGTTAACACTGCACCGCAATAGTGTAAAAGCGTTTGAAAAATAAAATGGACAAAAAAGCACGTTGTTTTTATGGTGGGGTTGCATGGGGGTTGAACGGTAGTGTTGCCCCGGATGTTGCGGGAACATTACCAACGCAATTTGCCGGTGGGTGCGCGGGCACCGGCTACTGACCGGATTTACCGCGCGCTTGAAGACCCTGAAAACCCGCGTGCAACAATTTGGCTATTCCCTTTACACGCCCCACCAATTGATGCCTGTGGCTTGGGATAGCGTTGCCGTTCCGTGACCCCCGGTGGTCATCACCACCGGGATGCGATACCTGACCGGGATTGCTATTTTTCCTGTGTATTGATACTGTTTATTTTTGTCCAAGGGTGCCGGGTAACATTTTTGCGGTTGCTGAAATGTGCCCGATGGACAGAGTAAGATAATTTTTTCATCAAGTTATCTCGAATCGATATATTTACATTATTCCAATAACTGTACCGATTTTAATCAAAATATTTACAGAAAAATTTTGAAATTATTGAATGAAATTTGTATAATAAAGCAAAAGCAATTGGGATCTGGGGATTCGAAATTATATTAATAGTAATGTTATTTTTTTATAAAGGAGAGAAATATGTATCTTGATGTCAACGGTATTAATCTACAGGGAAGTAGCAAAAATATTCGCCTTAATTTGGTGCCGGACACATGCCCCATCTGTCATCATAGTGTTCATCCAATACACATTGTAACCCAGGATTTATTAGAGCGTTCACTAGCGCAAGCGGTTTTTCGTTGCACACGTGAAAAATGCCAAGAAATTTTTATTGCGACATATGAAAACACTAATGAAAATGTAGGTGGTCGTTTTCTTTATGAATTCGTTAGAATAGCTCCTATTTCACCTTATGAATCAGACTTTCCTGATACAATTAAAGAAATTTCCCCATCTTTTGTCGAAATTTATAATCAGGCTTTAGCGGCTGAGTCGCATAATTTAAATCAATTAGTTGGTATAGGCCTTAGAAAGGCTCTTGAGTTTTTAATCAAAGATTTTGCTGTAAATCAACATCCAGAAGATGAGGAAACAATTAGGGCCTCTATGTTGGGAAAATGCATTAGTGATTATATTAATGATATAAATGTAAAACAATGTGCAAAGCGCGCAGTTTGGCTTGGAAATGATGAAACACATTATACTAAAAGGTGGGAAGATAAAGATGTAAAGGACTTAAAGTTGTTAGTACGATTAACAGTAAACTGGATAGATAATATTCTATTGACACAGAAATATATTAAAGAAATGGAAAGTTAATAAACATAAAAAAGCGCTCCACCTGACCGCTGTTCCGCTGGCGCTCCATAGCGGCAGGTGAGCTTGGTTGTTATGCATAAAAAAATATTATGAAATTAATATTCACATATTTATTGCTCCTCTTAGGAGGATATATTGCATTTGGTATTATGATGGTTTCAGACAAGCTATCTATGCCAAACTATGATCTCCAACTAGCAGTCTATTGTGGTTTGTGTGGCGGCGTAGGAGGGATTACCTATTGTTTAAGGGGTATATATCTAAACGCCTGTGTTTTTAATAGATGGTCAGAAAATTGGCGCCCTTGGTATTTCATTCGTCCTATCGTAAGCTTTATTTGTGGAATCGTAAGTTTTCTTTTTTTAAAGGCAGGGTTGATCGTTCTTGAAGCTAAGCAAACTACATCGCCAACAAACCTAGCATTTTATGCTTTTGCATTTATTGCCGGCTTGAATGTAGATAAATTTATCGAGAAGATTGAAGACGTGGCTCAAGTAACATGGGGAATCAAAAAGAGTCGAACAGCTATGAAGGAAGAAAAAGATGACACCACCTAAGATACATTTTCTAAATGTTAAACAAGGAGACTGCTTTTTATTAGAAAGAACAAGTGGGCGTTTAACGGTTATTGATATATGTTGTGGAAACGTATCACAGGTAGCTCGTTTAATAGAAGCAATGGAAGTAGTAAAATCTGAAAAACCTCGTGGAAATTACGCGATGTGTAAAAAGTCAACTAATCCCATCGACTATATTAAGGAGAGAGGATTTTCGTCAATTTGGCGTTTTATCCTTACTCATCCAGATATGGACCACATGGATGGTATTAAGAATCTCTTCAATAATATTACTGTGAGCAACTTCTGGGATTGTGGAATAAGGCGAGAGAAGCCGGATTTTGAGGAAGGCGGCCCATATCTAGAAGAAGATTGGGATTTTTATGAAAAGCTTATTAATAACGAGGTTGATGGTGTAAATATCATTTCTCCCCGGGCTGGAGATAAAGGTAAGTATTGGAACGAAGATGAGGAAGGTGGAAATGGAGATTTCCTTCATATAGTTTCTCCAAGCGATGAGCTTGTTAAAATGGCAAATGATAATGGTGATATTAATGACGCATCATATGTTATAGTGTACTGGAGTTCGGCTGGCCCAATAATATTTTCAGGGGATTCTAACGATAAAACATGGAAGTATATTTTAGACAACCACAGAGAAATGGTAAAAGATGCAGCAGTACTTTTTGCTCCCCATCACGGAAGGAAATCTGATAGAAACTACTCATTTCTTGATATCGTAAATCCACGAATCTCATTTTTTGGGTGTGCTAAAAGTGATTATCTGGCTTATTCAGCTTGGCAATACAGAAATCTTCTTTATTTTACAAATAATCAATGCGGAAATGTCCATATATATCCAACTGGAGACGATGTAGAAGTATTTATAGAAAATTATAATTATGCAAATGATTATACAAATGGAAATACTTACCAAAAAGATGAGTATTGGTTTCTGTGCAAAATATGAGGAGTTGCACAACAAATGGGTGCACTTGACCGCTATTCCGCTGAGCCTTTCGGGCTTGCTCCATAGTGGCAAGTGACCGAGGACGTTAAGATTATAGGTTAGTTATCTTGGAGGTAATTATTTAGTACAACTTAAAGTAAATAAGAACTTTGAATTTATAACATTATTCTTGGAGGTTTAATATAACCTTGATAACTTGTCTATATTGTGGAAAGGATATTCATTAATTTGCATTAATTGTGGTAGGACATGGCTCCAAGAGTAAATTCTAACTCAACAACATTAAACTATAAATATTTAGTGAAAGGAATTAATATTAAAGTAAAAAAATTAAAGCTGCTTGATGATAGCTTTCTTTTCGGTTCTAAACGATATTCTTATGACAAAATAATAGGATTATATTATAAAGATGAATCGGCTACTGTTAATTTTATAAAATCTTCAAGTGTATCAATGAAATTAAAACTTGTAGATGGCAGTATTCTAAGTGTATCTGCAGGTGGTATCTTTCAGAAGAAATCTATGGAACTCATAAGAAAAGCTTATAGTATTTTACGTCAAATAACACTTAACAATAGATTTAACTATTATTTAAGGCAATTTAAAAGAAATGGATTTATTGAATATAAATACTTTTCTAAAATGACAGAAGCAGGCAGTTGGAGCTTTATTGGTATCCCAACAACCGTGCGTATTTATGCGCAAGGGTATATTGAAAAAAATGGGAAGCGGTATGATTTGAGGATTGCAAAACAATCAGGAATACTTGAATTCGGTAGCAATTGGAGTAGTGGGCTGAACAGTAGTTATGACCCAACACAAATAGTTATATCTGAAAAGCATATCAAGCTTTTTCCCGCAATTCGAACTCTTCGAATTAATGCAGTTTGGGATACAGAAATTATACATGCAATTATTAGGGCACTCTCAAAAGGCAAGAGCCTCTTCTAGCAAAATGAACAAACTGATTCTGTAAGATAATAAAAAATAATTAGAAAGTTTGTAATTTAATACTCGTAAACAAAGAAAATTGCATAACATCGAGCAGATGGCCGACGTCGATGATTCCGTGTATGTGTAGAGTTTTTGTATATTAGCAAGTTTTGTGCTAGTATAAGGTTTTTATATTTAATCTCTTCGTCGTAGCACAGCCCTTCGTTAGAAAAAACAAAATTACAATATAATGAATAAGAATATTTGCTATGGTTGTATTTTGAAATCCTTGGAAAGATTGAAAATATAGAAATAATTGCAGTATAAAAATCTAAACAACAACTTAAAAGGCTTGAAAGGACATGCGGTAAGGGTAAATGGCGAAAACGTAAAGGAACGGCGAAAATAAAATTAAGGGGTGGTTAGATTTACATCGCTGAAATACATTGGTATGAAGCATATGGAATTGTGAGGAAGAAATTTAAGATCAAAAGAATTTTAAGAGAATTATAAGAAAAATGGTCAAATTTGTTTTATGCATAGAAAATAAAGATTATCCAGCCTCATTAGAGGAGTGAAAGATATATCCTGTGATTAGAGAAAATGAAATGGAAGGGTATATCAGGATTATAGATGAAAGCGGAGAAGACTATTTATATCCAGAAGAATATTTTGTTACAATAGAAGTTCCATCTGGCGCAAAAGAGAAAATAGAGAATGAATATATAAAAACTTAAACTCTAACGAACTGCTACACTTGACCGGGACTGTTTATCAATTAAAATTTATTCAGCATTTTTTACTTTTTGGACAGCCCCGGCAGGTCAGTTAGAAAAAGTGTTAAAATTAAAAACAGGAGAGGACAATCATGCAAGTACAAACAGAATATGAAAAAATTATTCTTGAAAAATTAAAGCAATTACCTCCGTCTTATTGGAAAAATTTTTAAAATCAAAAATCGAGAAAAATGAAACGTTATTTTTAAGCGAAAAAGTTTAGCTAAAGATTGGCTTCTACTTGAGGAAGATGAAGCATGGAAAGATTTGTCAAGGGTGATATCGTCGTTATTCCTTTCCCTTTTTCGGACTTGAACGGAGCAAAAACGACTGGCGTTGGTTATAATTAATTAAAAGGCAAATATTTGATTTTATGCCAAGTAACGAGCAAAAAAGTAAAAGATGAATATGCGATTACAATTACAGATGAAGATTTTGATGAAGGGAGTCTAAAACAGGAGAGTAATGTAAAACCAAATAAGATTTTTTAAGTAAATAGAAGTATAATTTTGTATAAAGTTCGCGGATTAAAACGAGAAAAAGTAGAAAGTATTATTGAAACAAATAGAAGTTATTAAAATTAATTCTTACAATTCGCTTCAGCGGATCCGGCTTATTGCCGGGCCAGTGAGTTTAGGCTATATCCTAAAAAAATAGGAGATTGATTATGACAAAATTACTTGAAAAAGCGTTTAAAGAAGCATCGAAATTACCAGAATTCGAACAAAATGCTCTTGCACGCTGGTTGATCGATGAAATTATATCTGAAAAGAAATGGGAAAAATTATTTGCTGATTCAGAAGATGTATTAGATAAACTTGCAGATGAAGCTCTTATGGAACATGCAAAAGGTAAGACAAAACCATTGGATGTTGATAATCTGTGATATCCCATACAACAGAACAGTTTCGTAAGCTCCTGGCTCAATTACCAAAGGAGATCCAAAAGCAAGCGAAAGAAGCGTATCGCCAGTTTGAAAAAGACCCCTATCACCCAAGTCTACATTTCAAAAGGGTTCATTCTAAACGTCCTGTCTATGCCGTTCGCATATCAAAAGACTATCGGGCATTGGGTGTGCTGCGAAACAATGAAATAATCTGGTTCTGGATAGGATCGCATTCAGACTATGACAAGATATTAAAAGAAAAGAAATAAGAAATGCATAACAATTTGGTTCACTTTACCGTTGTTCTGCCGGTGTTTCACAGCGGTATGTGAACTTAGGCGTTAAAATGGGAATAATCCTCCCACCCAATCCCTCCTACTAAAACTCCCCACTACTCCACTGTGACGCTTTTGGCCAGGTTGCGGGGCTGGTCCACATCGCAGCCGCGCATAACTGCGATGTGATACGCCAGCAACTGCAGGGGAATGATGGTCACGATAGGTTGCAGGAAGTCCAGCGTGGTGGGCACGGGAATAGTGTAGTCCACCAGGTTATCCAGCTCATGGTCGCCTTCGGATACCACCGCAATAACCCGTCCCCGCCGGGCTTTTACTTCCTGAATGTTGCTGACAATCTTGTCGTAAGTGCTGTCCCGCGTGGCAATAACCACCACCGGCATGTCTTCATCAATCAGGGCAATGGGCCCGTGTTTCATTTCCGCTGCCGGGTAGCCTTCGGCATGGATGTAGGAAATTTCTTTTAATTTTAACGCCCCTTCCAGGGCTACCGGGTAGTTGTACCCCCGTCCCAGGTAGAGGAAATTGCGATGGTCCTTAAACTGTGCCGCAATTTCTTTGACCACATCGTCGGAGTGTAAGGCCTGCTCCACCTTCTGCGGTAAGGCTTCCAGTTCTTTTACCACGCGCCGACCTTCTTCCGCGCTCATGGTTTTGGCACGGGCCAGCATCACGGTTAACAGGGCCAGTGCGGTGACCTGACTGGTAAATGCTTTGGTGGAGGCCACCCCGATTTCCGGTCCGGCGTGAATGTACACCCCACCGTGGGTTTCGCGGGCGATGGTGGATCCCACCACGTTGACAATCCCCATTACCGTGGCGCCCTTGCGTTTCGCTTCCCGGAGGGCGGCCAGGGTGTCGGCGGTTTCGCCGGATTGGCTGATGACAATCACCAGGTTGTCATCCTGAATGATGGGGTCCCGGTAGCGGAATTCAGAGGCGTATTCCACTTCCACGGGCACACGGCAATGCTCTTCAATCATGTATTCCCCAATCAGCCCCGCATGGTAGGAGGTACCGCAGGCGGTAATGAA
>Ga0256832_1001803_pt1 | contig 14600 bp, 12 predicted proteins | sample 134614metaG_FD_190534 | JGI IMG/M metagenome (GOLD analysis project Ga0256832, IMG submission 190534) | Hydrothermal vent microbial communities from Lau Basin, Pacific Ocean - 134-614 | ecosystem: Environmental > Aquatic > Marine > Hydrothermal vents | place: Pacific Ocean: Lau Basin | collected...
CCTGGAATCCCGGGCACTGAGCCATGCCCCCTCTTCGACAAGCTCAATCTCAGGAGTCCGACCGACGCAGACCATGTCGTAGTGCCCTTGGAGACAGAGCCGCGGTTCGCCCCGCCGGATCAGCAGATTCCCCGCGGCATCGCTTTGGACGTCATAGTCCCGCTTTTTGGCGAAATCGGCCAGATACTCCCGCAATTGCTCCGTCTGGCGACTGCAATGGGGAATGGAGCAGAGTCGTTTGAAATGGTTCAGAATTCTTTCGAGGTCCTGCATCGTTTTTCTCCTTGCGTATGTTGTCCGGGATTTACCCGGGTTCGATCCCCTCCGGGCACTCCACCTGTACGATCTCCCCCTCTTCACTGTCGAGCCCTCTGGCGGTGAGCTTTCCCCGCCAGAGACATCCGCTGTCGAGGCAGCAGACCTCTTCGTTCTCGAAATAGCCCAGCGTCGACCAGTGACCGAAGAGGATCTTCTCCTCCATCCGCTTGCGGGTCGGACACTCGAACCAGGGGTACAACCCTTTGGCGCGGATCTTTTCGGTGGGGGGACCTTTCTGATCGAAGTCGAGACGACCGTCCGCATGGCAGTAACGCATCCGGGTGAACCCAGCCAGCATGTAGCGTTCATGCTGGAGATCCCCGCCGAGGGGATCGAAATGATCCTCATTTTTGCTCATCATGGCCCGCAGCCACTCCGCCGCCCGATCGCTTTGCAAGCGGCGCATCAGGATCCGGTTGTAGTGCAGGCTGCTCCCCAGCCCGAACTCCGGAGGGATCCCCGCGTGGGCCATCACGTAGCCCAGCTTCAGATCCGCCTGCACAAAGGGCTGCTCCCGTAACCACTCCAGCCAGATCTCACCTTTGGGATCCACAAGGATCGGATCGAGGGTAGGATTGGACTTTTTGATCCCCCAGGCCGCCGCCAGCAGCGCGATATCGTGATTGCCCAGCACTACCCGCAGACTCTCTCTGATGGAGTAGAGATACTCCAGGACCTCCCGGGACCTGGGTCCCCGGTTGACCAGATCCCCCGCGAGCCAAAGAGTGTCCCGCTCCGGATCGAAATCGATCTTTTTCAATAGTCGCTGCAGGGAATCGTAGCAGCCCTGGATATCGCCGATGGCCCAGATCATGAGCGAACTCCTATGGAGTTCGGATGGAGAATGGAGAATGGAGAATGGAGAATTTCGGGGCGTCGCTTCGCGATGCAACTGACAGGAAACGGGAATTCATTCCCGTATGCAGGGCTAAAGTCCTGCTCCCAATGACCAATGACCAGTGACCAGTGACTACCTCGACTACCGACTAAACTCAAACGACAAAGCCTATAGGTCGGGTTATATGCCCAACAACAAAGCTTTTCCCAATATACCAATACACCAATATACCAATAACTCATCGTCATTTCATCTCCAACTTTTCCGAATAGACCCTCGCCTTCTCCTCGAAGCTCATCGCTGCGTAGGCCGGTGAAGGCGACGGCAGATAGTCCCGTTCGATCTCCAGATCGCCGAAGTGCCGTTCGAAAAGCTCCTGGGCTTTGCGTCCGGTGAAGAGGAGCTTTCGGATCGAAGGATACTGCCGTAGCAGTGTCGGAATGTCGTTGACCTCGATCCCCTCCAGGGAGCTGTCCAGGGAGTTGCTGCGTCGGCAGCCGGCCACCATATCCCAGAGACCGAGTCTGGAGGCTTTGAGCAGCCAGATCTTCTGATCGCGGTTGTTGACGGGGTAGCCTGTCACTTTGGCGAGAAGCGGCCAGAACTGATTGCGGGGGTGGGCGTAGTAGAAGGCCTTGTCAAAGGAGTCGATACTGGGAAAGCTCCCCAGGATCAGAATCTCCGTATCGGGAAAGACAATGGGATCGAAAGGGTGTGCTAATCGTTCTTCCATTTGTAAACCCTTCAAATTGTTGTCTATATTCTACCCACTACACACTACCCTCTATCAAACTCATTTACAGGCTCTCTGCATATTGCGTACCATCAGCACCAGAATCGCCACGGCGAAGATCTTGAAATCGAGTTCGCTTCCCTTGTGGGTGTTGATGAAGGCCTGGCTCCGGGTCATTTCCTCCCCTGCCATCTGCATTGTCACGATGTCGGGCAGATAGTACCAGTTGAACATCGCCCCGGTAAAGATCACCACAAAGGCGGCGGCGATAGCGACCTTGTCCCGCTCACCCATCTTATAGCGATACCCCTCATAGAGAAAGACCGCCAGAATCGTCACCGTTACCGCATAGCTCAGCAGCACAAAGTTGCGGGTCATGATCAGACCCTCCTGATAATGGCTCAGCAGTTCACTCCCCAGCCACTGGGCGCTGTGGAAGATCACCGGTGCCACCACGGCCCCGGCATAGAGGACGGCACCGAGCATCGCTCCCAGCCAGATCAGATAGGCCATCGTCGCCATTCGAAAGTATTTTTTCATTATAAGTCCTTCACATCTATTTTAAACAGAATGCGTTGCCCAGCAACGCAAACCTAAATCATTCACCCAATACTTTTCATTTATTCGAAAACGCGAATTCATTCGCGTCTTTTTGAACAGGCAGGGCACTCAACCTTTGGCGGGAATGAATTCCCGCTTCCTCTTTCCATCCAAAATCCATCATCCAAAATCAACAATGAATCCCCGATCCAGGCCCGCCAGATCCCGATAGAAGCGGTAGTTTTTGATCCCCTTCTGACAGAAATACGCTTCCATCGGCTGACGCTGATCGAAGCCCATTTCGCAGATTGCCGGGGTTTTCCGCTCACAGGCCAGATCGACGATCCGGCGCAGCAGCACCGTGCCGTCCCCGGGAGCGTAGAGTGCGGTAGAGGGTTCGTAGTCTGCCACATTGGGCTCCAGCTCGGTCCCCTCGGCCACATAGGGAGGATTGGAGAGGATCAGTTCCGTCTCGGAGGGTTCGACCCCTTCCAGCAGCGAAGTGTGGCGCAGTACGACACGATCTTCTACCCCGAAACGCCGCAGGTTCTCCCGGGCGACCTCCAGAGCCTCCATGCTGATGTCGGTGGCGACGATCCGCAGCCCGGGGAAGAGCCTCGCCAGGGTCACCGAGATCGCTCCGCTGCCGACGCCGATCTCGGTGATCCGTCGAATTCCCCGCTCCCGGATCAAAGCCGCCGCCTCGTCGACCAGAATCTCTGTCTCCGGACGGGGGATCAAGGCACCAGGAGCGATGAAAAACTCTTTACCGTAAAAGCTCACCCTCCCGGTGATATATTCCACCGGTTCATGGGCAAGACGTCGCTCGATCAGGACGAAAAACTCCTCGGCATTCTCCAACGGCTCCCGATCACGCAGCAGCAGGCGGCTGCGCTCACAGCCCAGATGATATGCAAGCAGAATTTCCGCCTCCAGACGGGGACGTTCGACGACCGGCCGCAGCTGCCTGACCGCCTCCTGCAGAGCCTCGGCGACCGTCACCATCCTGCCGCCTCTTTCCCAGGTATTGATCGCAACTCTACTTCTCCTCGTCCCGGTCCAGAAACTCGAAGATCCCCTCTTTGGGCAGCTCAGCATCCATGTCCACCCGTTCGGGATCGAATCCCAGGGCCTCCAGCCGCTCCAGGATGGGCGGATGGGTATGGTAGAAGCGGGAGTAGATGGGATCGGATTTGGGGAAGGACTTATTCTCACTCACCAGTTTGAGCAGGGCTGAGATCAGGTTCTGCCGTCCGCCGATCTCGGAGCCGTAGCGGTCCGCCTCGTACTCGTTGTGACGGCTGAGCATGCTCATCAGCGGGGTATAGACGAAGCTGAGCACCGGCAGAAGCAGGAAGATCGTCGCCAGGGTCACCCCCGCCGTGGGCACCACCCCCATCTCCGTGTAGAGTTCCTGAGGCAGATGGCCGAAGAGGTAGAAGGCCACGAAGAGAAAGCCCCCCATCATCGCCACGTTCTTCCAGATATCCCCGTGTTTGTAATGGCCCAGTTCGTGGCCCAGCACTGCCAGGAGTTCCTTGTCGCTCAGTTTGTTCAGCAACGTATCGAACAGCACCACCCGTTTGGCCCGGCCCAGTCCGCCGAAGTAGGCGTTGAGCCGACTGTCACGTTTGCTGGCGTCCATGACGAAGATGCCGTTGCTGCGCAGCCCCGCCTCCTGCATCATCTTTTCGATCTCGTTCCTCAGCTCCCCTTCGGGAAGGGGAGTGAATTTGTTGAAGATCGGCGCGATGATCGTGGGATAGATTACGTTGGCCAGGAGCGCCACGGCAAAGAGAAGCGCAAAGCCCCAGAGCCACCAGCTCTCGTATCGGGAGACGATCCAGCTCAACGCCGCGAAGAGTGCTCCACCGAGGATCAGAAAGAGCAGGATCGATTTGAGAGTGTCGACGACAAACATACGGGGCGTCATCTTGTTGAACCCGAAGGATTGGTCGATCCTGAAACGTCCGTAGATCTCGAAGGGGAGCATCACCAGCCAGTTGACGGCAAAAAATCCGAAAAGGAAAAGGACGGCGTTGAGGACGGTATCTTCACTTCCTACCAGCCCCTGCAACCAACGGAAACCGCCCAGAACCCACCCCAGAAAGAGCAGATACTCCGCAAAACTCTCCAGAATGGCAAGACGCTCTTTGGCCACAGCGTAGTTTCCCGCGACATAGTAGCGCCCCTGGGGCATCAGTACCGGTTTGCGCCGTTTTTCCACATTGATATAGCCGATCTGCATGATCGAGAAATAGATCTTGGCGAGTATGTAGAGGGAGTAGATCCCGATAATCCACAGAAGCATTGTTTTCCTTTGACGAGTTGGGAAGCTTATTGCTGAGAGATTTTATCCGAATAAACAAAACAAAAGCTAAACAGCCGTCAGGAAGCCGGTTCCTCCAATAGCCAGAAGCGATTTACACTATAATTTAAGAATCCTCAAATGTGGAAGAAAGGAACGTCTCAGATGCCATCACATCCCCAACAGAAAATTGGTGCTCATACCCTGCAGCTGATCGTGCTTATCGTCGGTATCATTCTCTGGTTCTACCCCGTCCCCGGCGGACTGGAAACCTATATCACCCAGCATCACGAAGCGGCGGAGGGCCTCAAATTCACTCCCCAGACCGCCTGGCACCTTTTCGCCATCTTCATCTCGGCGATCTTTGCAGTGATCCTCAAGGCGACCCCCATCTTCACCGCTTCCATCCTGGGGGTCTCGGCAGCGATCCTCACCGGAACCCTCAGTGCCAAACAGGCCTTCAGCGGTTTCAGCGAAGACTGGATCCTCCTGATCATCGTCGCCTTCCTCATCGCCCGAGGCGTCATCAAATCGGGACTGGGACGGCGTGTCGCTTTCATGATCATCCGGAAGTTCGGCAAAACCAGCCTGGGGCTCTCCTACTCGGTGATCGCCGCCGATATGCTGATCGCTCCGGCTTTCCCCAGCAACACCGCCCGTTCCGGCGTCCTCTTTCCCATCGTCAACGCCCTGGCCGTCGACAGCGGATCGAGGCCCGACGACGGTACCCGCCGGAAGCTTGGCTCCTACCTGATGATGAGCTCCATGGCGGGCATCACCCTCTCCTCCTCTCTATGGCTCACCGCCATGGCCGCCAACCCCGCCGGGGTCAAGATGGCCAAAGAGGTCGGGATCGACATCAGCTACATCGAGTGGACCATCGCCGCCTCGGTTCCCGTGATCATCCTCTTCTTCCTGATCCCGAAAGTGCTGATGTGGGTCTATCCCCCCGAGGTCAAAGAGACCCCCGACGCTCCCGTCATCGCCCGGGAAGCTCTGCGGGAGATGGGCCCCATGAGCCGGGATGAGTGGGTCATGGCCGTGGTCTTCGTCGGTATGCTGGGACTCTGGGTCGCCTCCTCCTTCGTTCCGGCCCTCAACAAGACCGCCGTCGCTTTCCTGGGCCTGGGGATCCTGATGATCTTTAACATCTTCACCATCAAAGACCTCGCCGGTGAGGGCAAGGCATTGGGGACCCTGGTCTGGTTCTCGATCCTCTATGCCATGAGCGTCTACCTCAACAAATTCGGTTTCATGGGCTGGATCGGAGAGAATGTCTCCCAGATGGTCGAGGGCTACTCCTGGCCGGTGGTCTACGTCATTATCGTCGTCGCCTATGTCCTGATCCACTACTTCTTCGTCTCCCAGACCGCCCAGATGCTCGCCCTCTTCTCTGTCTTCCTGGGCGTCGCGATGAAAGCGGGGGTCCCCGGTGAACTGATGGCCCTGATGCTGCTCTTCGCCACCAACTTCAACGCCGTCATCACCCCCCAGGGCTCCAGTGCCAACGTCATCTATGTGGGAAGCGGCTACCTGGAAGCAGGTGAGATCTACAAGGTAGGCGGTATCGTCACCCTGGTCAACACCCTCGTTTTCCTCGGCATCGGCACCTTCTGGATCCTGCTGGTGGCGAAAGTGATGGGATAGCGCTTGGCTGACGCCAAGCGAGTGAGGAATTAGGAGTGAGGAGTGAGGAGTTTTCGGTTTGCGTTGCTTCGCAATGCTCAGAATCAAATGACCCATCTCTTACGACTTGCGACGTGAGGACCGAAGGTCCGTGCTTGCGACTATTCTAAGACGAAACCCCGCTCAAACGACAAACTCCGATTAACTTCGCTAAAATTCCCCCAATAACCAATACATAAATACACCAATAACAAAGAAAAAAATGGCCTACATCGACCTCTACGACATTCACAAAAACTACGACGTCAAACAGATCTTCAGCGGTATGGAGTTTCATCTCGAACCCGGAGAGAGAGTCGCTGTTGTCGGTCCCAACGGCTGCGGCAAGTCGACACTGCTCAAGATCGCCGCCGGACTCGAGGAGCCCGAGGAGGGTAAGCGGGTCATCGACCGTTCCGTGGAATTCGGAATGCTCTCGCAACAACCCCGTTTCGACCCGGGGTTGACGACCCGGCAGGCGATCGAAGAGCAACTGACCGAGCTCAAGGCCGCCCAGAAGCGTTATCAGGCCCTCAGCGAGGCCATCGCCGAACGCCCCGACGACAAAGCCCTGCTGCAGGAGCACGCCGAAACGGCCGCCTACCTGGACCACCACAACGCCTGGAACCTGGATGCCAAGATCGAACGGGTGCTCCAGGAGTTTCAGCTCAAAGCCTACGAGGATCGGCTGGTCAATACCCTCAGCGGAGGGGAGCAGCGCCGCGTGGCACTGGCGGGTCTGATCTTGCGACGGCCCGACGTACTGATGCTGGATGAGCCCACCAACCACCTGGATGTCTATATGGTGGAGTTTCTGGAGGAGGTGCTGCTCAAAGAGAAGTTCACCCTGCTCTTCATCTCCCACGACCGCTATTTCATCGACCGCATCGCCACCCGCATCGTCGAAGTGGAAAACCATAAACTGGTGAGCTACAAGGGAGGTTATCAGAGCTACCTGGAGCAGAAAGAGCGCCGTCTGGCGGCCCTGCAGAAGGAGCATGAGAATCTGCTGCGGCTCCTGAAAAAAGAGGAGGAGTGGCTCAGCAGGGGCGTCCAGGCGCGGCAGACCCGTAACCAGGGGCGCAAGGCGCGGGTCTTCGAACTGCGGGAGAAGGCCAAGGCCAACCCCTCCCTGATCCGAAAGCTGCGGGTGGAGCTGGAGCGGGAGAAGCGCAGCTGGAAGGGAGAGAAGACCCTGGCCAAGAAGAAGGTCCTCTTCGAGATCGAGAACCTGAGCTACTCCATCGGCGACCGGCAGCTGATCCGCGATTTCACGGCGAGGATCCTCCAGCGGGACAAGATCGCCATCGTCGGCCCCAACGGCAGCGGCAAATCGACGCTGCTCAAGCTCCTCCTGGGCCGTCTCCAGCCCGATAGCGGCACCATCAAGCGGGGCGTCGATATCAGCATCGGCTACTTCGACCAGCACCGGGAGATGCTCAAGGACGACGCGACGCTCATCGAGACCTTCTGCCCCGACGGCGGCGACCGGGTCCAGGTGCAGGGGCGCAACATGCATGTCTTCGGCTATCTCAAGACCTTTCTCTTCCCCAAAGAGTATCTGGACAAAAAAGTGGGACAGCTCAGCGGCGGAGAGAAGAACCGGGTGGCCCTGGCGCTGCTCTTTACCAAACACTACGACTGTCTGATCCTGGACGAACCCACCAACGACCTGGATATCCAGACCATCAACGTCCTGGAGGAGAAGCTGCTGAGCTACCAGGGCTCGGTACTCTTCGTCAGCCACGACCGCTACTTCGTGGACAAAATCGCCCAGAAGCTTCTGATCCTCCGGGGTGACGGCACGGTGGAGGAGTCCCACCGCAGCTACACCGAATACCTCGAAATCGAGAAAGAGATCGGCCAACTGGAGAAGATGGAAAAAGAGATCGAAGAGGCCCCCAAGGTCGAAGCGATCCGCAAAGAGCACAAACGAAGCCTCAAACTCAGCTACAAAGAGCAGCGGGATCTCGACCTTCTGCCGGAAAAGATCGAAGCGCTGGAGAAAAAGCTGGACGAGCTCAACGCCTGCCTCACCGATCCGGAGTGCTACAACCAACGGGGACTCAGCACCGTCAGCGAAGAGTTGGCCGCCACGGAACTGGAGTATGAAGAGGCGAGCGATCGCTATCTAGAGCTGCTGGAGAAGGTCGAGGAGATGGAGGGGAACCAATCTTCGTAGAAGCCTTCGGAGGCTACCAGTAGAGTATCACTCTCCGACGGCCCCAGCGCAGCGCCTTGCGCCGGTCGACCCCCATATAGATATCGATATGGTTTTTCAGACGGGGGTTCATCTTGTCCCGCACCGTATAGATCCCCCGCAGTCCCGAGATCTTGACCCGGGTGCCGTTGGTGATGCCGTATTTTCGGATCAGGTCCGGACTGACAGCGATGATTTTCATTCCGGGCCGGATTCGGTTGTTCCAGGCGGCAATGAAGGGGGTCCGGTCGGTCTGACCCCGGTGGGAGGTATAGGCGGTGGCAGTGACCCGGAGCTTATGTTTGAAACGGTAATCCCCTGTATATTTGAAACGAAAGCCCTTTTCCCGTTGCAGCACGGCATCGATCTTCTTCTGGGAGAGCGGGAGGATCAGCTTCTGCCCGATCCGAAGATGCTGATAGCGGTTGAGTCCGTTGAGATGTCGGATCTCCGTCGCCTTGACGCCGAAACGTTTCGCCAGCCCCAGCAGCGTATCCCCCTTTTTCACCTGATATCTTCCGTAGCTCTCCAGAAGCTTTCCTTTCCGGATCTCCTCGGGAGTGCTCTTCTGCCCCGGATGGATCGTCAGTTTCTCCCCGACCCGGAGAAGATGCCCTCTTTTGAGACGGTTCCAGCGTCGGATATCGTAGGGAGTGGTCCGATAACGGCGGGCCAATCGGATCAGACTCTCCCCGGCTTCGACCCGGTGGACCAGGCTCTCAGGCTCGGCAGGAGGTTTGGGAGCCGTGAGAGAGGCTCGGACCTTCGGCACCGCTTCGACCGTTACGTTCTTTTCGATAGCGGGAGCAGGAGGTGATACGGAAAGGTTCTCCTCCTGTGCACTCTCCTGGGGAGGTGGTGTCGTGACATTCTCCTCCGGTTTGGGCTCGGGAGGTTTGGGAGGGGGAGTGTTCACTGTCACTGAAGGGGTGGGGGCCGTCACCGGTTTCGATTTCGGTTTCGACGATCGTGTCGGCGGGATCTGACGGCGATGATGCCCTACCGGACGTCGAAGCTGTATCCGTTCCTCATAGTCGATATAGCGTTGGATCAGTCGCTGGAGCGTCAATCGGTGCCGGGCAAGATAGGGACGGGTATGGGGAAGTCCCCGGCTGAAACGGTTCCCATGATCTCTGTGGGGAACCAGTTGTGCCGGATCGACGAAGATCAGTTGCACTTTATAGGGGTTGCAGTGCCGCAGCAGATGGAGATTGGCCGGGTTTCGGCAGCCGGAATCCGGCAGCAGACCCAGTGCCGGCAACGGGGCGTTCCCCATCAATCCCGTGATCAACAGAAGGCGTCGCATCGCCCTCCCGGAGAAAAGTCTCATAGGAAAGCGAGCATTTCCTTCATGATCTCCTCTTTCTCCACCACCGTCGTCTGGACGATCGGTTTGGAGAAGAGTTCGGAGATGACCGGCGGAATCTTCACGCCAAGCTGACGGCTCACCGCCTCCAGAGCTTCCCGGTCACTGGCGGCCGCCAGGCCGATGGCACGGGCGACGGTCCGGCTGAATTTGGTCCACTCCGCCGTGGAGTAGATCACCGTCGGCAGCGGCTCTTCGCGAAGCTCCCGGTAGGCTTTGAGACAGGTGGCGGTGTGGGGGTCCATCAGATAGCCCCGCTCGGCATATTCAGCGATCACCTTCTCTCCCTCCTCGTCAGTGCTGAAGGTGGCATCGAAGTCTTCCTGAAGGCTCTTGAGCTCTTCCGGGGTCAGCCGGTAGACTCTGTCACTGACGAGCTCCTCCATCAGCTCCCGGGTCCGTTCGGGGCCGAACTTGTCGAACAGCACGCGCTCCACGTTGGAGCTGATGAGAATATCCATGGCGGGAGACTCAGTCTGGATCAGACAGCGCTCCCTCAGATCGTACACCCCGGTGCGGATCCAGTCGGTGAGGATGTTGTTGGCGTTGGAGGCGATGAGGATCTTGCGGATGGGGAGGCCCGCCTTTTTGGCGTAGTAGGCCCCCAGGGCGTTGCCGAAATTCCCGCTGGGGATCGTCAGATAGATCTCCTCTCCCAAAGCGATCACATCCTGACGCACCAGCTCCAGATAGCTGTGGATATGGTAGATGATCTGAAAGATGATCCGGCCGAAGTTGACGGAGTTGGCCGCCGAAAGTTTCAGATCCCTTTTACGCAACTCTTCCCGAAACTCCTCGGAAGCAAGCAGACTTTTGAGGGCATGCTGAGTGTCGTCGAAGTTTCCCTTGACCCCGATCACCTTGAGGTTGGGGGCATCCTCCGTCACCATCTGGAGCCGCTGCACGTCGCTGGTCCCTCCGTCGGGGTAGAGGCAGGCTACCTTGATATTGTCACGGTTCTTGAAGGTCTCCAGCGTCGCCGGGCCCGTATCGCCGCTGGTGGCGGCCATGATCAGGTAGTGCTCGTTGCGGCGCTGCGCCAGCGTACTGAGGATCAGGCCGAAAGGCTGCAGCGCCATATCCTTGAAAGCCCGGGTGGGACCGTGATAGAGCTCGCTGACATAGCAATCCTCTTCGATCCCTACGACCGGAACGGGGTTGTTGGGGTCGTCGAAACGGTCGTAGCGCTCCAGCGCTTCATGGAGCAGCTCATCGTCGATATCGATCTCGAAGGCTTTGAGCAGCGCGAAGGCGAGGGTCTTGTAGTCGCTCTGGAGATACTCGGAGAGAAATCCGATGCTCATATCCGGCAGGGATTCGGGAACGAAGAGGCCGCCGTAACTGGCCCTAGGATTGAGGATCGCCTCGGAGAACGAGACCGTGACGGGATGTTGACCGTCATTTCCTCTGGTTTCGATAAATTGCATGGGAAGACACCTGTTTTTAGGCGAATTATAGCGAAAAGCGCCTCCAGGCGCCACAGAAAGGGGAATCGTGCATCACCCGGAAAGAATCAGAGCTCGATACAGGTACCGATCCCGCTGCTGGTGAGGATCTCCAGGAGGAGGGAGTGTTCGACCCGGCCGTCGATGATATGGGCCTTCTTGACCCCGCCTCGCAGCGCATCGATACAGGCGTCCACCTTGGGGATCATCCCGCCCCGGATCACCTCCTCCTCTTTGAGGCGTCTGGCCTGATCGATGCTCAGCAGGCTGATGAGCTTCCCCTCGGCGTCCAGGACGCCCGGTGTATCGGTCAGGAAGAGGATCTTGCGGGCCCCCAGGGCCACGGCGATGCGGCTGGCGGCCAGATCGGCGTTGATGTTGAACCCGGGATGCCCCAGGGTCTGGCTCCCGGCGATGGGGGCGATGACAGGAACGAAACCGTCTTCGAGGATGTTATCCACGATCTCCGTATTGATCTGTTCGATCACACCGGTATAGCCGAAATTCTCACTGTCTTTGGGGATCGCCTCGAGGAAATTGGCATCCTTGCCGGAGATCCCCACAGCCCTGGCCCCCTGGGAATTGAGCAGGGCGACGATCTCTTTGTTGATCTCACCGCTGAGGACCATCTCCGCCACCCGCATCACCTCCCGGGTCGTCACCCGCTGCCCCTCGATGAAACGGGTGTCCACCCCCAAATCGGAGAGGAGCTTCGTGATGTTCTTGCCCCCGCCGTGGACCACCACCGGTTTCATCCCGACGGTATGGAGCAGGACGATATCCTGGGCGAAACGGGCCTTGAGCTCGTCGCTCTCCTGAGCGGACCCGCCGTATTTGATCACGATGGTCTCGTTGCGGAATTTCCGGATATAGGGCAGGGCCTCCAGCAGGGTCTGGACGATCTCCATTTTACGTTGCATGGTACTCCTTCACATAGCGGTCCGTCGCCTCGAAGAGGGCGGAATCGATCTCTAATTGTAACTTCATCACCGAAAGCGGCAGCTGAAAAGACTCCATCTTGACGGCATCCTTGCCGGTGACCAGGAGACGGTCGGCGCCGTACCGTTTCAGCAGCGCATGGAGCTCTTCTTTGTCGAACCAACCGTGGTCGGGAAGAAGATGCCGGGCGACGACCCCTTCGGGCAGCCAGGGTTCCAGACGCTCCGGCCTGGCGATGGAGGTGGCCAGGACCATCCGCTCCCCCGGATCCTCCACGCTGACGATCCGGCGGTAGTCCCTCCCCTCCCGCAGTACCAGGTCGGCCCGTCGGGACGTGGAGGGGAACTCCCGAAACGGCCCCGCCGGCAGGACCCGGCGGTTGGGCAGGCTCTCGGGTTCCAGAAGGATCTCGAACTTCTCGATCTCCACCCGGTTGAACCCGTCATCCAGCAGGATCAGTCCGGCTCCGGCTTCCAGGGCGTAGCGGATCCCCTCCCCACGATCTTCGCAGACAAGCACCGAGGCCGCCGGAAGGGCGCGGACCATCTCCATGGCTTCGTCTCCCGCTGCCTCCACCGGGGCAAGAATCTCCCCCTCCCGACTCACCTCCACCAGGCCCCGGCTCCGTCGCCCGTACCCCCGGGAAACGATCCAGACCCGCTCATAGCGTGAGGCCAGCGCGATGACAAAAGGGGTCTTCCCACTTCCTCCGACCACCAGATTTCCCACGCTGATGATGGGGACCGGAAAAACCTCCCGCCGGGCCAGGAGGCGCCGTATCCCCATAGCGCTCCCATAGATCCAGCCCAACGGCGCCAGGACTGCCGAAAGGAGCCGATCACTCCCTGTCGGCCGATAGAACATCCGCTCCGCCAGAGCGTTCAGACTCCGTCGTTTCCGGGTCAAAACCGCTCCTCTCAGATATGGTCCGCGTCGATCCCCCGGACTGCCTCACAGATGGACAGCACCTCGTCGTCACTCAGGTCCGGACGGTTGGGCAGGGACATGGCCCGCTGATAGATCCCCATGGCCCAGGGGAAGTCAAAGAGTTTGAGCTGGTACTTCTCTTTGTAGTAGCGGGTGGTGTGGAGCGGGACATAATGCAGGGCCACTTCGATCCCTTTCTCGGCCAGCTTCCGGGCGAAGGCGTCCCGATTCCGGTCGATCTCCACGATATAACGGAAATAGCTGTGGTCCGCATGGCGCAGCGGCAGCCTGAGATGCTTGAGCCCTTCGAGCTCCCGGTTGTAGATCTCGGCGATCTCCCAGCGACGGCGGTTGTCGGCCTCGAGTCTCTCCAGGAGCAGCGTCGCGTAGAGGGCGCTGTATTCATCCAGACGATACTGGCATCCGATGTCCACGATGTCGTAGAGATAGGGAGCGCTCTTGCTGTCCCGGACAATGGCATGGTTCCGCAGCAGCACCGCTCTGTCACGGCACTCCTCATTCTGCGTCAGAAGGAGACCGGCGTCGAAACGCCCCGAGGATTTGTCCCCCAGGCCGGCGACTGCCATCAGCGTCCGGGGGTCCGACCCCAACGGCCGATCCTCTACCCGGGCCCCCGGGGCCTCCGTCAGCTCCTCGATCACCCGGACATCGTAACGCTCTGCCAGTTCGTAGATCCGTTCCATCTCCGCCGGAAGTCCCGCCATGTGGTTGACGATCACCGCCCGAAGTTTCTTGCTCCGGTTGGCTTTGAGCGCCTCTTCGAGACGTTCCGGGTTCAGGTTGTAGCTGAAGGGATCACAGTCGACAAAGATCGGTTCGGCATCGAAATGGCGAACCACTTCCGGCACATCGGCGTAGGCGTTGACCGAGCAGATCACCTTGTCTCCGCGCTTCAGATCCAGAGCGCACATGGCCAGGTGGAGTGCCGCGGTGGAGTTGACGGTGCTTAGAGCATGGGGGAGGGCATACTGTCGGGCTGCCGCCGCTTCCAGGGCCGTGACACTCCCATCCATTCCCTCTTCGACGGCACGGGCGATCCGCTCGGAAAGTTCGGCAGGAGGACGTCCTGCTCCTTCATACGAGATAGTTATCGACATCAGTGGATTTCCTTCATCTTCAGCTGAAAATACTCTGGGGTACTCTTGGATTATTCTAGCGCAAATCCCATTTCCGCACCGTTAATCTTCACAGGACTCCGCTCCCAGCTCCCGGAGCTCTCCGCAGCTGAACCCGGCGGCCTGACGTGCCGGAACGTTCAGACCGGAACGGATGACTTTTCTCAGCCCATGGGCATCGAGGA
>Ga0256832_1001804_pt1 | contig 14599 bp, 13 predicted proteins | sample 134614metaG_FD_190534 | JGI IMG/M metagenome (GOLD analysis project Ga0256832, IMG submission 190534) | Hydrothermal vent microbial communities from Lau Basin, Pacific Ocean - 134-614 | ecosystem: Environmental > Aquatic > Marine > Hydrothermal vents | place: Pacific Ocean: Lau Basin | collected...
GCGCCGAGGTCTGCCACCGTGAGACCGGCGGCCCGGGCCTGCGGCGTGAGCCGCACCACGAGTTGCTCACGGCCGTAGGGCAGATCGTCCTCCACGTCCGAGACACCGGGCATGGCCTTGAGGGCCTCGGCGAGCGCCAGTGCCGCGGCCTTCACCTTCGCCGTGTCGCCCCCGGTGAGTCGCAGGCTCACGTCGCGTCCCGGTGGTCCGGTACGTCGTTCCGTGATGGAAAAGTTCTCCACCCCCGCCGGCAGGCGCACCAGCGCACGCCACGTCTCGATGAACCTCCGGTTGCGCACGCTGCGGTGGTCCGGGGGCGTCAGTTCCACCACCAGCCCGGCCAGTTGGTCGCCCCGCTGTCCGCCGACCGTCCCTTCCTGGAAATTGGTGCCCACCACCGCCACCGCCGTCTCGATCAACCCACCCCCCAGGGCGGCCTCGGCGGCGCGCAGGGCGGCCTGCAGCTCACGCACGAAGGCCTCGGTGTGCGTCCGCGGGGTGCCCGCGACCATGCCCACGTTGGCATAGATCACCTGCCCCTCGGGGGTCGGAAAGAAGGTGAACGACAGCCGCCCGCCCTTGAGCAGCCCGACGCTGACCATCAGCAGCCCCACGGCGGTGGCCAGGACCACCACGCGGTTGCGCAGACAACCGCGCACGAAGCGCCTGAACCATCGATCGCGGAACCGCTCGAAACCGCGATCGAGCCGCTGGCGCAGGCGCGGCACCGCATTGGCGTCGATGTGCAGGAAGGCCTCGCGCAGGTGTCCCGGCAACACCAGGAAGGACTCCAGCAGCGAGGCCACGATGACCGCCGAGACCACGAACGGAATGTCGAACAGGATCTTGCCGATGGGCCCCCCGATGAGCATCAGGGGCAGGAAGGCGGCCACGGTGGTGAGCGACGAAGCCAGCACCGGGGCCAACATCCGCCGGGCTCCACCCTCGGCCGAGGTGAGCGCCGGCTCTCCCGCCTGGTAGTGGGCATAGGCGTCCTCGCCCACCACGATGGCGTCGTCGACGATGATGCCCAGGGCCATGATCAAGGCGAACAGCGAGACCATGTTGATGCTGCCGCCGGCCAGATACAGCAAGGCGAGCGTGGCGGCGAAGGAGGTGGGGATGCCCACTGCCACCCAGAAGGCGACTCGTCCGTTGAGGAACAGGTAGAGGATCGCGACCACCAGCACCAGACCCCCGGCCCCGTTCTTGAGCAGCAGCATGATGCGCTCGCGGATGAGCTGCCAAGTCTGGTCATAGACCCGCAGCTCCACAGTGGGCGGCAGAGTGGGAAGGGTACGCTGCAGCCAATCCTGCAGAATGCGCGCCGCCCGCAGCGAGTGACCTTGCTCGGAGCGCCAGATGCGCATTTCCACCGCCGGCTGGTCATCGAACCACGCCTCGGCGCTCCTCGGCAGGGGCCGGCGCTGGATGGACGCCACGTCCCCGAGCAGGACATGGATTTCGGGGCCTTCGCGCAACGGCAGGCCGGCAAAGCCGGGACCCGAGCGACGCTGTTCCACCAGACGCAGCTCACGGGCCGCTTCGTCCTGAGCGGTCTCACCCGCCGGGATATCGTGGCTCTCGGCGTCCACTCGCCGGGCCACGGTGGGCAGATCCATGTCCAGACGGAGCTGGTCGGCCGTGGCGATCTGGATCGCCATCTCCTCGTCGGGCAGCCCGGTGAAGGTCACCCGGTCCACGCCCAGCGCCAACAGCTCGCGCTCGAACCGGCGCACCAGGGCCCGCAGCTCGCGGGGGGTGAGGTCTCCCGTGACCAGGAGCCGGGCGACGGGCTCGTAGCGCACCACCCGCGAGACCTCCGGACGCTCGGCTTCGACCGGCAGGTTGCGAAAGGCGTCCACCCGCTGCTTCACCTCGTCCAGGGCCAGGATGATGTCCGTGCCCTCCTTGAAGCGCAGGCTGATGGCGGCCACGCCTTGGGCCGAAGTGGAGGTCATCTCGTCGAGCCCATCGACGGTCTTCAGCTCCTGCTCCAGCGGCGTGGTGATGCCGGATTCCACGTCCTCCGGCGAAGCGCCGCTCCAGACCACCCGCACATTCACCACGTCGAGCTGGAAGTTGGGGAAGAACTGGACATTGAGGCGCAACAGCGCCACCGCGCCGGCCAGCAGCATCATGAGCATCAGCAGATTGGCCGCCACGCGGTGATGGGCGAAGCGCCCGATCAGGTCACGGCGGTGGATGTACGGCGTGTTCACCGCGCAGCAGTCCCCTGCCCCCGGTTCTCACCGTTGTTCGCGGTGACGATCTCCACGCGCAGCCCGTCCACGGCCTGCGGCAGATGTGTGACCACCACCCGATCGCCACGGCGCAGCGACGCCGAGCGCACCACCACCCAGGTGGTGCCGTCCGGACCGCGCCGATGCCCGGCCACTTCCACGGCGATCCGCTGCAGACGCCCGTCGCGGACCCGGTAGATCGTATCGCCCCCGTACAGCGCCGAGGCCGGCACCGCCACGCTCCCGGGCACCGGCGGCAATACCAGGTGCAGGGACACGATCGCACCGGGCTCCAGCGACCACGCCGGTCCGACGGAGAAGATGCCGGTCACGCCCACCGTCTCGGCCTCGCCGGACAGCCGCTCCAGCCTCAGGTGCCCCGCGGGGGAAGACGCCTCGAGCCGTCCGCCGCTGCTCAGCACCTGGGCCACGGTGGCCCGGTACGGCTGGGGGATCAGCGCATGGACCTCCAGGCTGCGGCGGCTGTAGACCCGCGCGAGCACACGGCCGGGCTGGACCCACTCCCCGGGGGCCGCATCCACCTCGCTCACCACACCGTCGAAGGGCGCGCGCAGCACGCTGCGCTCCAGGGCGAGCCGCGCCGACCGCAAGGCCGCGTGGGCGCGCGCGAGGCGCGCCTCGATTTGCGCCACGCGCGCCTCGTGCGACTGGATCTCCAGCTCCTTGCCGATCCACTCCTGCTCAAGCCGGGCGAGGGTCTCGCGGGCCTGGTCCAGCGCCTGGTCACTGCCCAGGCCCTTGGACTTGAGTTCTCGCTGGCGGGCCACCTCGGCACGGGCGATGGCCACCCGCTCGCGTGCCGATTCCAGGCTGCGCAGGTCGGCCTCGTGTTTGACCCGCTCCAGGGCACGCTGGGCCTCCAGATCCCGGACCTCGGACTCGGCCCGCTTCACGGCCGGCTCGAAGTCCCGTGGATCGAGGACCACCAGCAGGTCACCCTGCGCCACACGCTCACCCTCTCGCACCAGCACCTCGGTGACCTGCGCGGCCCCGGGTGCCGCCAGATCGGCATCCTCGCGGGCCTTCACCCGGCCGTAGAGCGTCAGTTCCGGAGCGATGGACCCTGGTGCCACGGCGATCACCTCCACGCGCCATGCACGCTCTCCGGGTGGCGCCGCCGGCTGCTCGCGCCGTGTGGCCACCAGATAGACGGCCAGCGCCACGGCCGCCCCCAACAGGACCAACGCCACCAGACGGGGGCGTCGCGATCCGCCGCGGATCGGCGCATCGTCCTCGGGAAAGGACTTCGGGGTCATGGGCAGATGTCTCGAGTCCAGAAGCCGGCCGGTTTTTGGCACGAAGCGGCATATGGTATACCCGTTGCCGTCCCACATCCGGCGCGGATTCGGTGCGCCAGGCAGGGTTTCCGCCCCTCTGACCAGGGGCTGCGGCGCACCCTCCCCCGCTTTGGTCGAAGCGGGCGCGTCCCGCGTCCCGTGCATTCAAATCGACCGTTCAGCCCGCAACTGCACGAAAACCGGTGCAAACATGCGGGAACTTTCCACACAATGATGAACCAACGTATTGCAATGCTCTGTGGAGATCGAGTCCGTGATGAAAGCCCTGGTCGTCGACGATTCAAAACTGGCACGGGTCAAGCTGGGCAAGCTGCTCAAGGAACGCGGGATCGAGGTCGATACCGCCGAATCGGGTGAGGAGGCCATCGAGCGCGCCCGTCGCGATCCGCCGAACGTGATCTTCATGGACCACCAGATGCCCAGCATGGACGGGATCGAGGCCATGAAGCTCATCAAGAGCGATCCCAAGACCCGTAACGTGCCGGTCATCATGTGCACCGGGCAGGACGAGGCCGCGTTCCGCGAGATGGCGGCAAGCCACGGGGCGGTGGGCGTACTCACCAAACCGCCGGTGCTGGAGGACCTCGACCGCCTGCTGTCAGAGGCCGCGGTGCCGGAAGAGACGACCCCGGCCGAGGCCCCCACGCAGCCTGCCGCCGAGATCCACGAGATCCTGGAACGCATCACACGCATCGAGGCCCGCGTGCCGGCGCCCGAGCACATCGAGGAGCAGATCGCCGCGGTATCCGAGTCCTTGCGTACCGCCATCCGCAACATGGAGGAGGAGATCGAGACCCGGCTGGCGACCATCGCCGACGAGCTGTCCACACCGGGACTGGACGCCGCCAGCATCGCCGAAGAAGCGGCCCAGCGGGCCGGCGAACAGGTGGCGCGGCGCTTCGCGCAGTTCGAACACCGGATCAAGGAGCTGGAAACGGCGCTGGAGGCCGCGATCTCTCAGGAGGGCCGCGGGCCGGACCCCGACAGCCTCGCGGAGCAGGCGGCGGCCCGCATCGAGGCCGGTCTCGGGGAACGCCTGGAACCCCTGGAACGCAAGCTCTCCGAGATCGAGGCCAGTCTCAGCGCGGAGATCGAGGGCCTGGTCCAGCGCACGGTCTCCGAGATCCCGGCGCCACCCGCAGTACTCGGCGACGGCGAGCTCGAACGGGTCAAGGCGGTGGCCGAATCCACGGCCCAACGGATCGCCCAGCAGGCCGTGCGGGAGCAGGAGGCACCGGCGGCCTCGGCCATCAGCGAGGAGCTGGAGGCGGAACTACGCGCCCTCAGCGAGGAGATCGCCCGCGAGACCGCTCGTGCCACGAGCCAGAGCGAGGCGCAGCGGGTGGTGGAGGCCCATCTGTCGGCGGTGCAGGAGAGCGAACCCGGCAATGGCAAGGACGAGACCATCGCGAGGGTCGATGCCGTGTTGCGCGAGCTGCGTGAAGTCCGCGAGCAAAACCAGGGCCTGCGCAGACAAGTCTACGTGGCCTGGGTGCTCGCCGCAGCGGCCATCGCCGCTGCCATCGCACTGCCCCTGGTCCTGTGACACGCCGCGCGGCGTCGGGTCTGCAGGGTGGCGCGGCCCGGCTCAATACCCGGTTTCGTCTACGAACCCCTGGAGGCGCCGCTGTCCCCTGGCACACTCCTCGACGCCCCGGTTCCAGCCCTGGCGGTAGGGTATCTCCGCCCGGTACCGGGCCGCGTCCTTGACGTACGCGTAACGGGTGTCACCGGCACGAAACAGGCCCGTCCTGCAACCGTCCGTGTAGCCGTCGATGTAGGCGGGCGGCCTGCCCTCCTCGGCCAGATCTTCGCGAACGCTCTGCTCCGAGCACGCCACCAGTGCAAAGGCGAGGAGGGCGAACACCGCCCCGCATCCGCTGTGCCTATCCATATAAAAACCCGGATCCCCGATGTCCATACTTGCACTCATGGTACCGTGTCCCGAGACTCTTTGAGCTGCCGCGGCGGCAGCCCACCGTACAGGAGGACACAAGGGCATGAACACGGCCTGGCTGCGCTGGCACGTATTGGAGGATCCCGAGGCGGTGGCCCACGCGGTCGCCCGGCGGATCCTGCGCGCAGCCGAGCGCGCCCAGGAAGACCGCGGGAGGTTCCGCATCGTCCTGGCGGGGGGTACCACACCCCGGCGCACCTACCAGATCCTGGCCCGCGCCCAGTCCGACTGGTCGCGTTGGGCCGTCTACTTCGGTGACGAGCGCTGTCTGCCGCGCGAGCATCCGGAGCGCAATAGCCGCATGGCGGCCGAGGCCTGGCTGGACCACGTGCCGATCCCGGCCACCCACATCCACCCCATCCCCGCCGAGCTCGGCCCGCTCGAGGCGGCGCACCGTTACGCCGCGGTGGTCGCCCAGGCCGTGCCCTTCGACTTGGTGCTACTGGGGGTTGGGGAGGATGGCCACACCGCCAGCCTGTTTCCAGGGCAGGAACACGATCCCGAGGAGTGGGTCCATGCCGTGTTCGACGCCCCGAAACCACCCCCGGAACGCGTGACTCTGAGCGTGCGGGCCTTGAGTGCCGCGCACGAGGCCCACGCGTTGGTCACGGGCCCGTCCAAATGCGGGGCCGTGCACCGCTGGCGGACCGGCGAAGACCTGCCCATCGCCCGGGTGCGCAGCCACACCGGGCTGGACGCCTGGCTGGACCGGGCCGCCGACGCTTGCGGCTATACTGCGCATCCATCGACCGAGAGTCCAGGGAGTGAACGTTCATGAGCCACGTAGTGATCGTCGGATCCGGGTTCGGGGGCTGCACGGCCGTGCGCAAGCTGCGCAAGCAGGGCTTCGATGGGCACATCACCTTGGTCTCGCCCCGTCCCGAGCTCTTCTATTATCCGAGCCTCATCTGGGTGCCGTCGGGCCACCGCTCGGAGGCCGACCTGCGTATCGATCTGCACGGATTCCTGGCCAAGCACCAGGTGACACACCACGCGGCTCGGGCCACGGGCCTGCGTTCCCGGGACAACGTGCTTCTCACCGACGCCGGGGAACTCACCTACGACTGGCTGCTCATCGCCAGTGGTGGGGGCTATTTGCGCAAGCTGCCCGGGATCGAGCACGCCCACATCGTCTGCGAGGGTTGGGAGACGGTGAAGGCCTACAGTGACAAGCTCCTGGCCCTGGACTCGGGCCGCCTCGCCTTCGGTTTCGCCGGCAATCCCAAGGAGCCGGCGGCCATGCGCGGCGGGCCCATCTTCGAGTTCCTGTTCGGGGTGGACACCCTGCTGCGCACCCAGGGCCGGCGCGACCGCTTCCAGATCACCTTCTTCAGCCCCGCACCCAAACCGGGGGCACGGTTGGGCGAAAAGGCCGTGGAACGTCTGCTCTCCCGGATGCGCCGACAGGACATCCACACCCACCTGGGCCACAAACTGGTCCGGTTCGAGGCCGACAAGGTGGTGACCGAGGGGGGCGAGGTGCCCGCCGACCTCATCGCGTTCATTCCGGGGATGACCGGTCCGGCGTTCGCGGCCGAGACTGACCTGCCCTTGTCCGAGGGCGGTTTCTTCAAGGCCGACGAGACCTGCCGGTCGCCGGGCGCCCCAAACGTCTACATTGCGGGCGACTGCGGGAGCTTCCCAGGGCCGGACTGGCGTCCCAAGCAGGCACACATGGCCGACCTGCAGGCCGAGGCTGCCGTGAAAAACATCCTCGCCGCCATGGCGGGCCGGCCGGCCCACCATCGGTTCAAGACAGAGCTGATCTGCATCATCGATTCCCTGAGCACCGGCGTGCTGGTCTACCGGGATGACAGACGCAACTTCCAGTTGCCGGGCAAACCCTTCCACTGGGCCAAGGTCCTCTTCGAAAAGTCCTATCTGCGGCCCTACACCAATCCCTGACGGCCGGCCGTGGGCGGCGGACGATCCCCTTCCGGCACGGATCCCATGTCACGGCCTCGGGCGGAGGTCACGGGCGGCATCCTCGCCGGTGGCCGCGGCCGACGCATGGGCGGCAGCGACAAGGGGCTCCTAGAACTCGCCGGCCGGCCACTGGTGGCGCACATCGTCGCGGGTCTGGCCCCCCAGGTGGGACGACTGCTCATCAATGCCAATCGCAATCTGGACCGCTATGGCCGACTGGGATACCCGGTGGTCCAGGACGAGGAGCCGGACTTCCAGGGCCCGCTGGCCGGAATGGCAGCGCTGCTCGCCCATTCGCCGACGCCGTGGCTGGTGGTGGTCCCTTGTGACGGTCCATTCGTCCCACCGGACCTGGTGATGCGCCTGTGGATGGCGCGGCAGCGTGCTGAAGCCGAGATCGCCGTGGCCCACGACGGCGCTCGCATGCAGCCTGTGTACTGCCTGCTACCCACGGCGCTGCTGGAAGACCTGCGCGCCTTCCTGGCCGCCGGGGGACGCAAGATCGACCGTTGGTATGGCGCCCACGCTACGGCCCTGGCCGATTTCAGCGATACACCGGACCTGTTCTTCAACGTGAACACCCCACAGGAGCGAAGGCGCGCCGAGGCCATGCTGGGCTCCGGGCAGAACGGCACCACCGGGTCTATACTGGATCGCAGCGACGGTTCCTGAGCCAGCGAGGTCCGGCAGGTCATGTACGACCCGATTGCCGCTTTCGACGCCAGGCGCGCTGCGCCAGCTTGGTGGTCCCTGCTCGGGGCGTGCCTGGGCTGCCTCCTGCTGCTGCCCTCGCAGGGGCACGCCTCCAATCCGGACATGCCGGAGCTCGCGGAGCTGGAATGGATCCTGGACTCCCAGGCCGCCTCCCTGACCGGGATCGTGTTCGATATCCGTGAATACGATCCGGATGCACTCGTCTGGGTATTGCCCCGCCTGGCCGCCTACATGGAACTGATCGAACGGGCGCGCCCGGGCCTGCCGGTGGCCCTCATCTCCCACGGCGACGAGATGGCCCTGCTCACCGCGCGGGCCGCCCGCACCCACGCCGAGTTGCACCGCGAGCTGAGGCGGCTCCACGCCAGGGGACTCACCATCCACGTCTGCGCGACGTTCGCCCGAGAACTGGGACTCGACGAGACGGATTTCCCCCCGTACGTGGACGTCGTACCGTTCGGACCGGCACAGTTGGAAGACTACGTGCAGATGGGATACGGACATGTCTCACTGGAAATCACCTGGTAGCCGGCTCCGCGGTGGCCAACGGGCGCGGTGATAGAATGCGCCACTGGAGCATAGATCCACCCAATAAGAAGGGCCGTGGGGCGCCGCCGAGGGCTCATGGCGAGGCTGCCCGGGGGCCGGGAACCAACGAGGGAGTCTCCATGAAGGACCACACCGTCACCCTGATCGACAACCGCACGGGCCAGAAGATCGAACTGCCCGTCCTGCACGGTACGGCCGGTCCACCCGCGATCGACATCCGTCGTCTGTACCGCGAGATGGGGTATTTCACCTTCGATCCCGGCTATCTCTCCACGGCGAGCTGCGCCAGCACCATCACCTTCATCGACGGAGAGAAGGGGGAACTGCGCTATCGCGGCTACCCGATCGAGCAGCTGGCCGAGCACAGCACTTATCCCGAGGTGTGCTACCTGCTGCTCTACGGTGAGCTACCCACGCGGGAAGAGCTCGACTGCTTCGAGCGCAGCATCAAGAACCACACGCTGCTCGACGAGGCCATTCGCCGTTTCTACACGGGGTTCCGCCACGACGCCCATCCCATGGCCATCATGGTGGCGGTGGTGGGGGCCCTGGCCGCGTTCTACCATCAGTCCATGGACGTGCACGACCCGCGCGACCGCGAGATCGCCGCCCACCGTCTCATCGCCAAGATGCCCACCATCGCGGCCTGGAGCTACAAGTACTCGGTGGGTCAGCCGTTCATGTATCCGCGCAACGACCTGGGTTACACCGAAAATTTCCTGCACATGATGTACGCCCTGCCCACGGGGGCGTACCGGCCGGACCCCACCGCAGTGCGGGCCATGGACCTCATCCTGATCCTCCATGCCGACCACGAGCAGAACGCCTCCACCTCCACCGTGCGCCTCACGGGCAGCTCCGAGGCCAGCCCGTTTGCGGCGCTCTCAGCCGGGATCGGCACCCTGTGGGGGCCCGCCCACGGGGGCGCCAACGAAGCCGTGATCCGGATGCTCCAGGAGATCGTCGAATCGGGCAGGCCCTTGCAGTACTACATCGATCGGGCCAAGGACAAGAACGACCGCTTCCGACTCATGGGCTTCGGGCATCGGGTATACAAGAACTACGATCCCCGGGCCGTCATCATCCGCAAAATGTGTCACGAGGTGCTCGCCGGCCTGGGACCCGACGACCCGAACCAGGCCCTGTTCGACACGGCCATGGAGCTGGAGCGGATCGCGCTGGAGGACCCCTATTTCATCGAGCGCAAGCTCTATCCCAACGTAGACTTCTACTCGGGCATCATCTTTCGGGCGCTGGGAATCCCGCTGAACATGTTCACAGTCCTGTTCGCGCTGGCGCGCACCGTGGGCTGGCTTGCGCACTGGATGGAAATGATGGCCGACCCCAACGCCCGAATCGGCAGGCCACGCCAGCTCTACATCGGCTATGAGCGGCGGGACTACGTGCCCATCGACCAGCGCCGGCCCGTGGAGGGTGCGCAACCGAGTGTGTGCGAGCACCATGGATAGGAGACCGGGTGCCTGAGCGGAAGGAGGGGCCGGGAAATCGCCGGCCGAGCAATGTCTTGTGAGTGGGAAACACTCACATTAGCATATTCAAATGTGCAAACATCGCAGAAAGGGAGGAGGTTCCAGATGACCATCGATCGGATCGTTCTCGCCTTCGCCGGCGCTATGGTCCTGGTGAGCGTCGCCCTGGCCTATTACGTGGATCTGCGCTGGCTGTGGCTCACCGTGTTCGTGGGGGCCAATCTGTTCCAGTCCGCGTTCACCGGCTTCTGCCCGCTGGCCATGATCCTCAAGCGCCTGGGCGTACGTCCGGGGCAGGCGTTCGTCTGAACGGCCACCGGGGTTCTTGGACCACACGTCGGACCCGTAGAGGCGGGTCCGACGCCGATCTTTTTGCGGCGCTTGGGCGCGGTGGGATCCTGCCCGTTCGTTCCGCGCCCGTGCAGCCCGTCGGCGACGGGCGGTGCATCCCCCGCTCCGTGCCCACAGGTATATAATTCGCCTTCGATGGCTCCTGCAGGCCTGGGACCGTAACCTGAGGTGAGGTCTCGTCCGGCTCGGGATCCGAGGCCAGCGCGCACTACCGCCAATCCTTACCGAACAGAGGTCTCTCGATGAATGCCATTCCGGAGGAGGTCGTCGGTCCAGCCGCACGGCTGTCCGATGCCGTGACGCGTCCGTTTCCCAATTCGCGCAAGGTCTACGTTCAGGGCTCGCGTCCCGACTTGCGCGTCGGGATGCGTGAGATCCTCCAGTCGCCCACCCGCAGCACGCAGGGGCCGGAGCCGAATCCCCCGATCCCGGTCTACGACACCTCCGGCCCCTACACCGATCCAGACTGCGAGATCGACCTCACACGCGGCCTGCCCGCCCTGCGGGCCCGGTGGATCGAGGAGCGCGGCGACACCGAAGTGCTGGACGGCCCCAGCTCCGAATATGGGCGCCGGCGGTTGCAGGATCCGGCCCTGGCCCACCTGCGCTTCGCCCACGTGCGCCCCCCCCGGCGTGCCCGGCCGGGTGCCAACGTGACCCAGCTGCACTATGCGCGGCGCGGCATCGTCACCCCCGAGATGGAATACGTGGCCATCCGCGAGAACTGCCGCCTGCAGGAACTGCGTGAGGACCCGCGCTACGAGGCGCTGCTGCGCAGGCAGCCGGGCCAGCCCTTCGGCGCCCGCATACCGGAGGAGGTCACACCCGAGTTCGTGCGCCAGGAGGTGGCTGCAGGACGGGCCATCATTCCGGCCAACATCAACCACCCGGAGCTCGAACCGATGATCATCGGCCGTAACTTCCGGGTGAAGATCAACACCAACATCGGCAACTCGGCCCTCACCTCCGGGATCGCCGAGGAGGTGGAGAAGCTCGTCTGGTCCTGCCGCTGGGGCGGCGACACGCTCATGGACCTTTCCACCGGCCGCCACATCCACGAGACCCGCGAGTGGATCATCCGCAACTCGCCGGTGCCCGTCGGCACCGTGCCCATCTATCAGGCGCTGGAGAAGGTGGACGGGAGGCCCGAAGCGCTCACCTGGGAGCTCTTCCGTGACACCCTCATCGAACAGGCCGAACAGGGTGTCGATTATTTCACCATCCACGCCGGCGTGCGCCTCGCCTACGTGCCGCTCACCGCACGCCGGGTCACCGGGATCGTATCGCGCGGGGGCTCCATCATGGCCAAGTGGTGTCTGGCCCACCACAAGGAGAGCTTCCTCTACACCCACTTCGAGGAGATCTGCGAGATCATGAAGGCCTACGACGTGGCCTTCTCCCTGGGCGACGGGTTGCGCCCGGGCTGCATCGCCGATGCCAACGACGAGGCCCAGTTCGCCGAACTGCGCACCCTGGGCGAGCTCACCCGCATCGCCTGGAAACACGACGTGCAGGTGATGATCGAGGGCCCCGGCCATGTGCCGATGCAGAAGATCGCAGAAAACGTCGAGCGCGAGCTCGAGGACTGTCTGGAGGCCCCCTTCTACACCCTGGGACCCCTGGTGACCGACGTCGCCCCTGCCTACGACCACATCACCTCGGCCATCGGCGCCGCCCAGATTGGTTGGCATGGCACCGCCATGCTGTGCTACGTGACCCCCAAGGAACACCTGGGCCTGCCCAACAAGGAGGACGTGCGCACCGGGATCGTCACCTATCGCATCGCTGCGCACGCCGCCGATCTGGCCAAGGGTCACCCGGCGGCCCAGCTCCGGGACAATGCGCTGTCCAAGGCACGGTTCGAGTTCCGCTGGGAAGACCAGTTCAACTTGAGCCTGGACCCAGAGCGAGCACGCGCGTACCACGACGAGACCCTGCCCAAGGAGGCCCACAAGGTCGCCCACTTCTGCTCCATGTGCGGGCCCAAATTCTGCTCCATGCAGATCACCCAGGAGGTGCGTGACTACGCCCGTGAACGGGGCATCGAGACGGTGGAGCAGGCCGTGGAGGCCGGCCTGTCCGAAAAGGCGAACGAATTCCAGGCCGCCGGCGGCACCCTCTATCGCAAGTCCTGATCCTCGCATGGCGGAACCCTGTTTCGTTCTGCCTGTCCGTGTCTACTACGAGGACACCGACGCAGGCGGCGTGGTCTATTACGCGAACTACCTGAAGTACCTCGAGCGGGCGCGCACCGAATGGCTGCGAACCCTGGGCTTCGAGCAGCGGCGGCTGCTGGAGGACCACGGCGTGGTCTTCGCGGTCCACCGGGTGGAACTGGCCTTTGCGCGACCGGCCCGGCTGGACGACGAGCTGCAGGTGACCTTGGCCGTCGCCAGGTGCTCCGCAGTGCGGATGCGTTTTCGCCAGACGGTGCAACCTACCGGGGATGCGGCCCGGCTCGTCGATGCCCGGGTGGACGTCGCCTGCCTCGATGCCGCGCACTTCCGCCCACGGCGCATGCCCCGCGGGATTCAGGAGGCCATCGGTCAGTGGATGTCGATCTGAGTCTGTTCCGCCTCATCACCAGCGCCAGCCTGGTGGTCCAGCTGGTGATGCTGCTCTTGCTGGCCGCCAGCGTGGCGTCCTGGACGGTGATCTTCAGCAAGTGGCGCCTTCTGCGCCACGCACGCACGCACGCCGACGGATTCGAGCTGCGCTTCTGGTCGGGCGGCGACCTGACTCGACTCTTCGAACAACTGCGTCACCGGCGCGACCTGGCCGGCATGGAGCACATCTTCGTGGCCGGCTTCAAGGAATACGCGCGCATGAACCGCCGCGATCCGGACGCAGCACGCACGGCAGTCGAGAACGCGCACCGCTCCATGCGCGTGGCCCTCTCGCGCGAGGTGGACAACCTCGACAGCGCACTGTCCTTCCTCGCCACCGTGGGCTCCACGAGCCCCTACGTGGGACTGTTCGGCACCGTTTGGGGGATCATGAACGCATTCCAGGCCCTGGCACACGTCCAGCAGGCCACGCTCTCCTCCGTGGCGCCGGGCATCGCCGAGGCCCTGGTGGCCACTGCCATCGGCCTGTTCGCCGCCATCCCGGCAGTGATCGCCTACAACCGCTTCTCCGCAGACGTCGACCGACTGGTGAACCAATACGACAACTTCGTCGAGGAGTTCACCGCCCTGCTGCAGCGGCGCATCCACGCGGGCTGATCCGGGACCATGGCCCGCCGTGCACGAAGACACCGTCCCATGGCCCAGATCAACGTGGTGCCCTACATAGACGTGATGCTGGTGCTGCTGGTGATCTTCATGGTCACTGCACCCATGCTCCAGCAAGGCGTCGACATCGAGCTCCCCAAAGCACCCTCTCAGGCGCTGCCGGACGCCACCAAGCAGGTGGAACCCATCGTCGTGCAAGTGGGCGCCGACGGCCGCTTCTATCTCAAACCGGTCCGTGTTCCCATCGACGATGCGGCGTTGGCCGAGACCGTACGCCGCCAGCGGGCCCGGCAACCGGGACGTCCCGTCTATGTGGAGGGAGACCGGTCGGTGGCCTATGAACGGGTCGTGGCCGCGCTGGTGCTGCTGAAAAACGCCGGCGTAGAGGACGTGGGACTGCTGACCGAGCCGCCGGCGGAACCACAGGAACCATGACGCGGCGCAATCCCTACCTGCGTTCTTCGGTACTGTGGGCGATAGTGGTCAACGTGCTGGCCCTGGCGCTGTTGTTCCTGGGCCTCGAGCTCAGACGCGGCCATCAGATCCAGACTCCGCCGCCGGTAGAGCCCGTGCGAGCCACTGTCGTCGATGCGACAGCGCTACAAGCCGCCGAGGAGGCCCGCCGCAAGGCCGAGGCCGAGCGCAAGCGTAAGGCCGCCGAGGAGGCCCGCCGCAAGGCCGAAGCCGAACGCAAACGCAAGGCCGCCGAGGAGGCCCGCCGCAAGGCCGAGGCCGAGCGCAAACGCAAGGCCGCCGAGGAGGCCCGCCGCAAGGCCGAAGCCGAACGCAAACGCAAGGCTGCCGAGGAGGCCCGCCG